>OKUM01001185.1_pt1 | contig 13125 bp, 10 predicted proteins | sample 1606801 | NCBI WGS metagenome assembly OKUM01 (sample SAMEA3882546, study PRJEB24775) | human gut metagenome | biome: human-associated habitat; feature: intestine environment; material: feces | place: Netherlands | collected 2009/2010
GTTTGAAGATTCCGGCTATTTTTTAGCGGGCAGTTTCACCTGAATGTGAATGTCGCGCAGTTGCCGGTCTTCCGCGGCGGCGGGGGAGTCGCTCATCAGATCCGCTCCCCGGTTGTTTTTCGGGAATGCGATGACTTCGCGAATGGATTCCGCGTTGCAAATCATCATGACCAGGCGGTCCAGTCCCAGCGCAAGGCCGCCGTGGGGCGGAGCGCCGAAGCTGAAAGCGTCCAGAATGTGGCCGAATTGTTCGCGGGCCTGTTCTTCCGTGATGCCGAGCGCTTTGAACATGGCGGACTGCAGGTCGCGTTCATGGATGCGGATGGAGCCGCCTCCCAGCTCCGTGCCGTTGAGCACCACGTCGTAGGCCTGCGCGCGAAGGTCTGCGGAGAGTTCCCCGCTGAGCAGTTTTTGTTCGTCTTCCTTGACGGGGCGGGTAAAGGGGTGGTGGATGGCGACCCAGCGCTGCTCTTCCTCATCCCAGCCTACCAGCGGGAATTCAATAACCCACAGAAAGTCGCGTTCCTTGTTGTCCTTGAGCAGTTCCATGAATTCGGCGCATTGCAGGCGCACGCGGCCCAGGATATCGCAGGAGGGTTCCCACGGGCCGGCGGCAAAGAGAACGAGGTCTCCTGTTTCGATGTCCAGGGCTTCCGTGAGTTTTTGCTTTTCTTCGTCGGAAAGGAATTTGGAGATGGGGCTTCTCCAGTCTTCCTCGCGCACCTTGATGTAGGCCAGGCCTTTGGCTCCGGCTTCCACGGCAGTTTTCGTCAGGGCGTCAATCTGGCCAACGGAGGCGGAACCGAATCCCTTGGCGTTGATGGCCTTGACCACGCCGCCGTTGCTTACGGCTGAGGCGAATACCTTGAAGCCGCTGTTTTCAAAGATGGAGGAGACGTCCGTCAGCTTCATGCCGAAGCGGCGTTCCGGCTTGTCGGAACCGTACTGATCCATTGCTTCCTTCCAGGTCATGCGGGGGAAGGGGGTGGGAATGTCCACGCCCAGGGATTCCTTGTACACGCGTTTGAGCAGGCCTTCCACCAGGTTGTAGATGTCTTCCGGCGTGATGAAGGAAGCTTCAATGTCCACCTGGGTGAATTCCGGTTGGCGGTCCGCGCGCAGGTCTTCGTCACGGAAGCAGCGGGCAATTTGGAAATAGCGTTCCATGCCAGCCACCATGAGCAGCTGCTTGTATTGCTGCGGGGCCTGGGGCAGCGCGTAGAATTTGCCGGGCGCCAGGCGGGAGGGCACCAGGAAGTCCCGTGCGCCTTCCGGCGTGGATTTGGAGAGGATGGGCGTTTCAATTTCCAGAAAGCCGTGCTCGTCCAGATAGTCGCGCGTGGCTTTGGTGACGCGGTGGCGGATCTGCATGTTGCGGGCCATGGCCGGGCGGCGCAGGTCCAGAAAGCGGTATTTGAGGCGCAGGTCTTCGTTGGAGAGGGCCCGATCCAGCTGGAAGGGGAGCACGTCAGCCTTGTTGATGACGTTCAGGGTGTCTGCGGAGACTTCGATTTCCCCGGTGGGGAGGTCCGCATTGGTCGTGTCCACCGTATCCGTTTTCAGGCGGGCGGCCACGGTGCCGGAAATCTGGATCATGTCTTCGGAGCGGAGCTGCTGGGAGGCTTTCGCCACATCCTGATTGACTTCCGGGTGAAAGACTACCTGCGTGATGCCGGAGCGGTCGCGCAAGTCGATAAATATGACGCCGCCATGGTCCCGGACGGAATCTACCCAGCCGATGAGGGTGGTCGGCTTGCCGATGTTCGCAGCGCGCAATTCGCTGCAGGTATGAGTGCGGTATGAGTTCATCTTTATTGAAAATGGAAGAAGGGGAAAGAACGGTGTCAATTGCTTCCGGTGAGTGAAGCCACGGCGTCAAACAGGTCGTCCATGGCGACGGGGGATGAGGTGCGCGCGCCCAGGTCGCGAAGTTCCATGACCGGGAATTCATCTCCCACGATCAAGGCCGCGTGGGCGCCGGATTTAACGGCCTTCTGAAGCTGTCCGTTGACTTTGGTGAGCGTGAGGGGAAGGTCCACACTGTATCCCTGGTCCCGGAGGGCGGAGGCGATGGCAAGAACTTCCGCGCGGCGGCTTTCAGACGCCTGAACCATGAAGATGTCGCAGCCTGCGGAGGCCAGCGCCGCATCTTTCAGCGCCCTGGCATGGGGCGTCTGTTCAATAAGGTGGGTGATGACGGCATCCCCCATGGCAAAGCCGGTTGCCGGCATGTCCACTGCGTTGTTGGAAAGGGCGCCTACCAGCGTGTCGTAACGTCCTCCGCCGGCTACGGCGCGCAGGCTGCGCTGTGTGTCAAAGATTTCAAAAACCAGACCGGTGTAGTAGGCCAGTCCGCGCACTACGGATAAGTCCAGCTTGACATAGCCGTCCAGCCCGCGGGCCGTCAGGTCTTTCATCAGGATGTCATAGCGTTCGGACGCTCTGGCGGGCGGGTTTTCAATAAAGGCCACCAGATCGCCGCGGCTGATATGAAAGGCGTCCAGCTTGCGCTGGCATTCTTCCGGGCGGTCACGTTCAAATTTGTCCACGATGCCGAGGAAAGCGGGAATATCCTGTTCCTGCACGCCGTGTTCCGAAGCAAACCTGATCCAGGCTTCCCGGTCAGAGACGCGCACGATGAAGTCGTTTTGCGTAAAGCCCAGTTCCCTCATGCAGTCGATGGCCAGGGCTATCAGTTCGGAATCCGCCCACGCGGAGGCTTCTCCCAGAATGTCCGCATTGAATTGATAAAATTCGCGCAGACGCCCTTTCTGGGGTTTTTCATAACGGAAGCATGAACCGATTTCAAACCACTTGAGCGGTTTGGTGTATTCGCGCTGGTAGGCGGCTGCGATGCGTCCCAGGGAGGCGGTGAGTTCCGGGCGGATGGTGATGTCCCGGTCCCCCTGGTCCGTGAAGCGGAAGAGCTGGGTGGGTAGCTCGCCTCCGCTCTTTTTAAGATAAAGCTCCGTGGCTTCCACAGTCGGGCCCTCCCATTCCAGGAATCCGTAACGATGCGCCACCTTCTTCCATGCGTTGAAAAGATAGTTGCGCACGGCGCAGTCCGCCGGTGCAAAATCGCGGAATCCGGGAAGTGGTTGAAAGCGAGCGTCTGGCATAACCTGGAAAAAAGGATGTTGTCTGAGGACGAAACAGTTTACAGAATTCCTATGCCTTGGCAAGTCCACATGCTTATGATGAAGGAATTTCGGTGGAAACCATATGAATGACTCTATGCAGGAGGATGGGGACGGTTATTCCGGTTTTACATGAAATGAGGAAGGGCGGGAAAGGATTGATTATTGGGGACTTTATTGTTTTTTTTAATTATCCGGATTTTTTGCGCGGGCTGTGGGGCATGCGGGTTTAAGTGGCCGGGGATTTGTAAACGGATGTCAAACAACAATATTGAACAGCAAGGGGAAATGATAAGAAGGTGTTCCCAAAAGTTTTTCTGCGTATGGAGCATTGCATCTTTCCCTTTATAGAAAAATGTTTTCCTCCCGCGCTAAAAAGAAAACCGGGGCAGTTTTGTTTGATTTCATAGGAGTATGACGTGAAACGAATGAGTTTTTTTTCTCTTTGGGAATCTAATATCAGTATTGATTATGTGTAAAGAATGTGGATGCGGGGGGGAGCTCTCCCATGAAAGTCACGGCCACGGCATGGATGTCCATGTTCCGGTGTTGGATGCCAATGACCGGCTGGCAGAGCGCAACAGAGGTTTTTTTGCTGCAAAAAACCTTTTGGTTATCAATGTTTTTTCTTCTCCGGGGTCAGGAAAGACTTCTCTGTTGCAGAAGACGGCGGAGATGCTCCGCGGCCGTGTGCGCATGGGGGTTATCGTAGGGGATTTGGCGACGGATAATGATGCGGAACGCCTGAGCCGAGCGGATATTCCCGTGGTGCAGATTACAACGGGCACCATGTGCCATCTGGACGCCCGCATGATTGCGGAGGCCATGAAGAAAATGCCTCTGGACGATCTCGACGTTTTGATTATTGAGAATGTGGGCAATCTGGTTTGCCCGGCTTCCTATGACCTGGGGGAAGGCGTGCGCGTGGTGCTGCTTTCCGTGACGGAGGGTGAGGACAAGCCGTTGAAATATCCTCCCATGTTCCATTCTGCGGATGTTGCCCTGGTGACCAAGTCCGATCTGGCGGATGCCGTGGATTTTAACCGTGACGCCGCCCTGGCTGCACTGAACAAGGTGGCTCATCATGCGCATGTGATTGAGGTTTCTTCCAAGACCGGCGAAGGAATGGAGGCCTGGTGCGAGGAGATTGTGGAACGTGCGCGCCGCGCCCGGGAAGGCACGATTCAGCATCATGGCCATCACCACCATTGAACAGGCCGCCGCGGCATTGAAATTTGAGATAGCCGGCATGGTTCAGGGGGTCGGCTTCCGTCCCCATGTGTACCGTTTGGCGGTACGGCACGGATTGAAGGGGTTTGTGCGCAATACGGAGTCCGGCGTGGAGATTCATGTGGAAGGGGAGCCCGGCGCTCCGGAGCGTTTCTGGACCGCGCTGATGGACGGCCTGCCGGAGCATGCCCGGGTTTATGGAGTGGAGCGGACCGTATGCGAGCCTGCCGGTTTTGAGGAATTCCGCATTGAGGAAAGCGATTCCACCCCCGGAGGCGTTCCGGTGATGCTGCCGGATCTGGCTCCGTGCCCGGAGTGCCTGGAAGAAATGCACAACCCTTCTTCCCGCCGGTATCATTATCCGTTTACCAACTGCACGCACTGCGGTCCCCGCTATTCTATTATTGAGACAATGCCGTATGACCGAGCGGGCACCAGCATGAAGGGGTTCCGAATGTGTCCGGAGTGCCGGAGGGAATACCAGGATGTGGAGGACAGGCGTTTTCACGCACAGCCTATCGGCTGCCCGTCCTGCGGCCCTTCCGTGAAGGTGCTGTTTTCAGATGGTTCAGGACTGGGGTTCGGCCATGGGTTTGATACCCCCGCGGCACAGGCGGCATGGGTGCTGGCGGACGGTTTGATCGTGGCCCTGCTGGGCGTAGGAGGTTTTCAATTGCTGGCGGATGCTTCTTCGGAAGCTGCCGTCAGGCGTCTCCGGCGGTTGAAGGAGCGTGACGCCAAGCCTTTTGCCGTGATGGTGCCGGATGTGGCTGCGGCGGAGAGGCTGTGCCGCCTGTCGGAGGAGGAAAGGCGCCTGCTGGCTTCTCCGGCCGCCCCCATTGTGCTGGCCCGGGGGAGGAAGGATGTGGATCTGGCTCCTTCCGTGTGCATGTTCAGCCGTTTTGTGGGGATAATGCTTCCGTCTTCCCCTCTTCATGCGCTGCTGATGGATGTGTGGGGAAGGCCTCTGGTGGTGACCAGCGGGAACCTGAGCGGCGAGCCCCTGTGCATCTCCGTGGAGGAGGGGCTGGAGAAACTGGGCCATGTGGCGGATGTGTTTTTGGTGCATGACCGTCCGGTAGTGCGGCCCGTGGACGATTCCGTGGTCCGCGTTACGGACGGCAGGGCCATGATGGTTCGCCGCGCTCGCGGATATGCCCCGCGGCCTGTGTGGCGCACATCTGCGGCGGCTCCCGACGTGCTCGCCCTGGGGGCCGGACTGAAGAATACCATCTGCTGGCTGAAAAGGGGCGTGGCTGTCATGAGCCAGCATCTCGGTGACCTGAGCAGTGCGGCTTCTCTGAACGCTTTTGAGCGGACGGTGGAGGCGCTGGGCAGAACCCTGGATGCCGTTCCGCAGGTAATTGCCGTGGACGCCCATCCGGACGGCCCCACTTTTGCCCTTGGCCGGCGTCTGGCGCGGAAGTGGAATGCAACGGTTGTCCCTGTGCAGCATCATCAGGCTCATGTGCTGGCCTGCGCCGTGGAAAATGAAACGCCGTTTCCCGCTTTGGGCATAGCTTGGGACGGGACGGGGAATTTTTTGTGTTGGAGGAAGAGGGTGAGCCGCGCAGGGTGGCCCGCCTCAGGCCGTTTCTTCTTCCCGGTGGGGACGAAGCGGTTCGGGAACCTTCCCGGTGCGCCTGTTCCCTGGCCCGTCAGATGGGGCCGTGGCGTACGGACGGGCTTGATAAGCGTCTGGAGAGGGGGATGCCTGTGCGGAAACGCGAGGTTCTGGAGGCGATGATGGCCCGGAATATCCATTGTCCGTCCTCCTCGTCCATGGGGCGGTTGTTTGATGCCGTGGCTTTCTGGTGCGGTTTTGACGGTGCGGCGGGGTGTGAGGGCCATGCCGCCATGATGCTGGAATCATGGGCCGCGGAAGCTTCCGGGGAAAAAATGCCGGGGGACGCGTATGAATGGGTCATGCATGAAGAAGAGGGATTGCTGGAACTGGATTGGCGGCCGCTGATGAAGTCTGTGGATGAAGATTTGTTGGAAGGCGTTTCCCGCGGCTGCATCGCCCGCAAGTTTCATGAGAGCCTGGTGAATCTGGTCTTTGACGTGGCGGAGCGTTTCTGCCTGGATAGGCTGGTGCTGGGCGGCGGATGTTTTCAGAATGCCTTTTTGCTTGAAGGACTGGCGGGAATGGCCCAGTCTAGAAGGTGCCAGTTGGCTCTGCCCCAGCGGGTGCCGTGCAATGACGGGGGAATTTCCTTGGGGCAGGTTGCGGCGGTCGTACGCCAATGGAAAGGATAGAATATGTGTTTGGCCGTTCCCGGAAAGATTGTGAGCGTCAATGAGACGGACCCTTTGTTCAGATTGGGGGTGGTGGACTTTGGCGGCGTGACCCGTGAAGTGAACCTGGCCTGTGTGCCGGAAGCTGTGCCGGGGGATTACGTCATCGTTCACGTAGGCATGGCTCTGAGTGTGCTGGATGAGGAAACCGCTCTTCAAACCCGCAGGGAAATGAGAGAAATTGTGGAAAATACGGATCCGCTGTAGGGAGGGGCGTTTTCCGAATTCAATTAATGATTTATGCAGGATGAGGTCCGGCAGCTGATTGAAGAATTGCGCCACGCTGTGACGCGTCCGTGGGCGGTCATGGAGGTGTGCGGAGGCCAGACGCATGCGATTGCCTCTCTGGGGCTGGAAGAGCTGCTGCCTCCCGGCCTGCGCCTGATTCACGGTCCCGGCTGCCCGGTCTGCGTGACGGCGGTGGAGTTGATTGACCAGGCCGTGGAATTGAGCCTGCGGCCCGGCGTGGTTTTGTGCAGCTACGGGGATATGATGCGGGTGCCGGGTTCCCGCGGGGATTTGTTTTCCGCCAAGGCCGGTGGGGGAAACGTGCTTCTGGTATATTCTCCGCTGGAAGCGGTCGCTTATGCCGGAAGCCATCCGGATACGGAAGTGGTGTTTTTCGCCGTAGGTTTTGAGACGACGGCCCCGGCTACGGCTCTTGCCCTGCAGCAGGCCCGCGCACTGGGGTATGCCAATTTTTCCGTTCTTTGCGCCCATGTGCTGGTTCCCCCGGCTCTGGAATGGCTGATGGAGCAGGATGAGGGAAGGCCGGACGCTTTCTTGGCTCCCGGCCATGTCTGCGCCGTCACGGGGGAAATGGATTACGGGCGTTTGGCCGCCCGTTACCGGACGCCCATGGTGGTGACGGGGTTTGAGGCTCCGGACCTGCTCCGCGGCATTCTGATGTGTGTCCGCCAGCTGGAAGCCGGGGAATATGCAGTGCGGAATGCGTACGGACGTTATGTGAAGCCCGGTGGGAATAGGGCGGCACAGGAAAGAATGAATGAAGTTTTTGAGCCGGAAGACCGCCATTGGCGCGGTCTGGGGCTGATTCCCGGCGGCGGCATGAGGCTGCGCCGTGAGTGGAATGACATGGATGCCGTTCTGCGTTTTGAATGCGGAAAGGGGAGGCAGGGAGCAGATGAAGCTTCCGGATGCCTGGCCGGGCAGGTGCTGAGGGGGCTGATTCGTCCTGGAGAGTGCCCTTTTTTCGGATCGTCCTGTACGCCGCTGGCCCCGCTGGGGGCTCCCATGGTGTCCGGGGAAGGGGCTTGCGCCGCTTATTATCATTATAAAAGAAGTTGATGCCATGTTTGAGTGTCCTGTTCCGGAGCCTGTTTCCGACCGTATCCAGATGGCTCATGGCGGCGGAGGCCGTTTGATGAATGAGCTGATCCGTTCCGTGTTTCTGAGCGCCTTCGGGTGCCCTTCCGGAGGCGTGCAGAATGACGCCGCCGTATTGGAGATTCCTCCGGGGAGGCTGGCGATGACGACGGACAGCTTTGTGGTGCAGCCTTTGGAGTTTCCCGGCGGTTCCATCGGTTCACTGGCGGTGCACGGAACGGTGAATGATCTCGCCATGAGCGGCGCGGAGCCGTTGTATTTGACGGCGGGCTTTATTCTGGAAGAAGGGCTTCCGCTGGAAGTTCTGGCCCGCGTGGCACAAGATATGGCTGCCGCGGCCCGTGCGGCGGGCGTCCGTATTGTGACGGGGGATACAAAAGTGGTGGAGCGCGGAAAGGGGGACGGCATTTACATTAATACTGCCGGGGTTGGCATCGTGCGCCATGGGTTGGAGATCAGCCCTTCTTCCGTTCGTCCGGGGGATTCCGTGCTGCTCAGCGGGGATTTGGGGAGGCACGGCATGACGATTATGAGCCTGCGCGCTGGGCTGTCTTTCGGAGACGGCCTGGAAAGTGATTCCGCTCCGTTGCATGAATCCGTGGCCGCCGTCATTCGTGCCGGCATTCCCGTGCATTGCCTGCGTGACGTGACCCGCGGCGGATTGACCGCCACTCTTTCGGAGATTGCGGAATCTGCCGGCCTGACAGTGAAGCTGAATGAAATGTCCATTCCCGTGCGTGAGGATGTCAGGGCGGCGTGCGGGCTGTTGGGGCTGGACCCTCTTCAAGTGGCCTGTGAGGGACGTTATCTGGCTGTTCTCCCACGGGAGCATGAGGAAGAGGCCCTGACCCTGATGCGCGGCTGCGGCGTATCTGCCGGAGCCTGCGTCATAGGCCGGGTGGAGGAATTGGGGACGGCGCCCCTGCTGATGACGGGACTTCTTGGAGTGGAGCGGGTGTTGACGATGCCTTCAGGAATGCAGCTTCCCCGCATCTGCTGATTCCTGGTGCTGCATGATTGGCGTTTTGTGGCAGGGAAGCGGTGAAACCCGCTTCCCTGCCGGTCCGGTGTTTCATAGGGGTTGCCGGAGCGGCTCTGTGCGCTTCCGGGGGAAAGCGCAGCCGGCTTGGTATGGGGAACTGGTTGTTGGGAGATGGTTCCAGGAGGGAGTGTCTTTACCTGTCCCGGCATCGGGCAACGCTTTTAATGCCGCTTTGGCCTGTGCATGGTCCTGGGAGGCTGCCTTTTCCAGCCATTCCCGGGCGGTGTCCAGGTTTTTTTCCACGCCGAATCCGTACAGGCAGATGATTCCCATGTTGTATTGCTCGGAGGCGTAGCCGGCTCTGGCGGCGCGAAGATTCCTGTTTTGCCATTCCCTGGCTTCCGCTTCCGTGAAGTCCTGGCTCTTGCAGAATTGGTCCCACGTTTTTCCGAATTTCATGGCAGCCCTCGCAAATCCCGACAGGGCGGATTTTCTGGTGTATTCATCCGCCAGGCGCATGTTTTTTTCCACTCCGTCGGGTCCCAGCCTGTACAGGTGGGCCAGTCCCCAGTATCCGTTGGGGCTGCCCAGATCCGCCGCTTTTTGGAAGAGCTGCAACGCGTCCGGGTATTTTTTATGGGACATGGCGAATACCGCATTGGCCAGGAAGCGTTCCGCTTTGATGAATTCGTAAAATTCGGGAATAGCCGCCCATTCGGATTTAAGTTTGTTCCTGTCTTTCCTGGATTTGGGAGGCATGCCGGAAGGCGGGGATATTCGGAAAACGGGAATGTAACCGGAAGCGCCCATATTGGCCAGCCCGGCCATCAGAAAGCAGCCCGGCTGGAGGCGCCACATGTGCATGTACAAAACGCGCTCTGCTGGCAGAGATTCCTTCTCGATCCAGTCCGGCAGGTTCATGGGGGGGCCGTAAAGTCCCGTCAGTCCGTTCAGCATGCGCTTGTACAGGGATTTCAGGCGCGTATCGTATTCCTCTTTACCCGCTTTGGTGGTGGAGTAAAAGGAAACGGCTTTCAGACCTCCATCCTTTCCGTACTCGAAATGCAGGGAGAAGAAAAGGCCTCCAATAGGTTTTTTCGTCTTGTAGGCTCCGTTCAGCCCTGTACGGCTCAGGTAGGCGTCTGTTTCCGGCCCTTCCAGGGATTTGCAGGTTTTCAGGGAATTCAGAAGCTGGGATTCCTGCAAACCTGTTTCCAGGGGGCCGTAAAGAGGCGAGGCGGCGCCGCAGGAAGCTGTATAAAGCACAGCCATGTAGCGATAGCAATTGGTCAATTTCATGGGATAGATAGGGCAGGGATGGAAGTGGTGCTTCAATAGCGGATTAGGAATTCGAATGAAGTGTTCAAAGATGTTTCTATGAAAAGCAAATATATTACAATCAATAGTTTATGTTTTGTTCCAACAAATTTATTCTGTTGAGGGTTGTGTCCGGGAAAATGATGGATGATTTTGGAGAAATGCATTTGGTATGAAAAACTGATATTGACGTCGGATTCCTAATCCGCAGTGTTTAAAATAGGTTGAAAAATGTTGTTTAATCTTTTTGTTTTCAGCATATTAAAAATATGCATCCTGTTTTCCTGAAGTGAAAAAGGCGGAAAGGCGCGTCTGTTGTCCCGCCACGTTCTTCCGTTTTTTTACATGGGAATCGTTATTATTTTTATTAAAAGTCTTTCTGAATATTCATTCATTTCCGTTTTGTGTATCCCATATGCATGCATTGTGGCGGATTTCAAATCCGCCTGTCAGCGAAAAAAGGAGTTGATTTTTACTTATTAATTTTATTATCAATGGATAAAAGAAATGTTGGGGATTGTTTCTTTCAGGATGCGTTGTGATTTTTTTCTTTCTCTATACGATGAAAGTCCTTTTTTCTCAAAAAAATTGATTGACTGCGGATTTGAAATGCGCAGATGAACGCGCATGGATTGAGAGCGTTTGATATTCAACGGGCTGTTTCTTTTTTGCAGCAATACGCAGTTTTGGAAGATGGCCTGATAGAAAAAAGAGGGCTCATGATACGTACCCGTACGGGAAAAACGGGAAGGCCGTGGCGGAATTGCTCCGGAGCGGCTGTTGATTCTGCCGGGGCTGCGGGCATAACCGGATGTTTGTGACGGTTTCGTTTCCGGCTGCATCTTGTTTGAGGAAGCCATTCCGCTCATGGTACCGGTACATGAGAATTGATGTGGTAACGGACACGTATGAACCTGATGTAAATGGAGTGGCCCTGACGCTGGGGCGTCTGGTCGGCGGCCTCCGGATGCGCGGGCATCTGGTGCATGTGATGAGGGCTTCTGAACGGAACGGCTCTTTCAACCCTGGGGAGACGGCTATGCCGTCCCTTCCCCTCCCCATGTACCATGAGGTGAAGATAGGGCTGCCTTCTGCAGACAGGTTCCGCGCCAGATGGATGAAAAAAAGGCCGGATGTGGTATACGTGGCTACGGAAAGCCCCATGGGAGCGTCTGCCGTGAAGGCCGCCCGTACGCTGGAGGTTCCCGTGGTGATGGGATTCCATACCAATTTCCACCAGTATATGAAGGATTACCATTTCTCCAGACTGGAAACAGCCGCCGTGAATTACCTGCGCAAACTCCACAACAGGGCAGGGATGACAGTGGTTCCCACGGAGGAAATGCGCCGTACGCTGGAAGGGCTGGGGTTTGAACGCCTTTCCGTCATGGGGCGCGGAGTGGATGCCGTCCTGTTTGATCCCGCCAGGAGGGATGCTTCCCTGCGCCAGTCATGGGGCGTCTGGCGGGATGAAGTGGTATTTGGCGTCGTGGGGCGTCTGGCGCGGGAAAAGAACCTGGTGGCGGCCCTGGGGCTGTACACGCGCTTGCAGAGGGAGTTTCCGGATTGCGGCATGAAAATGGTGGTGGTAGGGGACGGCCCCATGATGAACAGCCTGCGCAGTGAGTTTCCTGATGCCGTTTTTTGCGGAATGCGCCGTGGGGAAGACCTGGCGCGCCATTATGCCGCCATGGACGTTTTGCTGTTCGCCAGTGAGACGGAAACTTTCGGGAACGTTTTGCTGGAAGGCATGGCCAGTGGTTTGGCTACGGTCAGCTACCGGTATGCCGCTTCCGCGGATGTGGTGCTGGACGGCATCAACGGCCTTCAGGCGGAGAAAGGGGATGAAGAGGGGTTTTATTCCGCCATGCGCCGTCTGCTGGAAGACGGGGAGATGATCCGGAGGCTTGGGAAACAGGCCCGCAGGACGGTGAATTCCAGAACTTGGGATTCCATCCATGACAGGTTTGAAGAACTGCTGGCTTCCGTGGCCCGGGAGGAAAACGGGACCGGCTGCGCCCGCCCCCCGCGGGATGCCGTGCTGGAATGCCGCACGGTTTTTTTGTCGGACCTTCATCTGGGAACGAAAGACTGCAAGGCGGACGAATGCCGGAAGTTTCTGAAACATGTCCGGGCTGGAAAAATTGTGCTGGTGGGGGATATTGTGGATGCCTGGGCTTTGTCCCGCGGCAGCCGCTGGCGGCGGAGGCATACGCGCTTTGTCCGCACCTTGTTGAAAAAGATGGAACAGGAGGATGTGGAAGTCCTGTACCTGCGCGGAAACCACGATGATATTCTGGAAAAATTCCTGCCTTTTCATCTGGGCGGTTTGAAAATTGCCAGGGAGTACGTGCACCAGGCTGTGGATGGAAGACGCTACCTGTGCGTGCATGGAGACGGTTTTGACGCCATTTCCACCAATCACCGGTGGCTGGCGATGCTCGGCTCTCTGGGTTATGACGTTTTGCTGATGGTCAACAGGTTTTACAACAAATACCGCGCCTGGCGGGGCAGGGAATATTATTCCGTTTCCCGCGCCATCAAGGGCCGCGTGAAATCCGCCGTCAATTTTATCGGAAAATATGAGGAACAGCTTCAACGCCTGGCGGTAAAGAGGCAGTGTGACGGCATCATCGCCGGGCATGTGCATCATCCGGCGGATACCATGGTGGGAAAGGTGAGATATCTGAATTGCGGGGACTGGGTGGAAACCATGAGCGCAGTGCTGGAATACGGCGACGGCCGTATGGAAACGGTGCTTTACAAGGATTTTATGAAGCGCCTGGCATATGGCAAATGCGGAACCATGGAGGA
>OKUM01001187.1_pt1 | contig 13115 bp, 13 predicted proteins | sample 1606801 | NCBI WGS metagenome assembly OKUM01 (sample SAMEA3882546, study PRJEB24775) | human gut metagenome | biome: human-associated habitat; feature: intestine environment; material: feces | place: Netherlands | collected 2009/2010
ATGTCTTTTTCGACGTTCTGCGGAGCAGTGGGCGAAGAAGCGGGCTGCACGGGCATCTGCACGGAAGCCGCTGCGGGTGCCGAAACGGGTGCGTAGGCGCTGCGCATTTTGGCGGTGGTGACCATGTGCTTTGCGCCCTTTGCCATGGCGATGATGGTAGGCACGGCACCGATGACGGCGAAGAGATAGACCTGTGCAAGGCCGCCGAAGTAATCGCCGGAATCGACATAGCCTTCTTTGATGAGATCCATCATGGCGCGGAACGCGGTGAAGAAATCGGTCTCATAGAACTGCGCCGCGGTGATTGACCAATCGGCCTGATACGCAAGGAAGATCATCAGGAGCATCAAAACGCAGGAAATGATGATGCCCGGTGTGCCGAGCTTTTTGCCGAGCATCTCGTAGCCCTTTAACGTACAGATGGCCATGACAAGGCCGGAAACGGCGGCGACGTAGCCGAGCTGACCGACGATGACGATGACGACGGCGCCGATAAGCGAACCGATGAGCGCACCTACGATACCGGGCAAAACCTGCTCCTGCTTCTGCATTTTTGTCTGGTTCTGCTGCGCGGCGGCTTCGCTGACTTGCCCGAAGCACGGTTCACACAAAAGGTACGCGTTGCCGGAGACGGTGTAGGCGTCTACGCCCTCCGGGCGACCGCAATGCTCGCAGCAATTTGTATACCCGTTTGTTCTGAGGAACGTGATGAGCGTATCAAGCGCACTGCGCAAGGCCTCTGCCATTTTATCTTTATTGCCGGAGAGCTTCACAAGGAAATTGACGCGGAAACGCTGCACGGTACAGCCGCTCAAAACCTTATTCATTTTCTCGAGCGGTTTGAAATCTGCGGGGTTCGGCGCCATGCCCATGCGCGAGACCGAAAGCGAAAGCATATAGTAGACGCGGTTGTTGGCGTTCGGCATAATGGTGACGGTATACCCCTGCACATTGCCGAAAACGCCCTCTGCATTCGGGTCATACATAAGGCCGTTCACACCGGCCGCTGCCGCAAGCTTTGCCATTTGACTTTTGTTCATATCCCGATCCTCCAAATGTTGTTCTTTACCTGTATTCTACTATATTCAGGTTCATTCGTCAATCGGGTAGCGCAGGAAGTTTTTGTTGCCGAACTCGCCGGAATGTACCTTAATGGCGACGTTGCCGGGCAGCTTGCAATCGAGCTGCTTATACATTTCAATGACCTTTTCAGGGGTGACCGTTTTTGTGAAATAAACCTTGGGTTTCACGAAAATTTCTCCTAAGAATTCGTTATGTGCGGGTGTGGCTCCGCATACATTTCTATAACATTAAAAGTTTGCTTTAAGTCAATATGCGTTTTGGCTAATTTTGCACTGGTCAATTTGGTGTGTTTACCGGATTTGCAAGCAGAATGTTCAAAAAGTCTTTTCTTCCGGAACTTTCTGCGGTAAAATAGGAAAAAACGGAGCATGATGCAGGAAAGGAAGTATTTTGATGCAGAAACCGCTTGTCAGCGTGATCGTGCCGATCTACAACGCACAGAACAACATTGTGCGCTGCGTGGAGAGCATTCGGCGGCAGACGTATGAAAATCTTGAAATATTGCTTTTGAATGACGGCTCTAAGGACGTGAGCTACCCGGTGTGCGAGATGCTCTCGAAGGCAGACGCGCGCATCGTTTTGATTGATAAGGAAAACTCCGGCGTTTCGGCGACGCGGAACCTCGGCATGCGCATGGCGCGGGGCAAATATTTGCAGTTTGTGGACGCGGACGACACACTGGAGCCGTTTGCGACAGAGCTCCTCGTTCAGCGTGCGGAGGATAACAACGCCGATCTCGTCATTGCGGCGTATAACCGCATTGTGCCGTACAAGCCGAAAAAGGAAGCGAAGCTTGACCCGCTTTTGCCGAATAAAAAGAAGCAGCTGACGGAGCGGCTGGCGAAATTCCAGACATTCGGCTTTCTGCCGATGGGCTTTATGACAAAGGAGGAATTCGCCTGCGGGCTAATGCAGGAGCCGGCGAGCTTTTACTACGGCGTGATGTGGAACAAGCTTTACCGCGCCGATTTGGTGCGCGCACACACGGACGTGCGGTGCAGCGAGGAAATGACATGGAGCGAAGACCTGTATTTTAATTTGACGTACATACGCTATGCAGAACGGTTTTTTGCGCTGACCACGCCAATCTACAACTACTACGACAACCCCGGCAGCGCGGTGCATCTGACGAAGGTGCGCACGGCGATTACGGCGCGCACGGCGCTTTTCAGCTACTACAAGGAATTATACGAGCAGCTTGGGCTGTACGAAGAAAACAAGCTGCAGATTTTCAAATACCTCATCTCCTCTTCGGAGACGTGAGCGCGGAAAGGACGTTTAACATGGCATTCGTACTCGACCAATTAAAGCCGAACCAGAAATATTTTGAGGCGATCTGCGGCATTCCGCACCCCTCAACCGAAGAAAAAGCCGTAAGCGACTACGTGTGCTCCGTTGCGGAAAAGCTCGGTTTAAACTACGAGCAGGACAAATTTTGGAATGTCATCGTGCGCAAGCCGGCTTCTAAAGGGTACGAAGACGCGCCTGTCGTGATGCTGGAGGGTCACATGGACATGGTGTGCGTGAAAACACCCGAGAGCACGCATGATTTTTCGCATGACCCCATTGAGATTTATGTGGACGACAAGGGCGACATCCGCGCGAAGGACACGACGCTCGGCGCGGACGACGGTTACGGCGTGTCGTACATGCTGGCCGTGATGGAGGAGGATTTCCCCCACCCGCCGCTGGAGCTCGTCTTTACGGTGCAGGAGGAAAACGGCTGCAACGGCGTGGACGTGCTGGACGCGAGCAAGCTGAAATCCAGAAGAATGATCGGTCTTGACGTGATGGGCGAGACGGTGGAATACACAAGCTGCGTTTCCTGCTTTACGAGCGACCTGATGAAACTGACGAAAACGTGCGAGACGGAGCCTGCAAAGGGCGCGGCCCTCATGCTGACGGTTTCCGGCGTGCAGCCGGTGCACTCCGGCGCAATGGTGCACCCGGAGCAGTTCAATGCGATTAAGATCACGGCGCGTTTGCTTAATGCGCTTTCCGAAAACGGCGCGGCGTACCGACTTTCCACGATGGCGGGCGGCGAAGCGGAAAACTATGCGCCGGTGGAGACAAAAACGGTGATCCTCTGCAACGAGCCGGACGCAGTGAAGGCGATTTTAAACGGCGAGCTTGAGAAGATCGACCGCGAATTGCAGGACGGCAAGCAGAATTTGGCACTTGGAATCCGCGACACGGCGGCGAACGGGATGCTTTCGGATGCCGATACGCAGGCGATTGTCGATTTGATCTACCTGATGCCCTCAAACACGGTGGCAATCCGGACCGCGGGCGAGGAGATGACGGCGACGAACAACGTGGGCACGGTATCGTTAAACGGCGGCGCATTTGAACTGGTGATGTCCGACCGTGCGGCGAGCCGCAGCTTTAAAAACGGTGTGCTCGGCCGCGTGAAGCGCTTGGCTAAACTCTGTGGCTTCACGCTTGAGACGAGCCTGCGCTATGACTCCTGGGAATACCAGCCGAACTCCTACATGCGCCGCATGACGGCCGACCTGATGAAAGAAGTGTACGGCCACGAGATGATGGAGACGGCGTGCCCGGGCGGACTTGAATGCTGCTCTTTACTGCCGCGCATGGAGGGGCTGGACATTGTGATGTTCGCGCCCATCGGCGAAAACTGCCACACGACAGACGAATACATGAATCTAAAATCGTTTGACCGCGTGTATGATTTTCTCAAAACGCTGCTTGGCAGGTTGAAATAAATATTTATAATTTGATATAAATATTAAAAGCACGCCCCTTTCCGATGAATTTCGGGAAACGGCGTGCTTTACTTATCTGCGATCTATGGTGACAACGGTGCGATAATCAGGGTCGAGCTTTTGAATTTCGGCCTCTAACTTTTGGGTGATGACGGCGTCGCTGTCCTTCACCGCGAACGGCACGGCAGCGTCGAACACGATATTACTGTGCGTAACGCCCCAGATAACGCGGAAATCGTGAATGGTGACGGTGGGGTACAGCGCGGTGACGAGCGACTGCACTTTGCAGTGCAGCGCATCGGTGCGGGCATCGCCGACGATAACGGGGTCAAGGTGAATGACCATGTGGATACCGAGGTCACGGCTGAAATCGCGCTCGATGTTATCGATGAGATCGTGACTGACGAGAATGTCGTTTTTGGCATCGACCTCACAATGGGCAGAGGCAAAACAGCGGCCCACGCCGTAGTTGTGCACAGCAAGGTCATGCATGCCGATGATGCCGGGGTACGAGAGCATTTTCTCGGTAATGGTCTGTACGAGCTCGCCCTCCGGCGCTTGGCCGAGGAGAGGATCTGCGGTGCTGATGGTAAGTTGTACGCCGGAGAACACGATGAACAGCGCAACCGCCGCGCCCATGTATCCGTCCAAATTCACGCCGGTGAGCATGGTGATGACGGCGCCGAGCAGCACGACGCTTGTGGCGATGACATCGTTGCGGCTGTCCTTGGACGTGGCTTCGACGGACTCGGATTGCGGTAAAAGAGACACTGCCAGAGCTTTGCCAGAATGGAAATGACGAGCACAACGAGGGCGACGGGCGTGAGGGCGTTTTCCTCCGGCGTGAGGATTTTCTCAATGGACGACATGCCGAGCTGAAGCCCGAGGAAAATGACGATGAACGAGACGATGACGCCCGAAAGATACTCGATGCGCGCGTGGCCAAACGGGTGCTTTTCATCCGCCGGTTTACTTGCCATTTTGAAGCCGATGAGCGTGACAACGGACGAGCCGGAATCTGTGAGGTTGTTGACGGCATCGGCCGTGACGGAAACACTGTGAAAAACCGTGCCGACGATAATCTTCATTAAAAAAAGCAGAAAATTTGTGACGATACCGACGGCACCCGCCACGCGGCCGCATTTGTCGCGCACGGCAGGATCCTCGGTATTTTTATGATCGCGGACAAAGATCCGCAAAATGAGATCGGTCATAACGAAAATCTCCTTTTGGTTAGCGGCTGAAAACCCGCCAAATATGCAAACAGAGCTTGAGGAAAGCTCCTCAAACTCTGCTTTTGGGTGATTTAATTTTGTAAATCGGCTTACTTCTGGTCAAAGAACTCGACGATTTCGCCGCAGGGGCCGGTGCAGAACGCAATGCGCGCGGTGATGTCGGAAAGCTCTACATCTTTCGGTTCGATGGTGATCTCGTAGCCGGCTTCACGGACACGGGCGGCACAACCGTCGGTATCATCTGTTGCGAGCGCGAGATGGGCAAACTTGCCTTCCAGCGGCACATCGTTCTCTTCCGGGACGGGCAGCACTTCGATGCAGCTGTTGTCCCCGGTGGAGATCATCATGCAGGGGTATTTTTCGTCGCCCCACTGGCGCACGACCTTGAGGCCGAGCAGGTCGAGATAGAACGTTTTTGCTTTTTCAAACTGCGCATACGTCGGACGCAGTGCCACGTGGTGAATGCCTTTGATCAAGCTCATTTTGTTTTCCTCCCAAAAGTACATTTTATAAAGACAGGGTATCGAGACCGATACCCTGCTTAATTTGTAATTCTAAATTACTTTCTGTTGAAGATGGACATGATGTCGGAGAAGGTATCATCGTCGCTCTTCGTGGAAGTTGTGCTGCCGGTGCTCGGCGCAGACGGGTTGCCAAAGAGGTCTGCGTCGCTGATAGCCGGAGCTGCGGGCTTCTGGGTCTTTTCGCCGTTCATGCCGTCGAAGCCGGTCGCGATAACGGTGACCATCATCTCGTCTTCCATCGTCTCGTCGAATGCAGCACCCCAAATGATGTTTGCATCCTCGCTTGCGCGCTCGGTGATGAGCTAAGACGCGACATCGATCTCGTCGAGGGCGATGTCCGGAGAGGACTTGATGTTGATGATGACGCCCTTGGCGCCTGCGATAGCGGTCTCAAGCAGCGGACTGGAGATAGCCGCAACAGCTGCCTGCTCTGCCTTGTCCTTGCCTGCCGCACGGCCGACGCCCATGTGTGCGTAGCCTGCATCCTGCATGATGGACTTGACATCCTCGAAGTCGAGGTTGACGATGCCCGGGATCTGGATGAGGTCGGAAATGCTCTGTACGCCCTGACGGAGAACGTCATCGGCGATGCTGAATGCGTTTGCAAGCGTAATACGCTGCTCGCTGACGAGCTTCAGTCTTTCGTTCGGGATGACAACGAGGGAATCGACGTGCTTGCGCAGCTCTGCAATGCCCTTTTCTGCCTGATCCATACGGCGCTTGCCTTCAAAAGCGAACGGCTTTGTGACGATGCCGACGGTGAGGGCACCCATATCCTTTGCAATCTCTGCAACGACCGGTGCTGCACCCGTGCCGGTGCCGCCGCCCATACCGGCGGTGACGAAGACCATGTCTGCGCCCTTGAGGGTAGCTGCGATCAGCTCGCGGCTCTCCTCGGCAGCCTTTGCGCCAACCTCCGGCTTGGAGCCTGCGCCTCTGCCCTGTGTATTCTTTTCACCGATCTGCACGCGGGTCTTGGCCTGCGAGCGGGACAGTGCCTGACGGTCTGTATTCATGCAGACGAGCTCGACGTGCTGCACGCCGGCATCTGCCATGCGGTTTACGGCGTTTCCGCCGCCGCCGCCTACACCAACGACCTTAATGGTCTGGGGGGTCTCTTCAAGCATGTTATCAATTTCAAACGGCATTTTATGTTCCTCCTTGATTTGGTCTTTAACCGTTAACGATCCGCACGGATCCGGGATTTTCATTCATCACGCCGCCTCCGGATTCAAAACGGTTTTCTCTCGAGCTTCGATCAAATCCGCCGGATAGCGTCCCATAAAGGGCCATACCTTTACAGTTCTTTACAGTCTTTCAGCTTTACATAGCTTCATACACTATAATTTATCACTTTTCCCGCCAAAATTCAAGATGAAAGCGGCAAAAAAGTGAGCCTTTGCAAATATTTTTACTTTACAGCGGTTTTCGGGAAATCTATGGTGCCGGGGCTGTTCAAATTACCCGAAAAACTTGTGAAAAACAGGGGAACGCTTCCAAATTTTACACGTTTTCGGCGTCGCCTGTGTTGTCACCGCTGTCGTCTGCTGCGGGGTCCATGATGCCGTCGGTATCACCCGTGGGATTGGCAGTATCGCCGTTCTCCCCGTCGCCGTTTGCGGTGCTGTGGCATCACCGGGTGCGGGCGTGGCGGAGGCTGCGGTGCGGTCTTCCTCGTAAAACGCCTTATTTTTCTCCGGCACAACGGAAAGATCGATGGAGCCGACGGTCTCCTCGGTGATCTCGCCGCTCGTTTCCATTTGGCGCAGCATCTCGAGGCCAAACGCCATTTTGTAGGACATGCCGTTCATGTTGCCGAAACGGAACGTGATGCGGTTATCATACGTCAGCGTAAGGTCGTAGGGGTTCGTCATGTTGATCTCCGTGACATTCTGCGTCTCGTTTTTCGTCATCTGCTCCGCGATGGCGTTATAGACTTCTTTGACGGAATCATCGCCGAACGTGATCGTTTCGCTGGGCTTTGTGTTCGTGGGATTTGCCCCGAGCACCACAGTCGTGCCCTCGCACGGCTGTGAAGCGATCTCCAGCACCTTGCCGGAAGCACTTACATAGAGATAGCCCGCGTCGCACGCGACGGAAAACGCCGTTTCGGCGGGGGTAATTTCAATTTCAATGGTGGAAGGGATATGCTTTACGATCTTTGCGCTTTCAATGTACGGGAAACGGTGCTCAAGCGCTTTTTCGCGGCTTTCCGTTTCCAGCAGCACGAGGTTATCGCCCTCGTTAATGCCGCACACGCGGCGGATATCGGCTTCATCGTAGCCGGCATCTGACGTAAATGTGACGTTGCCCACCTTGAAAAACACGAAGATGCACAAAAGAACCGCGCCGATGACGACGACGCTGAATGCGATTATATTGAACAGGAGCAGCGCCCTGCTTTTTTTCTTTCTCATTGCGAGCTTTTCCGCTGCGCTGCGTGGAGTACGCGCCATGTTCAGCCTCCGTTTTTCACGTTTTATCTCTTACTTTTCACTCTATATTCGGTATACGTCTGCGCCGAGCGCCCTTAAATTCTCTTCAAAGTGCGCATAGCCGCGGTCGATGTACTGCGGGTGCATCACCTGTGTTTCGCCTTGCGCCGCAAGGCCTGCGATGACAAGCGCCGCGCCGCCGCGCAGATCCTCTGCCGAGACCGGCGCACCGGAAAGCTGCGGCACACCCTCTATGACAGCCACCTTGCCCTCTAACTTGATCTTCGCGCCGAGCCGGTTGAGCTCACCGGCATGCTTATAGCGGCTTTCAAAAATGTTCTCTACAAAAATACTGGTGCCGTCCCCCACCGCCGCCATGGTCATGACGGGCGCCTGAGCATCCGTAGGAAAGCCGGGGTACGGCATGGTGCGCACGTGACGCACGGGTTTTAATCTCTGCGGTGCGCGCAATAATAATTCGCTGCCGGACTGCATCACGGCGCAGCCGGTGCTTTCAAACGCCGACAAAACCGGCAAAAGGTGCTCGCTGTTGACATCACGCAGAAGCACCGTACCGCCCGTGACGGCGGCCGCGGCCATGTATGTTGCGGCGGCGATGCGGTCCGGCATGACGGTGTATGTGCTGCCGTAAAGGTGCGGCACGCCTTCGATGACGATGCAGCTTTCGCCCGCGCCGTGAATGTGTGCGCCGCAGCGGTTTAAGTACCCGGCGAGATCCTCAATCTCCGGCTCACGCGCGGCGTTTGTGAGCACCGTTGTGCCCTTGGCGCGGGCAGCGGCGAGCAGCAGGTTTTCCGTTGCGCCGACGCTTGGGAACGCAAGCGAGACGAACCCGCCGCGCAACCCGCCGGGCGCGGTGCACAACAGGCAGCCGTGCTCTTCGCGAATTTCTGCGCCGAGCTTGCGCAGCGCCTCCAAATGCAGATCGATGGGCCTTGGGCCGAGCTCGCACCCGCCGGGAAACGACAATCTTGCTTCGCCGCAGCGGGACAGAATCGCGCCCAAAAACACGATGGACGAGCGCATCTCCCGCATGAGGCTGTGGGGAATATCGCAGCGGGTCATGCCGTCCGCGCAGACCGTTAAGGTATCGCCCGTGTGGGTACAGCGGCATCCGAGCCGCCGCAAAATGGTGACTGCCGTGTGCACATCGGACAGTGCGGGGCAGTTGTGCAGCACCGTTTCGCCCTCGCAGAGGAGTGCCGCCGCAAGCAGCGGCAGCGTGCTGTTTTTCGCGCCCTGCACGGTGAGCTCGCCGCAAAGGCGATTGCCGCCGCGCACCAAAACCGCTTCCTGCCGGGCACAGCCCGTATGTTCCAGTTCATATTCTTCCATATACACACCCCGTATTCTGTAAGGCGGCAGAAAGCGCGCCTTTGGATACGGTCATAGTATGCAGCGGAAAAATTTTGGGGTATGTCCGCCTGAAATGCGTTTTACGGTTTACTTTTTTGCTTTTTCGCAGATGATGTTGTAAATGCGGTCATTTGCGTCCAGCACGGCCATGGCTTTCGCGTTTTTGCCGATCTCTTCGGCGCGGCCCGGCTCGGAAAGGATGGTGTTCACCGTTTCCCACAGCTTTTCACCGGTGAGGTCTTTTTCTTCGATCATCACGGCAGCATCGCGGTTCACGAGCGCCATGGCGTTATGGAACTGGTGATTTTCGGCAACGTTCGGGGACGGAATCAGAATGGAGCACTTGCCCGTGGCTTCGATCTCCGTTAAGGTGATGGCGCCGGCACGACCGATGACGAGGTCGGCGGCGGCGAGGCACTCCGGCATGTTGTCTATGTACTCAAGCATGCGAATCTGCGGATTTTCTTCTTCCTTTACACCCGCTGCGTGCACTTCGTCGAGGAATTTTTCATCGTGCTGGCCGTAGCCGTGGATGTGCTGATATTTCTTCTCTTTGGCACTTTCACCGAGCATGTATGCCGCGGCTTTATTGAGCGCCGCTGCGCCGAGGCTGCCGCCGAACGACAGCACAAGCGGGCGATCGTCGAGATTCAGCGCCTTGCGGGCGGCTTCGCGCTCGGCCTGCAAAACGGAAACGCGCACAGGGTTGCCGGTGAAGACGCAGTTATCTTTGCGGTCGAGGTACTTTTTCGCGTCCTCCACGGCGAGCATGACGCACTTCGCGTGCTTTGCAAGCGCTTTAGTCGTCATGCCGGGATAGGCGTTCTGCTCGTGGATGACGGTGGGGATGCCGAGCTTCTGTGCGGCGCGAATGACGGGGCCGCTGACGTAACCGCCGGTGCCGACGCAAATATCCGGCTTAAACGCCTTGATGATGCGCTCGGACTCGATAGACGAGGAGAACAGGCGGAACACGGTTTTGATGTTGCGGCGGATGTTCTTCGCCGTTAATTTACGTTGAAAACCCGAGATGCGGATGGTTTTGAAATCGAAGCCCGCTGCGGGCACAAGACGCTCTTCCATGCCGCCCTTGTTGCCGACGTACAGGATTTCGGCATCCGGCTGCTTGGAGCGCAGATAACCGGCCGCCGCAAGCGCCGGATTGATGTGGCCGGCGGTGCCGCCGCCTGCAAATAACACACGCATAATTGAATACCCCTTTTACATTTTTTCTGTATTGGAATGCCGCGAGACCGACAGCAGCACGCCCATTTCCGCAAGAAGCATAATGAGCGCCGTGCCGCCGAAGCTGAAGAACGGCAGGCTGATGCCGGTGTTCGGGATGGTGTTTGTGACAACGCAGATGTTGAGAATGGCCTGAATGCCGAACTGGAACGTGATGCCAAGCGCCAGCATGGTGCCGAAGCGGTCACGCGCATGCAGCGCGATATATACGCCGCGCCAGATGAAAAGCGCAAACAGGATAATGACAATAAGCGCGCCGATGAAGCCGAGCTCCTCGCACACTACGGCAAAAACGAAGTCGTTTTGCGGCTCCGGGATGTAGAGATACTTTTGTCTCGACTGTCCGATGCCGACGCCGAGCAACTGCCCGGAGCCGATGGCGTAGAGTGACTGCACCGTCTGCCATGTATCGACGCCCTCCGGCGGGTTGAACGGATCAAGCCAGCCGTGGACACGGTCCATGGCGTAGGCAAATTTTGAGGAAAACAGCACGAGCGCGCCGATGGCGGCTGCCGCCGCGCCGCCGATGACGGCGAAATAGCGGAACTTTGTGCCGCCGACGAACATCATGATAAACGCGATGAGGCAGATGATGATGGTGGCGGAAACGTGTTTTTCCGCGATGACGAGCACGCAGACGAGGCCCAAAATACCGAAGAACGGCAAAAAGCCGTAGCGGAAGGTTTTCATCCTTTCGCCGTACAGCGCGATGAGGTGCGCAAACATCAAGATGAGCGCGAACTTTGCGATCTCGGACGGCTGGAATTCGACGAAGCCGAGGTTCAGCCAGCGCACCGCGCCGCCTTTGTTCGGCGCTAATTTTGTGCCCTTAAAGACGAGCACCATCAAAAGCAAAAGAATGGAGACGGCGAAAACGGGCAGGTTCAGTTTATGCAGCTGGTGATAATCGAACGTGGAGATGGCAAGCATCAGCACAACACCGGCCAAGGCGAACATACCCTGACGGAGAATGAAGTAATAGCTGTTTCCGTAGTAGTAATACGCGTAGGCATAGCTTGCGGAGAACATCATGACAAGTCCCACGGCAAGCAGCACAAGGATCAAAAACAGCATGGTCATGTCCAGGCCGAGACCCAAAGTGAAAATTCTATATTTGATGCGCCCGCGTCGTTTGCCGCGCCTTGCGGCTTCGGATGCCGCCTCTTCTGCGGGCACGGCGGATAACCGGCGACTTGGGACCTGTTCAAGCCCGCGCGCCGTGGAGCGTCTTGTCTGCGCCATTGCTGCAAACCTCCTTTTTTTCAGTTGATTTCTATTTTATCCCATTTTCAGGCGTTTAGCAGCCGAACACCGCCAAAAGTACGCCGATGATACCGGCAAAAAGTGTAACGCCGCTGAACACGAAGCAAATCTTATTCTCGTTCCAGCCGCACATTTCAAAGTGGTGGTGGATCGGCGCCATTTTGAAAATGCGTTTGCCGTGCGAAATTTTAAAGTATGTAACCTGTAAGACAACAGAGAGAATCTCTACAATATAGATAACACCGATGAGGATGAGCAGAATCGGCATATCCACGCCGAACGCCAGCGCGCACACTGCGCCGCCGAGGAACAGCGAGCCTGTATCGCCCATGAAGACCTTAGCCGGGTTGGCGTTCCAGAACAGGAAGCCGATCATCGCACCGACGATGGCCGCCGCGTAAAGTGAAAGTCCCACGCGGTTTAAAAGCATCGCGATAACAGAGAAGACGAGTGCGACGACGAGCGTGACGGACGTATTGAGGCCGTCGATGCCGTCTGTGAAGTTCACGGCGTTGACCATGCCGACGATGAAGACAGCCGCCAGAATGTAGTAGAAGAAGCCGAGGTCAACGGAGCCAAGGAATGGGATAACCGTTTCGGTGGTGCCGCCCGCAAGTGCGACGGAAAGCAGGTAGGCGCCGACGATGATGAACTGCAAAATGAGCTTTTGAATCTCGGTGAGACCGAGGTTGCGATGCTTCTTGATGCTGATGTAATCATCTAAAAAACCGACGATACCAAAGCCCACCGCCATGAGCGCGCCCGCCATGACCTTGACGAACATGAGCTGCGTTTCCGCGCCGCCGTTCAGCCACAAAAATGCGATGCAGATGACCGCCGCAACGGAGCTGCCGATGATGAACATGATGCCGCCCATGGTGGGCGTGCCCTGTTTGTTTTTATGCCAGCTGGGGCCGACCTCTCGAATGGTCTGGCCAAATTTGATCTTGTGCAGAAACGGCACCATGAAGTAACCGAGCAGCCCTGTGATGACCGCCGCAATGACGATTGCAAGGCAATACAGTACAATATCCATACGTTATGAACTTCCTTTCCTACCCTCTCAATGTATGTTTTTACTCTTCGCTGTTCGTTGAGGTGTTGCCCGCCGCTTCGACGCCGCCGGAGCTGACAAACGAAATGCGGATGACGGAGCCGCGCTTGACCTTGGTGCCCTCTGCGATATCCTGACTTTGTGCGTAGCCGGAATCGCCGTCGCCCACAACG
>OKUM01001200.1_pt1 | contig 13008 bp, 13 predicted proteins | sample 1606801 | NCBI WGS metagenome assembly OKUM01 (sample SAMEA3882546, study PRJEB24775) | human gut metagenome | biome: human-associated habitat; feature: intestine environment; material: feces | place: Netherlands | collected 2009/2010
TCACGGAATTGGAGGGTACGCCATGCTGACGGTACAGCGGGTTTACGAGCTGATTGACGCGCTTGCGCCGTTTGACACACAGGCGGATTTCGACAATTCCGGCTTGCTGGTAGGCAATCCACAGGCGGAAGTGACGGGCATCCATCTTGCGCTGGATGTGACCGACTGCGTGATTGACGATGCGCTGGCAGCGGGCGCGAACCTGATTGTGACGCATCATCCCCTGATGTTTTCCGCCCGGAAGCACCTGACTGAGGCGGATTACGAGGGGCATCTGCTGATTCGGCTGATTGCAAACGGCTTATCGCTGATTGCCGCGCACACGAACTTCGACCAAGCGCCCGGCGGCATGAACGACACGCTGGCGAGATTGCTGGGGCTGGAGAACATCGTCGGCGAGGGATTCCTGCGCGTGGGAGATTTATCCGCACCGATGACGGCGGAAGCATTCGCGGATTTTGCCGCGCGGCAGTTGGGCGACACAGTGCGCGTGATGGGGCATCGGGAGGCGCTCATCCACCGCGTCGGTCTCTGCTCCGGCGGCGGGTGCGACGAGTGGGCGGATGCGTGCGCCATGGGCGCGGATGCTTTCCTCACGGGCGAGGTGAAGCACCACATTGCGCTGGATGCATCCTACCACGGCGTGGTGCTGTTGGAGGCGGGACACTTTGCCACGGAAAATCCCGGTATTTTTGCGCTCATGAAGGCTTTACAAAACGCGCCGGATATAGTACAATGGAAAATGCACATTTCGCGCTCCGAACGCAGCGCGTATGAGTGACCGTCCGTGCCCTCCGGCACGCTGTTTATCAAGGAGGTACTTATGGACCAGCTTGCTATGTTATGGCAGTATCAAGTGGAAGACCGCAAGGCTGACAAACTCGAACAGGAGCTGAGCCGCAGTCCGCTGCGCCAGAAGATGAATACCTGCCGCACGCAGTTCAACGCCAAGCAGAAGCAGTACAAGCAGATGGAGGAACAGGTGGCGATTCTCTCTGACCGCAAGGATGCCATCCGCGATGCCATCACCCGCTGCGAAGAACAGCTGCGCCACCTGCAAAGCCGCTTCGAGCAGAATCCTCCGACCGAATTGGATGATACGAAAGCGCTGCTGAGCGAAGTGAACCGCTTTCTGGAGACGATTGGCAGCTATGAGCAGGAAATGAAGCGCATGGCAAAGGATGCCAACGATTACGATCAGAAGGAACGCAGCCTGCGCCGCGATGCCATTAAGCTGAAGGAAGAATTTGATAATCTCAAGAAGCAGTACGACAAGGAATCACCGGAAAAGGAAGCTGCCCTGAAGGCACAGAAGGCCATCGTCGCCAAGAAGGGCGAGGGCATTGCGCCGGAGCTGCTGGCACGCTATCACGAGATTAAGAAGCGCATCACGCCGCCGCTTGCTCGGCTGATTAACAACCAGTGCAGCGGTTGCAATATGTCGCTGCCGTCGGCAGTGCTGAGCCGCGTCACGTCCGCCAACGGCGAGATTGTGGAGTGCGAAAGCTGCGGGCGTCTGCTGATTCCCTGATTCTGCCGCATGTGAAAAAGACCACGCATGACCGATTTTCGGTGCGTGGTCTTTTTCGTATGTGCGATTTTACGGTACATCCTTGCAGACATGCACCCAGCCAAGCGCGCCGGAATAGCGCTCCAGTTCCGGCAGTGTCATCTCATACTATTTCCAAATGAGAATGCGCCAAGATGCGAAGCGAATTTTTCGCGCTGGCTAACGCGAATGAAACGCAGCGTAGCAGCGCTACGCTAAGTGGAATGAGCGGACGCAAGCGCGGAAAAGGCGCGAGCAGATGGCGCAGGTGAATTTGGAAATAGTATCAATGGCGCTGTTGCTGCTGCCGCACGCGGGGAACACCGTCTCAAAGCAGCGCAGAGAATCATCCAGATAGACCTCAACGCCCTCGTTGACTGCGAACGGGCAGACACCGCCGACGGCATGGCCAATTTTCTCCGGCACTTCCTCCGCTGCGAGCATCTTCGCCTTCACGCCGAAGCGCTCCTTGAAGCGGTGATTGTTGATTTTGCCATCCTCCGCCGCGACAATCAGAATCGGCTGCTCCTTGCCCTGAAACGAGAGCGTTTTCGCGATGCGTCCCGGCTCACAGCCCAGCGCCTGCGCCGCCAAAGCAACCGTTGCGCTGGATTCATCGAGTTCGCGGATGCGGTCGGCAATCCCCTGCGCGGCAAATGCTGCGCGTACCTTTTCGATTGACATGAATTGCGTAATTCCTTCCTGCTATTATGCGTCCAGCGCCGCGTCCATCAGCTTTTGCAGCACCACCGGGTTCGCCTTGCCGCCGGAAAGCCCCATTGCCACGCCCATCAGCGCGTTTTTCAGCGTCAGCTTGCCCTTGCGGTAGCCCGCGACCATCTCCGGGTGCGTGTCGATGGCTTTGCGGACGTACTCTGTCAACACCGCTTCATCGCTGATTTGCATCAGTCCCATGCGGGTGACGTATTCCTCCGGGTCTTCGGGCGTGTCCCAGAGCGCGTCTATCGTCTTTTTCGCTGTACCGACGCTGATAAGGCTCTGCTCCGTCATGTCCGCAATCTTCGCCAAGGCCGCCGGGTTCAGCGGGATTTTCGTATCCTCGCCATCCAGCAGGCGGAACACTTCGCTGATCATCAGGTTCGCCAGCATTTTGACCGCCGCGGTGGACTGCGCCGCCGTTTCAAAGTAGTCCGCCAGATATTTGCTGGAGACCAGCTGCTCCGCCGCGTACGCCGTCAGCCCGTAATCCGCCATGTACGCCGCCTTGCGCACATCCGGCAGCTGCGGCAGTTCCTTGCGCCACCCGGCAATGACTTCGTCGCTCAGCACAATGGGCGCTAAGTCCGGGTCGGGGAAATAGCGGTAGTCGTTGGCGTTCTCCTTGCGGCGCATGGAGGACGTTTTGCCCGTGGTCTGGTCGAAGCGGCGCGTCTCCTGCACAATCGCTTCGCCCTTCTTGACTGCCTCCACCTGCCGGCGGTATTCCTCCTCAATCGCGCGCTGAACGGACGTGAACGAGTTCAGGTTTTTCATTTCCGTGCGCGTGCCGAACGGTTCATCCTTTTTGTGGATGGAGAGGTTCACGTCACAGCGGAGCGAACCCTCCTGCATCCGGCAGTCACTCACGCCCGTGTACTCGATGACCGCCTTCAGCTTGTGCAGGTACGCGACAGCCTCCTGCGGCGTGCGAATATCCGGCTCAGACACGATTTCAATCAGCGGAACGCCGCAGCGGTTGCAGTCGATGAGCGTCCCCTTCTCCGGGTCATGCACGAGCTTGCCCGCGTCCTCCTCGATGTGGATGCGCGTGATGCCAATGCGCTTCTCGCCCGCTTCCGTCTCCACCATCAAGTGCCCGCCGACGCACAGCGGCAGGTCATACTGGCTGATTTGGTACGCTTTGGGCAGGTCGGGATAGAAATAATTCTTTCTGTCCTGCTTGGAGTAACGCGCAATCGTGCAGCCCGTCGCCAGCCCTGCCAGCACCGCGTAATGCACCACCTGCCGATTGAGCACCGGCAGCGTGCCGGGAAAGCCCATACAGACCGGGCAGCACTGCGTGTTCGGCGCTGCGCCGAAGGTCGTCGGGCAGGCGCAGAAGATTTTGGTCTTCGTTTTCAGCTCCACATGAACCTCCAAGCCGATGACCATTTCGTATCCGTCCATCATCTTCCAAGCCATTACAGCGTCGCCTCCTTGCAGATTTCGCCCAGCGCCTCTTCCAGCGCATAGCCGACTCGGTAGAGCAGCGGTTCGGAGAAGGTCGCGCCCATCAGCTGCACGCCGACAGGCAGCCCCGCGCGGTCAAGCCCGCAAGGCAGCGACAAGCCCGGAATGCCCGCGATATTCACCGGGACGGTATCAATATCGCCGAGGTACATTTCCAGCGGCGACATCGTCTTTTCGCCGATTTTGTAGGCAGTCGTCGGCGCGACGGGCGAAAGCAGACAGTCAACGTCCTTCAGCACCGCGTTCAGTTCGCGGATGACGAGCGTGCGCACCTGCAATGCCTTCTTGTAGTACGCATCGAAGTACCCAGCGGACAGCGTGTAAGTGCCCAGCAGAATCCGCCGCTTGACCTCCGCGCCGAAGCCCTCGCTGCGGCTCTTCAGGTACAATTCCTCCAAATCAGCATATTCCGCCGCACGATGCCCATAGCGAACGCCGTCAAAACGCGCAAGGTTCGAGCTGGCTTCCGCCGAGGACAGGACGTAATACGCCGGAAGCGCGACTTTCAGCGACGGAATGCTGACTTCCTGCACCGTCGCGCCAAGGCGTTCGAGCGTTTTGGCAGCGTTCATGACGGCTTTTCGGACATCAGCGGACAAGCCCTCGCCGAACATTTCCTTCGGCAGACCGATGCGCAAGCCCTTCACGCCTGCTTTCATCTCACGGTTCATGGGCGTATAGCCGCGTTTGATGGAGGTCGTGTCGCGGCAATCGTAGCCGGCAATCGCGTCCAGCACAAGCGCGTTGTCCGCCACAGTCTTCGTCATCGGGCCGATTTGATCCAGCGACGAGGCGAACGCGACCAGCCCATAGCGGCTGACCATGCCATACGTCGGCTTCATGCCAACAACGCCGCAGAACGCCGCGGGCTGGCGAATGGAGCCGCCGGTGTCGCTGCCGAGGGAGAACGGGGCTTCATCCGCCGCGACGCACGCCGCCGAGCCGCCGGACGACCCGCCCGGCACGCGCGACAAATCACGCGGGTTATGCGTGGGGTGAAACGCGCTGTTTTCGGTGGACGAGCCCATGGCAAACTCATCCAGATTCGTCTTGCCGAGCAGGACGCAGCCCGCCGCCTGCAATTTCTCCCAGACCGTGGCGGAGTACGGCGATACGAAATCCGCCAGCATTTTGGATGCGCAGGTGGTTTTGCCGCCCTTGACGCAGATGTTGTCCTTCACGGCGACGGGAATGCCGCAAAGCGGCGACACCTTTTCGCCCTGCTGCCGCTTCTTGTCGCATTCGTCCGCCTGACGGAGCGCTTCTTCCTCGTTCAGGCTGATATACGCCTGCACCTTGCCCTCCACCTGGTGGATGCGGTCGAGATACGCCTGCGTGACCTCGCGGGAGGTCAAATCGCCGCGCTGCATGGCATCGGACAGCTCCAGCAGCGTCATTCGGGTAATTTTCATGCCTGATTCCTCCCTTAATCGAATGTCTGCGGTACGTTCACGCAGTCTTCGGTGTGCGTCGGCGCGTTGGAGAGCAGCAAATCGCGGTCAAAGGGCGCTGCCGGAATGTCCTCGCGCAGCACGTTTTCCGTTGGAATGACGTGTGCCGTCTGCGGAACGTCGGTCGTGTCCACTTCCTGCAAGGCTTCGGCAAAGCCAAGAATTGTGTTCAGCTCCTCGCCCATTGTCACTTCTTCTTCTGCCGTCAGGGACAGCTTCGCCAGCTCCGCGACGGTCTTAATCGCCATCGTCGGGCGCTTTTTCTGCGGATGCTTCTCTGCCTCCGCCGCCGTCGAAACGCCCAATTGCAGCACTTCCAGCTGCTCGGCATCGACAAAATCCGGCGCGCTCGTCATCAAATCGGATGCGTCGCGCACTTTCGGGAAGGCAATCACGTCGCGCAGGGAATCTGCGCCAAGCAGCTGCATCACAAGGCGGTCAAGCCCGAAAGCGAATCCACCGTGCGGCGGCGTGCCGTACTTGAAGGCGTCAATCATGAAGCCGAAGCGGGCGCGGGCGGTTTCCTCGGTGAAGCCCAAGGCGCGGAACATCAGCGCCTGCACGTCCGGGCGGTGGATACGAATCGAGCCGGAACCCAGCTCAATGCCGTTCAGCACCACGTCATACGCCTGTGAGCGCACCCGCGCGGGATCGGTCATCAGGTAGGGCAAATCCTCCTCATACGGCATGGTGAAGGGGTGGTGCATCGCCATATAGCGCTGCTCCTCCTCTGACCACTCGAACTCCGGAAAGTCGGTGACGAAGCAGAAGCGGTAATCCTGCTTGTCGCGCAAGCCCAGCATATCGCCGACTTCGAGGCGCAAGCCGCACAGCGTTCGGCAGACGGTTTGGAACTTATCGGCGCAGAAGAGAATGAAATCGCCATTTTGGGCATCCAGCGCAGTCAGCAGCGCCTGCCACTGCGCCTTGGTGAAGTACTTTTGCAAAATGGAGTTGACCTCGCCGCTGTCGTGAATGAGAATCCATGCCATGCCCTTCGCGCCATTTGCGGCAGCGATATCGGCAAGCTTCTCAATCTCGCCGCGCGACCAATTGCCGGCAGACTTCGCGTTGATGCACTTCACAACACCGCCATTGGCAGCAGCGCCTGTGAACACCTTGAAATTGCAGTCCTTGATAAGGTCGGTCAGATCGACGAGCTCCATGCCGAAGCGGACATCGGGGCGGTCGCAACCGAAGCGCTCCATCGCCTCTTTCCAAGGCATACGCTGAAGAGGGAACTCGTGCTCCACACCGGCAGCGCTGAGAACTTCCTTAAAGACTCCTTCCATGAGATCCATCACGTCAGTCTCTTCAACAAACGACATCTCGATGTCGACCTGGGTGAACTCGGGCTGACGGTCAGCGCGCAGATCCTCGTCGCGGAAGCAACGGGCAATCTGGTAATAGCGCTCAATGCCGCCGACCATGAGCATCTGCTTGAACTGCTGCGGCGACTGCGGCAGAGCGTAGAACTTGCCGGGATGCACGCGGCTGGGGACAAGATAATCGCGTGCGCCTTCGGGGGTGGATTTGCAGAGCATCGGCGTTTCAATGCAGGTGAAGCCGTCGCCGTTCAGGTACTTTTCCGCCGCCATCTGCACCTGATGCCGGAAGCGGAGTGCCTTCTGCAACTGCGGACGGCGCAAATCCAGATAGCGGTACTTGAGCCGCAGTTCCTCGCGCACCTTCGCATCCTCGTCCATCGAGTACGGCAGGGGCTGCGCTTCGCTGAGGACAACAAGGCGCTTTGCCAGCAGCTCCACCTCGCCCGTCGCCAGACGCGGGTTATACGTTTCTTCGTCGCGGTGACGGATTTCGCCCTCCACCTGAATCACGCTCTGCATATGCAGCGTTTCCGCATGGTGGAAGTCCTCCGGCGGCAGGTGCTGCATATTGCAGACGACCTGCGCAACGCCCTCGCGATCCTTCACATCCAGAAAAATCACGCCGCCCATATCGCGCCGATTCTGCACCCAGCCGCACAGCGTCGCCGTCTGTCCCATATGCTCTTTGCGGATTGCGCCGCAGTAATGTGTCCGCTTCATGGTCATCCTCCTTGCTTTTTTGCGGTATAAAAAAACGCCTTTCATCCCCAACACATGGGGCGAAAGACTTCTCGCGGTACCACCCAATTTTCCCCGGCGCGCGCCGGAGCATCTCTGCCGCAACGGTCAAAAATGACGATTGCGCGAAGCTGTCACGGGCTTCCCCCGTCCGTGCCTACTAAGCAAACGCTTTTCGGGCGGCGGCTCTGAGCTGTTTCTTCCCCGGTGTCCGCCTGCCGCACTCGCACCTGTTCACGGCTCTCTGCAAAAGCGACTTCCCGGCTACTGCTGCTCTTCATAGCCTTGTGGAGACTTGCGTCTCTGTTGAATTGCGGTTATCATACCATCTTTTCCGGCACTTGTCAAGCAAAAAACATTGGGAAAACAATTGCCGGACACAAAAAAAGGGGCTGATGACCCCTGCAAACGCAGAAATCACCAGCCGAAGAATTGCTTTATTCCACCGCCACGATGCGACCGTCGCCGTAGGGGTTGGCGTACTGTTCGCCCACCACGCCGCCGAGGGTGGTCGTGATGTAGGTAATCAGCACCTGATTGTCAACCATCATGTCCTCGCCCAGCACTTCGCAGCCGTCGAACATGGTGTAGCCGTCGCCATGGCCAAGCAGCATGTAATTGTGGGATGCCAGCGTGTAGGTCTTGTCCAGTTCAAGGGGCTGACCGCCGACCATCACGTTCTTGACGCGGTATTCGCCCGAAACGCGCGTAAACATGCCGTTCTCGTCCTTTTCAGCGGAGGACGCGACGCCCGTGTGAATCTCGTAAGTCAGACCGGAGACCTGCAGGAAGCCGCCGTTTTCGCTCGGCACAGCGCGCGCGCCCCATTCCAGCGCGTCCAGCACCTGCTGACCCGTCACGCGGATGACGCACATGGTGTTGCCGAAGGGATGGACGCTGTAAATGTCGTCAAGCGTGATGTCGCCCGCTTCAATCTGCTTGCGGATGCCGCCGCCGTTGACGAACGCAATGTCCGCGTTGGACAGCGCGCGGTACGCATCGGCGCACAGGTCACCCAGATTCGTTTCGGCGTTGCGGACGATGCGGACGGGAGTGCCTTCCGCCGTCACCGCGACGGGGTCATTGACGTAGAGCGGCACCTGAGAGGTTGCAACGACGGTTTGACGGATTTCGTCGAGCTTGGCGACCTGCGCCGCCACCGCGTCCGCCGCGTCGCCCGTCAGATTCAGCAGCTTCGGCGCGGCAATGTCCACCGTCCAAGTGTACAGACCAGTCGTCAGCTTGCCATCCTTGGCAATGCGCAGATAGCCGACGGAGGACAGCTTCGTGCCGCAAGCCGCGCGCAGCACCGTCTTGCCCTCAGCATTCTTAACTTCGTTGCAAGCCATCGTTTCGTGCGCGTGGCCGTCAAGGAACGCATCAATACCCGTGGTATGCGTGATGACTTCGGTGCTCATGTAGGGCGAGCAGCTTTCCTCAATGCCCATATGCCCCATGGCAACGACGTACGTTGCGCCTTCCGCGCGCGCCGCATCCACCGCGGACTGCACCGCCGCGTAGAGCTTATCGCCCGTTTCATCCTGCATGAAGCCGTAGATGAAGTTGCCTTCATCATCTTGGAAGTAGACGGGTGTGGAGGAGGTAATCGTGTTCGGGGTAGTCATGCCGACAAAGGCGATTTTCACGCCGTCAAATTCCTTGATGACGTAGGGTGCGAAAACCAACGCATCGCGGCAGGTGAAGTTCGCGGAGATGTAGGGGAAATTCGCCTGCTTGGTCAGTTCGAGGAAGTTCTCCATGCCGTAATCAAATTCATGATTGCCGGGGATGGCGATGTCGTAGCCGACCGCGTTCATCAGCTCAATGATGGCGCTTCCCTTGGTCAGTGTGCCGATGGTTTCGCCCTGAATCGCGTCGCCGTCATCGACAAGCACCACATGGTTGTCTGCCTGCAGGCTGTTGCGCATATTCGCCACACCCGCGTAGCCCCAGCCCTGGTCAATGCCGCAATGAACGTCACTGGTAAAGAGCACCACAACGTCCTTGGTCAGCGCGGGGGCTGTGTCTTCCGCGAAAGCAACGCCGCACAGCAGCATGGCGAGCATCAGCAGAACCGCAAGAAACTTCTTCATTCGGTTTTCCTCCTAATCGTATTGTCCAGACAGACCTCCCTGTCTTTATCTTCATTATAACGCATGTGATGTGTTAAAATCAAGCAGTTATTCATCATTTTTGCGTAAAAACTTTGCGTTCTATCTGTCCACTGCGCTCCATATGCTCTTTCTGCAAGCGCAGATGCGCCCGGAAGGAGGCTGTTCACCCTTGCGCAGACTCCTTTCGCTGCTGATGCTGCTGATTGTTCTGATTTTTCCGCTCTTTGCCGGGCGCGTGCGGAGCGCCTCCACCGCCTGCGCCATCCACGTTGATGTGGAGCAGAAGATGCTGACGCTGTTCTGCGGAAGTGAAATCGCCGCGCGATACCCGATTGCCACCGGCGCGCGGGATACGCCGACGCCGCTGGGCGTGTTCCGCATCAACCGGCGCTTTTCGGGCGAGATGGGCGGTTTCGGCACCTGCTTTCTGGGCTTGAACGTCCCGTGGGGCGACTATGGCATTCACGGCACGAACCGCCCGGAGTCCATCGGCACAAACGCCAGCCACGGGTGCATCCGAATGCGCGTCGCCGATGCGGAAGCCCTCTATGCGCGCGTACCCAACGGGACGGTCGTCGTCATTGAATGCGGCGCGTACGGCGAACTGGGCGGCAGTCTGCGGACGCTGAAAAACGGCGACCGCTCCAGCATGGTTCGCGCCGTGCAGCGGAAGCTCCGCGCGCTGGGCTTCTATTTCGGAACACCGGACGGCATTTTCGGCTCGGCGACGCAGCGCGCGGTGAATAAAGCGCGCGAAACATTCAACCTTTCAGCGAACGGGCTGGTAGATTGGGCGCTGTACCAGAAATTAGGGCTGACGCTGTTTGAATAGGAGGGATACCATGAATTGGGATGAAACACGCGATTTTCTCTCCCCCTGCTTTCCGGAGTGCATCCGGGATGAATTGGCGATGCTGCTGCCGGGCGAACTGCGCGAAATCCGCATCCGCGCCGAGCGCCCCGCCGTGTTCGTAACAGCGACGCGGACGGCGAAGCTCGACTGGATTCCCGGTCAAATGCAGGTGGAGGCGCTGACAGAGGCGCTTTCGGGACACAGCCTGTTTGCGCGCGCAGACGAAACCCGGCGCGGCTACCTGACGCTGCGCGGCGGCCACCGCATGGGGCTGTGCGGGCACATCACGCGCAAAAACGGGCAGAGCACGCTGCGGGACATTGCGTCCGTGTGCATCCGCATTGCGGGCGAATGGCGCGGCTGTGCCGATGGTCTCATCAACCGCTTCCCCGCCCTGTTTCCGGGCAAAACGCCGTCGGTGCTCATCATCGGCGCGCCCGGCAGCGGCAAGACAACGCTCCTGCGCGACCTGACGCGGCAAATGGCGGATACGATGTCGGTTCAAGCGGCGCTGATTGACGAGCGCGGCGAGCTGGCGGCGTGCGTGGACGGTGTGCCGCAATTGGACGTGGGCGCATCCACCGACGTATTGGACGGGCTGCCGAAAGCAGAAGGCGTGCCATGGTTAATCCGCTCAATGGCGCCAAACGTGATTGCTATGGACGAACTGTCCGGCGCGGAGGACGCGGCGTGCGTGATGGACGCGTGGGCGTGCGGCGCGTCGGTGCTGGCGACGGTGCACGGAACGGCGCTGGCGGAAACGGCGAATCGCCCGGCATTATCGCCCCTGTTCTCCCGGCGGTGCTTTGACCTGTATGTGCTGCTTTCCAGCGAGGGCGGCGGGAAAATCACCGCGCTGCACGACCGCTGCGGCAGCCCGATTCCCTTGTCATGACGCGCCTGCTGTTTCCGATTTGCGCGGCGCTGCTGTCCACCTTGGCGGGGCTGCACCTGTCCACGCACCTGCGGCAGGAGGAGCAGCGGCTGGCGCGCTGGGGCGAAATCCTCCAGCACCTGCACCTGCTGATGGCATCGTGCGCGTACTCGCTGCCGGAAGCGTTTCGCCTGTGCGCGGACGGGAATCATCCGCCGGATACGCTACTGCGTCAGCTTGCGGACGCGCTGGAACGTGCGCCGCTGTCCTCGCCGGGCGCGCTGACGGACAGGCTGTGTCCGGCAATCAGCGAAAAGGACATCATCAGCCGAATGATGCACCTGCTCAGCCGCGGCAGCCTCGAAAGTCGACTGCTGGCGGTGGAAAACGCGCGGCAGGAGGTGGCGCTGATGCACGAGAAAGCGGCACGCAAGGCGGACAAGGACGCGCGGCTGTACCAGACGCTGGGCTGGATTGGCGGGCTGTGCCTATTGCTTATCCTGATGTAAGGGGGAAAGTTCCATGCAGCTTGACCTGCTCTTTCAGATTGCCGGGGTCGGCATCCTCACGACGGTCGTGGCGTCGGTGCTGAACAGCTCCGGGCGCAGTGAACTGGCGAATCTGGCGACAGTCGCCGGGCTGGCGATTGTGCTGCTGATGGTCGTGTCGCTTTTATCGCAGTTGTTCACCAACGTGCGGACGATTTTCCAGCTTGGATGAGGGCGCGGGATGGAGACGGCGGGAAAACTGGCGGGCTTTGCGGTCTGCGCGGCATTGGTGGCGCTGATTCTGCGTCGTCTGCGGCCGGAAGCCGGGTGGGGCGTATCGCTGGGCGCGGGCGCAATCGTGCTGCTGGCGGCGCTTCCGGCGCTCTCGGCGCTGGTGCGCGGGATTGCGTCTTTATCCGCCATGAGCGGGCTGGACGACAGCTTCATGCAGCAGCTGCTCAAAATCGCCGGGCTGTCGCTCCTGCTGGACTTTGCGGCGCAGACGTGCCGGGACGCGCAGGAGGAAGCCCTTGCGCTGAAAGTGGAGTTCGCCGGGCGGGTGCTGCTGCTCTCCAGCGCATTGCCCGTCTTGCAGGCGCTGTTGTCGCAGCTTGTGTCCTTGCCGCTGTCTTGACGGCAGGCGCATCCGCAGAATCGGGCTAGGCGGAATCGCTTTCCAGCGGCATCGACACCATCGTATCCGCCTTGGACAGCGCCGCGCTGGAATCCGCCCTCTCCGACGACGACCCCTTCGCGCAAACCGGCGGTTTCCGGCAGACGCTGGCCGCCATTGCGCGCGGCGAAATGACCATCGACTTTCAGCAGACCGCCGATTTGCTCTCGCGGCAGTTCTTTTCTGCCGTGCGGCAAAGTCTCTGGCGGCTGACGCGGCTGATTGCCCCCGCGCTGCTCTGGGCACTGCTGAAGCAGTTCAGCGGCAGAAGCAGCGAATGCGGGCGCATCGTTGTGCAGCTGTTCGTGTGTGTGTTTCTCACGCAGGATTTGAGCGACCACATCACGCTGGCGGTTGCGGCGGTGCAGCAGATTTCCGCCGGGATGCAGGGGCTGCTGCCGATGCTGCTGACGCTAAAGCTGCTGCTTTGCAGGCTGAAAAGAATGCTATTGAAGCTGCTAAGGCCGAAATTGCCAAAGTGAAGGAAGAACTGGTTAAGATGATTCAGAACAATCAAGGAGCATCTGAAGAAGACATCAAAGCCATCGAATCTGAAATCGCTACTATCAAAGGTGATATCACAGCTCTTACTGCCGCTTACAAAGGTGCAGACGCAGAAATTTTGGACAAATTGTCTAAAGTGGAAGGCGTTTTAGGCGAAAGAATAACCAATCTGGAAGCTGATGTCAAGACCAACAAGGAAGAAATCGGAAAGTTGCAGAGTGCGTTAAAGTTGCAACAGGACGCTTT
>OKUM01001206.1_pt1 | contig 12970 bp, 10 predicted proteins | sample 1606801 | NCBI WGS metagenome assembly OKUM01 (sample SAMEA3882546, study PRJEB24775) | human gut metagenome | biome: human-associated habitat; feature: intestine environment; material: feces | place: Netherlands | collected 2009/2010
CAAATGAAAACTTGGGTTTAAGAGAGGAGGAAAGTCGAGAAAGTCTACTCGACGATCAAATGCTGAAGGTTTTTCTGGTGGAGGATGAATGCGTCGTGCGGGAAGGGCTGCGCGAGTGCATCGACTGGGCGCGGTACGGCTTTGAATTCTGCGGCGACGCGCCGGACGGCGAGCTGGCGCTGCCGCAGATCCGCAAGCTGCGCCCGGACATCCTGATCACGGACATCAAAATGCCGTTTATGGACGGGCTGGCGCTCAGCAAACTCGTCTGCGCGGAGCTGCCGGAGACAAAAATCATTCTCATCAGCGGCCACAACGACTTTGAATTCGCGCAGGAGGCCATTGAGATCGGCGTGGAGCAGTATCTGCTGAAGCCCGTGACGAAAAGCTCCCTGCTGAAAACGCTGGAGGATGTCAGCCGGAAGATCGACGAGGAACGCGAGCAGAAGGCCTATCTGCGCCGCTTCCAGCAGGAGGGGCGGGAGTATGAGCAGTATGCCCGCCGCAAGTTCTTCGAGCAGGTCACCTCCGGCTCTTTGCGCGTGTCGGAGATCTATGAGCAGGCCAAAAAGCTGCAGATCGACATCGACGCCGAGGGGTACACCGTCATTTTGCTGACGCTGCAGAGCCGGGGCGCGGCGGAATATTCCCAGACGCTGGCCGACCGGCTCGAGGAGCTGATGGCCTACCTGCTGCGCTACGGCGAGTATCTGCTGTTCCGCTGCAACCTCATGACCTACTGCATCATCGTCAAGGGCAGCGGCGCAGGCCTGAGCGACGCCGTACACCGCTGTCTGGAAAACATCCAGCGCCGCTGCGGCGGCGACGAGGCGCTCGCCTGGTACGCGGCAGTCAGCGACCCGGTCGCCCGCCTGAGCGAGCTGCCCGGCTGCTACGCCCGGGCGCACACGATCCTGTCCTACCGGCATCTGCTGCCCGAGCAGCATGTCCTGACGGCGGACGTGCTGAAAAAGCCGCAGCGCGGCGGGCTTTCGGAGCTCGACGAGGTCGACGCCAGCAAGGCCGACCCCGCCATCATCCGCAGCTTCCTGCAGACCGGCATGCGCGAGGAGATCCCGGATTTCGTGTCGGAATACCTCTCGTCCTTCGGAAACGCGCTCAACTCTCTGCTGTTCCGGCAGTATGTGCTGCTGGAGCTGCGCTTCAGCGCCATCCGCGCGGCCAAGAGCTTCGGCTATTCGCAGGAGGAATTCCTGCGTCCGCTCGAGCCCGCGCAGGCGCGCGCGGTGGACGCCGACCTGCCGGAGCTGAAAAAGAGCTGCGCCGCATTTCTGCGCCGCGCCATCGAGCTGCGCGAGGAGGAATCCGGCAACCAGTATAAATCCATGCTCAAGCGGGCGCTGCACTATATCGACCAGAACTACACCGACGAAAATCTCTCCCTCAACGCCGTGGCGAAGGCCGCCAATATCAGCCCCAACTATTTTTCCGGCGTTTTCAGCCAGGAGATGGGGCAGACGTTCGTCGAATACCTGACGGAAAAGCGGATGGCCCGCGCGAAGGAGCTGCTGCGCTATTCCGGCAAGCGCTCGAGCGAGGTGGCCTACGAGGTCGGCTACCGCGACCCGCGCTACTTCAGCTTCCTGTTCAAAAAGACACAGGGCTGCACGCCGAGCAGCTACCGCGCGGGAAACGGAGACGGCCATGAAGCGAAGTGAGGCCCATTGCTCGCTCGACGGAAAGCTGCGGCGGCTGCTGTGGAGCATGCTGCTGCTTGTCTGCGTGATTCTGGTGGCGACGCTGGCGATCTTGCTTCTGCACAACCACCAGTATTCCATCGTCACGGCCAATATCGTCCGCGCCTCCCAGTTCAACCAGAACTTCAAGGAGGACGTCGACCTCAAAATGTATTACTACGTCATCGACAGCACCTACGGCGAGACGCTGCCGCTGCAGGAGGTCGACGAGGCGACCGCGCTCGCGCAGGAGCTGCTGGCCGGCACGCAGGACCGGCAGAGCCGGAAGGCCATCACGAGCGCGATCAATCTCTGTGAAAATCTGCGCGAGCGCATCCTGCAGATCACCGAGACCGAGGGCTATGACGCCCGCATGGAGCAGCTCGAGTCCAACGTCTATATCCTCACCGGGCTCATCCAGCAGTATTTCTATACCTATCTCTACCACGAGGCCGGGTATCTCGATTCTCTGCAGGCGGCGCTCACGGCCAGACTCTGGCTCGAGCTGGGGCTGGTCGCCGTGGGCGCGCTGGTGCTCGTGGGCGTGCTCATGCGCCGCTCGGCGGCCATCAGCCGCAGCATCACGCAGCCGATCTACGCTCTGCGCGAGCGCGCGCAGTCGATCGGCCGGGGCGACATTGCCGCGCGGGAGCCGGTCGTGGCCGAGGATGAGACGCTGCAGGCGCTCAGCAGCAGTCTCGAGCACATGGCGCAGCACCTGCAGCAGCAGATGGAGCTCAACCGGCAGGAGCAGGACAAGCTCCGCGCGATGGAGCTGGCCCTGCTGCAGAGCCAGATCAACCCGCATTTTCTCTACAACACGCTCGACACCATCATCTGGCTCGTGGAGACCGGGAAGAACGAACAGGCCGTCGAGATGGTCACAAGCCTGTCGAATTTCTTCCGCAGTTCCCTGAGCCAGGGCCGCGATATCATCACCCTCGGCGAGGAGGAGATCCACGTGCGCAGCTATCTGGAGATCCAGCAGGTGCGCTACCGGGATATCCTGCGCTATGAGATCCATGTCCAGCCGGAGCTGCGCGGCTGCGTGCTGCCGAAGCTGACGCTGCAGCCGCTGGTGGAGAACGCGCTCTACCACGGCATCAAGCTCCGCCGCGGCCTCGGCTGCATTCTGGTCGACGCCGCGCAGGAGGATGATCGCGTCCGCATCACGGTCCGCGACGACGGTGCGGGCATGCCGCCCGAGCGCCTGCAGCAGCTGCGGCAGAGTCTCGACACTGAAGAGCAGGTCGGCTTCGGCCTGCGGACGGTCTACCGGCGGCTGCGGCTGCTGTACGGGGAGCAGTGCTCCATGGAACTGGAAAGCGAGCCGGGCGCCGGGACGACGGTCACGCTGCGCTTTCCCATCAGAAAGGAGGCCGGGGCATGAGGCGGCTGATACTGCTGCTGAGCCTTGCGCTGCTGCTGGGCCTTGGCGGCTGCATGCCCTACGTCCGGCAGACGCCGGAGAAGGAGACGACGCTCATTACCGTCGGCTTCTCGCAGGTCGGCGCGGAATCGGACTGGCGCGTGGCCAATACCGAGTCCATGCGTGAGAGCCTGAGCGAGGAAAACGGCTTCGAGCTCCTGTTTGACAACGCCCGGCAGAAGCAGGAAAATCAGTTCAAGGCCATCCGCACCTTCATCCAGCAGGACGTGGACTATATCGTCCTCGCCCCCGTCACCGAGACCGGCTGGGAAAGCGTGCTGGAGGAGGCCCGCGCGGCCGGGATCCCGGTCATCATCGTCGACCGGCAGGTGGAGGTGGACGACCCGTCGCTCTACACGAGCTGGGTCGGCTCCAACTTCCGCAAGACCGCCGACGCGGCTGTCGCCTGGCTGGCTGAGAAGCTCAAGGCGGACGGCAGGGAAGACGCCGTGCAGATCCTGCACCTGCAGGGGACGCCCGGCTCCACGGCGCAGCTGCAGCGCAGCGCCGCGCTCGAAGCGGGCGCGGCCGCCCACGCGGACTGGACCATCGCCGCGCAGCTGAACGGCGATTTCACGCAGGCAAAGGCATATGAGGAGACGTTGGCCTATCTGCAGAGCAATCCCGCGCCGGACGTGGTCTACTGCGAAAACGACAACATGTGCTTCGGCGTCATGCAGGCGCTGGACGAGCGGGGCATCGCCTACGGCGATGGCGGCGTGACGCTCATTTCCTTTGACGCGGGGCGGACGGCGCTTTCCTACTGCAAGGACGGGAAGATCGATTTGTGCGCCGAGTGCAATCCGCTCCACGGCCCGCGCGTGCGCGCGCTCATCGAGCAGCTCGCGCGCGGCGAAACGCCAGAAAAGCTCTCCTACATGCCCGAAGCCCTCTTCACCGCCGATACCCTCACCGCCGAGCTCCTCGAAAGCCGCGGCTACTAAGGCTCCCCTTCCAGGGGAGCTGTCAGCAAAGCTGACTGAGAGGCTGCAGCAAATTTGCAACTAGTTGCCTTAGAATATTTGCCACAAATAGAAGGTGCAGTCTGAATTTGTCAGGCTGCACCTTTTTGCATTGGATTTCTTATGGATTTGCACGCACCCAAGGCTCCCCTTTCAGGGGAGCTGTCACCGAAGGTGACTGAGAGGTCGTAACAGATTTGCTGCGACCTCTCCGTCTCGGCTTCGCCGAGCCACCTCCCCTGAAAGGGGAGGCTTTGGGATCGCGCCTGCCAAGGCTTCCCCTATGAGGGGACGGCATTTTTCCGCTACATCCACAGCGGGAGGATCTCGATGCCTTGTTTGGCGGCGAAGCGGAGGGTGGAGGCGGTGCCGCCGGGGGTACCGTCGAAGACGGAGATGAGGAGGGAGGCTCTTTGCACCATGGCGCGGTTGCGGCGGAGCATGCAGCCGGGAGTATAGACCGGCTCGAGCACCTCGACTGCGCTGCAGGCGGCAAGGAGCGCGTCGTAGCGCGCCTGCTCCTCTGCCGGCCAGCCGTCTTTCTGCGAGGGGCACGGGACCATGGCCGTAAGGATCGCCTCCGGCGCAGTCCCGGCGGCGCGGCAGGCAAGGACGGCCTCGGCAAAATACTGGTCGCAGCCGCGGGCCATGCCGCACAGGAAGGTCCGGAAGCCGCGGTCATAGACCTGCTGCACCGTGCGGCGCAGCAGGATCTTCAGCGCCCGGCAGCGCGGGTCGTCCTCGTCCCGGCCCCAGGGCAGATGCTCCGGCCGGTGGCCGGTAAAGGCGCAGATCATGGCGGCTCCCCTCCCCGTCGCGTTTTCCACAGTATAGCAAAAAAACAGCCTCTTTACAAGCGGCCCCCGGCGTGCTATGATGAGGGCGAAAAGTGAACAGATCTTCAGGGCAGGGTGCGATTCCCGACCGGCGGTAAAGTCCGCGAGCGAAAGCTGAACCGGTGTGATTCCGGTACCGACAGTACAGTCTGGATGGAAGAAGATTTTCTTTGGCGGGACCGGTGGAAAATCGGGCCGTCCGACTGCAGCACCTGAAGATCTCTTCAGGTGTTTTTCATTTTTATCGCAAAGGATGGTCTGTATGCACACATTTCTGGAAACCCTCTCTGAAAACGCCCAATTCGTCCTGCTCTGCCTGGGGATCACGGCGGGCGTCCTGCTGCTGGCCTGGGTCAGCGAAAAGCTCGTCATGCGCCGCCGTCACCGGCTGAACGCCGCGCACACGATCACCACGATCGCCATGCTGGCCGCCATCTCCGGCGTGCTGATGGTGATCGAGATCCCGCTGTTTTTCGCGCCGTCATTCTACAAGCTGGATTTCAGTGAGCTGCCGGTGCTGATCTGCGCGTTTTACCTCGGGCCGGTGTCGGGCGTGGTGTGCGAGTTTCTGAAGGTGCTCATCAAGCTGCTGCTCAAGGGCACGTCGACCGCGTTCGTGGGGGATCTGGCCAACTTCCTGGTGGGCTGCTCGTTCGTGCTGCCGGCGGCGATCGTGTATCAGAAGACGCTGAGCAAGAAGGGCGCGGTCGTCTCGCTCGCGGTGGGCACGGCGGTGATGACGGTGTTCGGGAGCTTCTTCAACGCCTGGTTCCTCATTCCCCGCTTCGCGGTCATGTACGGGATGCCGCTCGAGGCCATCGTCTCGATGGGCACGCAGATCAACGGGGCCATCACGAATCTCTCCACGCTGGTGCTGTTCGCGGTCGTGCCGTTCAACCTGCTCAAGGGCGTGCTGGTGTCGCTGCTGACGTTCTTTTTGTACAAACGCGTGGAGAAGCTGTTCTTCCGGAAAAAGCATACCGCGTGATTTCGGACAGAATTTTATTTCTGCCCAATCTTCATAAAAGTTTAACAAACGGAATCTTGTTTTTTTCGCGCGCATCGAGTAGTATTCTCTTTATCAAAGAAGGAGAACGAAGGATATGAAGGAAAAGTCCCGCCAAAAGCGTCTGCGGCTGCTCGCAGAGGCAAAGAAGAAGCCGGCCGTGTTCACGGTCTACATCGTTTTGCGATTGATCGTCGTTGCGATCCTCGTTTCTTCGATCCTGCGGGGAGAATATGAAAACGCGGCGATCTGCCTGCTGGTGCTGTTTCTGTTTCTGCTGCCGCTGTTCGTGCAGCGGAACTTCGGCATCGAGCTGCCGGGCACGCTGGAGATCATCATCCTGGTCTTCATCTTTGCCTCGGAGATTCTGGGCGAGCTTGGCTGCTTTTTCATCAACGTACCGAACTGGGATTCGATCCTGCATACGACGACGGGCTTCCTCTGCGCGGCCTTCGGCTTTGCGCTGATCGATATCCTCAACCGCAACGACAAGATCAAATTCCAGCTGTCGCCGATCTACGTGGCGCTCGTCGCGTTCTGCTTTTCAATGACGATCGGCGTGCTGTGGGAATTCTTTGAGTTCGGCATGGACCGGCTGTTCCACATGGACATGCAGAAGGACACGATCGTGCACACGATCTCCTCCGTCATGCTCGACCCGACAAACAAGAACATCCCCATCACGATCGACGGGATCACCTCTGTTGCCGTCAACGGCAAAAACCTGGGCTTTGACGGGTATCTGGACATCGGCCTGTACGACACGATGGAGGATCTGCTCGTCAACTTCATCGGCGCTTTGACCTTCAGCATCTTCGGCTACTTCTATATCAAGCGCCGCGGCAAGGGCCGCATCGCAAAGGCGTTTATCCCTACCATCACCACAGAAGACAAGGAGTTTGATGCACCTCATGAGCAACTCCAAGCACAAGACCGGCCGGAAGCCCCTGAAGCTCGGGACGGTTGAAAATTATCACCACCACTGGTATCTGCTGATCTGGCTCGTCTATCTGACGCTGTTCGCCATTGCGGAGCATGTTGTGACCGACAATTACTGGGTCTCCTATCTGCCGCTGGACGACAAGATCCCCTTCTGCCGCTATTTCATCATCCCCTACTGCCTGTGGCATCCGCTGCTGTTTCTGATGACGCTCTATCTGATGTTTTACGACGCGGAGGGGCTCAAGCGGTACATGCTCTATATCGGCCTCGGCTTCGGCGGGTCAATCCTGTTCTGTCTGATCTTCCCGAACGGGCAGGATCTGCGGCCGACAGAATTCGCGCAGCACGATCTGTTCACCTGGCTGGTGCAGCGCATCTATGCCGCCGACACCAACACAAACGTGCTGCCGAGCATGCATGTCATCGGCTGCGCGGCGCTGACGCTCGCCTGCTTCGACTCCGGGCCGCTGCGCAGGCGGCACCTGCAGTGGGTCATGCTGCCGCTGGGCCTCGTCATCAGCATGTCGACGGTGTTCGTCAAGCAGCATTCCATCCTTGACGTTTTTGTCGCCATTCCGGTGTGCGTGATCCTGTATTTCATCATCTATCACCGCGCCTTTGTGAAGAAATTTGGGAAGGCAGCAAACCGGGACGCATAAATTTCAGAAAAAAGCGCGGGAATCGCGCTTTTTTCTTGACTTTCTCCGGAACCTGTGAGATATTAGCAAAACTTCTCTGTAAAGGCTGTGTAAGATATGAGTATTCTGGAAATCCTGCTGCTGGGCATCGGTTTGTCGATGGACGCTTTCGCCGTCTCGATCTGTAAGGGACTTTCGGCCAAGCGGCTGCAGACCAGGCATTATCTGATCATCGGCGCATGGTTCGGCGGCTTTCAGGCGTTGATGCCGACCATCGGATTTTTTCTGGGCTCGACGTTCGAGCAGTACATCACAGCCTTTGACCACTGGGTCGCGTTCGTGCTGCTGTCCGCCATCGGCGCGGGCATGATCAAGGAGAGCCTGTCCAAGGAAGAGTCCAACGGCAACGACTCGTTCAGCTTCAAGACGATGCTCCTGCTGGCGCTGGCCACGAGCATCGACGCGCTGGCCGTCGGCATCACGTTCGCGCTGCTGCCGGACGTCAATGTGCCGCTGGCGGTCTGTCTGATCGGCATAACGACGTTCGTCTGTTCCGCCGCGGGACTGAAGGTCGGCAATCTGTTCGGCCTCAAGTACAAGGCCAAGGCGGAGCTCGCGGGCGGCATCATCCTGATCCTCATCGGCCTGAAGATCCTGCTCGAGCACCTCGGCGTCATCAGCTTCTGAATCTTTCCCGCCGGCAGCAAAAACTGCCGGCGGGTTTTTCTGTGCTGGAAATCCGGTGGGAAATGTGCTATGCTGGATACAGAAAATATATAAATAAAGAAAGGGATACGCTCTATGATCTACAAAGCGTTTCAGGATCTGCAGCTGTCGCAGCTCGGCTTCGGCACGATGCGGCTGCCGCTGCGCGAGGACAAAAGCATCGACGAGGAACTGGCCGCGGCCATGACCGACGCCGCCATCCGGCAGGGCGTCAACTACTTCGATACCGCCTGGTCCTATCACTCCGGCAAGTCGGAGACTGTCATCGGGAAGATCCTGCAGAACTATCCGCGGGAGAGCTTCTATCTGGCGGACAAGTTCCCCGGCCATCAGATCGCGCCTACATATGATGTGGCGGATATCTTCGAACGGCAGCTGAAGAAGTGCGGCGTGGAGTATTTTGATTTCTATCTGCTGCACAACGTCTACGAAAACTCCATCGGGGTCTATGAGGACGTGCGGTGGAACATCATCCCGTATCTGCTGGAGCAGAAGAAAAATGGCCGGATCCGGCATCTGGGCTTCTCCACGCACGCGGGTCTGCCCGCGCTGGAGCAGTTTTTGCAGCGGCACGGGGAGGAAATGGAGTTCTGTCAGATCCAGCTCAACTATCTGGACTGGACGCTGCAGCAGGCGAAGGAAAAATGCGAGCTGCTGAACCGGTACAACATCCCCATCTGGGTCATGGAGCCCATCCGCGGCGGCAAGCTGGCGAATCTGCCCGAAAGCATGACGGCGGAGCTGCGCATGATGCGGCCGGAGGCGTCGGCGGCATCGTGGGCGCTGCGGTGGGTGCAGCAGATCCCGGGCGTGACCATGATCCTCAGCGGCATGTCGGATCTGGCGCAGATGGAGGACAACCTCGCCACCTTTGACCATCCGCAGCCGCTGAGCGAAGAAGAGACCGCCTGCCTGCTTCGCTTCGCCGAGCAGATGAAAAACGCCGTCCCCTGCACGGCCTGCCGCTACTGCTGCGACGGCTGCCCGCAAAGAATCAATATCCCGCAGATGCTGCGCGTGCTCAACGAGATCCGCATCGCCCCGTCCACGAACGCGATCATGGCGGTCGAGGCTCTGCCGGAGTCGCAGCAGCCGTCGGCCTGTCTTGGCTGCGGCGCATGCGCCGCGATCTGTCCGCAGAAGATCGATATCCCCGGCTGCATGCAGGAGCTGACCGAGCGGATCGCAAAGATCCCGAGCTGGGCCGAGATCAGCCGCCAGCGCGCAGCCGCGCAACCGTGAATTATTTGTGAATTCTTCATTTGGGAGATGATTTTCGCGGCGCCTGCGCGTATAATGGGTACTTGAAATCTTAAGAGGATTTTCATAAAATCTTTATCAAATCTTCATCTTCGGCAGGTGTTCGTTGATCATGCTCTATGTATTTCTCGTGCTCGCGCTCCTCGCCAGCTGCGCGCTGACGTGGGCAGCGTCCGGGTTCGCTACGCTCCACGCGCTGTGGCAGGTGCCGGTATTTTTCGCGGGGAGTTTTCTGGCGCTCGTGCTGCTGTTTTTGCTGGTCGTACTCATCTCGTGTCTGTTTGTCGACCCGAAAAAGCTGCTGGAAAAGCCCAGCGGCTACTTCCGGTTCCTGCTCAACGAGTTCTGCCGACTGGCGCTGGCTCTCGGCGGCGTGCATGTCAATGTGACGGGGCTTGAAAAAGTCCCGCGGGACAGCCGCTTCCTGCTCGTGAGCAACCACCGCTTCGCATTTGACCCGCTGGTGTTCTATTCGTCCATGCCGTGGGCCGATCTGGCGTTTTTGTCAAAGAAGGAAAATTTCTCGATCTTCGTCGTCGCGCAGATCATGCGCAAGGTGCTCTGCCTGCCGGTCGACCGGAATAACGACCGCGAGTCGCTCAAATCCATCCTCAAGGCCATCCAGTTCATCAAGGACGACAAGGCCTCCATCGCTGTGTTCCCCGAGGGCCGGACGAACCGGACAGCCGATCCCCTGCTCCCCTACCGCTGCGGCGTATTCAAGATCGCGCAGAAGGCCAATGTACCCATCGTGATCTGTTCGCTGGTCAACTCCCGCGCGATCCTGCGCAACATGTTCCGCAAGCATACGGAGGTGTGGCTCGACGTGCTGGACGTCATCCCGGCAGAGGAGCTCGCGGGCAAGACGACAATTGAGGTCGGCGAGCGTGTCCACGCGGTCATGGAGGCGGGCGTTGTGCGCCGCGAACAGGCGCAGGGGCTGCGCTGAGGCCGGTTTCTCTGAAAAAAGAACGCCGGATGCATTTTTTTGCTGTATCCGGCGCTTTTTTACTTGTTGTTTTTCCGATTTCATGCTATGATATACACAATTTAAAGTGTAAAAAAGAAAGAAAGGGAGTGTTTGCGATCGCACTTACCAATGCAAGCCTGCCGGCAAAGCGGCGGATCCTGAAGGTCTGCGTCAAGCTGTTTCTGGAGCAGGGCTACAAAAAGACGACCGTCGCGGAGATCATCCAGAAGGCAGAGGTCTCCAACAGCAGCTTTCAGAACATTTTCCGCGCCAAGGACGGCGTGCTGACCGAGCTGGTCGGCTTCATGTTCTCCAATCAATTCAGCGCCGCGAGGCAGGCGGCCGGGACGAAGCTGCCGCCCGTGTTCGTCTATGCCATCGAGACTGCTCTGCAGATCACGCTGACGGAGCTGAACGAGAATCTGCGCGAGATCTACATCGAGGCCTATTCGCAGCGCGAAGCCTCGGAATATATCTTCCGTGAGACAGCCAGAGAACTGTATCAGATCTTCGGGCCGTACCAGCCGTCGCTCACGGCGCAGGATTTTTACACGCTGGAGCTTGGCTCGGCGGGGCTCATGCGGGGCTATATGGCCCATCCGTGTGATGAGACGCTGACACTCGAGCAGAAGCTGGAAGCCTTCCTGTCGCTCAGCCTGCGCGGCTACTGCGTGCCGGAGGACGAGCTGCAGAAAGTTTTGCAGTTCATCGCGGGAATGGATATCCGCGCGATCTCCGAAAAGGTCATGCAGGATCTGTTCCAGGCGCTGGCCATGCGCTACGATTTCACGCTGCCGGAAACGGTGTAACGACATAAAAGCTCCCCGATCCTTTGGATCGGGGAGCTTTTTTCAGCTTTCTTTCTGCACAGGCTGCTTTTTGCCGGCGGCTTCGCCGGAGAAAAAGAGCCAGATGCGGCCAAAGAAGGGGCGGTTGAAGTAGAACAGCCAGACCGCGAGCGCGCCGAGGCCGATCGTCAGCAGCGACGAAACACACACGTCCGAGAGGAAATGCGCGCCCATACGCAGTCTTGTAAAGGCGACGACGGCGGTCCAGGCTGCGCCGATGGCCATAAAGAGCTTTTCCTTGTCGTGCAGGCGGCGGCAGATCGTCGGGACGAGGATCATCAGCATGGCGCAGGCGGCGCAGGCCGTATGGCCGGACGGGAAGGAGCGGAACTCATCGGACGAGACGCCGTCGGCGACGAGCTTTTTCTTGAGCGCCGTGCCGGCCTGCCACCAGTTGGTGAAGTAGGTGTCGTTGCCGGTCGAATAGATCAGGCGCATCCGCGCGCGGCCCCAGGGGACCTTGATGATGTTGATGAGCAGCATGATGCCGACGCAGACGAAGATGACCGTGCACAAAAAACGCAGGAGCGTCTTGGCCTGGCAGCCGCGCGTCATAAAGAGGAAGGCGAAGGCCGCAAGCGCGTCAACAAAGAGCGTCACCAGCAGTGCGACCGCCGTGGGGAGCGCAGGGACGTTGTCCGTCGCCTCATGGATGGAGAGGAAGACGCTGCCCGCGATCAGGCAGACGCCGAAGGCCAGCAGGATCATGTGCAGCTCCGGGCGGAACTCGCCGCGCCGCACGATCAGCAGCACGCCGCAGCTGGCCAGCAGCGCGAAGGCCGGCAGCTCGCCGAAGGCGGCGAAAAACTGGCCGAAGGAGCTCTCGTGGCCGGGATATAGGAAGCGGGAGATCGGCAGGTCGGCAAACGATCCAGCGATCAGCAGCGCAAGCAGCACCAGCGCCGTCAGACCGGCGCAGCGCGTATAGGTTCGTTTCAGTTTTTTCATGGAATACCTCGGAATCTGGAAAATCGTCCTGTCAGTATAGCACAAAAAGTGGGCGCTGGCAAGTTGACGCGGGGAAAGAAAGCTGATATCATCGGAAAAAGAAATGAGGCGAGGATATGAAGCACGCGCAATTTGATTATGTTAACCAATTTCACTGTCTGGCAGGCGGCTGCCCCGGTACCTGCTGCAAGGACTGGCAGATCATTCTGGATGAAGACGCGCTGGCGCGCTACCGCGCCATGCCCGGCCCGCTTGGCGAGCAGGTCCGCGCGGCGCTGGTCACGGAAAACGGCGAGACACGCTTCCGGGAGGAGGGCGGCCGCTGCGTCCTGCTGCGGGATGACGGCCTGTGCCCCATCCAGGCGGCGTACGGCGCGGAGGCGCTCTGCCGGACGTGTTACACGCACCCGCGGTTCACAGAGGAATATGGGCAGACGGCGGAGCTGACGCTGTCGCTGTCGTGTCCGGAGGCGGCGCGGCTGCTGCTGACACACGAAGCGCCGCTGCGGATCGAGACGCAGGACGACGGCGGGCCCGTCGTGCCGAATGAGCTGGACCCGGAGCTGTATCCGGCGCTGCTGGCGGCGCGGCAGGCGTTTTTCCGACTGGCACAGGACCGGTCGCGGCCGATCGAGGACCGGCTGGCGCTCATTCTGCTGCTGGCACGGCGGGTGCAGCGTCTGCTGGACGAGGGGCGGGACGAGCTTG
>OKUM01001221.1_pt1 | contig 12866 bp, 9 predicted proteins | sample 1606801 | NCBI WGS metagenome assembly OKUM01 (sample SAMEA3882546, study PRJEB24775) | human gut metagenome | biome: human-associated habitat; feature: intestine environment; material: feces | place: Netherlands | collected 2009/2010
CCTGCTGCAGGAAGGTGTTGATCTGCTCGGTCTGGGTGTTCTGGTCGTTCTTGCCGTCCATGATGGTGACGGAGTAGCCCATGTCCTTCAGGTACTCTTCCAGATCGGAGCGGTACAGGGTCATGAAGTTATCAGCAAACTGATAGATGCACACGCCGATGTTGGCAGAGCCGTTGGTAGCAGCGGCAGAAGCAGCGGTGGAAGAAGCAACGCTGGAAGCAGCGGTGCTGGTGGAGGAAGAGCCGCCGCAAGCGGTCATAGCAGCGGTAGCGCCCACAACAGCGGAAGCCTTCAGGAAGTCACGACGCGAAATCATTTTCATAATAATGTTCTCCTTCAATTCGTATCTCAGCATTTTCACAGGAGCAATCTTGCATGCACCTGTAATTCCTGTTCGTATTATACCCTTGCAGCACCCCACTGTTCAAGAGAACAAGTTCACAAGATTGAAGGAGTTCTTTTGTGCTATTTCAACAAATGCTTTTTGAGCTCGCCAATTTCTTTTCTCGAAACATCACAATTTTTCATACATTTGCAACCTCCCTACAAAAGCAAAAAAATTATGTCATTTTTCTCTCAAAAAGATTACAAAATGTTGCATCGTCCGGTTTTTGCAGCTTTTTCATTTCTTGTATATCTTGAAAAATATTTTCAGGAATAGTTCATCCCTGTTCTTCCGCATTTTTTCGCTTCATTTCTGCAATTTTCTGAAAATCGCCTGTCATTCCCGGTTCCTGCCGCCCGCCTTTTGCAAAGAAAATGCCCGGAAGCTTTCCTGAGCCTCCGGGCATTCCGATCCGAGTATCTTTTACAGATGCAGCAGCATCTTTGCAATGTTGAAGTAAATCAGCAGCGTGGTGGTATCCACAATGGTGGTGATCAGGGGTGAAGCCATCACGGCCGGATCCACATGCAGCTTTTCTGCCGCCACCGGCAGAATGCCGCCGATCAGCTGCGAGAGCAGAACAGTGCAGATCAAAGTCAGGCACACCACCAGCGCCACCGGAGCCGCGATGCGGTCAAACACCAGCAGCTTTACAAAGTTGCATACGGCCAGCGTGCCGCCGCACATCAGGGCTACGCGGCTCTCGCGCCAGAGGATGCGGGGCAGATCGTGGGGCTGGATGTCGCCCACTGCCATGCCGCGGATGATGGTGGAGGTGCTCTGGCTGCCCGCGTTGCCGCCTGCATCGGTCAGCATGGGGATGTATGCAGTCAGCACGGTCACAGCGGCCAGTGCATCCTCGTATCCGCGGATGACCATGCTGGAGAAGGTGGCGCTGATCATCAGGAACAGCAGCCACGGTGCGCGGCTCTTGTACAGATCCCACATGCTCTGCTTGAAGTAGGGCTTGTCGGAGGGGCCGATGGCGTTCATCTTTGCAATATCTTCGCTGGCCTCGTCCTGCAGGATGCTGATAGCATCGTCAATGGTCACGATGCCCACCAGCCGGTTCTCGGCGTCCACCACCGGAATAGCCAGAAAGCCGTATTTCTCGAACAGGTTGGAAACATCCTCCTGATCGGTGGTGGTGCTCACGCTGACCACATTGGAATCCATCAGGTCCTTGATAGGCTCTTCTGTGTTCTTTGCCAGCACCAGCACCCGCAGGGACACCACGCCGATCAGCCTGCGGCTGTCATCGGTCACATAGCAGTTGTTGATGGTCTCCTTGTCAAAGCCATTCCTGCGGATGGCCTCCATGGCCTGTGCCACGGTCATGTCCGGCCGCAGCTCCATCAGCTCGGTGGTCATCACGCCGCCGGCCGAGTCCTCCGGGTACTTGAGCAGCTCGTTGATCATGCGGCGGGTGGTGGGGTCGGCCTGACCCAGAATGCGCTTGACCACGTTGGCAGGCATTTCCTCCACAAGGTCGGTGGCATCGTCCACGAACAGTTCGTCCACAACAGCCTTCAGCTCGGTATCGGTCAGGCCGTCGATCAGCTTCTGCTGGGTCTCAGGGGTCAGTTCGGTGAACACATCTGCGGCCAGATCCTTCGGGCACAGACGGAACAGCACCGGGAGCTTTTCTGCAGGCAGATCCTCAAATACCGCCGCAAGGTCGGGCGCGGGCAGAGTTTCCATCACATCCCGCAGGCTCTGGTATTTCTTGGCATCGTCCAGATTTGCCAGCATGGTCTTGAGGGTATCGATCGAGATTTCAGACATAAAAAAGCTGCCTCCTTTTCAGTGGCAGCTCTCGTTTCTTCTTTTCAGGGAACGCAAACACGCACCGTGTGCATTCACACACAGCAGGGTCTGCGCAAAGCAGAAACGGCGGCTGCCATCATATAAAATAATCGGGGAGAAAGACTGCTGCTACTGCCAGCAGGTTCCATGACAACCACCTCGTTTTCCTGTTGTAAAAAGACACTTTTTGCCTTTTCCGCCCATTACTTTACCACTGCTTTTTTGCCGCGTCAACCCTGCTTTTTAAATTTTTCCGTTTCTTTACAAAAAGTAAAAGTGCCCGATGACATTTTTCGTATCATCAGGCACTTTTATCCTGTCAGAGCATGTCCCGGGCGGGATGGAAGTCTCTTTGCTTACAGGGTCTCTACCGTATCAAACAGGTCTTTTGCGGCTTCCACAGCATCCTTGCTGCCAAACACCACCCGCACGCCGTTTGCCATGGCGGCACCCAGCTCTGCGGCCTGCTCCTTCAGCAGGGCGGCATCCACCGCACACAGGGCCTTGCGGTCTGCCGCCATCATTTCATCAGTGATGCCGCAGAAATACCGGCGGTCCGTCTCGCGGGCCTCAGCACGCGGCTTGCGGGGGGTGTCCAGCTTGGCCACAGTACCCACAATAAAATCGTTCAGGTCTTTTTCGGTGTACTCCCGTGCTGCCAGTTCTGCCGGACCTTTTGCAAAGGTGTCGTAGCTTTCCTTTACATGGGGGTCGCGGTAGGTGTACAGGTATTCCACGCCGTCCGAGGAGAGCATTCCGGTGCCGTAAGCGCCGCCCACCTCGCGGATGTTGTGCCACAGGTATTCGTAGCTCATCACGCGGGCCAGCGCCTTGCGGTCGCTGCGGCGCTCCATGGGCCATACCTGTACATCGTAGTTCACACCGCCGTCAATGATAAACGCTTCGTTCACCGGCGGTGTCAGCGGCTCCACATAGGGCTTTGCCGCAGCGCGGCCCTCGGCAGCAAAGCGGCTGTCCGGCAGCAGAGTGCGCAGCTTTGCAAGGGCATCCTCGCTGCCGTACAGGCTGACCGTCAGCTCCGCGTGCTGCAGCACCTCTGTGCGCAGGGCATCCAGCTTTTCACCCAGTGCTGCCCAATTGCCGCGCTCCTGCACGCCGCACAAGAACTTGTAATAGCTCACACCGCTGCAGCGTTCACTCACCGCACCGTCCACCGTGTAGTGGGCACTGGCGCGGGTGGCTGCGTATACATTGCCCTGCTGGATGAACTGCTGTTCCATGTTCAACTTCTGCTGGCTCAGCACCCGTGCAAAAGCAGCTTCTGCCGCCGGGCCGGTAAGGATGGTATCATACAGCCATTCGCCGCCCAGCTCCACAGCCTTTTCCAGACTGCGTTCCAGCAGGCTCAGGCACAGGCTCAGCTTGGCATGGCAGGGTGCACCCTCCTGCCGCCCAGTCCAGATGTCCAGCTGGGTGCGGCTGTCGCCCAGCCATGTGCTGCGCAGAGTGTTCAGTTGCTGAGCGGTGTGTTCGGTGCTGTCCAGCTCGTCCAGCACATCGGTCAGCAGGTCCAGATACGGCATGTCCTCAGGCTTCACATTACCAAGGTCATAGTAGAAGTTCAGGTACAGGCTGCCTGCCGAAGGGTGATGCACCAGCTGCGCACCGGCCAGAAGTTCCCGCTCACCTGGGGCCGTCCTTGCTCCGTCGCCAAGGTCGGCAACGGTCAGCGGGTGCTCCAGCACAAGCTTGCCGTCGGTGCGGATGGGTTCGCCCTCCTCCTTTTTAGGCAGGCTGGGCACCTGCACCACCTGCACCGGAGCCGGTGCAAACAGCTCACGCAGCAGCTCATTGAACCAGCCAGCGGCCATCTTTTCCCGCAGGGAAGCAAACAGCCTGTCCGTGTGCAGCAGCAGAGTGGGGTCGCCGGTGTGCAGCCAACCGGTGGAAGCGTTGATGGCATCCAGCACGCCGTCTGGCAGGGTGCCCGGGCGCTCCAGCGATGCAAACTCTGCTGCGTTCAGCGAAGCCAACAGCAGTTCCTGCGGGATGCCCTCGGCCAGAATGCCGTCCACCGCCTTGCGCACAGCGGCAGCAAACTTGCGGGCGCTCTCCTCGGTGGCACCGCGCAGCACCAGTTCCAGCACCGGCTGCAGGGTGCTGTCGTCAAAGCCAATGTCAATATCTGCGCCCAGCTTTTCGGCCAGCAGCGCCGCCTTCAGCGGGGAGTTATTGGTGCCAAGCAGGGCATCCAGCAGGATCTCCACGCCCAGCTGCCGCTCCCGGTCTGCAAAGGCACCGGTGTACCATGCCAGAGCACACTGCACCTCGTCCGGCTCCGGGTTTTCGGTATAGTAGGGCAGTTCCACGCAGGCACCCGCCTGCTCGTGCTGCACGGTCAGCTGCGGACGGCTGGTGCCCTTGGGCATTTTTGAAAGATAATCCCTGTCCAGCAGTTCCAGCTTTTCAGCCATATCCATTTTGCCATAGAGGGTAATGCAGCAGTTGTCGGCGCTGTAGTGGCGGTGATATACCCGCTTATACTTTTCATAGGTCAGCGCCGGGATGCTGGCCGGGTCGCCGCCGGAAACAAAGCCGTAGGCCGTATCCGGGAACATGGCCCGTTCCAGTGCATTTTCCAACTGAGCATCCGGTGCAGCCAGAGCGCCCTGCATCTCGTTGTACACCACTCCGCTCACAGTGCCGTCGGCACTGCGGTGCCAGCCCTCCTGCTCAAACACGCTCTTGTCCACCATAGCCAGCGGGCAGAACACCGCGTTCAGGTAGACATCCATCAGGTTTTTGAAGTCGGTCTCATTGGGCGTAGCGAACGGGTAGACCGTCTTATCCGGGAAGGTCATCGCATTCAGGAAAGATGCCATGCTGCTTTTGAGCAGCTGCAAGAACGGCGAGGTCACCGGGTATTTTTCGCTGCCTGCCAGCACCGAGTGCTCCAGAATGTGGAACACGCCGGTGTCATCGGATGGGAAGGTGCCAAAGCCGATGCCAAACGCCTTGTTGGTATCCTCATTTTCCACCAGCAGCACCGTGGCACCGCTCACATCGTGGGTAAGCACGGTCAGGGTTCCGTGCTGTTCAGGGCAGTCCTCGGTACGCACGAGGGTATAACCGGGAAATCGTTCCATTTCGTTTTCTCCTTTGCGGTTTTGAAATCATTGCCTCTATTGTATCATTCGCCGCTCAAAAAGACAATTACCGGTTTGTTAATTATAACCAGAAGGACGATTTAAAATGGCCTCCGTTACACTCTGGCCATATTCAGCGGAAATTTTATTTTTATTTCGCATTTGTCGCGGCCTGCGGGCCGCTCCAAACGCACTTTCACGAATAGAGTCGCTGCCGAAAACTGCATCTTTACTGCGTAATGGCAACAATATGCCGTTTGCCGTCACGCCCCCCTTCCCGTGAAAAAGGAAACAAGCCGGCCCCGCAGGGCTGGCTTGTTTGCAAAATTATAAAATAATATTTCCTCTGATATTGCCAAAGCGAAAGCATCGACAATTTTAAATCGTATTTTTTACACCTGTTTTGCGCCCTCAGTCCGGCAGGACACCCGAAACAGCACAAAGCCCACTGCAAACAGCAGCGCCAGCATCCCAATGCCCACATTGGCGCTGCCGGTCAGCTGGCTGCCCACGCTCACGATCATGGTGCCAAGGAAGGACGCGCCCTTGCCGCAGATGTCGAACAGGCCAAAGTATTCGCCGGATTTTTCAGCCGGGATGATCTTGGCAAAGTGGCTGCGGCTCAGTGCCTGCACGCCGCCCTGGAACATGCCCACCAGCACGGCCAGTATCCAGAACTGCCACTGGCTGGTCAGGAAGAAGGCAAACACCGCAATGCCGGTGTAGGCCGCGATGCAGACCGGGATAAGCTGGCTGGACGGATATTTTGCGCTTAGACGACCAAAGATCAGCGCCGAAGGGAAGGCCACGATCTGCGTTACCAGCAAGGCAAGCAAAAGGCCGGTGGTCTCCAGCCCCAGTGCCGTGCCGTAGGCGGTGGCCATATCGATGATGGTATACACGCCGTCGATGTAGCAGAAGAAGGCCAGCAGGAACCAGAACACCTGCTTATCCTCGCGCAGATGCTTGAGGGTGTGGCCGATGCGCACAAAGCTCTGCTGGATGGCGTGCTGCTCTACCTCCACATAGTTGATCTGCTTATAGTTCCGCAGCAGCGGCAGGGTGGTGCCCAGCCACCACACAGCGGTGATGAGCAGCGCCACGGAAAGGGCGGTCATCTGGCTCAGGCCGATGGCCCCGCTGCCCAGCACCAGCGCCAGACACACCACAAAGGGCACGCAGCTGCCAATGTAGCCCCATGCATAGCCCTGCGAAGACACAACATCCATGCGTTCCGGGGTGGTCACATCGCCCAGCATGGAATCGTAGAACACCAGACTGCCCGAAAAGCCGATCTTTGCAAGGATGAAGATGATCAGGAACGGCAGCCATGTAGTGGCAAGGCCCATAGCACAGCAGCCTGCCACGCCCACGAACAGGCAGAGCATGAAGATGGGCTTTTTAAAGCCTCTGGTATCGGCCAGCGTGCCCAAAATCGGTCCCAGCACTGCCGTGATCACCGTGACCACCGAGCTTGCATAGCCCCAGTAGGCCAGATAGTTCACCGGACTCAATCCCCCGGCCTCGGCCAGCGCATTAAAGAAAATGGGCACCAGCGTTGCGATCATCAGCACAAAGGCCGAGTTGCCCACATCGTACAGGATCCATGACCGCTCCAGCGGGGTCACCTTGAATTTTTCATGTTTCATCTTGTTTCCTCTCGCACCGCCGGGCGGTGCCCCCCTCTTTTTAGATTTCACCATTTAAAATGGCCGCCGCATTCGCTTTGGCCATCTACAGCGGAAATTTTGTTTTTATTTTCGTGTTTGTCGCGCTCTGCGGAGCGCTCCAAACACATTTTCACCAAAAGGGTCGTAGCGGGAAACAGCATCTTTCCCTGCTGGCCTGCATCGACTTGCTCAGAACTCCCCGAAGGTGTGGTCAAAGGCCTTGCTCAGGGGCTGGTCCGTGTCCAGCTTTGCCACAAACTCCAGGATCAGCGTTTCTGCCAGCGGAAGCGCCTGCGCATACAGTTCTTCCAGCCGCTTGCCGCTCTCCACGCACTTCGGGTTCGGCTGCGGATCTGCCACAAGGCCGTGCAGCATGTCGTATTTGCCCACCACCTTCATGCCTGTCAGCACCACCCAGCGCTTGACAGGATTGGACGCCTGCAGCAGCCTGTGCACTGAGATCATGCCCTTGAGCGAGTCCAGCGCCACCTGCTCCGAGATGCCCTCGTAAAAGGGCGCGATCGCCTTTGCATTCTGTTCCGACGGGTGGATATGGCTGGCTGTGAAAAACTTCAGCGGGTCGTATCCGTCCCGGCGCAGCAGCATGTTGTCAAACTCGGTCTCGATCTCGCAGTGGGTCACGCCGCTTTCCCGGGTGAACTGCTCCACATACGGGTGGCAGGTGCTGTCCAGCGCAAAGTGGCAGACAAAACCCAGTGCATAGGCCAGCGCAGCATCCCGGTCTGCCTCGCAGTGCACCACCCTGCGCGCCCGGTCAAAAAAGACCCGCCCCGGCTCCTCGTGCATGGCATTGCCCAGCGCACCCACCGGGTTGGACTTGGCAGCATGGTAATAAAACAGCAGGTCCGGCCCGTGCAGGCCGATATCGTAAAGCTCACGGTTCTGTTCCAGCTGAGCACGCAGTTCATCCGGCAGATGTTCCAGCACATTGGTGCCAAAGCGGCGGTGCGCATAAGTTGACGGCATGGCAGATTCCTCTCTTTCTCTCCGACAGGGTGCACAAAACGTCCCCCGGTTTTTGCGTTCTGTTTCAGTATAGCAGAAAGTTTCCCGACCTTCTACCCTTTTACGTCTGATTTTGGTAAAAAATTTGAATTATTTTGTGTTTTCGGCCAGTGGGCAGGCCGCGCAGCAAAAAAGGCACAGCCATCTGCAGACAGCTGTGCCTTCTCCCTTAAAATTCAGACTTTTTCGTAGCCCTGCGGCATCTCGTTCTTCCGGTTGCGGTCCATCAGGGTGCGCAGCGCGTCACTGGCGCTCATGCCCTCCTTCACGATGGCGTTCACCGTCTGCACAATGGGCATTTCCACATTGTACTTTGCTGCCAGCTCCATAGCGGCAGGCAGTGCATTGATGCCCTCCACCACCATGCCGACTTCTTTGACTGCCTGCTCCGGGCTTTTGCCCTTGCCGATCAGAATGCCCGCACGATTGTTGCGGCTGTGCATACTGGTCGCCGTCACGATCAGGTCGCCGATACCTGCCAGACCCGCAAAGGTGTGGATGTTGCAGCCCATGGCCACGCCCAGCCGGGCGATCTCGGCAATGCCGCGGGTGATGAGGGCTGCGCGGGCGTTGTCGCCGTAGCCAAGGCCGGTGGAGATGCCAACACCCAGCGCAATCACATTCTTCAGCGCGCCGCTCAGCTCCACGCCCTTGATGTCGGCGTTGGTGTACACACGCATACAGGTGTTGCTGAACACATCCTGCACATACTCGGCAGCGGCTTCATCCGGGCAGGCCGAAACGATGGTGGTGGGCATGTCCAGCGCCACCTCTTCGGCGTGGGTAGGGCCGGAGAGCGCTACCAGCTTTACCCCTTTGGGGCCGCCCTCACGGTTCAGCTCGTCGGCAATGACCTCAGTCATGGTATATAAGGTGTCCGGCTCCATGCCCTTTGCAACGTCCACAAGGATCTGGCCGTCCGGGATGTAAGGCCGGGCCTTGGCCGTGGTGGAGCGCACAAATACCGACGGCACTGCAAACAGCAGCACATCCTTGCCGGTGCACACTTCCTCAATGCTCTTGGTAAACTGCAGCTCTTCCGGGATCTTCATGCCCGGCAGATTGGGGTGCACCCGCGTAGCGGAAAGGTTCTCCACCTCAGCCGGAAGCGCCGACCACACCTGCACATCATTGCCGCTGACACACAGCATCCGTGCCAGAGCCATGCCCCAGGTACCTGCACCCAGAACGCCAATTTTTTTCTTCGTCACGTTCGTGTCCTCCGTGTCTGCACCGCGCAAAGGGCACTGCGCCCTCTGCGGTGAATTTGCGCCTGTGCCGGGCCAAGCCCGGTGCGCGTTGTTATGTTCATTGTACACGAAAGCCGGTGCGCCGTCAACCGCTTGCCGCATTGCACAAAGTTTTCCAGATGGGTCGTCCGTTTTTGTACACATCACGCGTTTTGAGCAAACCGTTTGCACTCCATCCGGATTCATGCTATAGTATTCTGGTAGGTTTTGTAGGAATTTTAGAAAAAGCCCTTGACTTCAAGCGCACTCCAAGCCTTATAATACCTTTATTCTTACGATTTACAAAGTATTTGAATACCGTTCTGAGGGAACATTTTTCATGTTTGAAGCATTTCTTTCCAACCGTACGGTCAGTGTGCTGGCGGAGGCCCTGCCCCGTATCCTTACGGCAGGCCTTACCATGACCATCCCGCTCACGCTGGTCTCCTTCTTTTTTGCCATGATCATTGCCGTGGCCGTTGCGCTGGTGCAGTACGCCAATGTGCCGGTGCTGCGGCAGATCGCACGGTTCTACATCTGGGTCATCCGCGGCACGCCGCTGCTGGTGCAGCTGTTCATCATCTTTTATGGTCTGCCCAGCGTGGGCATCATGCTGGACGCTTTCCCTGCTGCGGTCATCGCCTTTGCCTTCAACGAGGGTGCCTACTGTGCCGAGACCATGCGCGGCGCACTGGAAAGCGTGCCGCAGGGCCAGCTGGAAGCCGGTTACTGCGTGGGCATGAGCTGGTGGCAGATCATGCGCCGCATCGTGCTGCCGCAGGCCCTGCGCACCGCAGTGCCCGCCCTCTCCAACTCGCTCATCGGCATGATCAAGGACACCTCGCTGGCGTCCAATATCACAGTAGCCGAGCTGTTCATGGCCGGTCAGCGCGTGGCCGCCCGCACCTACATCTTCCTGCCCATCTACTGTGAGGTGGCCGTGGTGTATCTGCTGTTCTGTACCGTCATCACCAAGCTGCAAGGGCTGCTGGAGCGCCAGCTCAACGCCCACGGCTTCCAGTAAGAAAGGAGTGTGGCTGTTATGGCAATGTTAGAGATACGCGGCGTCCACAAATCCTTCCATACTTACGCAAAGCCCGGCGTCCATCCCGGCATCTTTGGCCGCGCCCCCAAACCGACCAGCAGCCTGGACGTGCTGCGCGGCGTCGATTTGACGGTGGAAAAGGGCGATGTCGTGGCCATCCTTGGCCCTTCCGGCTCAGGCAAGACCACCCTGCTGCGTTGTCTCAACTTTCTTGAGACGGCGGACGCAGGCAAGCTCACCTTCGACGGCGAGACATTCGACCTCGCCCACGCCGATCGCGCCAGTATCGCGCGGCTGCGCCGCAAGACGGCTTTCGTCTTCCAGAACTACAACCTCTTCCGCAACAAAACGGCCCTGCAGAACGTCACCGAGGGCCTCATCGTCGCCCGGAGGACGCCCAAAGCGGAGGCCGATGCCGTCGGCATGAAGATGCTGGAAAAAGTCGGCCTCGCCGACCGGGCCGACTACTACCCCCGTCAGCTGTCGGGCGGTCAGCAGCAGCGCGTGGCCATCGCCCGCGCTCTTGCCTCCGGCCCCGAGATCATCTATTTCGACGAACCCACCAGCGCCCTCGACCCGGAATTGACCGGCGAGGTGCTGGCCGTCATGCGGCAGCTGGCACAGGAGGGCATGACCATGCTGGTCGTCACCCATGAGATGGGCTTTGCCCGCAACGTCTCGTCCCGCACCGTCTTCATGGAAAACGGTGTCGTGGTCGAGGAAGCCCCCTCGCAGGAGTTCTTCGCCCATCCCAAAGAGGCAAGGACCCGTGAGTTCCTTCAGAAAATTTCCCATACTGAATAAGAAAGGATCATCACCTATGAAACGCAGAACCTTTATTTCTCTCATGAGCGTCATGGCCGCTGCCGGTGTTCTCTCGCTGGCTGGCTGCTCTTCCAACACTTCTGCCTCCACTGCTTCCAGTACCGCTGCTTCTGCTTCCGCTGCTGCCGCCAACAAGCTGGAGACCATCCAGTCCAACGGCAAGCTGGTCATCGCGCTGGAAGGCGCATGGCAGCCTTGGAGCTTCCACGATGAGAGCGACACCCTCGTGGGCTACGACGTCGAAGTCTCCCGTGCCATTGCCGAGAAGCTGGGCGTCGAGCCCGAGTACGTCGAGAGCGACTGGGACAGCCTGTTCGCTGGTCTGGATGCAGGCCGCTACGACCTCGTCTGCAACGGCGTCGAAGTCACCGAAGAGCGCGCCAAGACCTACGACTTCACCACTCCCTACGGTTACATCCACACCGCCCTCGCCGTCCGCAAGGATAACGACGACATCAAGAGCTTCGAGGACCTTGCCGGCAAGACCACGGCCAACAGCCTCGCTTCCACCTACATGGAGCTGGCCGAGAGCTACGGCGCGACCGTGCAGGGCATCGACACGCTGGAAGAGACCATCCAGCTGCTGACCGCTGGCCGCATCGACGCCACCCTGAACGCCAACGTCTCCTTCTACGACTACCTGAACGTCCATCCGGACGCCGACTTCAAGCTGGTCGCCCAAACCGAAGATGCTTCTCACGTTGCGATCCCTATCGTCAAGAGCGAAGACTCTTCCTTCCTCGACGCCCTCAACAGCGCCATCGACGAGCTGCGCGCTGACGGCACCCTCAAGGAGCTGGGCGAGAAATATTTCGGTCAGGATATTTCTTCCGAGAATTAACTTTTTGTTTTGATCGTCAGCGAAGCATCGGATGTGCATCATGGTCTATCCCGTAGGCGAAACCGCAAAGCTTCTGGGAGTCGTCAAAAATATCCGGGAAGAAGATCTTCCCGAGCGCTTCCGTGCCGAACTGCGCGGTGTCCCGGAAAGCAAATAAGAATATTGACGAAGGGGGCAGGTGTCATGCAGCACCTGCCCCCTTTTTGTTATAAATATCTTCCGGTAATACTCTCCGGGTTTCCCTGGATCTCCTCCGGCGTGCCTGTTGCCACGACGCGGCCGCCGCTCTCGCCGCCGCCCGGCCCCATGTCGATGACATAGTCCGCATTACGGATGACATCAAGGTCGTGTTCGATGACAACGACCGTTGCGCCGTTGTCCAGCAGGGCTTGGAACACCCGCAGCAGCACCTGCACGTCCAGCGGGTGGAGGCCGATGCTGGGCTCATCGAAAACGAACACCGAGTCGGTCTGGGTGCGGCCGATCTCGCTGGCCAGCTTGAGGCGCTGGGCCTCGCCACCAGAGAGCGCAGGCGTGGCCTCCCCCAGCGTGAGGTAGCCCAGGCCCAGGTCGTGCAGGGTCTGGAGCTTCTCGCGGGCGCGCTTGAGATCGGCCACGTGCGGCAGGGCCTCGTCCACGGAGAGGGCCATGAGCTCCGGCAGGCTGAGGCCCAGGCCATCCGCGCCCTTCTCCGCGCGCCGGACGCCTGCGGCCGCGGCACCGTAGCGGCTTGCGCGGCAGTCCGGGCAGTCGATGTCCACGTCGGGCAGAAACTGCACGTCAAGCGATATCTGGCCTGTGCCGTCGCAGATCGGGCAGCGCAGGCGGCCCGTGTTGTACGAGAAGTCCCCGGCCTTGTAGCCCGCCTCGCGCGCTGCGTCCGTGCGCGCGTAGGCCCGGCGCAGGTCGTCGAGGACGCCGCAGTAGGTTGC
>OKUM01001231.1_pt1 | contig 12808 bp, 4 predicted proteins | sample 1606801 | NCBI WGS metagenome assembly OKUM01 (sample SAMEA3882546, study PRJEB24775) | human gut metagenome | biome: human-associated habitat; feature: intestine environment; material: feces | place: Netherlands | collected 2009/2010
CGCCCGGCAGGTGGACGATCCCCGGCTGGGCCTGTGCCTGGACGTGGGCCATGCCAACACCTTCGTCAGCCGGGTGCCGCCTCTGGAATGGGTGGCCCCCATGGCCCCGTGGCTTCGGCACGTCCACCTGCACAATAACGCGGGGCACGATGACCTCCACGACCCCCTGGGCCAGGGGACCCTGGCTATGGAGCAGGTGCTGGACACCATCCTGGAGCTGTGCCCGGCGGCTACCTTTACATTGGAAAATCAGGACTGCGGCCCGTCTCTTGCGTGGCTGCGGGAACACGGATACGGAGCGAACACATGACAAGGCAGGAATTGACAGCATATATGGAGCCCATTCTCCCGGCAGACCGGGAGTCCATGGACGCCGCCCGGCGGCGGCAGGCGGAGCTGCGGCATATCCCCGGCAGGACAGAAATAATTGGCGGCGATTTCATTGAACTGCGGTTCCGCGGATGGGTAAATGCGCTTGAAGCGATCGGCGTTAGCAGAGAGCTTGCGGCAAAGCGCAGTACGCCCGCGCTGGAAAAAACGGCGCTGTTTCAGGCGGAGTTCAATACACAGCGAGAGCTAGACAAAGCAGCCAAGGCTGAGGCCAAAAAGCAAAATAAAGCCAAAGAGAAACCGCCGATTCAAGGCAAAGGCTGCCGGTTCCGCGCCGATCTTCTTCTGGATGAGAAAATCACAGGAAGAACGATGTACGCGCTTGAATTGCAGGGGTTCAAATGCCCGCAGAATAAGAACGTGCGGAAAACGCAGGAGTTCAAAGCCGAGTACCAGCGGCAGCTCACAAAGTTCCGGCAGGAGCAGGCCGCAGAAAAGGAAGCCAAGCGCGCAGCACGGCAAGCCGAACGGCAGGAATCGGCTGCGGAGGAAAGCGCACAATAATTTATTTGCACAATCCGAATTGGGAACGGATTTGCGATAGACCAGGCTCTACCCCCTAGAGCCGACTGCCAGTGCGTCACCCCATGACGCGCAGAAATCCCCGGCTCTGAATTGGGAACGCAGAGCCGGGGGATCTCAAAACAAATCTACCGGGCCTTCGCCCGTCTCAATAAGGCGATACGCGCCGACAACTGAATAGCCACAGCGAGAGAGAATATTGCCCCGGCGAAGCGACGCGACGAGACGAGCGCACCAACGGGCAGAAAACGCGGTCTACGTCGCGGCGGGCGGGAGCGCAGGAACCGGCATCGTATCTGTGGTGTGAAGCATGAATTTGTTGTTTACAGCAGCTTTTGCTGTGACATAAAAGACCCAACGCTGATGCAGAGCTGTTCCTCGGCTGCATCGGCTTAACTGCGAGGAACGAATTTTATGCGGACAGAAAGGAAGTCAAGCATGAAACGGAAGATTTTCAATTCCCGCGCGCTGGCACTGATCCTTGTGCTGGCAATGGCCGTATCGCTGTTTACGATCAGCGCATCGGCTGCAACGTCCGAGTCCCTGAGCGGACACGGCAGCAACATTTCCACCATTACTGCAACCGGCGTAAATTATGAAACCGTCGAGTATGCAACGAGCACAGGCACACGCGGAACGATCTATGACTATTATCTGGCTGTTCCGGCAGAAACCGCAAACGGCACGGAACTGACTGTGGTATTTACCCCGGCTGCCGATGTGTCGAGCAATTTCGTCATCTCCAAGTTTGGTTCCAACGTACCGAACCCGCCTCAGGGCATCAACTACATTTACTCCGGTGCATCCAACACCTACACTGCAACGATGACCGATGGTGCAGCACTTGTGACTGCCTACGTTCACAATGATGTCAGAGGTTCGTTCGGCACATTTGACACCTATGCGTTCCATTTCTACACATCGAAACCCGTCAGCATCTCCACCGGCGACCCCGTGTTCATCGCATGGAACGGCAATACTGGCACTGTCGCTGGCCGCTACGGTTCCAACAAGATCCCCGGCGAATTTACGCTTTGGGTCGATACCCCAACATCTGTGACAGTAAATGGTGTCGCACAGTCTCCGGCACTGGAAAGTGAAACGGACGACAACCGCGGCTACACGATCACAACTTCTGAAGAAAATACTCTTTCCATTGTTGTGGTCGCAAAGGGTGTAACCTATACCATTTCCTGCGGTACCAAATCCCACACTCCGGCGGGCAGCGCGCCCACCTCGGTTGTGAGCTATCTGCCCATTGGTCAGTTTGCCAATAACTCCGGCTGGGGCTATCTCGGCACGAAGTTTGCGGGAAAGACCGCGCCTGAAACCACTGGTGTTTCACTGGGTTCGTTCGGCGGCTTCATTGAGTTCAAGTTTGAAAATGGCATCACAAATGATGAAAAGAACCCCTACGGTGTTGACTTCGTGATCTACGGCAATGCGTTCAACGGCAACCCGGAGGCTGGCGCTGTGCAGGTTTCCGAGGATGGCACAACGTGGTACGAGTTGGCTGGCTCCAACTACTATAATGACAATTTCACTTACAACGCGCCGTCCAGCGGCTTCTCCAAAGCCTACTCTGGCACTCTGCGTAACACCAGTGTTGTTTACACAAAAGGTTCCAGTAGAGTGTCTGCTAAACTCGGCAGCTTGAACGCGGTCGAAGTCTGCCCGGCAGCATGGTTCCCGCTGCTTACGAACTTTACTGCTTTTGACGGCAATCCAACTGGCGGCGCACATTGCGCAAGCGGTGTCTCCGTGAATCTCAGCGGCGACACACTGACCTTTGCTGGTATTACAGCGATTGCGGATTCGGACACGACGGCTGACTATGCGTTCGGCTATGCAGACGTTACCCCGAACGGCAGCCCCGACCAGTACGGCGACGCGGTCAATCCCTACACGCCGTACACTTCTGATAAGACTGGCGGCGACGGCTTTGATCTGGAGTGGGCGGTTGATATTTCGACCGGTCTGCCTGTTGATGTGACCGGCAAGACGTTCCACTATGTGCGTGTTTACAGCGCAGTTCTGGATTTTGGCAGATTTGGCGAGACTTCGGCTGAAATCACTGGTATTTTCACAACTGCAAATAAAGCTACTACCAGCGTCGGTGCTACGGCTACGCCGACTACCGTAACTGTTGGCGGCACAGCCGTTACTCTCTCGAAAACCGCAAGTGGTATTCAGACTGTTACGATTCCTAAGAATACAGCAACGGATGTTGTTGTTACTGGCGGGAGCAATAGCCATATCTACATCAACAATGCATACGGCACCGGCACTGCGACTAACTCTTTTACGTTAGCTCGCAATGCGACGCAAATTGTTCGTGTGATTGTTCAGGACAACACTACGGCTCAGCCGTATGTTGGATATGTAATGCTCAAAGGCGGAAAATAAAATAGGAGGAGAGCTGAGGGCGGACTATGATACATAGTCCGCCCTCTTAATTCTATGAAGCGATTTATTTCTATTCTCCTATGTCTTTCTGTTTTACTGGGTATCTTTGCAATAGATGTATTTGCCGCAGGCGGTCAATACTATCCTATAATTACATATAATGACGGGGAGAGTTCTACAACAAAAACGCTTACTTCTGCTGACAAAATTGGTGCATGGTCTTACGAAGCAGATAGTGCAGATGTATTCGTCATTAGTTTACCTAGTGGGAGTGAAATCTCCAATATAACTATTCCAAATACGGACAGCTATTATGTTGGCTATGAGATAGCAGGGAAAAACGATTGGATGGAATTTGAAACATTTCCCCAGTTGGCTGATATAAGGAATGAGGTTGGACTTGTTTCAAACGGTGAATTTCAAATAGCAGATGATTCCGACGATGCAAACGGTTATCCCTACAATATCTCTTGTTTTGATGATGAGCTATCAAAGATACCGAGTGTAAATGTAGAAGGTTATATGATAACCTGCTATGTGAAGTACAGTCAATATGGCTTAACGATTGATTCCCCCGGTATTATCGTCCAGTACAGCACTGGCGGTGGAAATGGCAATACCGCAGAATTAACATCAGAGGTATCCAGAGTCACAGGAGAACACACTAACGACTGGCATCATACAAATGACCGATATAACGGAAAAGAAACATCGACAAACGGCTTTTGGAATGATTTGCAATCTCCGCTTACAACCGCACAGGCTATATTATCCAGCGGCGGAAGCGACAGTTATATATCAGAAACGACGCAACGGTTGCATGATGCGATTGAACGATTGATTCCAATAGGCTATGTAAATGCCACGCTCCTATACGAAAACCTTAATTCAAACTGGTTTTGGCGGCAGGGGGAGTTGGATGGTACGACCGGTACACCGGTCAGCGCAGACAACTGTACCGCTATTACATGGGATGCCTATGCACAAGCCAAGGCTGATGGTCAGACATTACTGGACAGCTTGTACGATGACGAGGGCAACCCTATTGAGGGTGTCAACACGGCAGACAAGCAGGATGCAGTAAATGCCGCTGCGGAGGCCGCAGACGCACACAAGCTGGTCAACGCCGACCTTTACAACACCGCCTATGAAAACTATCTGAGCAGCAAGGCAGAAGCCGAAGCTCTGATTGAGCAGTATGACCCGGCCAAGCTGAACGAAAGCGATTACAGCGCGGAGACGTGGGCGGCGTATGTCAGCGCCTACAATGTGCTCAAGGCCGATATGGAGTACCGTATCGTCCGCGGCACGACGGAAGATTACGCCATGCTGAAAGCGTTCAACGGCTACTATGCCTACAATGAAAGTGGTCAGTGGACGCATTATCCGGCACATATTGACGCGCTGAAGGATGCCCGTAAGCAGCTTGCCAGCGTCAAGGATGTCATTGTTTCCTTCACCTATATCAACAATTTCTCGGCACAGTATGAAGGGTTCCGAGGAACCTGCACCGATTTGTATGTCAACGCTAGTCTTGGCCTGACAAGCGGAAACGCCACGCTCGGCGCAGCATTTGATGCGGCAGAGATTACTGTTGATAGGCACAATGACACGACGCTCCCCGGTTTGGGAACAAGCAATAATGGCGACGAGAACCCGGTATTCGCACTCTACATCAATGGCAGCCATTACGGAGATTACCGCTGGGGGTCAAAAGCACGTTGGAATAACGTTCAGCTCCATGACGGCGATGCTGTTCGTCTGGTGCGCATCCCGCTTCAGATGTTCAACAGCGAGGATTCGTCTGGCTACGATTCTTCCAAAGTCTCGATTCTTCCTGCATCTCCTGGTTTCGGTTACTACGAAAGCAGCTATGCGATGATTCATGCGAAAGCTCCGTCGGCAACCGTGAAGGTTGGTGATGAAGCGGCGTTCTCTGCAACTGTTACCGGCGCATACGCATGTGCGTCCGGCAGCAAGAGCGCAGAGAATATCACGCTCTTTGTCAGCGACCCGTCAGAGACGGAAACGCTGTCGCAGCCGACGCACAAGACAACGGCGACAACGGATGCCAGTGGCAATCTGGAATACATTTTCAGAGAACCCGGCTATTACACCATTGCCATGTTCAATGTGACGCCGGACGATATGACGTATAAGTCTGTGTACGGCGAGGTCACGATTGGCGAGTATTACTCCCTGTATGCGGGTGATTACGCCATCGTCCATGTCACCGAAGCGGCAGATATGAACGCGCTGATTGCCAAGTACCGCAGTGAAAACCTTGCGGCGGCAAAAGCGTATTATGAGAGCTTCCACGACTACGATTTCACAACGGCGGACTATCGGACATTCACATCCGCATATAGCACGCTGAAATCCAACCAGAACTCCGCGACAACGTTCAAAAATCTGATGGATTCGTTCGATGCAGACTATGCAGCATTGCAGGTGGCAGGTGCAAACGCGCTTGACCATGCGGCTATCATTGCTGCGATCCGCAAGAATCTGTCCTATCTCCCGGACGATTTGAGTACGCTGACTGCGGGCAATAAAGATTTGGTTGAAGAAATCCAGACCGCTTACGCCGCTTTGAACTCGTATCAGAAATCTTTGCTGACTGCGAACGAAAAAGCAACGCTGGAAGAACTGGCTGCAATCAAAACTGAGGAGCTTCCGGCTGTCGCTGTCGTGAATCTGGCTCTTGACGCGGATGAAAGCAAATTCCCGAAAATCACAGATGCCACTATGGGCGCGGCACAATTCGGTTACGAAAACCTGAAATGGAAACAGACACCGAATCCTGACGGCAGTCTGCCCTCAATGTCCGGCAACTGGTGGAAGTTCAGCAGCAACCTGCCGGAAACCGCTTTGGCGGGCGATTATGTATTTATCCGCTATTATCTGGACACAACAGACGAGTTGTACTGGCCTGTCTGGTCGATTGACGGCGGTAAAACATGGCTGCGTTCTGAACCGCAAACGCTGACAAGCGTTCACGGAGTCGATTGGTCTGGATACTACATAATCTCCTACCAGATTCCGAAAACCGCTGCGGACGGCAGCACCGTGACTTTCTCCATCAAGATGGTTTCCAAGACGGAATACCAGCAGAGGTTTGAAACGCTCGACGAAGAAACGATTGCCAAGCTGAAACAGGCGGCTATCGCGGTCGTCGAATCCGCGTTCAATGCCTGCGACAAGAGCAAGTATGATGAAGCTGGCATTGCCAAGCTGGAAGCTGCGCGGAACTCCGGCAAGGAAGCCATCAATGCAGCGGATACGGAATCGGCAATCAAAGCCGCCCGTGATAAGGCTGTCGCAGCGATCAAGGCTGTGCCGGAAGCCGGAAAGACCATTACGACAGGCGAAACCAAGTATAACTCCGGTGCCAAAGTCGGCACCGTGACCGTTACTGTTGAGAACACCACTTACAGTGCGGCACCGTTTACCGGCACCATCGTCTCCGGCGAATATGAGCTTGGCCAGAATGACAGCATGATGACCGTCGTACTCAAGGCGCTGGAGCTTGGCGGTTACACATGGAATGGCATCGAAGAGCTGACTGCGGATTCTTACACACAGACCACTTACATTGCATCCATCCATAAGGGCGGCAAGTCGCTGGCCGAAAAGGATGGCAGCAAGGGCGCTGGCTGGATGGGAACCAAGAACGATTGGTTCGTCAATCAGGGTTTCTCGGCATTCACCTATAAGAACGGCGGCCTGAAATCCGGTGATGTGATCCGCGTCATGTTCACCACGAATCTTGGTGAGGACATCGGCGGTTCGTGGACGAACAACGAAACGACGCTGTCCAGCCTGAAATTCAGCAGCGGTACGCTGACCCCGGCGTATGCGAAAGCGACGACCGATTATCTCTTGGTCATTCCCAGTGAGCAGATCGGCACGCGCATCAACTATTCCGCCGCAAATAAGAACTTCCAGACCAGGGCTTATCTGAACACCTACGGCAGCGATAACGCCTACTACGCAAACGGCGACATTATGGCCGTTTCGTCCGGCGACGTGATCTACGTCGGTGTTGGTGACAAGAGCTGGCCCACCATGAACAAGGCATCCAACTACACGACGACCCGCTATACCATCACCGTCGTGCAGGAGGGCAATGCAGCAGATGTGCAGAAGCTCATTTCCGATCTTCCGTCTCCGGGCAAGATCACGCTGGCGAGCGCAGCGGATGTACGCACGGCAAAGGCACAGTATGATCTTCTTACAACAGAAATCCCGGAAGATATGGTCAAGAAGCTCAACGACTGCTATACGGCCATTACGGACATGGAAGCGGCGAAGATCGTCTCTGACGCGATTGCCGCCTTGCCTGCAACGCCGACCGTCGATGACATTGGCGCGATCCGCTCCGCAGAAGAAGCCTACAACAATCTGAAAGACGCTCAGAAAGGCTATCTGACGCAGCGTGAGGTCGATAAGCTGAACAATGCGGTTTTCGCCGTTTCTACGCTTGAAGTCGGTTATGTAACTGGCCTGATCGCAGCACTCCCCGCAAAGGATGCTGTGACAGCACAGGACCGCGTAAAGATTGAAGCTGCACGCACTGCGTACAACAATCTGAGCGAAGCGCAGAAAAAGCAGGTCAGCAATTATTCCAAGCTGACAGACGCCGAAGAAGCGCTTGAAAATCTCGGTAAGACCGCGATTTATGAGGAGTACCTCAACAATGTACTCGAATACGTCAAAGCGGAGACGTACAATCCGTCTCTCGGCTCGACCTATGGCGAGTGGGCGGTTCTGGCCGAAGCCAGAGGCAATGTCAGCGCATCGGTCTGGTACGACAAGTACCTGTCGAACATGGCAACGACCGTTGCTTCTAAGAACGGCAAGCTCGATAACACCAGTACGCAGACCAAGCACACCGAGTATTCCCGCGTCATTCTGGCGCTGACCTCGCTCGGTGAGGATGCGACGAAGTTCACCGGCTCCAACGGCACGGTCTACAACCTTGTTGAACCGCTGTTTGAGAAGAACGGCAGCACCTACCGTGTTTCCGAGCAGGGCAACAACGGCACGGCATTTGCACTGATTGCACTGGATTCCGGCAACTATTACGACAATGCGACCGGCACAACTGCACGCAATGCGTGGATCAAGAGCTTGTGTGATGCACAAATCAATAATGGTGCATGGGGCATCGATGCAGATTTCCCCGGCTCCAACGTTGATATGACGGCAATGGTCGTACAGGCATTGGCTCCGTATTGCAGCACGAATGCCACTGTTAAGGCTGCGGTAGATAAGGCGGTGGAATGGCTGTCTGCTGAATACCAGAAAACCGGCGATTATGGCAGCTCCGAATCCGCCGCACAGGTCATTGTCGCGCTGTCTGCGCTTGGCATTGATGCAAAGACCGACAGCAGATTCCAGCATAATGGCATCAGCGTTCTGTCGAACTTCTTGAGCTACGCGGATCCCAACTCCAAGGGATTCCTGCACGACAAGCAGCCGAACAGCACGGTCAATCAGATGGCATCTGAGCAGGCGGCCTACACGCTCGTTGCGTATGACCGCTATGTAAACGGAAGCAAGCGACTGTACGATATGTCCGACGTGACAAAACGCGAGAACGCGGATGCACAGGCTGTTATCGACATGATCAACCAGATTGGCTATGTCGATGAATCCAGCTATAACGCGATTGCGGAAGCGCGCAATGCCTACAACAAGCTCTCTGCTGCTGACAAGGAAAAGGTCACGAACTACAATACCCTGACTGCTGCCGAAACTTCGTACAAGGCAATTCTGAAGCAGAAGCAGACAGATCAGTACAAGGCATTGAAAGCGCACTATGACGATCTTCTGAACGACAAAACCAAGAAGTACGGTACCGCCGCAAAGAAGAAACTCGCAAGCATTCTCCAGCAGGCACAGACGGATATGAACGCTGCGGAATCCTGCGAGCGTGTCACGGCCATCTATGAAAAAGCTATTACTGATCTGGATGCTGTCAAGCCCGGTGATATTGAAGTCACGTTCCGTCTCATCGGCGCTTTGGAAGCAACGCAGGATGTTGACCTGACGACCGACAGCTATCTGCCCGAATATGTCACATGGGTGCCCACCACGACATATGCACTGCAAGAGAACGCTACGGTTTATGACCTCTTTACCGAAGCCATGAGCGATGCAGGCTTGCGGTATATCGGTGCGGAAAGCAACTACGTCAGCACCATCTATGCCCCGTCCTGCCTTGGTGGATACGCGCTCAGTGAGTTCACCAACGGCAAGAAGTCCGGCTGGATGTACACCGTCAACGGAACGCATCCGAATCAGGGACTCAAGAACTGGACGCTCAAGGACGGCGATGTTGTCATCTGGCACTATGTCAATGACTACTCGCACGAAGTCGCCGACTGGTTTAACGATCCGAATTACCCGTCGCTTGGCAATGGAACCTACTACAACGGCTGGCTCCGCGCTGCGGACATCAGACCCGAACAGTATGTCAATGAGCTGCTGGGTAAGATTCTGAAGGTTGGCAAGAACGGCACGGTCGAGCCAAAGCTGACATTCCAGCATATCGGCAAGTCTGTTACATTCACCTTCAAACCGGACACCGGCTATAAGGTCAAGGACGTCAAGGTGGACGGCAAGTCCGTCGGTGCGGTTACAACCTACACCGTGGACAAGTTGACTGTCTCGACGCGCATTGAAGTCACCTTTACAAACGGTAAGCTTCCGTTCACGGATGTGCGTGAAAGCGACTGGTTCTATGATGACGTTGTATTCGCTTACGAGAACGGGCTGTTCTCCGGTACAAGCGATACGACATTCAGCCCGAATACCAGCATGACCCGCGCGATGCTCGTAACTGTCCTCTATCGTCTGGAAGGCCAGCCCGCAGTCAATGGACGCAGCGGCTTCTCGGATGTCCAGTACAACGGCTACTATGAGGACGCTGTGACGTGGGCAGCCGACAACGGCATTGTCAACGGCACTTCGACATCCACATTCAGCCCGAACGTAAATGTCACCCGTGAGCAGATGGCAGCAATCCTGTACCGCTATGCGCAGTACAAGAAGTACAATACCGCCGCAAGCTCCAGCTTGAACAGCTTCTCCGACCATACAAGCGTCTCCGGTTATGCCGAAGCGTCTCTGCAATGGTCCGTTGCTGAAAAGCTGGTCAACGGCTCGAACGGCAAACTCATGCCGACTGGCAACGCCAGCAGAGCTCAGGTCGCCGCGATTCTCCATCGGTTCGCGGAAAACGTAGCTAAGACCACAAAATAATCACTTTACAGCACAGGACTGCCCCCTTTTGGGGGCAGCCCTGCTTGCCGCACTATAGGGAGATTAAAATATGAAGCAAATTCGTAAATTTGCAGCGCTGATTCTGGCGTTTTCCGTCCTGTTCTCGCTGGCTGTTCCCACATTTGCAGCGTCCAGCGTCCAGAGTGAGGTGCAGTCAAGCGCCGCTTTTATGCTCTCTTCTGTGAAGTCTCCGGAAGTCGGCTCCATCGGCGGCGAATGGGCAGTTATTGGTCTTGCCCGTTCCGGGTATTCCGTTCCCGCAGACTATTATGACGAATATTACACGCGCGTTGAAAAGTATGTGAAAAACTGCTCTGGCGTGCTGCATGAAAGAAAATACACCGAGTATTCCCGCGTCATTCTCGCGCTGACTGCCATCGGGCGCGACCCGTCCAAGGTCGCGGGCTACAACCTTTTAATGCCGCTGGGCGATTTTGAAAAGACCATCTGGCAGGGTCTGAACGGCCCCATTTGGGCATTGATCGCGCTGGATTCCGGCAATTACGAGATTCCCAAAAATCCCGCCGCAAAAACGCAGGCAACCCGGCAACTCTACATCGATGAAATTCTGAATAGCCAGATGAAAGACGGCGGCTGGAGTCTGACCGGCACCGGAGATTCCGACGTGGACATTTCCGCAATGGCATTGCAGGCACTTGCAAAATATCAGGATCAGAAAGCGGTCAAAACCGCGACAGACAAGGCTCTGACCTACCTCTCCAAAGCGCAGGATAATAAAGGTGGATTCTCCTCATGGGGAACGACAAATGTAGAATCCGTTGCGCAGGTCGTCGTCGCGCTCTGCGAGCTTGGGATTGACCTTGGAGACAGCCGTTTTGTGAAAAACGGCCACACGCTGACGGAAAATCTTCTCTCGTTCCGGCAGTCTAACGGCGGCTTCTACCACGTTCTCGACGGTTCGGACGGCAACAACCAGATGTCTGCGGAACAGGGGTTCTATGCTCTCGTCGCCATTGACCGCGCGGAAAACGGTCAGAACAGCCTGTACCGCATGGGCGATGTGACCAAGAATACCGCAAAGCCCAGCACCACCGTCAAAAAAGGCAACGCCGACGCCTCCGTCAACGTCCCCGGCGTGACCGCTCCCGGCACAACGTTCACCGATGTGAAAAATCACGTGAACAAAGCTGCTATCGAAGAACTTGCATCCCGCGGCATCATCAACGGCATGGGAAAAGGCACGTTCATGCCCAACAAGACCATGACGCGCGCAGAATTTGCCGCCATCGTCACCCGTGCGCTCGGTCTGGCGGCAAAGGATACAAAAGTCTTTACCGATGTTCCCAGCTCCAAATGGTACGCCGGTTACATCGGCACAGCCAACAGCAGCGGCATAGTCAACGGTGTTGGCAGCAGCAAGTTTAATCCGGACGGCACCATCACCCGGCAGGAGGCCGCCGCAATGGTGGCAAGAGCGGCGAAGCTCTGCGGGCTGGACACTGCGATGGACGCGGCAGCGACAAAGGATATGCTGGCGCAGTTCGGAGATTACCGCAGCGTGGCATCCTGGGCGAAGGAACCGATGGCGTTCTGCTACTCCGTCAATATCCTCGACCAGAGTGACCTCAATATCGAACCCACAAAAGCGATTCTGCGCTGCGAGATCGCGCAGATGCTTTACAATATGCTGAGCGCTGCGGAGCTGATCTGATATGACATTTTGGCAGAAACACAAATGGAAAATCCTTGCGCCGGTACTGATCGTACTGGTGCTGGCGGCGGCGTTCATTTTTGGCGACCGGAATATGCCGAAGCAGAAAGACCCATTGGCACAGCCGACCGTTGCTGCCCCGGTGGAGACACCGGCGCAGAACGCGGCGGAATCAAATACGCCGGACAAGGTTGAGACAGAACCGACGCAGACGCCCACAGAAAACGTCTCAGAGCCGTCTGACGACCCGCAGGCAGACAAACCCGCACGGACTGACACCGAGCCGCCAGAGTATCTTTCGCCGGAGGAAATCCAGGCAAGTGCAACCGGCGAATATGAAGAAGTGGGCGGCATGATGATCGACACCGGCACGGGCAAGGACAAGTACCAGACCGACCCCGTGCCGGAGGGCAAGCCAATTCCAGTCGAGCCGGAGGACGTGGAAATTGGCGATGAAGAGTGGACCTGTACGCTCTCTGTCTCCTGCGCCACAATTCTGGATAACATGAATTTGTGCGACCCGGAAAA
>OKUM01001233.1_pt1 | contig 12759 bp, 10 predicted proteins | sample 1606801 | NCBI WGS metagenome assembly OKUM01 (sample SAMEA3882546, study PRJEB24775) | human gut metagenome | biome: human-associated habitat; feature: intestine environment; material: feces | place: Netherlands | collected 2009/2010
TCCATCTCCTGCGCGACAATCCTTGACAATATGGACCTTTGTAATAAGGAAAAGCGTGAGCTGGTGCCGGAGGACGGCTGGATTCTGAAACCGATGACCGTCACATTTTATGAGGGTGAGAGCGTTTTTAACATCCTACAGCGCACCTGCAAACAGCAGAAGATCCACATGGAATTTGAGAACACGCCGATCTACAATTCCGCCTATATCGAAGGAATCAATAATCTCTATGAGTTTGACGTTGGTAACACTTCCGGTTGGATGTACAAGGTCAACGGCTGGTTCCCCAATTACGGATGCAGCCGGTATCAGCTGCAAAACGGCGACGTGATTGAGTGGGTCTATACCTGTGACCTCGGAGATGATGTGGGCGGCGGCTACGCGACTGGAAGCGAATGAGAAACAAAGACGCCTTTTCAGGCTACCATCCGACGATCAATTTTTTATACTACGCGCTCGTTCTTCTCTTTTCGATGTGCCTGATGCACCCGGTCTATCTGGCAATTTCCCTGACCGGTGCGCTGGCGTATGACATCTATCTCAAGGGCAGAAAAGCGGTGCGCTTTGCCGTCATGGGGCTTCTCCCCATGGCGGCCGTTGCCGCGCTCGTCAACCCGGCGTTCAATCATGAAGGTCAAACGATTTTGACCTATCTGCCCTCCGGCAATCCGCTGACGCTCGAATCCATGTTCTACGGTGTGGCCGCGGCGGTCATGCTGGCAAGCGTCGTATTGTGGTTTTCCAGCTATAACGAGGTGATGACGTCAGATAAGTTCGTGTACCTGTTCGGGCGCGTCATTCCCGCGCTGTCCCTCGTCCTCTCCATGGCGTTGCGCTTCATCCCAAAATTCAAATCGCAGATGGACGTTGTTGCCGAAGCACAGAGCTGCATCGGGCGCGACACAAAAACCGGCAGCGTGATTCGTAGGGTTTCTAACGCAATCAAGATTTTCTCCATCATGGTAACGTGGTCGCTTGAGAATGCGATTGAAACAGCGGATTCCATGCGGTCGCGCGGCTACGGTCTGCCCGGACGCACGGCGTTTTCCATCTATCGTTTTGATGATAGAGACAAAAACGTTCTCGCGTGGCTGATCTTCTGCGGCGCGTACATTCTTTCGGGCTGGTTGGCAGGCGGAACCTACTTCCGCTACTACCCGTCGGTAAAAACCGCCGTATGGACGCCGCTGACCGTGAGCTTCATGTTCGTGTATCTGGCGCTCGTTCTCACTCCCGTGATTCTCGACCGAAAGGAGGACAGACAGTGGAAATCTTTACAATCCGAAACCTGAATTTTGCGTACCCCGAACAAGCGAAAAACGCAATCTCCGACCTCACGCTGTCCGTCCAGCCGGGCGAGTTTCTGGTCCTCTGTGGCCCCTCCGGATGCGGCAAATCGACGCTGCTGCGGCAGCTCAAAACCGTTCTTGCCCCGCACGGCAGACGGTCGGGAGAAATCCTCTTTGACGGCAGAAATCTTGACGAGATCGACCAGCGCGAACAATCTGAAAAGATCGGCTTCGTGCAGCAAAGTCCTGAAAACCAGATCGTGACCGACAAAGTCTGGCATGAGCTGGCGTTCGGCTTGGAATCCCTCGGCTATGATACGCCGACCATTCGCCGCCGCGTTGCGGAAATGGCGTCGTTTTTCGGGATTCAGGAATGGTTTTATAAGCCGGTCACAGAGCTGTCCGGCGGCCAGAAACAGCTCTTAAACCTCGCGTCTGTGATGGTGCTTCAGCCGAAAGTGCTGATTTTGGACGAGCCGACGAGCCAGCTCGACCCCATTGCCGCGTCGGACTTCCTCGCCACCCTCGGCAAGATCAACCGCGAACTTGGCACGACGATCCTCCTGACCGAACACCGTCTGGAAGAAGCCTTCTCCTTCGCCTCGCGCGTGGCCGTCATGGACAAAGGAACGCTCCTTTGCACCGGCACGCCCGCGGACGTCGGCGCGGAGCTGAAAGCCAGCGGCAATGCCATGTTCCTCGCCATGCCCGCCGCCATGCGCATCTGGGCGGCGTCGGCTTCCAAGGCGGCCTGCCCGATCTCCGTCTGCGACGGCCGGAACTGGCTGCTGAACTATGCGAAAACGCATGAATTACACCCCATCTCCGAAGAAACGAAAAACACGCCGGACACGGAAACCGTTGTCTCAGCGCAAGAATTGTGGTTCAAATATGAAAAGGATTTGCCGGATGTGGTCAAAGGCTTGTCGCTGGAGCTACACAAGGGCGAATTTCTTGCGCTGCTTGGCGGCAACGGCACGGGCAAGACCACCAGCATGAAACTCCTTGCCGGACTGAAAAAGGCGTATCGCGGCGAGCTGACCATCACCGGCACGGTTGGGATGCTGCCGCAGAACCCGCAGGCGCTCTTTGTGAAATCCACAGTGCGCGCAGATTTATTGGAGATTTTACCAAAATCCGAACGCAAAACCGAGCGGCTTGCACAAGTTGTCTCCCTCTGCAAGCTGGCGGAGCTGCTGGACCGCCATCCGTATGACCTTTCCGGCGGCGAACAGCAGCGCGCAGCGCTGGCAAAAATCCTGCTTCTGAACCCGGACATTCTGCTCCTTGATGAGCCGACAAAGGGACTGGATGCGGAGTTCAAACAGGTTTTCGGGCAGATTTTGCGGACGCTGCAAGCATCCGGTGTGGCGATTTTGATGGTCAGCCACGACATTGAGTTCTGCGCGAAATACGCCGACCGCTGCGCCCTGTTTTTTGACGGAAACATCGTCACAGAATCTACCCCAAAAACGTTCTTTTCTGGCAACAGCTTCTACACGACGGCTGCGAACCGCATTGCGCGCGATGTGCTGCCAGATGCGATCACGCCGGAGGACGTCATTGCTGCCTGCGGCGGTGCGGTCGAACCTGAAGCGGCATTGCCGGAATATCAGCGCATCCCGCCCGCACCGGAGAAAGAGATGCGGACGGTGAAAAAGCTCCCGGTCTGGCGGAAGCTTCTTGCCGCCGTGTCCGGTATTGCGTCGCTTGTGCTGATCGTGCAGGCTATCGGCGTGACAGACCTCACAAAGCTCATCGACGCGAACGGCATGACGGCGCTGGCAGGCGGGCAGCTCAAGCTCTACGGCATTTTGCTTGCCGCGCTTCTTGTGTTTGCGCTATCCATTGGCCGCAAGGCAGACAGGCCGGACTATCTGGTGCAGACGCCGCTTGAAAAGCGCAAGCTCCAAAAGCGTACCGTGACTGCCACGCTGCTCATCCTGCTTTTGATTCCTCTGACGCTGTTTGTCGGCGTGTACTACTTCGCAGGGCGAAAATATTACTTCATTTCGCTGCTCATTTTGCTGGAATGTATGTTGCCGTTCTTCCTGATTTTCGAGGGCAGAAAGCCGCAGGCACGCGAGCTGGTGCTCATTGCCGTGCTCGTTGCGCTGAATGTGGCAGGGCGCGCTGCGTTCTTCATGCTGCCGGAATTTAAGCCGGTCGTTGCGATGACGATTCTCGCAGGCGTGGCTTTTGGCGGCGAAACGGGATTCTTGGTTGGCGCGATGACCATGCTGGTGTCCAATATGCTCTTTTCCCAGGGGCCGTGGACGCCGTGGCAGATGTTTGCCATGGGCATCATCGGCTGGCTGGCAGGTGTCTTGTACCGCAAGGGCGTTCTGCGGCGCGGACGGCTGAGCCTTTGTATCTTCGGCGTGATCTGCTCGACCATCGTGTATGGCGGCATTATGAATCCCGCGTCTGCGCTCATGTGGTCGAACACGATCAACTGGAAAATTATTCTTAGCTATTACATTACCGGCCTTCCGGTCGACCTGGTGCGCGCCATTGCTACGTTTTTCTTCCTGTGGTTGATTGCCGAACCCATGCTCGAAAAGCTCGACCGGATCAAGACTAAATACGGCTTGGCAGAGTAAGCAGTTTTGTGGAAATGCCATTTGGACTACAGAGATACACGATAGCTATCAATGTGTACGGACTTGGTTGCTTGGAGTAAAAAACTCCGCCATTGAGATTCCAAGCACCCTGCAAATTTGCTCAATGGTATCTACAGAAAGCTGGCTGCCTCTGCAGCGAGAGACGCGAAGCGTCGTGTAGGGGATGTTTCCGCTTTGACATAGCTGATATAATGTCATGTTTCTCTCATGTAATAATTCATCCAATCGTGCGTGCGTATTCAATGCTCTTTCACTCCTATCAAAAAAAGCAGGGTAAACTTTTGATGATAGTATCATATCACAAATACTGTCCAATAAACAGGACTTATAGAACTCGGCCTACGATTCGGAACTCCAGTTCCGGTGAAGCTGGCTTCGGTGCATATGCCTTGTTGTAAGACACCATAACCGGCTGCATCCGCCGCACGCCGTCACTGCTGAGATATGCTTCCGGATCATCCGGCTCCTGTTCGGCATACGCCTTGATATAGCCTTGTCCATCGTAGATCATGACGCCAACTTCGCCGGTACGGAGTGTCTCACACCGCTGCACCCAAACGATCTGCCCGTCATGATAGACAGGCTCCATGCTGTCGCCAGACACCCGAACCCCGAACTCTGCACCATCCGGGATGCTGCTTTCCGGGAAGCTGACCATTTCGAAGTTTCCCTCGTCCAGAAACGCGCCTGTACCAGCGGATACCGGCAGGTCGCTGACCGGCATGTCCAGATAGCGGATCTCCAGCACTGGCGGTACCTCCCGATACTTCCCGGATGCAATCAGATCCTCCCGATACTCTTTCACTTTTCGACGCCCCTCTGCGTTCAGCAGGGGGCGTTTTGTATTGCTCACAAAATAATCAAAGCCATCCTCCAGATGCAGCGCAGCACAGACGGCCAAAAGCTGATACGCACTTGGAATCGATATGCCCTTTTCCCACTTGTTCACCGCAACGCGCCCAATGTCCACGCCATATCCCATCAAGATCTGACTGAGCTGCTCCAAACTCAATTTCATGCTTTTTCGCGCAGCACGAATCTGGTTGCCAATATAATTGCACTCACGGTCTTTTGCCGCATTGTAGTCTGGCAGATTCGCCTGATACGCAGCCAAGTGTTTTATTCCTGTTGTCATGATGTATTCCTCCAATTTGGGATGTTCTCATTATAGCCGTCGCAGGTATGCTTGTCAATGAAATGTTCTCGTGTGTTTACAAATGCGTCATTGACGGTTCTTTATAGCGTCTATATAATAAAACCATCATCAATCCCTTAACCTCTGGAACACGCGCCTCCACTCCTTGGGCGTGTCTGTCGAAGCCTCTCCAGACAGATCTGTTCCAATAAAGGATTGTCAGCATACAGAATCGAAGTCAAACATGGAATCAGGAAAGAGAGGTACGCATGAAACAAGCAGTAAATTATGCAGTGAAAACGGATCGGGCGATCAGATGCCCGATCTGTCAAAGAGGACGGCTTCTCAATGCCGCTGAACATACAGACCTGCGTAGTCTGCAGCTGTTCCGTCCAGAGCAGGCAGACCGCGCGCAATGGTTCTCCAAATGCCCGAAGTGCGGGCAGCAGATTGGACTTGCAATCTACCCAGTTGAAGTAATCATCTAAATTGTAATTAACAATCCAATAATATGGTACCAGTCAAGCGCACCAGCCGCCCACCTTAGAATGTGGGAGTCATCGCGTTCGGAGCCTTACGGTAAGCTGTTCAGCTTTCCGTAGGGCTCCTTTTTTGTTTTTTTGCCCGTTTCGCTGAATAGCGGAAAGGGCATACATGCGCAGATGGGCTGAGAGCATAGCAAAGTATCCGTAATCTCCTCGTTTCTTTTTTGCTCAAGAAACGAAAAAAGGAGATTACAAAAATGGCATGGATCAATGGCTTTGAAAGAAAAAGATTCGATGAGGAACAGAAACGTCTCGCAGAAGAATATCGTATCGCAGGTATGACAAACGAACAGATTGAACAAATGTATCAATTTGATCTTGAGACATTTAACAGTAGACGTAGATTTACCGAGCATACACAACAATTTCCAGAATGTGTTTTGGATGAGAGCAGCGATGATAAGTCGCCGCTTTTTGAAAAGTATCTTACACAGCTTTCTATTGAAGCTGAGAAACCTTTTGCAAATGATCGATATGGATGGATTGAAAGTATCGATAATCCAGATCTTGCAAAAGCAATGAAATCGTTGTCGATCGAAGAAATTGAGTTGATTACTTTATTTGTGTTTGAGGAATATACGCAGACCGAAATTGCAAAAATCATGGGACTCAATCAGAGTACGATTTGTAGACGTCTTGAAGCAAAGAAAAAATTCTTAAAAAATTTTTTGAAACACGCATAATTCATGTCGTTTTATCGGCTACCACATGAGGGGATTCCCCCCTCACTGAACCTTGAAAAGTGAATACCAGCAACGCGGATCACACCGCAGGTTGGGAAACGCGCACGGCGCGCGCGACGACCCGGAAGCAGCGAGCTTCCGGCGAGCGAGAAACGCGCCGTGGGCAGCCTTGGCAGGCTGCATCATGCCGCCCAACCTGTTTGGACACACAACGTCTAGCCTGCACGTAAGACAGGCTGCCATGCGCTGGGGTTGAAAGCAGTCGAGACCCCAGTCACAGGCTGTGAGAGCTGCCAGGCTCTGTCTGCGCTGTTCCCCATCGCCGGGGTGCGAGCTGCAAATACGGCGGAACAAACTTTTCAAGATAGGATGAAAGAATCATGATCAACGAACTTACCAGAAAAAACGCACATACCGAACTCGACCACATCTTCAAAACCATTCTCCCCGCGCACGGCATGACAGAGAGGCCGGAGCAGATCCGTCTCAGCCACACCATGCTGGACGCCATGTTTGAAAACCGCATCGCACTGAGCGACGCCGGGACCGGCATTGGCAAGACGTATGCCTACCTGACCGCTGCCATTGTGTACAGCCACAGCAGATTGGTAGACGGGCTTCCGTTCCAGCCGGTCATCATTGCAACCTCCAGCATCGCCCTCCAGAACGCCATTGTGCGGGAGTATCTGCCGTTCCTGTCGGATGCGCTGTCGGACGATCCGCATATCACAACACCCATTCTTGCCGCCTTGCGCAAGGGCAAGAGTCACTATGTCTGTGACGAGCGGCTGCGCCAGCACCTGCAGCAGCGTCCAAACGGAAAGAACGTCATGCAGAAGAAAGAACTTTATTCCCTGCGGGATGTTCTGGATCTGGATGAAACACAGAAACTCAGCAGCTTCGACCGCGAGCGTGTCTGCGTTCCGCAGTTTTGTGACTGCAAACACCCGGACTGCCGCTATCGCCGGCACCTGACCGAGTGCGGGCAGAAACGGTATTTGTTCCAGATCTGCAACCAGAACCTCTGGCTGGCAGACTGTATGCACCGGGAAAGCGGCTTGAAGCCCATCCTCCCAGACGCCTGCACGGTCATTGTGGATGAAGCACACAAGCTGCCGGAAACGGCACGCGAAATGTTTGGCACGACCTTAGTGGCCAGAGAGATCCGCAGCGCAGTCGTTCGGCTGAAGCAGGACGGATACGCGCTGGCAGCAGACCGGCTGTTTTCGGCTTCTTCTATGCTTCTGCAAAAGATGGCAGAGCTGTCGCCGGAGTACCCTTTTGAGCTGCTCCATGATGATCTCAGCAGAGTCCTTTCTACGCTGTTTTTGATCGGCAGGAAGCTGTCCACGTTTCTGGAACCTGCCACAAAGCGGGCGTTGGAGCAGCTCACCGATAAAGTTGTGCTGTTTCTTCGCCCCAAGACAGACGCCATCCGCTACACCGCAGAGGATGACGACGGCAAGCTCATGCTGTGCAGTGTCCCGGCAGACATCACAGCCAGAATGCAGCACACGGTCTGGAGCAAACAGATCCCACTCCTACTTACCTCCGGAACGCTTGCCATTGGCAGCAGCTTTCGCCGGTTTCAGGACGAATGCGGGCTGTCCGGCAATCCGAGGGTTATGGAATCCGTTGCTGTCTCGCCGTTCGATTATGCAAGTAACTGCCGGTTGTTCTTTCCCCGATATTCCGTGCGTCTCAGCTCCGAGCGGTATTACGATGAGATCGCAGCAGAAATTTTGCGGCTTCTATATACAGCAAATGGTCATGCGCTTGTGCTCTTTACCTCATACGCAGATTTATCCGCTGTCAACGAGCGGCTGGCTACAGCAAGAGTCCCCATTTTCTCACTGCGCAGGAACCACCCACAGATCCTGCGGCAATTCAAGAGCACCCCCGGAGCCGTCCTCTTGGCAACCGGAGCTGCGTGGGAAGGCATGGACTTCCCCGGCGACTGTGTGTCGCTGCTTATCATTCCCCGGCTGCCGTTTGCATTCCCGGACGCCATCCACGAGCACGAAAAGAGAAACTATCCCGCCCTGCGTGACTTCATTCGGAGCGTCATCGTGCCGGAAATGCAGATCAAGCTCAAGCAGGGCTTTGGACGCGCCATCCGCACGGAAACGGACACCTGCGTGGTTGCCATCTTAGATGAGCGTTGCAGCGCCAGAGGCCGCTACCGACAGGATGTATTGGACGCGCTGCCGGAAATGCCGATCTTGACAGAGGTATCCGATATTCGCCGGTTCCTCTACACCGTCAAGCCGCGGAGCTATTTTGAAGCGGCGGCATAATCAAATTCGTAAAAACAAAAAGGAGATCAACCATGTACAAACGGAAAATGAAACTCAGTCCCATTCAGATCAGCCTCATTGCTCTGCTCATTCTGGTGGTCATTGCTGTAATTGTCACATTCGCCGTCAAAAAGGATGACCCGAAGGAGCCTGCTGCGCAGAGTGGCATCGTCTATGACGACTCCGCCGTCGAAGGCGGCTGGGAGACGCTCTCGCAGGAGGAAATCGAGCAGCGCCTCAACGACAAGGTGCAGGCGGGCATGATCAACATCAGCTGCAACACCGCGCCGTATTTTAAGGACGGCAAGAGTGAAGGCAACGTCATGCTGGTCAATGAGCTGAACAATCTCTATCCACAGAAGGTAGAGTTTTATCGCAATGACACGGGCGAAAAGATCTACGAGTCCAAAGCCATTGCGGTCGGCAGTAAGATCGAGCGCGCAAAGCTCGACGTGGAACTGCCCGCGGGCGAGTACGAATGTACTGCCTACTTTTCCAACTTAGATCCTGACTCCGGCGCAACGCTTGGTGTAGCCGGGGCCATCATCCATATTACCATTCAACACTAACAAAACGAAAAAGGAGAACCAATTATGAAGAACATGAAGAAACTCGTATCCCTGCTCCTCGCTGTCTGCCTCATGGCAAGTCTCGCCATTGGCGCGTCCGCTGCCGAACCCACTACAGTGGACGTCTCCGGCGGCACCGGCACCTCCAGCGTCAGCCTGTCTTCCACCTCGGATGGCACCTTCGACGGCGATCCCGCCGCCACGAAGATGAATGTTGTGATCCCGACCATCCTCCCCATCGCAGTCGGCGTGGACGGCACGGTCACGACGGCCACGGATATCCGCATCACCAACAATTCCTATGGCGCGGTCAAGGTCGACAATGTCAAGGTCGAAGCCGGTGCCGGCTGGAAGCTGACCGCGTTCGGCAGCAAGGACAGCCTTGCCAAGGTCAAGGTGGACAGCAATATGATCGGCTTCAAGCTCGCGCTGGGCGGCGGCGTGGAGCAGCTCACCAATGCGGAAAACGCTGCTTCTCAGACCCTCATCGACGGTGCCATCGACGGCTGCTACATGTCCGGCAACGGCGACCAGACTGCGAACTCCATCGCGGTCAGCTATGACGCCATTGTCAGCCCTGTCTCCGAAGCTGTCGTCAACGCTTCCGTTGCGTCCGTTCTGTTCGTGATCTGCTGGGATGCGGTCTGATCCGCATCCATACATCGCCGGGGGAACCTGCTTCCCCCGGCAGTTTTTATCTTGTAGGAGGGATTCACTTTGAACGCAAAACGAATTCTTGCGCTGTTTCTGGCTGTCGTGACCTGCCTGTCTCTTGCTGTTTCCGCATCCGCGGCAAATACAACCATCCGCAAAGCTACGGATTTTAAGGACTACGACGCAAAAGCGTGGTATGCCGAAGCTGTGTCTGCGGCCGTGGATAACGGCTTGCTTTACGGCAAAAGCGCGACTGTCATTGACCCCAACGGGCTGCTGACCCGTGCGGAAATGGCTGCCATCACAACACGGTCTTTCGGTTGTTATAAAGCAGCAGACATCTCGCAGTACAAGGATGTTGCCAAGGACAAGTGGTACTACAATGATGTCGCCTTGGCTGTTCAGATGGGAACGTATAACGGTGTTTCCGCCAGCAGCATGCAGCCTGATCGGGCAATCACCCGTCAGGAAGCCATTGCGGTCGTCGCACGAGCTTTGCAGCTTGATCTTGACGATTACGCCAAGACGGATCTGTCCAAGTTTGCGGATGCCAAGGAAGTGTCCAAATGGGCGCTGCCGTACATGAAAGCAATGGTCGCAGCCGGTTATGTGCATGGCCGCACGCAGGGGCTTGTCCCGCAGGCCAACATCACAAGAGCAGAATTTGCGCAGCTCTATTTCAACATCATCCAGTCCTATATCGCCAAAAACGGCAGCTATACGAAGGATTACAAGGGCAATCTGCTCGTCCGTACCAAGGACGTTGAATTGAAGGACATGTCCATTGACGGCGATCTCATCATCGGCAACGGCGTCGCAGACGGCAAGGTCACGCTGTCCAACGTAAAAATCTCCGGCCGCCTTGTCGTGTGGGGCGGCGGCACAGCGGCGATTTACTGCAATGACGGCACAACAGCGGCCGAAGTCATTGCCTGCCGTGTGGACGGGCCGGTCAAGGTCATTTTTGACCGCGAATCTACACTGCTGGTCTACGACAAAATCAAAACCCGCATCACAGAGCGCGCAGGCAAATTCCCGGAAACGGAGATCGTGTTTTACGCAATGGATGACCTCCTGAACGCGCAGCGCGATCTCAATAAGATGGTAGACGAAAATCTCATTCAGGCAGAAGTACCCGCGCATCTGTATGCCATCGTTGGCGAGCAGACGGTATCTGCCACGCTGAAAAATGGCAGCAAGACGGACACCTATACCATCGAGATCCGCAGAGATTCCGACGGCAGCCTCATTGCAGATCCCATCACCCTCGCAGCCGGTGCGTCGGTCAGCTCCATCACGCTGAAAGAAGCGCCGGAATACGGCAACGCCGCCTGCACCGCGACGATCACGGCCACCCGTGATGGCAAGACGGTCGGCACACTGGAGGTCAAGACTGCCCTGCATGCTGCGTACCTGTGGCCGAAGGAGGTAATGTCAAAATGAGAACAAAGAAACTGTTTTCTCTCCTGTTGGCTGTTCTGATGCTCTGCTCGCTGTCGGTTTCTGCCTTTGCCGCAGAAACCGCGCAGGCCAGCGTTCCGGTAGTGCTGACGGTTGTGAATTCTGTTTCGCCTATCTCTGTCAGCGTCCCCGCCTGCCTGCCGGTCACGGTTTTGGACGGCTATGTTGTAACGGCATCCAACGCCGTCATTGAAAACCGCGCACAGAGCGGTGCGGTGCAGGTTGTTGCCGTCGATGTGCAGCCCGGCGCGTTTGCCATTGGCGATTTTGAGAACTTCGGCAGCGAAGCCGGAAAGATCGCGTTCAGCATCAACGGCTGCAAGACGGTCAAGGAAGGCAAACTGACGCTGGCTGACGGCGCGTTCCCGGTCATTGACGCAGGGAAAAACCTGCGGATCGCGTACACGGCGAAGGTCGCGGCAACTGAAAAGATAGAGAAAGTGAACGCCGCAACGCTGATCTTCACCATTGCGCCTGCAACCGGCAATTCGTAAAGGAGGGAGGAACCGCTATGAAAACAAGAAAACTCACAGCAATCCTGCTTGCCCTCTGCATGCTCCTTTCGCTCAGTATCTCGGCATTTGCGGCAGATGATGCCATTGCCAGCGGCACGATCCAGGACAGCAAGATCACATGGAAGCTGGACGACAGGGGCTGGTTGACGATCTCCGGCAGCGGGGACTGCAGCGCCTTTGCAAGCAAAGACGATCAACCGTGGGCAGAATACCGTAGCCAGATCACGCAGGTTTGGTTCGACGGCATGGAGAGTCTGGCGATCCCCGATCTCGCTTACTGGTTCGAGGACTGTAGCAATCTCACGACTGCCGAGATCCCCAGCACCACGCCGGTCATCGGCCGCCATGCGTTCTATAACTGCCCCTTGTTGGCGAAGCTGTCCATTTATTACGGAGAGCATACGCTGGACAGCATCGGAGAAGATGCATTCTGGCGTGAAACCGACAACGGCGATACGCTCTATGTTGCGTACATCATTGGATACCCGGATTCTTCTGTGCCTTTCCACGATTATGACTGGACAGCATCCAATCGAAGCAACCGATATTTCCACGATCTTTACGGTGTGTATCAGAACGCAGATGCCGCCACCGCAGGCGGCATCAAGAAAGCGCCTGCACAAGTTTCCACCCGTGCGTCCACCGGCATTGTCGGCACCTGCCCAAGCTGTAAGCAGTATTCTTTGCAAGGCACCTACGTCGAGCAGACGCATACATCCAGAGGTCATCAGGAGTACTACGAGTGCTATAAGTGCCATTATGTAAAAAATCTTGGCACTTACGTTTACAAGGAGCACGGCGACGGCAGCTATGGGTCTTGGACCTGCCCTTCCTGCGGCAGCCATACATGGGTGCTGGACTACCAAAGCGACGCAACCTGCACCAGCAACGGTTACCGTTCGTACTCCTGTGCTTGCGGTCAGACCAAAAGTGAAACCATCTACGCAACCGGCCACAGCTATTCCTATGGAAGCTGGGAGGAATATT
>OKUM01001256.1_pt1 | contig 12595 bp, 12 predicted proteins | sample 1606801 | NCBI WGS metagenome assembly OKUM01 (sample SAMEA3882546, study PRJEB24775) | human gut metagenome | biome: human-associated habitat; feature: intestine environment; material: feces | place: Netherlands | collected 2009/2010
GGTTGCGGGCATCGTCGTCGTTCACGGGCGGGATGGCCATCAGACCCTTGACCCGGATGTGCTCCTGTGCGGCAGCAGCATCCAGCAGCGGCCAGAGCGCTTCCGGTGCCACGCCGGTCTTGCTCTCCTCGCCACCGATGTTCACCTCCAGCAGCACGTTCTGCACGATGCCGGCCTTGGCTGCTTCCTTCTCGATGGCGTTCAGCAGATGCTCGCTGTCCACGCTTTGGATGAGGCTGGCACGGCCCAGCACTTTTTTAATTTTGTTCGTCTGCAGATGGCCGATAAAGTGGCTGGGCTTGCCGCAGTAAGCACCTGCGTCAAAGTTTGCGCACAGCTCCTGTACATGGTTCTCACCGAACACATCAATGGGCAGGGCTGCGCTTGCAGCCACGGTCTGCGCCGTGCGGGTCTTGCAGGCGGCGCACAGCTGCACCGCTGCCGGGTCGCGGCCTGCTTCACGGGCCGCGGCTGCCATCTTTTCCCGGATCTCTGCCACGGCCTCCTGCATCTGTTCCAGATTCTTTTCTGCCATGATGCTCAGTCCTCCTCGGTATACTTGGCGCGTTCGCCGCCGATGAGCTTCGGGCGGGTGCGGGCGCACAGAATGTTCGCTTCACCAATTTTGGAAAGGCTCAGCCGCACCGGCACCGCCACCCGCTTCAGGTGCATCCCGATCAGGGTGCCGCCGATATCAATGCCTGCATGGGCACGGATCTCTTCCACGGCCACCGGCTCCCGGAACTTCTTCCAGCAGGTGGTGGCCCAGCTGCCGCCTGCATGGGGGCGGGGCACCACGCACACCTCTTCCCAGCCGTATTTTTCGGCGGCTTCGCGCTCGATGATAATAGCGCGGTTCAGATGCTCACAGCACTGCGCGGCCAGCCAGATGCCGTTTTCGGCCAGCACTGGGGCAATGCCCGCGTACACGGCCTGCGCGGCTTCCAGACTGGAATCCTTGCCAATGTGCCCGCCCACGATCTCGCTGGACGAACAGCCCACCACGAACACATCGCCCTTTTTCAGCTTTGCTTCGGCCAGCAGTTCGGTCACTGCCTGCCGGGCCTGCATCTCGATCTGTTTTTTGAATTCTTCTGTCATAAAAAACACCTCGGTTTTTATCAAAAATCAAAGATTTGCACTGCGCACCTTTTCGCTGCCTGCAAGGCCGAGATACAGCCTGCTCTCCACCGGGCACAGAGCTGTCACACCGCCTGCATCCTTGCTGGAGACCGTCCGCTTCCAGCTGCCGTCTGCCGTATCTACAGCTTCCGCGCAGGGCGCATCGGCAGGCAGGCTGAATAGCTTTTCCTGCAGATTCCGGCCTGCACGCAGGGCAATGCCCCGCAGCAGGGTGCTGTCGGCGTTCTTTTCCAGCCAGCTGCTGCGCGCCCACCGGTAGCCGATGTACAGGGTGCCGTCTGCATCCATAGCAAGCGCACCGGGATACCCCGGCAGGCCGGAAACAAAGCTCTGGCAGTTTTTACCGCCCGCCGTCAGGTCGCGGGCATCGGCGGCAGCGCTCCACACACAGCGGTTCCCAAGGTCAGCCACGAACAGCGTGCTGCCGTCCCGGCTCAGGGCCAGCCCGGAAGCACCGGCCACACCGCCCAGCACCTTCTGCACCGTGCGTGCTGCCGGGTCGTATACATACACGCAGCCCGTGCCGGTGTGGGCCAGCAGTTCGGTGCGCAGAGTGTTCTCCAGCCCGTCCGCGGCACTGGCACTGGCAGCAACAGCAAAGTAGATCCTGCCGTCCGGCGCGGCTTCCACCGCCGAGACAGCCCCCAGCGGTGCACCGTCGATCTGGGTCACTACCTGCTCCACCGCCGTGCCCCAGCTGTCGTGGGCGGCGCGGCACAGGCTGCCGCCGCCGGGCGTGAGGATGCTCAGCCACAGGTCCCCGCTGCCGTCAAAGGCAAAACCGGTCAGCTCACCGTCCACGGAAAGGATGGCCGCATCGTGTCCGCCGTCGGTGCGCACAAGGTCGCTCGTGCGCTTTTTTAAGGCTGCGCCGTCGTATGCTGCGGCATACACAAGGCCGTCCTGTGTGCGGATGCAGTCCACACCCTGATATTCGCCCAGATCCAGCGTTCCCTTATGATCGGCGGCAAGGGCCGTCTGTGCTGCACCGGTGTTCTGCCGGACATCCGGCGCGGTGTAGCTTTGTGGCGGCGTATCGATGGGCCGGAACACCAGTGCATACACCAGCGCCAGCAGGATGCACACGCCAAACACCGTGCTGGCCGTGCGGAACCGCTTGAGCAGCGCGTCCCGCTCCACCGCCATCTGGGCCGCATACTCGGCACGGCGGCGGGCGGCGCGGGCATTGGCGCGGTTTGCCCGGCGCATCCAGCGATCCACGAACAATGCCACCTGCGGCCCGATGGTGAGCGACGCAATGGCAAGGATGAGCAGAAATTCAACAAGTCCGATCCTCATAGGGCTTTTTCCTTTATCTTCAGAGCTTTTTCAGGGGGGGTATCCCCTTATCGTTTCAGTATAGCATCTGTGGCGCGGCAGTTCAAGCACCCAACTCTGTCTCCCGGCTTTTGCCGCCGCCTGCCGCCTTTTTCTCCATCTTTCCTGCCAAAGACTTTTTTGCCGTGCTGAAATATGCTATACTGATTATAAATATGGCATTCTGCACCGGAATGCCGCGTGTCAGTGTAAAAGAGGATAACATGGAAGCATTCAAATATCATGTGCAGCCGGGCCGCTACCGGCATTTCAAGGGCAACGAATACGAAGTGCTGGGCATGGCCCGCCACAGCGAGACCGAAGAGGAAATGGTGGTGTACCGCGCCCTGTACGGGGAACGCGGGCTTTGGGTGCGTCCTGCCGCCATGTGGTGCGAGACCGTGGAGCGGGACGGCAAAGTGCAGCCGCGCTTTGTGCGCATTGAGGAGTGAACCGGCAGTTTTTGCCGATGGGATAAAACGGAGGGTGATACTTTTGTACAGTGAACAAAAACAGGCGCTTGCCGCCGAACTGAGCTTCAAGCATCCGGCAGTGCTGGCTGTCAGCGGTTCCGCAGGCAGCGGCAAGACCGCTCTGCTGGCCGCGCTGCTGCCGGTGCTCAAGAGCCGCGGGCTGAAGGTGGGCGTGATCCGCGAGGCTGACGATCTGCGCCTGCCCGCCGAGACCGACCGCCTGCATGAGGCCGGTGCCGAGGGTGTGGCCGTGTTTACTGCCGGGCGCTATCTGCTTACCGAGCAGTTCCGCCTGAACGAGCAGGACCTGCTGGCTTTGTTCGAGCGCCACGGCTATGACCTTGTACTGCTGGAAGGCTTTGGCGACAGCGGCTGGGCCAAGATCGAGGTGGTGCGCAGCTCGGTCAGCCCGGTGGGCACCGCGTTCCAGCCCATGGCCATCGTGGGCGATGTGCCGGGCGCTGATTTTGCACTGGACGATCCTGCTGCTCTGGCAGACTGGATCGAGAACCAGATGCCGTCCCTGTAACGGAGGTTCTGCATGAAACTCATCCGTACCGAAGACGCTGTCGGGCAGGTGCTCTGCCACGACATTACACAGATCATTCCCGGCCAGTTCAAGGGAGCACGCTTCCGCAAAGGGCACATCGTCCAGCCGGAGGATATCCCCGTGTTGCTCTCCATTGGCAAAGAGAATCTCTATGTCTGGGAGAAGCGCCCCGGCATCCTGCACGAGGACGAAGCCGCTGCCCTTTTGTACAAGGCAGCGGCGGGCCGCAACATCCACGGCACTGAGCCGAAGGAAGGCAAGATCGAACTGGTTGCCGACTGCGACGGTCTTTTGAAGATCGACCGCGCCGCCCTGCTGGCCGTGAACCGCACACCCCAAATGATGATCGCTGCCATCCACGGCGACCTGCCCGTGAAAAAGGGCCAGAAGCTGGCCGGCACCCGCATCATCCCGCTGGTGATCGAGCAGGAGAAGATGGATGCCATGCAGGCCGCAGCAGGCAGCGAACCCATCCTGAACGTGCTGCCTTTCCACCCGAAAAAATTTGCGGTCATCACCACCGGCAGCGAAGTATTCAAGGGACGCATCGAGGACAGATTCACCCCCGTTCTGGTGGGCAAGCTGTCCGAATACGGCTGCGAGATGACCTATCACAAAACCTGCGACGATGACCCCGCCGGGATCACCGCCGCCATTCTGGAAGCAAAGGCCGCAGGCTGCGAGCTGATCTTTACCACCGGCGGCATGAGCGTAGACCCCGACGACCGCACGCCGCTTGCCATCAAGAACACCGGTGCCGAGATCATCACCTATGGCGCACCGGTGCTGCCGGGTGCCATGTTCCTTGTGAGCTATCTGGACGGTGTGCCGGTGTGCGGCCTGCCCGGCTGCGTGATGTACGCCAAGCGCACCATTTTTGACCTGCTGCTGCCGCGCCTGCTGGCCGACGACCCCATCACTGCCGAGGACATTGCCCGGCTGGGCGAGGGCGGGCTGTGCTTAGGCTGCGCCGAATGCCACTGGCCCAACTGCGGCTTCGGGCATTGCTGAAACCCTCTCAGTCAAAGCCTTACGGCTTTGCCAGCTCTCCCAAAGGGGAGAGCTTTATCAAGGTAAAAATTATGAGCGAAACAAAACTTTCTCATTTTGATGCGTCCGGCAGCGCCGTGATGGTGGATGTGAGCGAAAAGCCCGTCACTGCACGGCAGGCTGTGGCCCGCGGCATCATCACTATGAATGCGGCAGCCTTTGCCGCTGTTCGGGATGGCACCGCCCAGAAGGGCGACGTGCTTGGCGTGGCCCGCATTGCAGGCATCATGGCGGCCAAGCGCACCAGCGAGCTGATCCCCCTGTGCCATCCGCTGCCGCTGAGCAAGCTGACTGTGGATTTTCACCTTCTGCCCGAACAGCAGGCCGTAGAGGCCGTGTGCACCGCCAGGACCATCGGCGTGACCGGTGTGGAAATGGAAGCTCTGACCGGCGTTTCTGCCGCGCTGCTCACCATCTACGATATGTGCAAGGCCGTGGATAAGGGCATGGAGCTGGGCGAGATCCACTTGGTCGAGAAGACCGGCGGCAAGAGCGGGCACTATGTGCGGGCCGAGGGCGGCTATGTTTGATGCATACGGCCGCAATATCCACTATCTACGCCTTTCGGTCACCGACCTGTGCAACCTGCGCTGCCGCTACTGTATGCCGGACGGCGTGCCAAAGCTGGCCCACGAAGATATTCTGACCTATGAGGAATTTCTGCGGCTGGCTGCGCTGTTCGCCCAGTGCGGCATCGACACGGTGCGCATCACCGGCGGTGAACCGCTGGTGCGCCGGGGCGTGGAACAACTGACGGCGGGCCTGAAAGCCATTCCCGGCATCCGCCGCGTTGCCCTTACCACCAACGGCGTGCTGCTGGCCCAGAAGCTGCCCGCCCTGCTGGCGGCGGGCCTTGACAGCGTGAACATCAGCCTTGACACCTTGCACCCGGAGACCTTCCGGCGCATCACCGGCAAAGACGAGCTTGCCGCCGTGCAAAACGGCATCCGGGCGGCCCTTGCCAGCGGCATTCCGGTCAAGCTGAACTGTGTGCCGCAGCCCGGCGTGAACGAGGGCGAGCTGGAAAGCCTTGCTGCCTTCGCACAGGAGCATCCGCTGCAGGTGCGCTTTATTGAGATGATGCCCATTGGCTTTGGTGCCGGGCTGCCCGGCCTTTCCGGCCCGGAACTGCTGGAGCGCTTTTACCGCCGCTGGCCGCAGCTGCAGCCGGTGACCCGTGCGGCCTTTGGCGATGGGCCGGCGGTGTATTATTCTGCGCCCGGCTGGCGCGGCAGCATCGGGTTGATTGCTGCCGTGCACGGCAAATTCTGCGCTTCCTGCAACCGGGTGCGGCTGACAAGTCAGGGCTTTCTGCGTCCGTGCCTTGCCAGCGAATCCGGCACCGACCTGCGCGCTCTGCTGCGCAGCGGCGCGGACGACGCGGCCCTTTTGCAGGCCATTCAAAACACGATTCTGGCAAAACCCCGGGAACATCACTTCGGCCAAGGCTCCATGCCCGCCACACGAGGGATGTACCGGATCGGAGGATAACACAAATTTATGGGTAAAATTCTGGCTATCTGCACAAGCCCCCGGCGCGGCACCTTGAAAACGCCGGTGCCGTCCGCTGTTCTCACCCCGGAGTGGGGTATTGTGGGCGATGCCCACGGCGGCAGCTGGCACCGGCAGGTCAGCCTGCTGAGCGCGGAAAAAATTGAAGCTTTCCGTCAAAAGCTCTGGGTGGACTACGGTGCCTTTGGCGAAAATCTGGTGGTGGAAGGGTTCGATCTTGCCGCCCTGCCGGTGCCCAGCTTTTTTGCCATTGGAGATGTCGTGCTGGAAATGACCCAGATCGGCAAGGAGTGCCACAGCGACTGCGCCATCCGCCAGCAGACCGGCGACTGCATCATGCCGCGGGAGGGCGTGTTCGCACGGGTGGTAAAAGGCGGCACCATCCACACCGGCGACGAGATGAAGCTGCTGCCCACCCCGGCAGACCTGCCCCTGCGCGCGGCGGTGATCACCCTTTCCGATAAGGGCAGCCGCGGCGAACGGGAGGACAAAAGCGGCCCACTCATTGTGGAGATGCTCACCGCCACAGGCTACAAGGTGGAGGAAGCACTGCTTCTGCCGGACGATGCCGCCCAGCTCAAAACCCAGCTGCTGCGCCTTGCGGATGCCCGTCAGGTGAACCTGATCCTCACCACCGGCGGCACCGGCTTTGCACCTCGGGATATCACCCCGGAGGTGACTTTGAGCGTAGCCGAACGCAACGCGCCCGGCATTGCCGAGGCCATGCGGTACCATAGCCTTACCATCACACCGCGCGGGATGCTGAGCCGTGCCGCCAGTGTGCTGCGCGGCAAGACCCTGATCGTGAACCTGCCGGGCAGCCCTAAGGCCGTAAAAGAAAACCTCGAGTACATCCTGCCCAGCCTTGCGCACGGCATCCGCCTTGCCGCCGGGCTGGACGGCGAATGCGCCCGGAAATAAAAAAGTATCCCGGTGGGCGGCACCGCATCCTGTACTGTATCAAATGCAAAGATTCATTTTAAAAACAGGAGCGCTTATCATGAACAACACTAAAATTTCCCGCCGCAGCTTTCTGGCTGCTGCCGGTATCGCCGGTGCCGCTGCGGCCCTGACCGCCTGCGGCTCCTCCGCTTCCAGCACTGCATCTTCCGTGGCAGGCTCTGCCGCTGCTTCTTCTGAAGCTACCGGTGGATCCATGGAGCTGATCGTGTTTGCCGCCGCATCCCTCACCGAGACCCTCACCGCCATCGGCGAGATCTACTCTGTCGAAAACCCCGGCGTGACCTTCAGCTTCAACTTCGACTCCTCCGGCACCCTCAAGACCCAGATTCAGGAAGGCGCGGACTGCGACCTGTTCATCTCCGCCGGTCAGAAGCAGATGAACCAGCTGGACAGCACCGCTTCCGCCGATGTGAACACCGAAGGACTGGACTTCGTGGACAGCGATTCCCGCGTGGACCTGCTGGAGAACAAGGTCGTTCTGTGCGTGCCCGAGAATGGCGATAAGGGCATCGACAGCTTCGATTCTCTGGCCGAGCACCTCAAGGCCGAGGACATTCTGTTCTGCATGGGCAACAGCGATGTGCCCGTGGGCCAGTACACCCAGAAGATCCTTGCCTACTACGCTTTGGACGAAGAAGCACTGGCCGCAGCCGGTGTCATCACCTACGGCTCCAACGTCAAGGAGGTCACCACCCAGATCACCGAATCCAGCGTGGATGCCGGTGTCGTGTACTGCACCGATGCCTACAGCGCAGGCCTGACCCCCGTGGATGAGGCCACCAAGGAGATGTGCGGTCAGGTCATCTATCCTGCCGCCGTGCTGAAGGCCGCCCCCAACGCCGAGGCTGCCAGGGAGTTTCTGGCCTATCTGCAGACCGACCGCGCCGCGACCGTGTTCGAGCGCGTGGGCTTCACCGCACTGTAAATCCGTTGTTTTTCAGAGCTTCCCCTCCGGGGGAAGCCTTTTTATTCGGAGGTATCATTTATGGACTGGTATCCCCTTTGGAACAGCCTGCGCATCGCCCTCGTCAGCTGCGCGGCGGTGTTCTTCCTTGGCATTTTTGCCGCCTACTATATTGCCAAGCTGCCGCGCACTGTCAAGGGCGCGCTGGACGTGGTGCTCACCCTGCCCATGGTGCTGCCGCCCACGGTGGTGGGCTATTTTCTGCTGCTGCTCTTCGGCGCAAAGCGGCCGCTGGGCATCTTCTTCATGGAGCATTTCGGCGTCAAGCTGGTCATGAACTGGTACAGCGCCATCTTTGCGTCCATCGTGGTGGCCTTCCCACTGATGTACCGCACCGCCCGGGGCGCCTTCGAGAGCTTTGACGAGACGCTGGCCTGGTCGGCCCAGACTCTGGGACAGTCCAATGCGTGGATATTCTGGCGGGTGCGGATGCCCTGCTGCCGACAGGGCATTCTGGCCGGTACGGTGCTGGCCTTTGCCCGGGCCTTGGGCGAGTACGGTGCTACCAGCATGATAGCAGGCTACACCCCGGGCAAGACGGCCACCATCGCCACCACGGTGTACCAGCTCTGGCGCACCAACGATGAGGCCGGTGCCATGCGGTGGGTGCTGGTGGACATCGTCATCTCTGCTGTGGTGCTGCTGGCTGTGAACCTCCTGGAGAAAAAGCAGAAAGCAGGTGGCCGCGCATGAGCCTGGAAGTACATATCGAGAAAAAGCTGAACGGCTTCACCCTCCGCTCCGACTTCACCGCCGGGAACACTGCCATGGCCATTCTGGGCGCGTCCGGCTGCGGCAAAAGCATGACACTGCGCTGCATCGCGGGCATCGTGAAGCCCGACAAGGGCCGCATCGTGCTGGACGGGCGGGTGCTGTTCGACAGCGAGCAGCACATCGATCTGCCGCCCCAGCAGCGGGGCGTGGGCCTGCTCTTCCAGAACTACGCCCTCTTCCCGAATATGACCGTGGAGCAGAACATCCTCTGCGGCCTGAAAGCCGAAAGGGACAAGGCCGCCCGCAAGGCCCGCTGCGCCGGGATGCTGCGGGCCTTGCGGCTGGAAGAACTGGCCAGCCGCCGCCCGGCAGAGCTTTCCGGTGGACAGCAGCAGCGCACCGCGCTGGCCCGTATTCTGGTGGGCAAGCCGAAGATTTTGATGCTGGATGAGCCGTTCAGCGCACTGGACAGCTACCTCCGCGAGGAGGTGGAGGGCGAAGTAGGCAGCCTGCTGGCGGGTTTCGCCGGCACAGCCCTGCTTGTCACCCACAACCGGGACGAAGCTTACCGCCTGTGCCGGGACATGATCGTCATGGACGGCGGGCAGGTGCTCCGCACTGGCACCACGAAAGAGGTCTTTGCCGACCCCCGCAGCATCGCTGCGGCCCGGCTGACCGGCTGCAAGAACATCCTGCCCTGCACCCGGGTGGACGCCCACAGCGTCCGCCTCGCAGGCTGTGAGAGTCTGCTGCACCTCGCCGCTGAGGTGCCGGAGGGCTGCACCGCCGTGGGCATCCGCGCCCACGACTTCGCCCCCTGCGCCCCGGGCGCAGAGAATGCCCTGCCGGTGGAGCTTCTCTCGGCCAGCGAGAACCCCTTCGACTGGAACCTCATCTTCCAGCTGCCGGACGGCACCACTCGTCTGTGGTGGAAAGTGAGCAAGACGACCCTCTCCGTGGCCGAACCCGACGCCCCGGCCTGCCTCTCCGCCCTGCCAGAGAGCATCATGGCGCTGGTAGATCATAAGTAAACGCCAAAAGAGCCGGTGCAGATGCACCGGCTCTTGCTCTGTTTTTATGACTCGCCGAAGAATTTCTTGGCAATATCGGCACTCTGCTTGGCATCCTTGGCGTACCAGTCCGCGCCGATCTTCTCGGCGTACTCGGGCGTCAGGACAGCGCCGCCCACCATCACCTTGCAGTCGAGCTTTGCCGCATGGAGGGCCGCGATGGTCTCCTCCATGCTCTTGAGGGTGGTGGTCATCAGGGCCGAGAGCCCCACGAGGTGGACATCCTTCTCCCGGACAGTGTCCACCACCGTCTCCACCGGCACATCGCGGCCAAGGTCGATGACCTCGAAGCCGTAGTTCTCGAGGATGACGCGGACGATGTTCTTGCCGATGTCGTGGACATCGCCCTTGACGGTCGCGAGGACGATGCGGCCCTTGCTGGCCCCGGCCCCGCCCCGCTTGGCGATGGCAGTCTTGATCTCTTCAAAGGCGGCCTGTGCGGCGCTGGCGGCCTGTAACAGCTGGGGCAGGAAGAGCTTGCCCTTCTCGTACTTTTCACCCACGACGTCCAGCGCCGGGATGAGGGCCTCGTCCACCAGCGTCAGGGGCTCGTTTTCTTCCAACAGCGTATGGGTGCGGGCGGCAGCCTCACCCTTGAGGCCCTTTTCCACCGCCTGCATCAGCGCGGCAAAAGGGCCGCTGTGAGCTGCATCCGCCTCCGCCGGGGTGTTTGACGTCTGAGACGCCTGGGCCGTCCAGGCCTGCTTCAACGCGGCGCTGGCAGGAACTTTATCGGCATAGCGGGCAATGTAGGCCATGCTCTGCTTATCACGGTTGGTGAGGACGTTGTAAGAGTAGACCGCCGCCATCATCTCTTCGCTGGAAGGATTCATGATGGCGAGGTCGAGGCCCGCGTACATGGCCATGGTGAGGAAAGTGGTGTTCAGATAGGGGCGGCAGGGCAGGCCGAAGCTGATGTTGGACACACCGAGGATGGTGCGGACGCCCAGCTCCGTCTTGCAGCGGGCCAGCGCCTCAACGGTGGCCAGAACGTCCTGCTGCTGGGCGCTGGCGGTGAGGGTCAGGCAGTCGATATAAATATCTTCCCGGGGGATGCCGTGGGCCAGCGCCGCGTCCACCACCCGCTTTGCGATCTCAAACCGGGCGTCGGCGCTGGGCTGGATGCCCCGCTCGTCGATGGCAAGGCCGACGACGGCCGCGCCGTACTTTTTGCAGAGGGGCAGGACACGCTCCAGCACTTCGGTCTCGCCGTTCACCGAGTTGACGATGGGCTTGCCGTTGTAGACCCGCAGGCCCCGCTCGAGGGCGTCTGCGTGGGAGGAATCCAGCTGCAAGGGCAGGCTGACGACACTCTGCAGAGCCTTCACCACCTGCTCCATGACGGCGGGCTCGTCCACGCCGGGCGCGCCCACGTTGACGTCCAGCACCTGCGCACCGGCCTCGGACTGGCTGACGGCCTGCTCGAGGATGTAGTTCATGTCGCCCTCGCGCAGGGCCTGCTGGAACCGCTTTTTGCCGGTGGGGTTGATGCGCTCGCCCACCACGGTGATGCCGTCCACGGTGACGAAGTCCATCGGCGAGCAGAGCACCGAGGGCATGGCGTGGGCGGGGCGGCCCGGCTTGCAGTCGGCGAAGACGCCGTTCAGCAGCTTGATGAAATCGGGGGTGGTGCCGCAGCAGCCGCCCGCCGCAAAGAGCTTCAAATCGCGGTAGGGCTTCATCTCCATGGCAAAGAGCTGGGGCGTGATGTCGTAGCCGCTGCCGTCGGCGCGGGGCAGGCCCGCATTCGGCTTGACAAAGACCGGGAAATCGCCGGGCAGAGCCTCGGCCAGCCGCTTTGCCATGGGGAAAATTTCTTTCGGGCCGAGGGAGCAGTTGATGCCCACGGCGTTGGCCCCGAGGCCCCGGGCCGTGACGGCGAAGCTCTCGACGGTGCAGCCGGTGAAGGTGCGCCCGCCTGCCTCAAAGCTCATGCTGGCGAGGATGGGCAGGTCACAGTTCTCTTTCGCGGCCAGCAGGGCAGCTTTCAGCTCGTACAGGTCGGTGAAGGTCTCAAAGAAGACGAGATCGGCCCCGGCGGCGACACCCGCCCGGACGATGCGGCCATACTCGGCCACGGCGTCTTCAAAGGCCAGTGTGCCGTTGGGCTCCAGCAGTTCGCCCAGCGGGCCGACGTCCAGCGCGGCCAGTGCGCCGTAGGGGGCGCAGGCCCGCTTGCAGTTGGCGATGCCCGCCGCAATGATCTCTTCCAGCGTGTATTCGCTGCCCGCCAGCTTATGGGCCGACGCGCCGAAGGTGTTGGCATTGATGATGCGGCTGCCTGCGGCGGCGTACCAGCTGTGGATGCTCTCGATGAGCTGTGGGTCGGTGATGTTCAGTTCCTCAGGCCGTGCGCCCAGTTTCAGGCCCGCCGCCTGCAGCATGGTACCCATGCCGCCGTCGAGGAGGATGGTATTCGGCTGGATAAACAGTTCATTCGCTTGCACAGGTCTTGCCCCTCTTTCTATATTCGCACCGCGTGTTCAGCACGCAGTGTCCGCACCCGGCAAGACGTCCTTTCACCGGATGGTCGCTCAGGCCCAGCAGAGCGGTCACGCTCTTGCGGGGCGTCATCAGGTCATTTTCGGTCACGCAGAGCCCGGCCCGGCGGGCGGTGTCCAGTGCCGCCGCCACCAGCGGCTGCACCCCGATGGGCCAGTCGCCGTAGCCCGGCGAGAAACGGCCCGTGAGGTACTTGTCCTGCTCTGCGGCCCACTGCCGCAGCTCGGCCTCGGCGGCGTCCGCAGCCTGTTCGGCCAGCACAGAGCCGATGGCGTCCGACGCCACACCGGCGGCGATGTCGCAGTAGCCGGAGAAGTCAAAGTAGATCTGGAACGTG
>OKUM01001267.1_pt1 | contig 12523 bp, 8 predicted proteins | sample 1606801 | NCBI WGS metagenome assembly OKUM01 (sample SAMEA3882546, study PRJEB24775) | human gut metagenome | biome: human-associated habitat; feature: intestine environment; material: feces | place: Netherlands | collected 2009/2010
GAAGGGTGAAGATCAGATTTTACCTGAATGACCGGGCGGAGCGCGTCATGGCTCTGTGGAGCGAAAGCCGCAGAGAATACCTGGCGGCGGATTCCGTGCTTGCCGAGGTGGATGCCTGCATTTGCGGGGAAACGGGATCCTGCGGAGAGGAAATGAAGCGCATTGCCGCGTTTCTGGATAGTGCCGCCGTCAAAGCTGTCAACCCTGAATGGATGATTGATACCGCGCTGCCCTGTTCTCCTTCCAAGCTGGTGTGCCTGGGAAAGAGTTATGCGGACCATGCGAAGGAGTTTGACGGGGATTCCGTGCAGGAGCCGGCTGTTTTCCTGAAATCGCCTTCCGCCATTACTTCCTGCAGCGATGTCGTTTTGTATCCGCCCGGCTGCGACAAGCTGGATTATGAGATTGAATTGGCCGTAGTGATTAAGGAGATGTTGAAAAACGCTTCCCCGGAGGAGGCCGCGCGGGCTATCAGCGGCTATACGCTGATGTGCGACTATTCGGAAAGGGCCAACCAGCTGGAACATGGCGGACAGGGGAAGAGTTATGACAGCTTTGCCCCAATGGGCCCTACGTTCATTTCCGCTGATGAACTTGGGGACGGTGCCGGCATTCCCCTGGAATTGAGGGTGAACGGGGAAGTGCGCCAGAGCGGAAATACGGACGGCTTGATCTGGCCTGTTCCGCGTCTGATTGCCTATGTTTCCCGGTTCATGACCTTATGGCCCGGAGATGTGGTTTCCACCGGCACTCCGGGAGGCGTGGGGATGGGGATGAAGCCTCCGGTATATTTGAAACCCGGAGATGTCGTGGAATGGGGAAGCCCCGCTTTTGGATTCGCCTCCCAGGCTGTGGTGATTGATGATGAGGGGTAGGGGGACAATTCTCCGGCCTTTCCGAATATGGGGGGAAGGGAAAGAACTTTCCCTTCCCGCTTCTGCGGACGGAGCGTTATTTTCCCGTGGAACGGGGCCGCCGGAGCGGGCCGGACGGCAGATGACGCCTGCATGCGGGGGCTGGGCGTTATTTTCTCTTGATTACTTCGCCGCGGTTTAGTGAAGTGGCCGCGTGAAAAATGTGGTTTTGTACGTGGTCATGGTGACCGGGCTGACTGCCCTCTTCGTCTGGCTGAAAAGCAGGAATGCGGAACGCGCCCCTGCTTCCGCCGCCATGGTGGTGTCTCCGGAAAGCGGCATGGCGCGCCCTATTGTGCTGGTGGATGTCCGAACTCCGGAGGAGTACCGCACGGGACATAAGGAGGGGGCCTTGAATATTCCGGTAGATGAGGTGGAACAACGGGCCGCGCAGCTTCTTCCGGATAAGAATGCCGTGATTTTGCTGTATTGCCGTACGGGCAAGAGGGCGGACAAGGCGCTGGAAGTGCTCAGGAAGATGGGATATTCCCATGTGGAAAACCTGTACCGGTCTGAAATGTAGCTTTCATCCCGATTGATCCGTGCGGGGATTCCGCGGGGCGCCGGGCATGCCGTTTCCTGAATCGGTCAGGAAACGGCACAGGAACGGATTCATATGGCTCTTTCCGGAAAGCAACTGGAATTTAAGCCGTTCATTCTTTAATCAGTTCCAGTTTCCCATTGGAGGATTTTCCGCCCACGGAGCGGACCCTGGCTCTGAGGGAGCATCCGTTGTTGGCATGGATTCCCTTGGGAAGGGAAAGTTTGTAGAAATTCCCGCGGGAAGGCTTGCCTGCCAATCCGGCGTGCCGGTCGCGGGCGATTACTTTGCCGTTTTCCAGGAGTTCGACGCCGTCTATTTCCAGGGCATGGCTGCCGGAAGTGAAGACGAAGCGCACCCCCCGGAGTTTTTCAAGATCAGCGGAAGAAACGGGCCAGTCCAGATAACTCCATTCCGTGGATACCGTCGCGGAGGTCCAGTTTCCTATAATTGACCCGGCTGCTTTTCTTTTCAGGGAAGAAGGCAGGGGCGGCGCCTCCCGGATAGCCTGGCGGCAGGCGTTGACCAGATCTCCGGGAGCGTGCGCCGCGCTTACGCCAGTGGAACGGACCCATTTTTCCTCCCATGCTCCCATATCCGGATTTTTTTCGGAAAGACGGCTCTGAATAAAGTGTTCCCAGCGCGGCAGATAGTAGTCCCTGATAAGGCCGCTCCATATTTTGGCGGCGTAGTCGTCTACGGGAGGCCCCCATCTGGTCACCAGCCTTCTGGCGTTTTGTTCATACTTGTTTTTTTCCTCCGGAGAAGTTCCGTGAGACCGGGCAAATGATAACCAGCGCGACAGTCTCCAGGTGGGGTGCCCTTCCAGAAGGGAATCCGCCCGAAGGGCGTATTTGCGGAAATATTCCATGCATTTTTTCGTATTCTCCATTTCTTGTTCATCCAGGGCTTCCAGAGCGGCCAGGATGGCTTCATTCATGCGTATGCCAAGGTAATGGGCGGTCATCTCAACGGCATCCTGTCGGAACAGGGGGGACTGTTCCAGGCCGCGAGTGTTGACGAACAGGGAGAGGCCTTTCAGAAAATCTTCGCTTGTGTTTACGGAACAGCCGCGGGTGCCGGGTTTCATTTGCCAGTTGAAACGGGGATGGTCCTTTAAGTTGGAATAGGCTGTGCGGCGGAACAGATTCCAGGCTTCCTTCATGCTGTCCGGATAATTTCCGTATCGGGCACGGCAATAATTTTCCAGATATTGTTCCACGTCCTCCTGGCGGTCCCTCCATGCGGCGTCCGTAACCAGTTCGTAGATAACGTCATTGTTTTCTATCCCTTCCGGGGCCATGCCCATTCCGGAGAGACGCCCCCTGGATGAAGAGTTCAAGGCTTCCAGATGGCCGTTGGCGTAAAAATCCATTACCCCGGTCATGGCGCATTTGCCGCCCATGTTGGGAACCACGCTGTAAACCCACGGTTTATTGAAAAAACCCTTGAAGACGTCCCAGTTCATGCCGTTGCGCCAGAAAGTCTTGTTGTAATCCGCCGCCAGGTCCAGAAGGAGCATCTTATCGTCCGGAACCTTGCTGAGCAAAGCCTTCAGAGTATCTGCGTTCCAGATATTGCGCTGGTATCCGAACATCCATCCCTGCATGACCCATACCGCATCCGGGTTGGTGGAGGAAATGGAGCGGTAAATTTGTTCCCCGAGGGAGCTGAGCATATTGTTGCGGGCTTCGGCGCCTCCTTTGTTTTCGGGAAGTTCCATTTCATTGAAGGAGTCCGCAAGAAAATAGGTGTTTTTCCCGAATTCCTTCTGCCATTCCTGCATGTACAGGCGTCCTATTTTAAGGAAAAGGGGCTCTTCCGGAGAAAGAAAATGGGCGTGGTTTTTTTGAGGCCAGCCTCCCCACCCCAGCCGGTGAAGCTTCGCTTCCGGATAAAGGCGGAGGATTCCCCGGGGAACGAAACCGGAAAAAGCGGGACAAATGGGGGTCATGCCCAGGGATTTCATCCTGTGCAGGATGCGGTGCTGCAGGGCGATTTGTTCTTTGTGCCAGCTGGCGGGCAGGGGGCCGTCATGATTGACGATGTTCCCCATCCGCTGCCAGGGAAGGTGTGCCGGTCCCGTATAAAATTCTTCTATTTCTTTCTCCGTCAGTCCCAGCTGTTTCCATACCCGGACGGCGATTCCCTCCGTGGCAACCAGGCCCAGAGGCATATCTATGCCGTGCAGAGCCATCCAATCTATTTCTTTTTCCCAGCGTTCCCAGGTCCAGTAAGGCATCGTATAGCCATAGGTGACCACATTGAAGTAATAGTGGTTGCGAAAAGGGGAAACGATGCGGCGCGGCGCGGCATCCGGCAGTTGCGCCGGCCAGCGGATATCTTTATTATCCCAGGAAACCATTCCCAGACGGTTTGTCTTCAGAAAATCATAGAATCCCCGGCAGAGGGCTGTGCCGCTGCTTCCCCGGATATTCAGTATTCCGCCGGAGGCTTTCGTTTCAAAAACATCGTGCCCGTCTTCTTTTTCAATAATTTCCAGTTGCAGTTTTTCCGGGGCTTTGGCCAGGGACGGAACGGTCCGCATGATTACTGAACGCGCTGCTTCCCGCTCTCTGTTTTTCTGTATATCTTCTGCGAAGACAAACAGATTTGTTAGCATGAAAAGTAATAGAATTTTTGGGAAATAAGAGGTCATATTGTAATATATACAAGACAGGTAAATAGTTCTTTCAGGAAAAAGCGGATATTTGCGTAATCCGTTAAAGAAAAAGGCCCCTGCATGTTGTCATGCAGGGGCCCTGGTTGAAAAGACTGAAAGCTTTTATTCCACCTTGGGCTTCCGCGGCGTTCTCTTGCGCGGCGCTTTGGGCTTTGCCGGGGGGGTGTCCTGGATGTGCAGGAAGGTGAGCGTCTCCGTCCCGTCCGTTTCCACGGCTTCAATTTTATCGCCGGGTTTCACGTCTCCCCTCAGCAGGGATTCCGCCAGCGGGTCTTCCAGCAGGCGTTCGATGGCGCGGCGCATCGGGCGTGCGCCGTACTGCGGGTCGTAGCCGTTCTTGATGATCAGGTTCAGGGCTTCCTGACTCAGGGCCAGCGTGATGTTCTTGGCCTTGAGACGGGAGATGAGCTTGTCCGCTTCCAGATGCACGATACGTTCCAGATCATCCCGTTCCAGCATGCGGAAGACGGAAATGTCATCAAAGCGGTTCAGGAATTCCGGGCGGAATTGCCTGCGCGCTTCTTCCAGAATCTTTCCCTTCATGGCGGCGTAGTCCGCGTTGTCGGCGGCCATGGCGCCAAAGCCCATGGTGCTCTGCCGCTTGGCGGAGGCGGCCCCCACGTTGGAGGTCAGGATGATGATGGTGTTGCGGAAGTTGATCTTGCGTCCCAGGGAGTCCGTCACGCTTCCTTCTTCCAGAATCTGGAGAAGCAGGTTCATAACGTCCGGATGGGCCTTTTCCACTTCATCAAAGAGGATGACGGAGTAGGGTCTGCGACGGACGGCTTCCGTGAGCTGGCCGCCTTCGTCATGGCCTACGTAGCCGGGAGGAGAACCGATGAGACGGGACGTGGTGTGTTTTTCCATGTACTCGCTCATGTCCACCTGAATCAGGGCGTCCGCAGTGCCGAACATGATTTCCGCCAGATTGCGGGCCAGATAGGTTTTGCCCACGCCGGTGGGGCCCAGGAAGAGGAATGAGCCGATCGGGCGGCGCGGATCCTTGATGTCCGCGCGGCTGCGCCGCAGGGCGCGGGCGATGGCGGAGGCCGCTTCATCCTGGCCGATGACTTTGCTTTTCAACTCTTCTTCCATCCGCAAAAGCTTGGCGGTTTCCTTTTCCTCCATCCGGGCCAGAGGGATGCCCGTCCATTTGGAGAGCACGCTCATCACGTCTTCATCCGTTACGGGAACGTAATTGTTCTCATAGGAATTGCGCCAGGTTTCCAGCATGTTTTGAAGTTCCGCCCTGGCTTGTTTTTCCTCGTCGCGGAGGCGGGCTGCTTCCTCAAAAATCTGGGTTTCCACAGCCTTGTCCTTGCGTTCCTTGATTTCCGCAATGCGGGTTTCCATGTCGCTGATGTGGTCCGGGCGGGTCATTTGGGAGACGCGCTTGCGCGCGCCCGCTTCATCCAGGATGTCGATGGCCTTGTCCGGCAGGAAACGGCCCGTCAGATAGCGGTGGGAGAGCCTGGCTGCGGCTTCAATGGCTTCCGTCGTATAGTGCACCTTGTGATGTTCCTCATACTTGGGCTGAATGCCGGCAAGAATCCGGATGGTGTCCTCCACGGAGGGTTCCCCTACCTGCACCTGCTGGAAGCGGCGTTCCAGGGCGGCGTCCTTCTCAATGTGTTTCCTGTATTCGTTGAGCGTGGTGGCGCCTATGGCCTGGAGCTCACCCCGGGAGAGGGCGGGCTTGATGATGTTGGAGGCGTCCATGGAGCCTTCCGCGGAGCCGGCGCCCACGATGGTGTGCAGTTCGTCAATGAAAAGGATGACGTTGCCTTCCCGGCGTATTTCATCCATCACGGCCTTGAGCCGTTCTTCAAACTGGCCGCGGTATTTGGTGCCGGCCACCATCAGCGCCAGATCCAAGGAGATGACTCTCTTGCTGCGCAGGAGCTCCGGAACGTGGCCCTGGGCTATTTCCTGGGCCAGCCCTTCCACGATGGCGGTCTTGCCCACCCCGGCTTCACCGAGCAGGACGGGGTTGTTTTTATTCCTGCGGCACAGGATCTGGATGACGCGCTCAATTTCGGAGGCGCGGCCGATGACGGGGTCCAGCTTGCCGTCCCGGGCCAGCTGGGTCATGTCCCGTCCGAAAGCCTGAAGCGCGGGAGTCTTGGATTTCTGCTGCCTGGAATAGGAGGGGGAGGAAGGTTCGTCCGTCGGGATGGCGGGGGATTCATTTTCCTCTTCGTCGTCATCGTCGTCCGGGATGATGTTGTCTTCATCCGCGTCCATCTGGTATTTGGGGGTCAGCACGTCCAGCAGTTCGCGCCGCGCCTGTTCCAAATCCACGCCGAAGTGGCGCAGAATCTGTCCGGCCACGCCGTCTCCGTCACGGATGAGGCCCAGGAGCAGGTGTTCCGTGCCCACATACGTGTGGTTGAGTTCCTGGGCTTCCCTGTTTGCCATTGCCAGGACTTTGCGCACCCTGGGGGTGTACGGAATGTTGCCTTCCGCCTGGGGTTCTGTGCCCCGGCCTATTTGTTCCTCCACCTGTTTGCGCACGGCGGAAAGTTCCACGCCCAGATTTTCCAGGATGGTGACGGCCACGCCCTTGCCCAGTTTGAGCAGGCCGAGCAGAAGGTGTTCGGTTCCTATGTAATGATGATTGAAGCGGTCCGCTTCCCGGCGCGCATGCGCCAGCACTTGTTGCGCCCTAGGCGTAAAATTATTCATGGATGATTAAAAAATTGGTATGGTTGCATTAATTGCCGGAAAGTTCCTTTCGGATCATATCAGCGCGGATCTGGTCCCTGTGTTCCGAGGTGGTCTGGTCCGTGGTGGACAGGCGCGCCAGATGGGCCGGCTGGATGTTCATGATGGTTTTGTTGACGTTTTTTAATGCCTGGCGGGAAAAGATGTCCAGAGACGCTCCCATCCGGAGGAAGGAGAGCAGCGCCAGCGCCTCCTGCGTGGAAAGCAGAGTGGCGTTGGTCAGGAGTCCGTAAGCGCGGGAAACGCGGTCTTTCACCTGCAGGGAGGATGACTGGAGCAGCCGCCTGCGCGCGTTCCATTCCTGGTGGGCCAGGTCTGAAGTGAAGCGGGTCATGCGTTCCACAATCCGGTCTTCGCTGTCTCCCAGCGTGGATTGGTTGGATATCTGGAAAAGGTTGCCGGTGGCTTCCGTCCCTTCCCCGTAAAGGCCGCGGACGGTGATGTTGAGCTGCACGGCCGCCTGAACGACCTGCTGCATCTGTTCGGAGATGACGAGGCCCGGCAGATGCATCATCACGGAGGCCCTCATGCCCGTGCCCAGATTGGTGGGGCAGGCGGTGAGATAGCCCAGCCGCGTATTGTAGGCGTACGGGAGCCTGGCTTCCAGTTCGGAGTCTATTTTGGAAATGGCCCCCCATGCTTTTTTAAGCTGGATGCCGGGCAGGATATACTGCAGGCGCAGATGGTCCTCCTCATTAAAGAGGATGCTGGCATTCTGGCTGCGGGAGATGAGGACGGCGCAGCCTTCCGAACGGGCCGCCAGTTCCCGGGAAATGAGGTGGCGTTCCACCAGCAACTGTTTCTGCTGCTGGGTAAGCCCGGAAAGCTCCGCATAATAGCCTCCTTTCATGACGGGGATTTGGCGCGCTTCTCCGGAAGTGAGCTTCAGCGTTTCCTCCCTCTGCTGGCGAGTGGCCCAGCCGGGAAAGGGCGTGGCGGTCAGATTGCGCGCCAGGCGGATGCGGGAGGTGAGGACGATGTCGTGCTCATCCCGTGATTCCACCATCCATTTGGCGGGGTTGTTGAGTAAGTCGTCAAAGAGCATGTATGTTAATTGGTCGGCGTGCGCAATTGGTTGATTTGATCGCGGAGTTCGGCGGCGCGTTCATAGTCCTCTCTTGCCACTGCCAGGGAAAGCTGTTGTTCCAGATCACTGATGGTTTGGGTTTCCGTTTCGCGTTTTTCGGCCCGTTCCGGAGTTTTCCCGTGATGGTGGGAATCAGGCTGGATCTGGGTAAGAAGCGGGAGGATTTCTTCTTCAAAGACGTTGTAGCATTCACTGCAGCCCAGACGTCCTACGTTTTTGTAATCCTGAAGGGTGAAGGAGCAGATTGGACAGCTTGTGAGGGGCAGGGATTGCAGGGCCGGAATGGGGGCGGAGGGGGCCGCCGCGCCTTCCTTGCCGAATTGGCCCTGAAGGTTCGGGAACAGTTTCTCCGCCAGATCGAAGGCATCTGGATCCAGCAGACCCCGCTCCTGGGCGCATTTGGCGCAAAGGCAGAATTTGGTGGACTTCCCGTTGATGATCTGTGTCAGGAACACCGTTGCCGGTGCAGAGCATATCTCACATTTTTTCACAACCCGCATTATAATGGCGCTCCCTGTGGCGGACTAGTAGTCTGCGTGTCATGGATTGTCATGAAAATGGGCTTTGTTATTGTACTTGGGAAGAATTCTTTCCGCGTTGTTTCAAACGTCCGCACCGTGATGAATACAAATAGGCTGTGCAAAAAATGACGCCCAGAACCAGAATGATGGTGGCGCCCAGATGCCAGCCCAGGGGGAAGGACAGGTAAAAAGCCAGCAGAGAGCCCAGCCCTCCGATGATTCCTCCCCCCCAGAAGAGATGGGACGGCTTGTTGGTAAGCAGGTACACCGTGGCGGCGGGTCCGACAAGCAGCCCCAGCGTCAGGAACGCTCCCACGGCCTGCAGGGAGGAAACGAGCACCAGAATGATCAGGGTGAAAATGCCGTAGCTGATGAGACGGGAGGGGATTCCCAGCGTGGTGGCGATGTCCGGGTCAAAGAGGCAGATCAGGATGGGGCGGCGGAAGAGCAGCAGGATCAGGACGCTGACGGAGCTGATGGCGAAGGCGATCCACAGGTCGGAGTCGGACAGGCTCATGATGGAGCCAAACAGCCAGTCGTCAATTTTCTGCTGCAGGCCCAGCCTGACCAGCACGATGAAGCCCGCAGCGAAAGCCGTGGTATGCAGGATGGAAAGGGCGGTGTCCTGGTTCAGCCGGGATGTGCGGGAGACGAAGAGGGAACCCAGACCCACCAGCAGGGCGGCCACCACAGCCCCCGTCAGCAGGCTCCAGCGGGTAAGACCGAAGAGGAGCACCGCCACCGCAATTCCCGGCAGCAGGGCGCAGGAAAGCGTGCCGATTTGGAGGGCGGATTTTTTCAGGATTACCAGCCCGCTGACGAAGCCGTTGGCGAAGCCGATCATGACGCAGGCCAGCAGGGACCGCTGCGCGATGGGTTCGCGGAGGAATTGGAGAAAATCATCCATCATGAAGCTTGGGTTTCCGGTTGGGGGTCCATTCCGTATATCTCCCGGATGCGTGCGGGGGAAAGCACTTCCTTCGGGGGGCCGAAAGCGGCCAGCTCCCGGTTCATCAGCAGGATGGCGTCGAAGATATCCGCCGCCGTATTCAAGTCGTGATGGGAGGCGATGACCAGACGCCCTTCCGCCGCCAGGGAATCCAGCAGCCTTCCCAGGGACTGGCTGGCGGGAGCGTCCAGGCCCGTGAAGGGTTCGTCCAGCAGGAGGACATGGGCCTCCTGCGCCAGAGCCCGCGCCAGAAAGGCCCGTTGCTGCTGGCCGCCGGAAAGTTCTGAAATCTGGCGGTCCGCCAGGGATTCCATACCGAGAGCGTGAAGGGACTTTTCCACAATATCCCGGTCATGCCTCCCGAATTTTTTCCACAGGCCCAGGGAAGGATAACGCCCCATTTCCACCAGCGCGCGGACGGTGATGGGGAAGGACCAGTCAACGTCGGAACGTTGGGGCAGGTAGGCTATTTCTCCCGGCGTGTCGTGCAGGGGGCGTCCGTTCCACAGGATTTTTCCGGAATCGGGGCGGATCAGCCCGGCCAGAGCCTTGATCAGCGTGGATTTTCCTGCGCCGTTGGGACCCATCAGAGCCAGCGTGTGTCCGCAGGTGATGGAAAAGCTGATGCCGTTGAGCGCAAGAAGACTACCATAATAAACGCTGAGGCTGTCCACTTCCAGGCGATGGCGGTCCGGGTGGATGGCGTGCGCGCCCCAGCAGATGTGATCCCGGGTGCAGGGTGGGGCTGGGCTGTTCATTTCCATGAGAAGGAGTAGCTGTCGTTCAGGGAAGGGCCGAAGGACCAGCGGGTGGCGGAGACGGTAGGTTTCCCCTCCGGTTCCAGTTCCAGCGTGACGGGGGTGTCCGGCGTGTTTTCCGGCCAGCGGGCGGAAACGGTGAGGATCACGGAGCCGTCTTTCAACGGCAGGCCGCATTCCGTTTCTTCATGCAGCCCGGGCGTTTCTGGCTGCCAGAGAAGGCGGCCGCCGCAGGATATGGAAAGGGCTTCCGGACGGTGGGCGCATCTGACCGTGATGACCGTGGGAACATCCGTGGTTGGCGCCGCAGGGGATGTTCAGGGATTTGGCGATTTCCGCAAGGCTCTTGGGGTTGGAGGAGTATTCCGGGAACAGGGCCTTGACCCCGGCGGACCTCAGCTTGTTCAGCGTGGAGGCCAGCTGGGCGGAGTTGCCTTCGTCTTCACGGCTTATTCCCTGGATGCTGATGCTGCGGAAGCCGAATTCCCGGCAGAAATGGTTCATGGCCGCATGCCCCGTAACCAGGACGCGGTCCTTTTCCGGAATGTCCGCAAGCTCCTTTCTGGCCCAGGAGGAAAGCTGGTCCATCTTTCTGTTCCACCGGGCCAGGCCGGCTTTATAGTCCTGTTCATGGGCCGGGTCCAGCCGCGTGAGCATTGCGGCCAGGGTGCGGGCGGCGCGTTTCATATTGGCCGGGGTGTGCCACCAGTGGGGGTCTTTGGGGCCGTGGGCGCAGCAGTCTCCGTCGTGTTCATGGTCATGGTCTGCGGTGTCTTCCTCCACGGGAACGTCCGGAACGGAGGCTCCAAGATCCAGAATTTGCACATTGCCTCCCAGGGCGTCCTTTAATTTGGGAAGGTACGGCTCCAGGTTTTTGCCGGAGGCCAGCACCAGGCGCGCCTGTCCCGCGGCGGCAATATCCTGCGGCGCGGGTTCAAAACTGTGCAGGTTGCCGTTGGGGCGCAGCAGGTCCGCCACCTGCACGCGGCTGCCGCCAATGGAGCGGGCCATGTCTCCCAGAACGGGGTGCAGAGCCGCGATTTTCAATATTGGGGCATCCTGGGCCTGAAGAGAACAGAACAGGCCCAGAAGACACAGAAAAGGAATCAACATGCGCCGGAGCATGTTCCGCATGATGAACCTTCCCTTCAAGTGATGCAATGGTCAAATTTGTCTTCTAAAGCAGGATGACGCTGACTTTTCAGGGAGTCCGCACGGCTCTTTTTTTGTTTTTCAGCGTTGTGGTGAACTCCTGGCAGGGGAAGGGGGATGCGGCGCCCTTGGCGTCCAGCCTGGCCGGGGTTCCCGTGCGGGCTCCGGGGGCTTTCTTCCACTGGTGACGACGGTCTGATGGCGGAGAGAGGTTTTTTCTTGAGGTGGAAAGTGTTTTCTGGTTCCATTATCGCGCATCATCATGAATGGTTTTCAACTTCTCCAATGTGGCTTGAGCGTGGCGGCCTTTCTGGCCGGTTCCGCCCTGGCGGCGACTTCTGCCGTATATCCGTCTCCCCAACAGTCCAAATTTACCACCCAGACGGTTGCTTTCTCCGGGAAGCCGTCCGTGACCATACGTTCCGCCAAGGCGGGCGGCAGCAAGCTGCTGGAGGGAGTTCCGGAGAAATCCGGAGCCTACAAACTGGTGATTTCTCCGCAGGGAAAGGTGGGCATAGGAGCCCATGACGAACGGGGGGCGTTTTACGCCATGCAGACGCTGCGGCAGCTGGGAACGAAGACCGGCGGAGAAGGCGTGATCTTGCCCGTTGGGGAAATTACGGATTGGCCGGACATTGAATTCCGCGGAACGGTGGAAGGTTTTTACGGCACTCCCTGGAGCCATGAAGCCCGTCTGAGCCAGCTGCGCTTTTACGGGCAGAACAAAATGAACACATACATCTACGGGCCGAAGGACGATCCCTACCATTCCTCCCCCCACTGGCGGGATCCCTATCCCGCGGACCAGGCCGCCCAGATCAGGGAACTGGTGAAGGTGGCGAAGGAAAACCATGTGGACTTTGTCTGGGCCATCCACCCCGGCAAAGACATTAAGTGGACGGAAGAAGACATGAACAACGTCATCAAAAAGTTTGAGATGATGTACAAGCTGGGCGTCCGTTCCTTTGCCGTGTTTTTTGACGACATCTTCGGAGAGGGCAAGCGGGGGGACATGCAGGCCCTTCTGCTGAACAAAATCAATGACGAATTTGTCAAGGTGAAGAAAGACGTCACCCCCCTGGTCATGTGCCCCACGGAGTACAACCGCGGCTGGGCCGATCCCAAGCCGGGAACCTATCTGGACATTCTGGGGGACCGTCTGGACCCCTCCATCCACGTCATGTGGACGGGGAA
>OKUM01001271.1_pt1 | contig 12468 bp, 9 predicted proteins | sample 1606801 | NCBI WGS metagenome assembly OKUM01 (sample SAMEA3882546, study PRJEB24775) | human gut metagenome | biome: human-associated habitat; feature: intestine environment; material: feces | place: Netherlands | collected 2009/2010
ATCAGGATATGTACAGCCAGATCACGCAGGCGATGGTGACAGCCAACGAAACCGCGGAACGGAGCGCGTACACGCCGAAGCCGTCCCATACGGCCGCCCCATCGGTGCCGCGTATCTGACGAATATTGATCGAATGGCGTCTTTGGCCGCATGCGCCAATCGCGGGGTATGCGGCCAAAGACGAAACGAATCCCTCCTTCCATCGGGGAGCCGCGTGAATGTGACGGAGAATGCGGAAACGATGGAAGGAGGGATCGCGTATGGGTGCGTCGCCGTACCACGACGCACATCTTGTCATGGGAACGCTTCTGGACGCTATTCCAGTCCGATGAGCGCCCCGTGGGCCGGCATGGACGGGCGTTCCGCCTCATGCTGCTTCACGGATTGGATCTGTTTCTGCAGATCCATGACTTTCTTCTCCAGCCATGCGATGGTCATGGATTGGGAGATGACGAGCAGGTCGCGTTGATCGGCCGCGGCTTCATTGGCGAACGACTGCGCCTCCAGCATGATCTGCGGATCGGCCTTCCAACGTGCGATGGCGCGTTCGATGCGCTTGCTGCCCACGATCTTCGGATTGAGTCCCGCGCTGGCAAAGATGCTAGTCGGTCCGTTGCCCCGCAGATATTGCGCCATGCAACGCACCTGGAAATCCCTCGAATAGGTGATGCGGTCCATCGACGCCCGCTCCACCGCGGGCAGGGTGTTGAGGTAGTAGACCTCCGCTTGTGTGAAACGACGTTTCATGATGTCCCCCTCATGGTATGGAACCGTTCGGCTTCGTTTTCGATTCGTTGCGATGCCTTCATTGTATTTTCGTCGTTTCACGGTTCACTGCCATTTGGCACGAAACAAGGGATTCTGGCATGAAATAACATGTTCCATATCGTTCAGGCGGGGTTTCTTGAACGGTTTTCGAGTTTCAGGCACGCGCGGACCGTGGCTTCAGGGTGTTCCCTTAAGGGTGGCGAAGCGCGGTGAAACACTTTAGACTTAGGAGCAATTATCAACATATTCCCAGAAAACGAGGAGGTGAATGTGCCGGTAGGTAGCACATCCAACGCTGGGAAAACCGGTCGCGGTCCCATTATCGAGGTTAAAAACCTACGCAAGGAATATCCAGTGCTCGATGAGACCGTCGTAGCGCTGGAACGTGTCAATCTCGCCATTCCGCAAGGGCAGATCTGCTGTATCTATGGTGAGTCCGGATCCGGTAAATCCACCCTGCTCAATCAGCTTGCCGGCATGGAAAAACCAACTAAAGGTGGTGTACGTATCACAGGTGTGTCCATCAGCAGGCTTGACGAACGGCAGCTGGCCGAATTCAGGCAGAAGCACCTTGGCTTCGTGTTTCAGTCGTACAATCTGCTGCCCAATCTCAATGCCATCGAGAATGTGGCCATGCCACTGATGTTCCGAGGCGTGCCGAAGCGTAAACGCGAGATGATCGCGCGTGCCATGCTCAAGCGGGTCGGCCTTGGCAAACGCATGAACCATTATCCGGCCCAGATGTCTGGCGGTCAGCAGCAGCGCGTCGGCATCGCCCGCGCTTTCGCGGCACGTCCGCAAGTGGTATTCGCCGACGAGCCGACCGGCAATCTCGATTCCAAAACCAAAACCGAAGTGATGGATATGATTTGCTCGTTCGCACGCGATTTCAACCAGACCATCGTGCTCGTCACACATGACGACAATATGGCGCAATACGCCGATCGCATCGTCACACTTCTTGACGGCCGCATCATCGGCGACCGGCTTACGTAACTTCATGACAGCATATCGACAACTATGACGACAACAGAAGGGCCTTCCATGGGCAACAACACAAGAATCGCAACACTGCTCAACGGGGCAATCTCACTATTGGCGGTGGTCGCCATCACGTTGGTATGCATCGTGCCGACGGCGTTCGCCGAAGATGGCGCCAATACTTCCGATGCTCCGGGTGCGGGAGCGGACAACAGTGCTGAGCAGATTGCTGGGCCGGTGCCGAACATCATTATCACCAATTTCACCTATGGCGACGGGTCGGTGGCGGTCGGCAGCACCTTCAACCTCGGTTTCACCTTCCAAAACATGGGCAAAGTGGCGGTGAGCAACATGGTGGTCACCGTGGACGGCGGTGAGAATTTTGCCATCTCCGGCGGTACGAACACGTTCTACTACGATGCGCTGAATGCGGGAGCTGCGTTGACGCAGACCGTGCCGATGCAGACACTGGCCAGTGCGAAAAACGGCGCGCAGGGCATCGACATCAGCTTCAAATACGAGTACGTGGACGGTGCCGCACGCAGCTCCAACACTTCCGACATCAAAATTTCCGTACCCGTTTCGCAGCCTGATCGTTTTGAATTGAACGATCCAGTGGTGCCCAATATCGTCAACGCGGGTGAGGAAACTACTATCACCATGGATTACGTGAACAAGGGCAAGGGCGACGTTTCCAATGTCGAGGCGAGCGTTGAAGGCGACGGTATCACCGCCACGCAGGCCAAGCAGTACGTCGGCAATGTGGCGTCCGGCGCGTCCGGCTCCATTGGATTCGCATTCACTGCGGACAAGCCCGGCGAAACCGAGGCGAAACTGACGGTGACGTATGAGAATTCCGATGGACAGCCGCAGACCAAGGAATTTCCGGTGAAGATCAATGCCGTTGAAGCTCCTGTTCCGGATGATTCCGATACGGATGTTGACGTCCAGGATCAGAGCATGCCGGTCTGGGTGTGGATAGTGGCGGCGGCCGTTGCGCTCGTCGTGGTTGTATTGACGGTCGTATTGGTGGTCCGTCACCGCCGTAAGAAGGCAAAGCAGGTGGCCGATGATGACGATTGGGATTGGGAGCCTGCCGATCTTGGAGCCGATAAGCAGGGTAAATCTACTGCCATGGCTGCCGATGCGCCGACGCAGGTAATCGCCACGGCAGGTGGCACATCGGCTGCCTCCGTATCCGCAACGTCATCTTCCACTCCATCCGTCAAGGAGTAGGCATGCGATTTTCGGATATCGCACATACTTGCGCGCAGAATTTGCTGCGGCGCAAATCGCGTACGATTTTGACGGTGCTCGGCGTGATCGTCGGCTGCTGCTCCATCGTCCTGATGATTTCGATTGGACAAGGCATCAGCGAGCAGAATGAGCAGATGCTCAAGAGCATGGGCAATCTCAACGACATTACCGTCACAGCTGCCGGCGGCTCGGGCGCGTACGACAGCTCTGGCGTCGGTATGTCGAGTTTGTCTTCGTCGGACATGACATCATCGGATCAGCAGGCCAAGCTTGACGATGCTGCGGTACAGACGTTCCGTGGCATTTCAGGCGTCGCAGCCGTGATGCCACAGCGGTCGGCGCAGAGCACCGTGGATCTCACTGCGGGAGCCGGATCCCGATACGTGGCTCAATATGCTTCTGTGATGGGTACGGATATGACCCAGCTTGAAGCATCGGGATACAAGCTCGTTCAAGGGCGTATGCCGAGGCGTGCCGGAGAAGTATTGCTCGGCAAATACGCGGCATACCAGTTTATGGATAAGTATCGTTCCGATGATGACTCCAGGCGTATCGCTCCCGGTGATTATGAGTGCGATGAGAACGGTTGCAAGGAGAGCGAGGGGGAGAAGCCGTTCTTCGACGTACTGACCACGAAACTCAATTTGATTACCGGAGCCGATTATCAAAGCCCTGACGATTACCGCAAAATAGGCAGCACTTCGATGAGTTCCACCGATTCAGGCGACGGCGATGGTATTGCCAGTTCGCAGAATCCTGTGGTTTCCATGCCTCTCACCGTGGTCGGTGTGTTGGACGCTGCAACCAATAATTACGATGCATTCAGCTCCGGTGTAGTCATGTCGCTGGAGGATATGGACACATTGCAGGCCAAAATCGACGGCAAAACCAATACCACCAGCCGGACCAAAACAAACTACGACCAAGTGGTGGTGCACGCTCAAAATATCAAGGATGTGCCGGGTATCGAAGCGCAGATCAAAATGTCTGGCTACCAAACCACGTCCTTCGAACAGACCCGCAAGGAGATTGAAAAGCAGAGTCGTGGCATCCAGCTCGCATTGGGAGGCATTGGCGCGGTGTCATTCCTGGTGGCGGCCATCGGCATCGCCAACACCATGATTATGTCCGTGTCGGAACGCACTCGGGAAATCGGCATTATGAAGGCGCTCGGCTGCTATGTGAAGGATATTCGCACGATGTTCCTATGTGAAGCAGGTGCCATCGGTCTGGTCGGTGGACTTATCGCCTGTCTGATTTCCGCCTTGGGGTCGCTGAGCATCAATCTGCTGTCGTTTGGTGGATTCAGTATGGAAAACGTAGGCAAAGCGATTATGGGCGGTGACGACGTGAGCCGAATCTCCGTGATTCCATGGTGGCTGTTTGTCGTGGCCGTGTTGTTTTCGATTCTGGTGGGCATACTCGCCGGTTTTGGGCCAGCTAATAAGGCTGTGAAGATTCCTGCGTTGGACGCCATCAAGAACGAGCAATAGCGATTGCGATTGACAATAATGCTTATGGTCGGCCATGTGCTGTTCAGCGTGGGCCGGCATTTCGCGATTGTTCAACGTTCCCTGTCGATTTTTGACGGTGCCGGCTAGTTGCGTGATTAACGGGCCAAGACGCGGCGAATGCGATCAGTCACCGCTTCCACAGTCAGCCCGTAACGTTCGTCAAGCTCGGCAAGGGGCACACGATCGGTGAATTCTTTCGATGCGCCGAAATTGAGCGCATGCACAGTGGCTGCTTTCGGATTAGTGGAATTCGCGTAGAAAGCGGTCACTTTCTCACCCCAGCCGCCTTCCAGCTGGCCATCCTCCAAGGTGACGACCACACGATGGCCGTCGGCAAGCACGTCCAGCAGCTCGCCATCCATCGCGGAATACTGCTGCGCGTCGATAAGCGTCGCATTGATATCGTCGTTGTTTTCGAGCGTTGCCGCCACCTCGGCCGCCAACGGCAGTGTATTGCCCAAGCCGAGAATCGCCACTTCACGTCCCGGACGCACGATCTGGTACCGCGTGAAAGGGCAATCGCCGGTAATATCGATCGTCGTCTCGTGCGTGTCGGCACGTTCGGCCGGGTCGAACGCCATATCGGCGGAACGTTCCATGGCAAGAATCTGCTCGCCGGGCATGCGGATAGCCGTCACGCCATGATCAGACGGCCCCGTGGCCCATGCAAGCATGTCCAGCATCTGCTCTCCGCTGGTCGGTGCCAGACAGGTCACATCAGGCGTGTTGGCGAACATCGTCATATCGAACGTGCCGGAATGTGTATTGTCCGCGCCGGAAATGCCCGCTCCGAAAATCAGCAGCGTCGCCGGAACATGATTCAACGCCAGCTCCTGCTGCAACTGGTCGTAAATACGCTGGAAGAACGTGGCGGAAGTCGCCAGAACCGGCCGGCCTCCAGCCTTCGCGATGCCTGCGGCGAACGCGGCCGCATGCTCCTCGGTAATGCCGGTGTCCACATAATGCGATCCGGCACGTTCACGGAAATCACGGGTGATGCCATTCGAACCAGGGGTGGCGGGGGAGATGACCACCAGTCCCGGCTCGTTTTCGAAACGGGACTCCAACGAAGCCATGGCCATCTGACCGTAGTATTTGCGCGCGTCAAGCGGCTTGCCGAGCGCGCTGTCCGGATCCTGCCAATGATTCGCCTCGCATTGGCCGGCATGCGGCTGCGGATTGGTCTGGTTGCATCCGTCGGAACCATCCTGCGCCTCGGTCTCATCGCTGAAACCCAAGCCCTTGGTGGTGTGGATATGCAGCACGACGGGATGGTCGATATCCTTCAAGTCTTCAAGCGCCGCGACCAGCGTGTCCACATCGTTGCCCTGCTCCACATAACGGTAGTCAAGTCCGAACGCCTTGAACAGATTCAGCTCCGCGGTTCCGTTCGACGCGCGCAGACGGGCAAGATTGCCGTACATGCCACCGAAATCCTCGGCGATCGACATCTCATTGTCGTTGACGACGATGATGAGATTACCGCCCTGTTCGGCAGCGTTGTTCAGTCCTTCGAAAGCGATCGCCGAGCTCAACGAACCGTCGCCGATGATGGCGATGACGTTGCCGATTTCGCTTGCTCCCGCAGCGGTATGTTGCATATCACGTGTTTTGGCAAGACCGCAGGCAAGGGAGATGGACGTGCCGGTATGGCCCAGCACGAAGGAATCATGCTCGCTTTCCAACGGATTGGTGAAACCCGTCACCTCGCCGAACCGCGACTCGTCCAGATACGCCTCGGCGCGCCCGGTAAGCATCTTGTGCACGTAGCTCTGGTGGGAGACATCGAAAACGAAACGGTCACGTGGAGAACCGAACACGCGGTGCAACGCCACGGTAAGCTCCACCACGCCAAGATTCGAACCGATGTGGCCACCATGCTTCCGGCCGTAATTCAACAGCGTGGAACGAATCTCCAGACACAGATCACGCAACTGTTGCGAAGAAAGGGCATGCACATCCGCCGGAGAATGAATCGAACCCAGTATGCCAGCGGTCATTATGCGCAACTGTCCTTCCCTGAACCTGTCTTCTTTACCGCGGAAAATCCTATCCCACTGTATGCCTCTGCCGGGGTGTCGGTTGTGAAATACCTGCAAAGTCTTCTCAACTGCGGCACAATGGAAACGATGAAATGAATCGAACCACCGAAAAACCGCGAAGGAGCGCTGACCATGAAAGCCGTATACGCAGCAGGAACCGATTATGACAATCCGCTGTCGCAACTCAAGGTGGGGGAGCTGGACACGCCCGAAACCAAGCCGTTCTGGAGTACCATCCACGTGGCCGCAGCCAGCGTGAACCACCACGACATCTGGAGCCTGCAGGGCGTGGGACTCTCCGCCGAACAGACGCCGATGATTCTCGGCACCGACGCGTCAGGCGTGCTCGACGAGGACATTCCTGTTCGCAAAGGGCTGAAAGCCGGAGCCGAAGTGGTGCTCTACACCTTCGTCGGCACCGACGGCGCCGGCGTCATGCCGGGGGAGCGGCGCACCATCCTATCCGAAAAATACGCGGGCACCATGGCCGAAACCACCCAAGTGCCCAGCGCCAACGTGTTCGCCAAACCCGCCAACCTGACCCTCGATGAGGCTGCTGCGCTCGGCACCAGCTGGCTGACCGCCTACTCACTGCTGTTCACATCGGCCAACGTGAAACCGGGAGACACCGTGCTCGTCCAAGGCGCGGGCGGCGGCGTGTCCACAGCGGCCATCCAACTCGCCCATGCGGCAGGACTGGAAGTGTTCGTCACGTCACGCAGCGAAGAGAAACGAGACCGCGCGATCGCCATCGGAGCCGACGCCGCCTTCGAAACCGGCGCGCGACTGCCGCATAAGGTCGACGCCGTCATCGAATCGGTCGGCGCGGCCACCTGGAGCCATTCCGTCAAATCCGTACGCCCCGGCGGCACCATCGCCATCTGCGGAGCCACCACAGGAGACCAGCCTGGAGCCGAACTGACCCGCATCTTCTTCCAGGACATTCGCGTGCAAGGCAACACCATGGGTTCGCGTGACGATTTCGCACGACTGCTCAAATTCGTGGAACACGCCGACCTGCACCCCGTCATCGACTCCACCTATGCGCTTGCCGACGCGCCCGCGGCGTTCCGCAAAGTGGTCGATGGCGACGTTTTCGGAAAGGTCGTGCTGCACATCGAGCCGAGTAAGTAAAGTAGGCGGTGTTCTGGAACACGTAAGTCTACGTAAATCCTTCGGAGGTTTTGATGACAGACAACAAGCCTGAAGTCGCGGTGATCATGGGATCGGCAAGCGATTGGGAGACCATGAAGCACGCATGCGAGATGCTCGACCAGTTCGAGGTGCCGTACATGAAGCAGGTGATTTCCGCGCACCGCACCCCGGAACTGATGGGTGAGTTCGCGCACAACGCCCGTGCCAACGGGCTGAAGGTCATCATCGCCGGCGCGGGCGGCGCGGCCCACCTGCCGGGCATGGTCGCGGCGCAGACCACACTGCCGGTCATCGGCGTGCCGGTGCGCTCCCACGCGCTGTCCGGCTGGGATTCGCTGCTGTCCATCGTGCAGATGCCGGGCGGCATTCCGGTGGCCACCACCGCCGTCGGCAACTCCGGCGCAACCAACGCCGGCCTGCTCGCGGTGAGCATTCTGAGCGCCACCGACGAGCGACTGGCCAAGGCGTTGCAGGACTATCGTGACTCCCTGAAGGAAAAGGTGGCTGAATCCAATGCCCAGCTTGTCTGAGGAAACCAACGGCCGTATCGAACGACTGATGCCCGGCGCGACCATCGGCATCATCGGTGGCGGCCAGCTCGGCCGCATGATGGCGCTGTCCGCACGCTACATGGGCTTCCGCATCGGCGTGCTCGACCCGACATCCGACTGTCCGGCCGCTCAGGTCGCGGATTTCCAAGTGACCGCCGAATACGACGACATCGCCGCCATCCGCGAACTGGCTGAAAAGTCCGACGTGCTCACCTACGAGTTTGAGAACGTGGACGCCGACGCCATCGATCAAGTGCGTTCCCTCGCGGCGGCCCCGCAAGGCACCGATCTGCTGCGCGTCACGCAGGACCGTGTCAACGAGAAGCGGTTCATCAACGACCATGGCACGCCCACCGCGCCGTGGAAGGCCGTCAACAGCGTCGAGGAACTTGAAGCGGCACTTGATGAGATCCACTATCCGGCTGTGCTCAAAACCCGTTCCGGCGGTTACGACGGCCACGGCCAGACCGTGCTCAAGTCCGAAGCCGACTTGGAGCAGGTGCGCGCCCGCGCCGACCATGACGGCAGCTTCCCGCCAAGCATTCTGGAAGGCTTCGTCGATTTCGCGTTCGAAGCGAGCATCCTCGTCGCCGGCAACGGCAAGAATTACGTGACCTTCCCGATCGTGCGCAACGAGCATCGCAACAACATCCTGCACATGACCATCGCGCCGGCCGAAGTGGACGAAACCGTGGCCAAGGAGGCGCACGAGCTGGCGTTGCGACTGGCCAAAGGCTTCGAACTCGCCGGTATTCTGGCCATCGAACTGTTCATCACCAAAGACAACAAGGTCATCGTCAACGAACTGGCCCCACGTCCGCACAATTCCGGCCACTACACCATCGAGGCCTGCTCGTTCGACCAGTTCGACGCGCACATTCGCGGCATCGCCGGCTGGCCTCTCGAACAGCCGCAGCTGCTCAAGCCCGCCGTCATGGTCAACGTGCTCGGCCAGCATGTGGCGCCGACCCGTGCGCTCATCGCCGACCATCCCGAATGGAACGTGCACGACTACTGCAAGGCGGAAGTGCGCCACGACCGTAAGATGGGGCACATCACCGTGCTGACCGACGACACCGCCAAAACCGTGGCCGACCTTGAGGCCACCGGCTGCTGGGACGACTTGAAGAAAGCCCGACATCATAAGTAATGAGTGAACATATCGTGCGGCAGACCCGCCAGAAAGACGCCATCCGCGACGTGCTGAACGGCTGCGACGAATTCATCTCCGCGCAGGAGCTGCACCGCAAGCTGGAAGACCGTGGCGAACATATCGGACTCGCCACGGTCTACCGGCAGCTCAACGCCCTGGCTGAAGCCGGCCGCGCCGACACGGTCCGTCTCGACGGGCAGCAGCTGTTCCGCCTGTGCGGCGATGACGGGCACCATCATCACCTCGTCTGTACGAACTGCGGCAAAACCGTGGAGATCGAATCGCCTTCCGAAAGCTGGCTGAAAGGCATCTCCGACAAGTACGGCTTCACCATCGAACGACACACGCTGGAGGTGTTCGGCCTGTGCGAGGACTGCCGGAAGGCGGACAAGTAGCGGCTGTCTGCCGTATTTCCGTTGGAATCGTATCGCCATCGGCGCAATCCAATCGTAAAAATCGTAAAGAAAAAACGTTGGACGTTGTCTTTTTCAGACGCATATATGACAATAGGGCATTGCAAACGAACTAAGTGGGGTTATGCGTGACCAAAGCAACATCGAAAAACGAGCCGATTGAGGAGCTCGACATCGCTACCGTGGACCCGATGGCCAAGAAAGCGGGCAAGGAGTTCCCCGGCTGGCTCTACGGCGTGCTATTCGTGCTGTTCGATGCGGTGGGCGTTGCCGCCCTGCAGATCGGTGTCAGCGAATCCGCTACTCGAGTCCAACTATCGAACAACATGTGGCTCACCGGTTGGGGATTCGTCGGCAAGATGTTCACCAGCGCCAATTTTGTGGCGGTGCTGAACCTCATCCTATGGGGCGTCCTGTATGTCATTCTGCTGATGCTCACCAATCGTTTTTGGGTGGCCACGCCGGTTTTTCTGGCAGTCACGTTCATCGTCGCCGTGATTGAGCATTTCAAGGTTTCAATACGATACGAGGCGATTCTGCCAAGTGATTTGAACTTTCTGAAGGCCGACGCCGGCAATCTGATGAGTTTCATGCCGTCCGGCGCGCAATGGACCATTCTGATCGCGGTGGCGGCGTTTGCCGCGTTCGTGGCGCTGTTCGTCTTCCTGAACCGCCTCGACGCGCGTCACGGCAGACTGTTTCGCGGCTCCGATAAGCGATCCCGTTCCGTGAACGCGATCGCAAGACTGCTGCTGATCCTGCTTCCAGGCCTGTTCTTCACGCTGTATTCGATGCAGGTGAGCACCGTCGGCTCGTGGGCCAAAGGCTTCGCCACCGTCATGGGGGACAAGCCCTCCATGTGGGACTCCGTATACGACGCCCAGCGCAACGGGCCGCTGGTGGCGTTCACCCGTCAGCTCAACCCGAAAGTCATGGTCAAGCCGGACGACTATTCCGAAGAGACCATGAAGCAGGTCGCGGCCCGCTATGAGAAGGCCGCGAAGAAGATCAACGCGAAACGTTCCGCGAACATGACCGACAGCACCGTCATCTACGTGCTGTCCGAATCCTTCTCCGACCCGTCACGCGTGCCGGGACTCAAAGTCAACAAGGATTCCATACCGAACATCCGCAAGATTAAGCAGAATACCACGTCCGGCCTGATGCTGTCCTCCGGATACGGCGGCGGCACCGCCAATCTGGAATACATGGGACTGTCCGGTCTGAGCATGGCGAATTTCGATTCCTCACTGACCAGCCCATACCAGCAGCTGGTGCCGAGCGAGCATTGGACGCCGACCATCAACCAGATGTGGGGCGCGTCCAAGAACTCCATCGGACTGCACCCGTACGAGTCGTCCATGTATTCGCGCGCCACCAACTACAAGAAGTTCGGCTTCTCGCATTTCTATACGTTGACCGGGCCGGACGTCATCTCGCATCAGGACAAGATCGACGATTCGCCGTACGTCTCCGACGAGGCCACCTACCAAAGCACGCTGGAGGAAGTCAGGAAAACCAAGTCGAACCAGTTCCTGCAGGTCATCACCATGCAGAACCACATGCCCTACCATGACTGGTACAAGCACAACGACTTCAAAGCCTCCTCCACCACGGGAAAGCCGTTGAAGGACGACGAGAAGGAATCCATCGAAACCTACCAAAAGGGCGCGTCCCTGACGGATGGGGCGACCGCCGGATTCCTCAGCGAACTCGACAAGCTCGACAAGCCGGTCACCGTGGTCTTCTACGGCGACCATCTGCCGGGCATCTACTCGTCGGCTTCCGCTGATGACGGCAACTCGCTGGCGTTACATCAGACGGACTACTTCATCTGGTCCAACAAAGCCTCCGGCACGCAAGGCAACAAGATCGACAACGCCGAATACTCGTCGCCGAACTTCTTCGTGGCCCAGGCGGCCGAGCACATGGATGCCAAAGTTTCCCCATACCTGGCGTTCCTCACCGAAATGCATTCCAAGATCTCCGCCATGGAACCGCCGGTCGTGAACAACATCCAAGGCTGGGACCGCATCCCCGAAGGACAGAACATCTATCTGAACTCCAAGGGCGAGCCCATGGCCGAAGACGATTTCGATGCCGAAACCAGACAGCTGCTGGCCGATTACCGGCTCATCCAATACGACATCACCACGGGGAAGAATTATCTGAAAAACACCTCGTTCATGACCCTGCCGTAACGAGGACGGCGCGCCTTCCGCACGGCACTACACTCGACGTACCTTTGTACGCCTTCGTTGTCGTGCCGCGTGGAATTCGCGCGCGTCTGAGAATACGCTAAGGGGCTTGTTCCAATTATGGAACAAGCCCCTTAAAACGCGTTTCACGGCGTCAGCATGACGTCACATCATGCGTTCAACGCCTTGAAACCGATGTCGTGACGGTAGAACATTCCCGTCGTGTCAAGCTTGTCGATGATGCCGTAGACCTTGTCCTGCGCGGTTTTGATATCGGCCGCGGAGGTCTCCACGAAAAGCACGCGGCCGGAATTCGCCACCAGGCCATGCTCGCCACGCGTCACGCCGGCATAGTAGACGTGGGAATCGTCGTCGACCTTAATCTCAGGAATCGCGGCACCCTTGACCACGTTGGTCGGGTAACCTTCGGAAGCGA
>OKUM01001273.1_pt1 | contig 12458 bp, 9 predicted proteins | sample 1606801 | NCBI WGS metagenome assembly OKUM01 (sample SAMEA3882546, study PRJEB24775) | human gut metagenome | biome: human-associated habitat; feature: intestine environment; material: feces | place: Netherlands | collected 2009/2010
CGCCCACGCCCACCGCGACGCCTGTGGATGACTCCGAGGAGTGCTACGCGCAGCTGCATTCCTTCTTCACGCTGTGGAAGAACAACGCCATCAGCCAAATGGTCAACCTGACGGCCCCGTCGTGGCGCAGCAGCATCAAGGGCGGCACCGACGCGGTGACGCAGAAGCTCTTCGGCGAGGTGCTGACCAACCGCACGCCCGTCAGCTGGGATTTTACGGCCATCACGGGCACATCGAACGACATCGCCCGCATGGTCACCGTGCGCGCCGTCATCAACAAGAACAACACCCTGGGCGAAAGCGTCTACCTGTGGAAGGTGCGCATGGTCAAGGAGGACGGCGTGTGGTACGTTGACCCCGCGACGCTGCAAAGCAACGAGCAGGAAAGCACCGCCACCCCGACCAACGCCCTTGCCACCCAGCCCGTGCTGAACACCAGCCATCCGGACTTGATTCTCTACTACAACCAAAACGGCGGAACGTATTACCACATCGACCCGAACTGCGCGTCCATCAATCAGCGGTATCGCCCGCTGACGGCATCCTTCAAGTGGACGCAGATTGACGACGAACCGTACAAAAACCTGGAGCAGTGCAAGGTGTGCGGCGCACCCCTGCGCGAAGACAAGAGCAACTGATACTCACATATAATATTAGGAGGACAACACGATGGACACCAATGCCAAGCTGTATCAAGACATGACGAAGATTCTCGTCAAGCGTGAGGACATCCAGAAGGCCGTTGCCCAGCTGGGACGGGAAATCACCCACGACTATCAGGGACGCGATCTGGTGATGGTCTGCATTTTGAAGGGCGCGAGCGTCTTCTTCTACGACCTCATCCGCGAAGTCGATTTGCCCGTGACGCTGGATTTCATGGCGCTTTCGAGCTATCGCAACTCCACCAAGTCCTCCGGCGTGGTCAATCTGGAGAAAGACCTGTCCGTGTCCATTAAGGGGCGCGACGTGCTGATTGTGGAGGACATTGTGGACAGCGGCAACACGCTGTTCTACCTCGGCAAGTATTTGATGGGCCGCGGCGCGTCCTCCATCCGCATTGCGACGCTGCTGGACAAGCCCGACCGCCGCAATCCCGAACACAACCTGACGGTGGATTACCACTGCTTCAAGATTCCGGATGAGTTCGTCGTCGGCTACGGGCTGGATTTTGCCGAGAAGTACCGCAATCTGCCGGACATCGGCGTGCTGGACAGCCGCGTGTACGGCGCGGCGCACGAATAAATCAGCCGATTCTTCCCCAAAATAAAGATAAAATTTTTGTAAAGATGGATTTTTCCGCACACGTCATTCGTCTATATGGGTATACGCCGCAACAGGCGGATGGCGCTGGAACGGAAGGAGGATGCTCGCATTGAAGAAGTCTCGCGGGATGTTCGGCTACGTCGCGGTTCTGCTGCTGATGGTGCTCACCATTTCGATGCTGTTCACCAACGGCTTTGGCAGCAATACCCGTGACCGCCGCATCACCTATCCCCAGCTGCTGACGATGATTGAGGAGGGGCAGGTTCGCTCCGTCGCCATCCGCGGCACGTCGCTGGTGGGCGTGACGACAACAACAACGGTCGCCGACGCGGATTTCCCTGACAAGAACTACGATTTTGAAACCATCATCGGCGCTGATTTCATCGTCACCGCGCGGCAAATGCAGGCGGCGAAGCTTAATAAGCCGCTGGACGAGGTGTCCGTCAAGGATTTGGCGTTCACCATCATCTACCGTCAGCCGCTGACCACCCCGTGGTGGTATGATTTGATTCCGCTGGCGATTTCGCTGGTGCTCTGCGGCGTGATGTTCTGGCTGATTATGCGCGCGCAGACCGGCGGCAACGGCAAGGTGATGAACTTCGGCCGCAGCCGGGCGCGCATCCATGACCCGAACAAGAACAAGGTGACGTTCGCTGATGTCGCGGGCGCGGAGGAAGAGAAGGAAGAACTCAAGGAAATGGTGGACTTCCTGCGCAACCCCAAGGCGTACATTGACATGGGCGCACGCATCCCCAAGGGCGTGCTGCTCGTCGGCCCGCCCGGCACGGGCAAAACGCTGCTGGCCAAGGCCGTCGCGGGCGAGGCGAGCGTCCCGTTCTTCTCCATTTCCGGCTCTGACTTTGTGGAGATGTTCGTGGGCGTGGGCGCGAGCCGCGTCCGCGATCTGTTCGACCAAGCCAAGCGCGCTGCCCCGTCCATCATCTTTATTGATGAGATTGACGCGGTGGGTCGCCATCGCGGCGCGGGTCTGGGCGGCGGACACGACGAACGCGAGCAGACGCTGAACCAGCTGCTGGTCGAGATGGATGGCTTCGCAATCAACGAGGGCGTTATTGTCATGGCGGCGACGAACCGCCGCGACATTCTTGACCCCGCGCTGCTGCGTCCCGGCCGCTTTGACCGCACGATTCTCGTCAATTACCCCGATATGGCGGGGCGTGTTGCCATCCTGAAGGTGCACGCCAAGGGCAAGCCCCTTGCGGATGATGTGGATTTGGAGAATATCGCCAAGCGCGTGCCCTTCTCCACCGGCGCGGAGCTGGAAAACATCATGAATGAAGCCGCGATTCTGGCGGCGCGCGGGCGCTTGAAGGCCATCAATCAGCAGACGCTGGTGGAGGCAATCTCCCGCGTGCAGATGGGCCCGGAGAAGCGCAGCCACAAGGTGACGCAGCGCGACAAGCGCATGGTCGCCATCCACGAGGCGGGTCACGCCATCGTCGGGCACGTCCTGCCCAACTGCGACGAGGTGCACCTGATCCGTCCCCACAAGGGCCAGCTCACGACGGCGCGCAACTTCCGCCGCCTGCTCGAGGGCAGCGAGCTTATCACGCGCGAGAAGACCCACGTGCAGGACCCCTATTCGTTCCGCTGCATCCCGCAGGTGCACGGCGCCTCGAAGGATACGATCGACTACGTCGAGAGCGTGCTGACGACCGAGATCAACAGCGCCACGGACAACCCGACGGTCTTCCCCGACGAGGACATGGTTGTCTCGGCCGGCAACTTCCACGGGCAGCCCATTGCGCTGGCGATGGATTTTCTGGCCATCGCGCTGGCCGAGCTGGGCAACATCTCCGAGCGGCGCATCTACAAGCTGATCTCCGGGACGCGCGGCCTGCCGTCGTTCCTGGTGGCGAAGCCGGGCCTGAACAGCGGTTTCATGATTCCGCAGTACACCGCGGCGTCGATCGTCAGCCAGACCAAGGGGCTCTGTATGCCCGCGTCGGTCGACTCGATCCCCTCGTCGCAGGGGCAGGAGGACCACGTCAGCATGGGCTCGAACGCCGCGACGAAACTCTACCGCGTGGTCTGCAACACGGAGCGCGTGCTGGCCATCGAGCTCTTCAACGCCGCGCAGGCGATCGAGTTCCGCCGCCCGGCCCGCACCTCGCCGCTGCTCGAGGGGCTGGTTGCCGACTACCGCCGCCACGTCCCGTTCATCGACAACGATACGGTGATGTATCCGTATATTGCCGCCTCGATCCGCTTCCTGCAAGATGAGACTGCGCGTTGACAACATCGCCCGCATCGTCGGGATGGAGAGCCGGGGCCGGCTGCGGCTTTGCGGTGAGGAGATGGACCGCATGGAGTCGCTCGACGACGCCTGGCTGCTGGCCGTCGACGGTCGCATCGCCGCCTTCGGACGCATGACGGAGGAGCGGCCTGCGGCCGACCGCGTGGTGGATGCCGCGGGCGGGATGCTCTTCCCGTCGTTCTGCGACTCGCATACCCACCTGGTCTATGCCGGGAGCCGCGAGCAGGAGTTTCTGGACAAGATTCACGGCTTGAGCTACGAAGAGATCGCGCGGCGCGGCGGCGGCATCCTCAATTCGGCCGACCGCCTGCACGCCGCCTCCGAGGAGGAGCTCTACGACGCGGCGATGCGGCGCGTGCGCGAGATCGCCGCGATGGGCACGGGCTGCGTCGAGATCAAGAGCGGCTACGGCCTCTCGACGGCGGACGAGCTGAAGATGCTGCGCGTCATCCGCCGCATCCGCGAGACGGTGCCGCTCGAGGTGCGCGCGACGTTCCTCGGGGCGCATGCCGTGGCCCGCGCCTATGCGGGGCGGCAGGCGGAGTATGTCGACCTGGTCTGCCGCGAGATGCTGCCCGCCGTGGCACGCGAGGGGCTGGCCGACTTCGTCGACGTCTTCTGCGACGAGGGCTTCTTCACGGTGGAGGAGACGGCCCGCATCCTCGGGGAGGCTGCCCGCTACGGGCTGCGCCCGAAGATCCATGCCAACGAGCTGGCCGTCTCGGGCGGCGTGCAGCTCGGCGTGCGCTGCGGCGCCCTCTCGGTCGACCACCTCGAACGCATCGGAGCCGCCGAGATCGAGGCGCTGCGCGGCAGCGACACCGTGCCGACGATGCTGCCCGGCGCGGCCTTCTTCCTCGGCATGAGCTACCCGCCGGCCCGCGAGATGATCCGCGCGGGGCTGGGTGTGGCCCTCGCCTCGGACTACAACCCCGGCTCGTCGCCCTCGGGCAACATGCGCATGGTGATGGCGCTCGCCTCGATCCGCATGCGCATGACCCCGACCGAGGCGCTCCATGCCGCGACGCTCAACAGTGCCTGCGCCCTGGATTTGAGCCGCGACTTCGGGTCGATCACCGTGGGCAAGGTCGCCAACTTCTTCCTCACGGAGCCGATGCCGTCGTTCGAGTTCTTCACCTACGCCTACCAGACGCCGCTCATCGCGCGGACCTTCCTGCGTGGCGAGGAGTTTGTGGCATAACGCACCTGCGTGCGGCCCTGTGCGGCCGCCTGCTTTCCGTGCGGGTCTCCGGTTGCCGGGGACCCGCTTTTTTGTGTGCAGCGGTGTCGGTGGAACGGTCGGCGGACGGTTTGGAGGATGGTTCGGCGGACCGGACCGGCGGAAGAAGCTCCGGGCGTGGCGGCAGGGTAGAGACGGAGCGGGGTAGTGCAGCCCCGGTCGTCGCCGGAGGGGACGTCGGTACGGAGCCGGGCGGGCCGCGGGCGGCAAAGCGGTGTCGGCACGGGAGGTCAGACCTTGACCGTGAGGATGTCGTCGAGGTCGGTGGTGTAGTTCTTCGAGAGGTGCCCGCGGTTCATTTTCAGCGGCGCAAGGCCCTGCGACGCCACGACGATGCGTCCGCGGCCGAACTGCCGGTTGGCGGCATCGACGGCCGCCATCAGCCGGCTGTGGCGCGCCCGGTCCACCGGGTCGAACAGGTCGGTCTGGGTGCCGACGCGGTCGCTCAACTCCGAAAAGATCACCCCGGCCTTCTTGTAGCCGTAGCCGCGGCGGAAAATCTGCCGCAGGGCCCCGGTGGCCAGCGGCACGAGCTCCAGCGTGTCGTCCGTGGCGACGGCCGGGCGCACGGTGCGGCTCTCGAAATACTGAGGCAGCTCCTCCCGGTGGCGGTTCGTGTAGATGTAGACGGTGACTTCGCCGCAGAGGCTGCCCTGCCGCCGCAGCTTCTCGGCACACATCGCCGCGAAGGTCGCCACCGAGCTGTGCAGGTCGTCGTATTCGGTCAGTTCGTGGGCGAAGCTGCGCGAGACGGAGATCTGCTGCCGCTGCCGTGGGGCGTTCTCGAAGTCGATGCACGCCTCGCCCTGCAGCTCGCGCCACGTGCGCACGCCCGGGAGGTTCATCCGTGCGCGCACCCACCCCTCGGGCCGCTGCACGAAGTCGTAGGCCGTGGCGATGCCCGCCTGCTCGAGCATGCGCAGGTGCCGCCGTCCGACGCCCCAGATGTCGCCGATCGGAAAGCGGCGCAGCACCTTCTCGATGTCCGCCGGGCGGTACATCAGGCAGCTGCCCTCGAGCCGCGGGTAGCGCTTGCAGAGCTTCGAGGCGATCTTGGCCAGTGTCTTGGTCGGGGCGATGCCGATGCTCACGGGGATGCCCGTGTTGCGCTGGACGGTGCGGCTGATGCGATGGCCAAGTGCGTCGAGCTCCTCCGTGGCGATGCCCCGCAGGTCAAGAAACGCCTCGTCGATGGAGTAGACCTCGGCGGCGGGCACCAGCTGCCGCAGCGTCCAGATCACACGGCGCGACATGTCGCCGTAGAGCACGAAGTTTGTCGAGAAGGTCGCTACGTCGTACCGCCGGACAAGCTCCCGCAGCTGGTAGTAGGGCTGGCCCATGCGGATGCCGAGCGCCTTGGCCTCGTTCGAGCGGGCGATGACGCAGCCGTCGTTGTTCGAGAGCACGATCACGGGGCGTCCGTTCAGTTCGGGACGGAAGACCCTTTCGCACGAGGCGAAGAAGTTGTTGCAGTCGCAGAGTCCGTACATGGCCGTGGCTCGCATCGGGCGTTCAGATTTTCTTGATGGCGTAGGTCACCACGCCCCAGATGGCGAAGTGGTTGTCGCGGCTCACCTCGATGGGGCGGTAGCGGGGGTTGGCCGGCATGAGCGTCAGGCGGTCGCGGCCCATGCGCACGCGCTTGAGCGTGAACTCCCCGTCGAGGAAGCAGACGGCCACGCAGCCGTCGCTGGGTTCGAGCGACTTGTCGACGACCAGCAGGTCGCCGTCGTCGATGCGGTCGTCCTTCATCGAGTCGCCGCTCACGCGCACGAAGAAGGTCGACGCCGCATTGCGGATGAGCGTGCGGTTCAGGTCGATCGACGGCTCGAGAAAATCCTCGGCCGGCGAGGGAAAGCCCGCCGAGACACCGCTCGCGGCGAGCGGCACGTCCGCCTGCGTCGAGGTGTCGGGCGTGATGATTTCGAGACGGAGTTCCTCCTGCTGCATGTCTTCCTCCTGCATGGCTTTGGTTCGTATGGGGTTGCGGCGGTGACGCTGCAAAATGCGGGCCCCGGCGCCTCGTTCCCGCTAAAACGGGGCGCCGGGGCCGGCTGCGGGTCAGATGCCGGTGATCTTCTTGATTTCGTTGAGCTTGTTGAGCGCCTCGATCGGCGTCAGCGTGTTGATGTCGATGCCCTTGATCTGGTCGCGGATCTGCACCAGCACGGGGTCGTCCAGCTGGAACATCGACAGCTGCATGTTCTGCGGCGCGGCGCTCTCGGCCGCCTCGCGCACGGCATGCGCCGTGTGGCGCTTCCCGCGCTCGCGGGGGCTGCGGCTCGGGACGATCTCGTTGTTGCCGTAGACCTGCTCGAGGTTGCGCAGTATCTCCTCGGCCCGCGCCACGACCGAGGCCGGCATGCCCGCCATGCGCGCGACGTGGATACCGAACGAGTGCTCCGTGCCGCCGCGCTCGAGCTTGCGCAGGAAGACGATCTGGTTGCCCACCTCGCGGACCGTGACGTGGTAGTTCTTCACGCGCGGACACATCTGCTCCATCTCGTTGAGCTCGTGGTAGTGCGTGGCGAAGAGCGTCTTGGCATGGGCCGTGGGGTGGTTGTGCAGGTATTCGACCATGGCCCAGGCGATCGAGATGCCGTCGTAGGTCGACGTGCCGCGCCCGATCTCGTCGAGCAGCACGATGCTGCGGTCCGAGATGTTGTTCAGGATGCTGGCCGATTCGAGCATCTCGACCATGAAGGTCGACTCGCCCTGCGAGATGTTGTCCGATGCCCCGACGCGCGTGAAAATCTTGTCCACGACGCCGATGTGCGCCGATTTGGCCGGGACGAACGAGCCCATCTGCGCCATGAGGACGATGAGGGCCGTCTGCCGCAGCAGGGCCGATTTACCCGACATGTTGGGACCCGTGATCATCATGATCTGCTGCTGCTTGTCGTCGAGCATCACGTCGTTGGGGATGTACTCCTCGCCGACGGGCATCAGCGTCTCGATGACCGGGTGCCGCCCGGCGCGGATGTCGATGAGGCTGCCCTCGTCGAGCTCCGGGCGCACGTAGCGCCGCTCGCAGGCGATGCGTGCGAAGGACTGCAGGCAGTCGATGCGCGCCACGGCCGCGGCGTCGCGCAGCAGCACGGTGAGCGACCCGCAGATGTGGGCCATCAGCTCGGCGTAGATGCGCTGCTCGATGACGAGCATCTTCTCCTCGGCGCCCAGGATCTTCTCCTCGTACTCCTTGAGCTCCTCGGTAATGTAGCGTTCGGCGTTGGTGAGCGTCTGCTTGCGGATCCACGTGGCGGGCACCTTCTCCTTGTGGGCATTGCGCACCTCGATGTAGTAGCCGAAGACGTTGTTGTAGCTGATTTTCAGCGACGGGATGCCCGTCGCCTCGCTCTCGCGCTGCTGGATGCGCGCGAGGTAGTCCTTGCCGTGCAAGGCGATGCGGCGCAGGTCGTCCAGCTCGGGATCGACGCCGTCGGCGATGACGCCGCCCTTCTGTATCTGGTTGTTCTGCGGGTCGGGGTAGATCTCGCGGGCGATGCGCTCGCGCACCTCCTCCAGGGGGTCGATCCCGTCGGCCAGCTCGTGCAGCCGCTCGCAGTCGGTGGATTCCATCGCCGCCTTGAGCAGCTCGAGCGCCGCGAGCGAGTTCTTGAGCTGCACCAGCTCGCGGGGCGTCACGCGCGAGGCCGCGATGCGCGAGGAGATGCGCTCCAGGTCGCCGATCATCGCCACCTGCTCGCGCAGCGTGTCGGCCAGCTCCGCATCGCCGACAAGCCGCTCGACGACATCCAGCCGCCGGTTGATCCGCGCCGTATCCATGATCGGCATGGCGATCCAGCGCTTGAGCAGCCGCCCGCCCATCGGCGTGAGCGTGCGGTCGATCACCTCGGCGAAGCTGCTCTTCTCCTGCGCGCCGTTCGAGGCGAAGAGCTCCAGGTTGCGGATCGTGAACTTGTCGACCCAGACGTAGTCGTTCTGGTCGAGGCGCGCGATCGAGCGGATGTGGCCCGTGTCGCGGTGCTCGGTAAATTCGAGGTAGTGGAGGATGGCGCCGGCAGCCGAGATGCCGCTCGTCATGTGGTCGACGCCGAATCCCTTGAGCGACGAGGTGCCGAACTGCTTGCAGAGCTTCTCGCGGTTGACCTCCTCCGAGAAGACCCATTCGTCGAGCCGGTAGGTGTAGTGCTTCGATCCGAAGGCTTCGGTGAAGCGCTCCTCGCAGCCGCGCTGGTAGATGATCTCCTTGGGCGCGAGGTTCGAGATGAGTTTGTCGACGTAGGCGTCCGACCCTTCGGCCACGTAGAACTCGCCCGTGGAGATGTCCAGAAAGGCCACGCCCGTCGACCTGCGGCCGAAGTAGACCGAGCCGAGGTAGGTGTTCTCCTTGTTGGCGAGGATGTTGTCGCCCAGGACGATGCCCGGGGTCACCAGCTCGATGACGCCGCGCTTGACGAGCCCCTTGACGAGCTTCGGGTCCTCGAGCTGCTCGCAGATGGCCACGCGCTCGCCCGCCCGCACCAGCTTGGGCAGGTAGGTGTCGATGGCATGATAGGGGAATCCCGCCAGCTCGACGAAGGAGGCGGCGCCGTTGGCGCGGCGCGTGAGCGTGATGCCCAGGATGCCGCTGGCCTTGATCGCGTCGTCGCCGAACGTCTCGTAGAAGTCGCCCACGCGGAAGAGCAGGATGGCGTCGGGATGCACCGCCTTGATGGCGTAATACTGCTTCATGAGCGGCGTCTCGACATATTTTTTGGTGTCGGTCTTCTTTTCCGGAGTCACCGTCTGATCGTGTTGTTTCATCCCTACAAAGATAGCGGAATATTTCGCAAGTCGTGCCGTCCCCGAATCAAAAAAATCGGAGGCCGGGGCTTCCCCTCCTCCGAAAAGCAAGGCGGGCCATGTGCAAACATGGCCCGCCTGTGATGCCGGTGTCGTGTCTGGCTACTTTGCCAGCGCGCAGAGCGCTTTCACGCGGGGATTCACCCGCTCGGGACCTGGACCGAAGGCCGCGGCGGTGCGCTGCGACAGCTTCAGTGCTCCGACCTTCGCTGCGGGGGCTGCCGGTGACAGGGAAGCTCCGGCCGACGAGGCGGAGAACATCATGCCCGTGTAGTCGACCTTGACCGAGTAGTCGCCCGATTTGGCATCGACCGTCACGCTGTAGAACATCGACATGTCGTCGCCCATGATCGTGATCGTGCCCGATTCGAGCAGGGCGTACTGCTCGAACTCCAGCGTCTCCGCGTTCAGCACGGCATAGAACGAGGGGTTGAGCGTCGAGGTGATGCGTCCGGCGATGGCCGTGCGGGCCTCGTTCGAGTTGTTGATTTCGTAGGTTCCGGAGATGGCCTCCCCGTGGGGGTACCAGACGTCGATGTAGAGCTGCTTCATCGATTCGTAGTCGCTGAGCATCACCGTGGCCTGATCGAGACCCGATCCCTCGGGCGTCTCGCCCCAGTTCGAGTAGAAGGCCGAGGTCATGGCGCCCAGCGTCGTCTCGACATCCTCGGTGATCGTGGCCGAAGGATTGCCTGCGAACTCGAAACGGTATTCCGCCACGCTGGTCGTGATGCCGTCCTCGTATCCGGCGGCCACGACGACATTCTCGCCGACCGTAGCCTGGAGGATCATGCTTGCCGAAACGGTTCCCGTGTGGAGATTCGCCTCCAGCACGCCGCCTTCGACATAGGTGTCCACGAGGTCCTTGATGCACTCCTCGGCCGAGTTGTTGTAGTACTGCTGGTAGTCCTCGGCCGAAAGAAGCCCCCAGACGTAGTTTTCGTCACCCGACGGCGTGAGCGTGAGCTGGTAGGTGTCGGGATCGTAGGCGATGTCGAACGTCATGCCCGAGTGCTCCACGTCGAGTGTCGTGAACTCCTTGATGACCGAGATGTCGGACGTGACCTTGCCCTGCAGGTCGACGCCGCAGGCCCATACGCAGTAATCCGTCAGCGGATTGAGCGTCTGGTACTCGTAGTCGGCGATGCCCTGGCTGGCAATGGCGCTCTCCATCAGCTCTTCGATCGAGGAGACCTGTCCCGCCTCGATGTAGCGGTCGGCCGTCTCCTGAACCATGGCCTCGAAGCGGTCGGCGAGCACCTGCAGGTTGTCGGCGTACTGCGTCTCGAATTCCGTCTTTTCCATGACGTCGAAGTAGTAGTAGCCGGTGTAGCCGTCGGTCGGCGAAACGATGACCCTGGCCGACGACGCCGTGATGTCCGTCACGTCGCAGGCGAACGAAAGTTCGGTTTCGGGCTCCGGATCGGGTCCCGGGCCGGGCTTCTCCGTCTCCTCGTCGTTGTCGCACGCCGCGAAAAGGAGCGATGCCGCGATGACCGCCGCTGCGGGCCGGCACATCGCACGTAATTTGTCCGTGTACTTCATAGCTGTTGTTTTTTGATGGTGGTAATATCGGAGAACATGGCCACGGACGCCATGCCAGCCTGCCGGCAGGCATACGGCTCCTGCACCTGTCTCATTCCTAACAAACTAACCCATCGCAAAGTTGATAAATGTGTTCCAAAATAGCAACAGCCATGTGCTTTTTTCTGAAAAATGTTCAGACAAGTGGATTCGCGCGTGTGGTGTTGGCTGATCTGTCAGATGATTCCCGCTTCGGTGAAGACCTGCCGGTAGTATGCGGCCTTCCACTCCACCGAACGCGGATAGGCGCGCGAGGAGGAGGGCATGCGCCACAGGGTCAGCTCGCGTCCGGCAAGGCGGAACGTCACGCGGCCCCCGACGGGCAGCTCGTCGCAGCCCGTCGTGCGGCACAGCGTATCGGTGGCCTTCTGTCCCGTGGTGACGATCGTCCGGCACGCCGGAATGGCGCGGAGCAGAGCCCCGAGGTCCACCTCGCGCACGACCTGAAGAAAATTGTCCGAGGCGTTGTCCTTCAGCCGAATGACCTCCTCGGCCGTGTCGTAGAGCGCGATGCCCCGTTCGCGGCAGAAGGCCTCGATGCGCGGCCGGTCGAAGCGGCGGCCGTCCGCCGTGAGGAAATGGGTCTTGTCGCCCGTGGCCAGCAGCCCCACGATGCGCCACATGTCGTTCTGGAGGTTGGGGTAGAAGAACTCCATCGACCAGCGCTTGCGCTGCGGCGGGAAGCTGCCCAGCATCAGCAGCCGGGCGTTCTCCGGCAGAAAGGGCCGGAGCGGGTGTCGTTCGCTCTCCATATTTTAATACTATTCGTAAAAGGCCTTGTCGAAATTGACCAGATAGAGCCGCTTGGTGGCGCGCGTCAGCGCCGTATAGAGCCAGCGGAGCATGTCGCGCGTCATCGGCTCGTCGCCGAACAGGCAGCGGTCCACGAAGACCGCCTTCCACTGTCCGCCCTGCGCCTTGTGGCACGTGACGGCGTAGGAGAACTTCACCTGCACGGCGTTGAAATGGGGGTTCTCGCGGATCTCCTTGTAGCGCTTGATGCGGCTCCGGATGTCGAGGTAGTCCTTCTCGACCTCGTAGAAGAGCCGCGAGGACTCCTCGCGCGTGAGCGACGGCGATTCCGATGCGATCGTGTCGAGCAGGATCCTGCATTCGAGCTCCGCATCGTCGTAGTCCGGAAACTCCAGCACGGCATTGGCGAAGCGGAAGCCGTAGAACTCCTCGAAGCGCCGCAGCCGCTTCAGGCGGGCGATGTCGCCGTTGGCGATGAAGTTCATCGGGCACCCTTCGGTGTGCTCAGGAGTAGTTGTTCTAAACTTGAGATCG
>OKUM01001276.1_pt1 | contig 12413 bp, 10 predicted proteins | sample 1606801 | NCBI WGS metagenome assembly OKUM01 (sample SAMEA3882546, study PRJEB24775) | human gut metagenome | biome: human-associated habitat; feature: intestine environment; material: feces | place: Netherlands | collected 2009/2010
TGGAGTATGTGGATATGCTGGAGAAGGTTCTCGCCGAGCTGAACACCGAGGGCTGCGATTACGCCATCGCCTCCGGCGGCGGCCGTATGCAGATCACCATGGACCGCTACGAGGCCAACTGGCCGATGGTAGAGCAGGGCTGGCGCACCCACGTTCAGGCAATCGGCAGAAGATTCCCCTCTGCCAAGGCGGCTATCGAGACCTACCGCGCAGAGACGGGCTGCATCGATCAGGATCTGCCCGCTTTCGTGATCGAGCGGAGCGGCGAGCCTGTGGCGAAGATCGCCAACGGCGACAGCGTCATCCTCTTCAACTTCCGGGGCGACCGGGCGCAGGAGATCTCTCTGGCCTTTGACCGCAAGGACTTTGACCACTTCGACCGGGGCGACTACACCGGCGTGAAGTTTGCCGGTATGCTCCAGTACGACGGCGACCTGAAGATCCCCCAGCATTATCTGGTGCAGCCCCCCGTCATCAAGCACACCCTGACCGAGGTGCTGTGCGCCGCCGGAATCCATGAGTACGCCCTGTCCGAGACCCAGAAGTACGGCCATGTGACCTATTTCTGGAACGGCAACCGCTCCGGCAAGGTGGACGAGAATCTGGAAGTCTACGAGGAAGTCCCCTCCGACGTGATCCCCTTCGAGAAGGCGCCTGCCATGAAGTCCAAGGAGATCACCGAAAAGATGGTGGAGAACATGGCATCCAAGAAGTTCCAGTTCCTGCGCTGCAACTTCCCCAACGGCGACATGGTTGGCCACACCGGCGTGTTTGACGCGGTGGTTTACGCCATGGAGTGCGTGGACAAGAGCGTGGCCGCCATTGTGGAGGCTGCCGACAAGTACGGCTACACCGTCCTGATCACCGCCGACCACGGCAACGCCGACCAGATGACCGAGACCAAGAAGGGAAAGACCTCCGTCCGCACGGCGCATTCCCTGAACCCCGTTCCCTTCATCATCTACGACCCCGACCACACTTGGGTCATCAAGGACGGCCACTACGGCCTTGCCAATGTGGCGCCCACCATTGTCAAGATGATGGGTCTGACCGCCCCCGACTGCTGGGAAGACAGCATGGTTTAAGGCGCTTGTAGCTCCCCTTTGTCAAAATACGTACTGAAAATTGGAGGTTGCATCTATGATCCGTCACGAAAATGAAAACGGAAGCGTCAATGTCAGCACCAGCGTCTACACGGACATTGTCGGCACCGCGGTCATCAACTGCTTCGGCGTCAAGGGCATGGCCGCCCGGAGCCTGTCCGACGGCTTGTACCATCTGCTCCGCCGGGAATCCGTGGGCAAGGGCGTGCATGTCCAGTTCAACGAGGACGACACCATTTCCATTGATCTGCATATTATCGTGGACAACAACGTAAACCTGAACGCCGTGGGCGCTTCCATTATTTCCGAGGTTCGCTATGTGGTGACCAACTGCACCGGCACCGAGGTTCGGGCCGTAAATGTTTATATCGATTCCATGGTGATCGGTTAAAGTTCGGAGGGAAATAAATTGAGAGAAACCATCAACGGAGCCGATCTTCGCAGAATGATCATCAGCGCGGCTGCCGCCATCGAGATCAACAAGCAGGCTCTCAACGAGCTGAACGTGTTCCCCGTGCCGGATGGAGACACCGGCACCAATATGTCCATGACCATCAACGCCGCGGCCTCCGACCTGCGCAAGACCGAGGACCCCGATCTGGAAAAAGCGTCCAAGGTGGCGGCCTCCGCCATGCTGCGGGGCGCACGGGGCAATTCCGGCGTCATTCTGTCGCTGCTGTTCCGGGGCATTTCCAAGCGCCTGAAGGGCAGCGAGGAATGCGACGGCGTTCTGTGGGCGCAGGCGCTGCAGGAAGGCGTTGACGCCGCCTATAAGGCCGTCATGAAGCCCGCCGAAGGCACCATCCTCACCGTCGCTCGCCTGTCCGCGGCCAAAGCCGCCGATGCCGCCCGGGAGAACAACTTTATCGAATTCGTCCACGAAGCAGCCATTGAGGAAGCCGTGAAGGCGCTGGCCGATACCGTCAACCAGAACCCCGTGCTGAAAAAGGCCGGTGTTGTGGATGCCGGCGGCAAGGGCTGGGTCGTGGCGCTGGAAGCCATGCTCAGCGCCCTGCAGGGCGAGGACGTGGTGCTGCCCGAGAACGGCGCGGTGACGCAGACCAAGCAGAGCGCGGACTTCTCCGACTTCAATACCGAGGATATCACCTTCTCCTACTGCACCGAGTTCATTATTTCCCGGGAAAATGACCATGACCCTGAGAATCTCCGGGCGTTCCTGTCCGAGCTGGGCGACAGCCTTGTGCTGGTGGACGACGACGAGATCATCAAGGTGCATGTCCATACCAACGATCCCGGCAAGGCGCTGACCGAGGCGCTGAACTACGGCTCCTTCGTCACGGTGAAGATCGAGAACATGCGCCTGCAGCACACGGAAAAGGTGCTCTCCGAGCAGGAGGTCGCCCCGAAGATCGCAAAGCCGGAGAAGCCTCTGGGCGTTGTCTCCGTCTGCGCCGGTGCGGGCCTCGCGGACGTGTTCCAGAATCTGGGCGTCGATCAGATCATCTCCGGCGGCCAGACCATGAACCCCAGCACCCAGGACATTCTGGAGGCGGTGAACAAGGTGCCTGCCGAGACCGTCTTTGTCCTGCCCAACAACAAGAACATCATCATGGCTGCCCAGCAGGTGGACGCCCTGACCCCCAAGACCGTGGTGGTCATTCCCTCCAAGACCGTTCCTCAGGGCATCACCGCTATGCTGAGCTTTGCCCCCGAGGGAAGTGTTGAGGAAAACACCGCTGCCCTGACCGAGGCGCTGGACACCGTGGACACCATGCAGATCACCTACGCTGCCCGGAATTCCGACTTTGACGGCTACGACATCCACGAGGGCGACTATCTTGCGCTGTACGGCAGTCAATTGTTCGGCACCAGCCAGGACATCCGGGTGCTGCTCAAGTCCCTGGCGGAAAAGGTTCGGGACGACGGCAAGGAGTATATCACGATCTACTACGGCGAGGACGTGAAGGAAAAGCATGCCCAGAAGGCGGCGGACATTTTCGCGGACATCTGCCCCAACGCGGACGTGAATCTGCTCAGCGGCGGACAGCCGGTATATTACTACCTGATCTCCGCAGAATAACACGGAAACGGAAGAATAACACGGAAACGGATTTGCCCGCAGCCCTTCGGGCTGCGGGCCGACTTGTCTAAAGTGGGGGAGACGATGAAGGAATTTCCCAAGGGCGGCCTGATCGGCAAAGTTATGGACGCCGCCAAGACTGTCAAGCAAATGCATATTCCCCTCCACGCCGCCTATGCCGCGTACTTTATTATTCTGGCTTTTTTTCCGGCACTGGTGCTGATCCTCAGCGTGCTACGCTATACGGGGATGGAGGTGCGGGGCCTGGTAGAGCTGCTGGGTGACATCCTGCCAAGTACCATGGTGGGGGACGCCGAGGAGCTGATTTACAGCACGTACCGCAATTCCTCCGGCGCGTTGGTGGGCGTTTCCGCCGTGACGGCGCTGTGGTCGGCCAGCCGGGGCATTTACGGTATGCTTACAGGATTGAACGCGGTTTACGGCGTGTCGGAAAACCGGGGATACATTTATACCCGCTCCATCAGTGTGGTGTATACCTTTGTATTCATTCTGATCCTGCTGCTGACCCTGGTGCTGCACGTGTTCGGCAATTCGATCATCAATTTAATGCGGCAAGTGGACAATCCGGTGGTGATTTTCTTCACCGACCTGATCGACCTGCGGTTTTTCCTGCTGCTGTTTTTACAGAGCCTGGTTTTTACCCTGATGTTCATGGTGCTGCCCAACAAGCGGCGCAGCCGTTTTATGGAAAGCCTTCCCGGCGGCGTGCTGTCCAGTCTGGGCTGGCTGGTGTTTTCGGACATTTACTCCATTTACGTGGAGAATTTCTCCAAATATTCCACGATCTACGGCTCGGTGTACGCCATTGCCATCACCATGCTGTGGCTGTACTGCTGTATGAGCATCCTGTTCTACGGCGGGGCGCTGAACCGGTATCTGATGGATCAATAATTTGTAAATTTCTGGATTGTTTAACCGCAGTTCACAGTTCCTTTGTAGGATGTGGCAAAAAAGGAGAAGTGCGGTATGTTTGGATATGTGACTGCCAGCTGGAAAGAGCTGACCGCTGAGGAGCAGAAACGCTACGGCGCGGTGTACTGCGGCATCTGCCGGGAGATCCGGCAAAGAAGCACGGGCATCGGAAGAGTTTGCCTGAGTTATGATATGGCCTTTCTGGCGCTGCTGCTGATGAGCCTGTACGAGCCGGAGGAGGAGAGCGGGAAAAAAGCCTGCCGCCTGCACTCTGTGAAGCCACGCCCATGGGTGGACAACGAATACATCCGCTACGCCGCGGACATGAACGTGGCGCTGGGCTATTACAACTGTCTGGACGACTGGCAGGATGATGGGAAACGCTCCGCCAAATTCATGGCGGACAAGCTGGAACCCTTTCTGCCGGAGTTGGAAGCCCGCTGGCCAAGGCAGCTCGGGGCGATCAGAAACTGCATTTCCAGATTATCCCAGCTGGAAAAGGAAAACTGCCCCAACCCCGACGAACCGGCCTCCTGCTTTGGTGAGCTGATGGCGCAGCTGCTGGTTTACCGGGAGGACATGTGGGCGAAAGATCTGGGGCAGATGGGCTTCAGTCTGGGCAGGTTTATTTATCTGCTGGACGCGGCGGCAGATTACGATAAGGACAAACGTAAAGGCAAATACAACCCGTATCTGGCCATGGGCATGGAAAAGGACGAGAAGCGCTGGGAGGAATATCTGGTGCTTGCCATGGGCAGATGCGCGGAACGCTATGAAAAGCTTCCTCTGGTGCAGGACAAGGCGCTGCTGGACAATATCCTGTACAGCGGCGTGTGGGTAAACTACCGGGGAAAGCGGAAAGAGGAGGCGGCCAACGATGGATGATCCGTATAAGGTTCTGGGGGTCAGCCCCGATGCCTCCGACGAGGAGGTCAAGCGGGCGTATCGGGCGCTGGCAAAGAAATACCATCCGGACCGGAATCCGGGGGACGCGGCCGCCGCGCAGAAAATGCGGGAGATCAACGCGGCCTACGAGCAGATCAAGGACCCGGACAAGGCGCAGCAGCCGGGCGCGGGCGGCGGATACGGCGGTTACGGTTACGGCGGTTACGGTTATGGCGACCCCTTCGGCGGCTTTGGCGGCGGTTACAGTCGGCAGTCCTACGGCGAAGCAGCGGGCGACCAGTACCAGCAGGCGGCGATGCGCTACATCCAGTTCGGCCGGTATCAGGAAGCGCTGAACGTTCTGAACAACTCTCAGGAGCGCAATGCCCGGTGGTATTACCTCAGTGCGCTGGCAAACGACGCTCTGGGCAATCAGGTGACAGCGCTGGAGCATATCCGCCGGGCGGTGAGCATGGAACCCGACAATCCGGAGTATCTGAATGCGCTGGACGTCATCGAACACGGCGGCGCGGCCTACCGCCAGCAGGCGGGGAACTTCCGGGGATTCGCTATGGGCGGCACCCCCTGCGCAAGCCTGTGCCTGTGTTATGCTGCCCAGCTGCTGTGCTGCCGCGGCAATGGATTTTTCTGCATTTAAGTTCTATAAAAGTGTATCGGCGTGACCTGTGCGGTCACGCCGGTTTTCGTTAAGTGAACCAAAGCCTATTTGTCCAGTCCGTCCCACTCATTCAGGAACTCGTCTACAAATTGCTGCATGTACTGCGTCCGCTTTCTTGCGATGGCCTTGCCGGTTTCGGTGTTCATCATGCCTTCCAGCAGAAACAGCTTTTCGTAGAAGTGGTTCAGGGAGGTGGACTTGCTGCTGTAATACTGCGCCTGATTCATCGCCGTCCGCGGCGGCAATTCCGGATCGTAGATGGCGCGGTCATGGCTTCCGCCATAGGCAAATGTGCGGGCAATGCCGATCGCACCGAGGGCATCCAGTCGGTCAGCATCCTGCACGCATTTCCCCTCCGGCGTGGACGGCCGGACGGAATCCGTCCCCTTGAAGGATACCTCGTCAATGATCTGACATACCTGCCGGATTTCAGATTCCGACACGTTCTGACTGCGCATAAACCGGGCGGCATTTTCTTTCTTCTCGGCGGTCGTCGGGGAAAGCTTCCGGTCATCCACGTCGTGGAGCAGCGCCGCCAATGCCACGACCTCCATGTCGGCGTGTTCCGCCTCCGCGATGTTTATTGCGGTTCGGTAAACACGCATGGAATGAAAAAAGTCGTGTCCGCTGAAATCGTTTTGGAAAACCTCTTTGATGAATTTTGTCGCGTTCTGGACGAGCTGTTCCATAATTTTATCTCCTGTTTTTGTGATGTGTTATCGAGAGATACAGGGCATGACTGACGGCCCGCAATACTAGTCATTTAAGAGATTGCGCAGCAATGCCTGCCGGTTATTGACGAACATTTTTGTAATCTGATAGCTGCCCGTTTCCTCATAATCGCACAGGTGAAGCCTGTCTCTGTCAAAGCAGTAAATATCCGCATCTGGAATACCCAGCAGTATGGGGGAATGGGTAACGATGAAGAACTGCGCCCCCGCTTTCGCGCATTCGTAGATTTCTGCCAGCAATGTCAACTGCCTTTGTGGGGAAAGCGCGGCTTCCGGCTCATCAAAGAAATATAGGCCGTCCCCACGGAGATTGTTTTGCGCAAGCTGCAAAAAGCTTTCGCCATGAGATTTTTCGTGGTATAATGCCGAAGGGTGTGCTGCATCGGCATACTGTTCTTCCTGCGTGGCCACATTATAGAAGCTTTCCGCCCGAAGAAAATATCCCCAGCGCTCTCTTCTGTACCCTTTTGCAACCGTAATGGCATCACAAAGTTCGGAATGCGTGTCTCGTGTTGAGAAATTATAATTCCTTGTTCCGCCTTCCGGATTAAATCCGTGTGCCACCGCGATCGCTTCCAGCAGGGTTGACTTGCCGCTGCCGTTTTCACCGGCGAAGAAAGTGACCGGCTTGTTGAACCTGATCTGGTCAAGCCCCTGAAAAGCCGCGATTTCCCGTAAATAGCTGTCCTTGCCGACTTTATCCCAATGAAGCGATATCCCTTGTATAAACAGGTCGTTCAACCCTGCACACCTTCTTCCGTAAATCCGATTATCATATTACCACATAGCGCCAAAGAATACAAGAACAGCCGCAGCAGATAACTGCTGCGGCTGTAACCGATAAACTTACGGGCGGCTCGCAAGAGCTGCCCGAAGCTTATGGAATTTACAGCCCAAGCTCTTCCCGCCAGATGCGGATGTAGGTTCTGGCCTGAGACTGGCTTTCACCCTCGGCTGCCATGCGGAGCAGCGGCTCTGTGCCGGAGAAGCGGCAGATGACCCAGCTCCCGTCGGTGAAGTAAACCTTGCAGCCGTCGGTGCGGTTGATCTTCTCCACGGCGTTGCCGAAGTCCGGCACTTCCAGCTTCACAAACAGCTTCTCCTGTAGCTCCGCCTTCCGCGCCTGGGTCATGGTGAAGGCAGCATCTTCGTAATACAGCATACCATATTTGTCGGTGATCTCCTGGTACAGCTGGGACACGGACTTGCCGGTGACGGCCAGCATTTCCACCAGCAGAGCGGCGGCGTAAATGCCGTCCTTGCCCGCGATGTGGCCCCGGACGGCCAGACCGCCGGAGGACTCGCCGCCGATGACGGCGTTGGTCTCCGCCATCTTGGCGGAGATGTACTTGAAGCCCACGGGGACTTCGTAGCACTGCTGACCCATATCCTTCGCGACCCGATCCAGCAGGTGGGTGGTAGAGTTGTTGCGCACGCAGGGGCCGGACCAGCCGCGGTATTTCACCAGGTAGTAATAAAGCAGAACCAGCAGGGTGTTGGGATGGAGGAACGCGCCCTTCTCGTCGATGACGCCCAGACGGTCGGCGTCGCCGTCGGTGGCAACGCCCAGATTGCAGCCGTTGTCCACCACGTAGTTGCTCAGCAGCTTCAGGGTGTCAGCGCTGGGGGCGGGCATTTTGCCGCCAAAGAGGGTGTCGTGCTGCTCATGAATGACATCCACGTCACACCGGCAGGTCAGCAGAATGGTCCTGAGGCTGCTCTGGCTGACGCCATACATGGGGTCGATGGCGATGCGCAGGTGGGCGCGCTTGATCTTCTTGGTGTCAACGACCTGCAGAATGCTGTCGATGTACTCGTTGAAGGGATAGCCTTCCCGGATCAGACCCATTTCCATGGCCTGATCGTAGTCGATGGACTTCACGTCCTCGGGCTTGAGAAGGGCAATCTGCTCCTCGATCTTTCCGGTGACGACCTGATCGGCGTCCCGGCCGCCGGCGGTGAAGACCTTGATGCCGTTGTAGATCGCGGGGTTGTGGCTGGCGGTGACGGCCAGACCGTAGGGAGTCTGCATCTGCTTGACGGTGAACATGATCAGCGGGGTGGGGGAGGAACGGGCGACCACAAAGACGTGGAAACCGTAGCCCGCCAGAACTTCCGCCGCCCAGTGGGCGGATTCCTTGGACAGGAAACGGCGGTCATAGCCCACACAGATCTCCTTGCCCTCGTGTCCTTCCAGCAGCATCAGCTTGCACAGGCCGGCCACCACCAGACGGATATTCTCTTTGGTGAACTCGTCTGCGATAATCGCCCGCCATCCACCGGTACCAAATTTAATCATCTTGATTTTCTCCTCTCCCGGCTTTTCGCCGGATAAATTTCGATTGACCAAGCTATGCGCCCCCACCGGGGTAATGGCCTTAGCCCATGACGACCTCTACGTCGCAGACGGTACCAACGGGCAGCACAGGCAGCTTGCGAACCTGCTTTCCGTTCATGGTGATGCTCCTGACGCCCTTTTCCACGGCGTCGGGGTTGGTTACATGGATGTGGTATTCCGCGCCGCGCCACTTCCGGCTGACGGAGAATTCCTTCCAGTCGGCGGGGATGCAGGGATCGACGGTGATGCCGTCGAAGTCCGGACGGATGCCCAGCATGTACTGGGTGGCCGCGAAGTAGGCCCAGCCGGAGGAACCGGTCATGAAGGGATGGCGCGCACGACCGTAGGCGGTGTGGTCCTTGCCCACCACGAACTGGCAGTAGGAGTAAGGCTCGGACTGGCGAACCTCGATGATATCATTCTGCAGTGCCGGACACAGGGCGTTGTAGAACTTCATTGCCCGGCTGCCGCGACCCAGAATGGCCTCGGCGCACCACGCCCAGGGGTTGGGATGGCTGAACACGGCGCCGTTTTCTTTCAAGCCCGGATACACCCGGGTGACGAAGCCGATGCTGTCGTCGGGGGTGGTGAAGCAGGGGGCGTTGAGCATCAGACCGTAGGGGGTGTACAGGTACTCGTCCACGCTGTCCATGGCGGAGATGCCATGCTCGTGATCGGCGACCCCGGAAAGCACGGCCCAGGTGTTGCTCTCCATGTGTACCCGGCCCTCGGTGTCCGCCTGCGTGCCGATCTTGCGGTTTCCGGCGGTGATGCCGCGGATGTACCACTTGCCGTCCCAGAGCGCGGACTCGCTGACTTCCTTGACATGCTCGGCGATCTTTGTGTATTCGGCCGCATCCTTCATCTCGCCCAGCTGCTCGGCCAGAGCAATAAAGTTCTGGAGCGCCCAGTGGTGCAGGAAGCTGACCATGGCGCTTTCGCCGCCGCCAAGGTTCAGGCAGTCGTTCCAGTCGGCGCGCAGACCCTTGCAGATGCCGTTGATGCCCACCTGCCGGGCAGAGAAGTCCAGAATGCGCTTCATATGCTCGTAGACTGTGCCCTCGCCGCCGTCGGCGTAGGTCACAACCTGATGGGCAAAGGCCATGTCGCCGGTTTCCCGGATGTACTGGACGATGGCGGTCACCAGCCACAGGGCGTCGTCGGCGCAGGCGTCCTTCAGACCGTGGACGATCTGGCTCTTATCGGGGGTAGGAACCACTGTGGGGGACTTGAAGGACTGGGGCTTTTCCTCCGGCTCGAACCAGCGGGGCTCGAACAGGTGCAGGCCGTAGCCCTCTTTCGTCAACGCACGCAGCAGCTCGATGATGCGGCCACGGCACTTGTCGGGGTTGGAATGGGGGATCGTCATGGCGTCCTGGGCGGTGTCCCGGTAGCCAAGGCCGGTTCTGCCGCCCACCTCAATGAAGGAGGTGAACCGGGAGAACATGACGTTGATCTCGCTCTGATACAGGTTCCAGATGTTCAGCTCGGTGTTCATGCCCTCGTTGGGGGTGGACACCTGCAGGCAGCTGAGCTTGTTGTCCCAGAATTTCAGCAGACGGGCAAAGTCCTCGTCGGCTCTGGCCTGGGTGTACTTCTGACGCATTTTCTTACCGGCTTCGATGCCGCCCTCGCCCAGGAGGAACAGGAGGCGGGTTTCCTCGCCGGGCTGAAGGGTGAGCACCTTCTGCAGGACGCCGCAATGATTGCCGCCCTTTTCAAAAGAGCCGCCGCACACACCGGTCTCCACCACCAATGGATCGCGTTCGGTGCGGTAGCTGCCGATAAAGCTGTCGCGCAGGCTGTCAAAGCCGTTCGGGGTAAAATCGGAAGTAAAGAACTGGTAGCCGTCCTCTTCGTAGTAGAGGTCGTTCTCGATGACGCCGTCTTCGTACCGGCTGCCGGTGGCGTACAGACTCATCTGGAAGTTCTTGTTGTCCATGTCCACCTGATGGAAGCTGAACTCCAGATAGGAGAATACGGAAAGGTGCCGCACCTTATCGGAGTCGTTGCGCAGCTTCACGTCCCAGATCTCCACGGGGTCGTCCATGGCGACAAAGAGCTTCTGCTCGGCGTCGATACCTGCGTAATCGGAGTGATACTTGATGTAGCTCAGGCCGTGACGGCAGGAGAAATGCTCCTTGGGCTTGCCCACAGGCTGCCAGGAGATGCTCCAATAGTCGCCGGTGTCCTGATCCCGCAGGTACACGTAATGTCCGGGGCCGTCCATGGGAACGCCGTTGGGACGGAACCGGGTGATGCGATGGTATTCAGGAGATTTGTACAGCAGGTATCCGCCCGCCGTGTGGTTGAATACGCCATACATATCCTTGAGGCCGATATAGTTGGTCCAGGAAACGGGGACATCTACCCGATCGATGACATATTCCCGATGCTCATTGTCAAAGTACCCATAACGCATAAGGTTACCTCCGTCTGATTTGGGCAATGTATTGATTTTTCACAATGAGTATATCAGAAAAACGGCGGCTTGAAAAGGTCTGGAAATGCACCTTCTTGCCTGTCGTTGCACTTTATTTTCCAAAGTGAACAATTCCAGACTTTGACAAGGCTACTGCGCTGAACTATAATGGCAGAAGGATGAAAAATAAGGAGCGTGCATACCATGAAATATGATGTCATCGCCTACTGCTGGAACGATGCCCTGGCGGGCTTCACCCGGGAGGACGCCCAGCGCCTGACCCACGTGAATCTGGCCTTCGGACTCATTAAGGACGGGCTGCTGGATCTGCATCTGCTGAAATATCTCCACCTGCTGCCGAAGCTGCGGGAATGGAATCCGGAAATGAAGATCGTCCTGTCCGTGGGCGGATGGGGCGCGGACGGCTTCTCCGACATGGCCATGACGGAGGAAGGTCGCCGGAATTTTGCCAAGTCCTGTCTGGACGCGGTGGAAAAATACGATCTGGACGGCATCGACATTGACTGGGAATACCCCTGCAACGACGCGGCGGGTATCGGCGCAGACCCCAGGGACAAGGAGAATTTCACCGCTTTGCTGGCAACCCTGCGGGAGTATCTTGGAAAAGACCGCATTGTATCCATCGCCGTGGGCGCAAGCCAGCGGTGCATCGCGGATACCCAGATGGACAAGGTCGCCGAGATCGTGGACTACGTGCAGCTGATGACCTACGACATGGTGGACGGCACCCGCGCCGGACATCACGCGGCTCTCGGCGCGACAAAGGGCGACAAGTCCGGCCTGAACACCCGGGACACTGTGGAAGCCTACCACCGGGCGGGCGTTCCCTACGAAAAGATCATCATTGGCGCGGCCTTCTACGGGCGGCACTTTGAGGTCACGTCCTTTGAAAATCACGGTCTTCTGCAGCCCTCCGGCGGCGGACTGCCCGGTCCGGCCTATGGGGAGATCACCCCGGAATATCTCCGGGAGAACAATTTCCAGATTTATTGGGATGCTGATGCGGAGGCAAATTATCTGTGGAACGGCAAGACTCTCGTCAGCTACGAGTCTCCCAAGGCGGTGCGCCTGAAGTGCAAGTATGTCAAGGAGAAGAAGCTTCTCGGCATCATGTACTGGGAACATGGGAACGACCCAACCCGGGAACTGCTGGGCGCCATTGCGGACGAGATTCAATAAGACCCAAAAATGCGGGCGACCCCGTCAGTGAACCGCTCCCTGTCAAGTAGACAGATGAAAAAACAAAAATAGTTTTCTACC
>OKUM01001280.1_pt1 | contig 12392 bp, 11 predicted proteins | sample 1606801 | NCBI WGS metagenome assembly OKUM01 (sample SAMEA3882546, study PRJEB24775) | human gut metagenome | biome: human-associated habitat; feature: intestine environment; material: feces | place: Netherlands | collected 2009/2010
TCATCGCTCCATGGACGGCCATGATCCAAAGTGCGTAACTTTTCGGGCACTACCGATACATGAATCGCGTGTAAAAAACATCCTCGATAACATCCAGTCGTTGAGCGTCATTTGCTGATTATTCCGATGCCTTAGTTATGTTATCAATAGGTCATTGATAACATAAGGTGTCCGCAAACGCTCATCCAGGGTCGGTCGTTCTCGATGCTGAGTAAAAAACGTACTTTGGTCTGACGGACCCGGGGGCTTCACGATTGAGATGAAATTACTTTTTTATCTTCGTAATTAGCTTACGGGTGATAAGAGAGCGCTCTCTAGAGCTAAGAAGAAATATGATGTTTATAAATATAGTGGTTAATGTATAAATAGTGCATGCAATGAATAATGATATCCATGATGTTATTTTTGGCATTAGCATAGAATGAAGAATAAAACAAATTACTATACTAACGATTGTAGAAGTAATGTATTGCAGATAGATGGGGTAAAAAGACCAAAGTGGGAGATTCAGACACCGGGAGGCATAGAGCGGAACAAATGTGAGGTTGGCAACGAATCCCACTATCTGTGGTACGGCGGCCACCATGTATATTCCGGATGAGGGGAATAGATGAACTCCTAAGATTATAAGGGCGAAAGAAACCGCGCCACATGCTAACCATCCTAAAGAATAAGGCCTTAGTTTATTCACAAGAAGTGGAACATTTTGTAACGTGGTGGCGACTCCAGAGAGAAAGAATCCCAACATCGTTAATTGCATAAGAATATTAATCATTTTTGTGTCTTGTCCCGGTTGCCAAATGCGGATAAAATCTTCGCCAATAATGAGAAGGACAACAAAAATAATATTCACGAAAAAACCGCAGATTCGCATACCTGATTTGACTTTTTGGCCGCGAGCGAAAAATTTGGTTTGTTCGGGAGAAAATAGTCCAGATATAGTTCCCATAAGTCCTGACATTGTAGTGGGGACTAATTGTGCAATGGAAAGAAGCCCCATGAAATGCGGACTAATGAGAAGATTTGTAACAAGAAGGCTTAATCCGTCTTGAAGAATCTGTTGTAGTTTGATTACGCAGTTCCATATGCCAGCCGCGAGCATTTCACGAATGGCGCTCACAGAAAAGCCGTGGCGGATGAAACGAAGTTCAGGCACCAGCTTTTTTGTATATATCCAATTGGCAATGAATATGATCGCCGTCATTGCACAGGTTCCAAGACCGACATACCATACCATTGGAGGTAATGTTCCAAACATTGCGATAAGTATAAGAACCTTCGCTAGTATTGCAACAATATTCGCTATGCTACTTAGATATAGCTTGTTTTTTATGAATGTTGCCACAGTAAACACTGTGGAAAGAGTGGATAGTAAAAAATTAATGAAGATAAAAGAAAATAGGATTTTCACATCATTAATTAAATGCGGGGAGATGTTAACAACATGCTCCAAATTCCAGATTAAAGGAACCGCTATCATGGTCAGTATTGCAACAATGACAAGATTCGATGATAATGTCGATGTGAAATATTTGTCAGCAGTCGACTTGTCTCCTTTGTGGTACGCGACTGTGATAAAGCGCCCGGATACGGAGTTAAGAGCTAAAGTGAACAATGTTGCGTAGTTAATCATTGTATTAGCTAGGCCAACGAAGCCGTAGGCTTCAGCTCCAATTTGTTGAACGATAAATGGCGTCATTAAAAATCCGATGCCTAGATTCGCAGCGAAAGAAATCAAGCTGGCAAAAAGATTTAAAATGAATTGACGTTTATTGTCCAAAGTTGGTTTCCTGTCTATGATTATAGAGGGTAACGACGAACCAGATGATTGAATTCTTGTTTAAGAAATTTTAAACAATGTTTTGTCCAATACCATCTACGACGGCGACTAATAATGAAGAATTCTGGGAGTAAGTCCGAGTGCATCCCCGTTTTTTTATCATCACGATATTCGTCCAACATTGAGAACCAGCGGCTTGGTAAGCAACAATAAATGTCAGGCTTTTCATAATGACACATGAGAAGTATAATTTGATCGTCATCAAGTAATCCGCAACGTAAAAGATGCTCATATTGGTTTCGTACATCAACATAGAATTGTTGTGCATAATCAGTATCCAATTCGATGCAGTTTCCTTGAATATATGTTTCAGTGCGTCGTATGCAATCAAAAATTGGATCGGATGGCAATTCGCGAATTTGGAAAAGCGCAACTTTGCCATTTGGGCGAGTATAGTTCCAAGTGCGGTCGAACCACTGATTGTCCTTATAGTATTCGCCACCATGGTCAAAGCCAAAATCAATCCAAGCAATTTTATTGGTTGCAGCGACAGTTGAGGCTTGTGCTAGGCACCAGAATTTCGTATACATGACAAAATCGTAAATTGGATTACTTACTTCTGGCTTATCTGGGAATAAGCTATATTTGGGATAGTGTTTTCCGACGTCATGCATCAACGTATACATTGATTTGTCGATATCTTCTAAATCGTTAACGATATAGACTTGTGTATTTGTTCTTCCGAAGGAGAGACGTATTTGTCTAATGCGTTCCGCGTTTTCGGGGGTCGTGTATACGACTAAATCATTGTGTATCCTCGCCCAATGCTGAAAGTATTTGAAGTATTTGTCATCTGACCGTTGGGCTTTCCCTGTCCATTCCCCCCTACCGATTGGGAAGAATGCTGTGACTAAAGTTATTCCATCATGCATAATATGGTACATTCTATCCGGTGCACCCGATTGAATAATGGTTTTGCCGAGCATATTGATCATTCCGTTTCAGCACTTCTGCCTGTTGGACATGTCCGGGCGGATCGCCCTCTCCTTCCACGCGCGGGAGAAGCGCGGCGAGCATGAGCGTTCCCATCGAAGGGTCTTATGGCGTGCGAGGCATCGTCGTAACATCTCGGGTATTCGGCAAGGATATCGCTGCCATCGGGATTGGTGAGCGTGAATGTGTTCTAGTGCAAGGCGGCCAGCACGTGCCGACGAACCCGCGTTCCGAGGGCCATTCCGGGCTTAGATCGCGCATATCCGCGTACTTCGTGACCGTCCCCGATCGACATGCACAACCGTGCTATCTGCACGCGGGACATCCCCTGCCGGTCGAGTCTCCTGATATCTTGCTGAATGGGCATCGGTATCGCCATGATCCTTTCCTTCCCGAGCGCCGGTTGGCTGCAACCGGCAGAATCCGATTCGAATTGCAACTCGGGAATATACAAGCGGCGGCATCGAGGCCTCTCACATCACCGGGAAACGATGACGTTACCCGGGAAAACCATCAGCCCACACTGCGGAAAAACACTGCCTGTCAACAAACATCGAAGCAAAACACTGGAACCGGGTTTGCGCCGGCGTTCCAGGCGGCCCTTGCCGGCCGGCCGCGCCGATTCCCCTGACAGCCTTCTGGCGGTGGACCTGCCCATGCCGACCTCGACCAGACGGTCGAGGATGAGCTTCTTCTCCTTCTTCGAGGCCTTCGCGTATTCGTCCTTGAAACGGTTCGTGAGCCTTCGCCTGGTGGCCATGTCAAGTCTGTCTTCCATAGGCAAGCATCCCCGCCGGGCCAAGCCGACGGGCCGGGATCTCGTGCTCGTTTCTTCAATGACGAGCAAACCCAAATTACACGCTCAAAAAATACGATAAACGTCGATTCGCTTTGAAGTGATGGAGCGCGAGATAATGGTTTTATATATCGAGGTTCATGATTGCATATTTTTCAGTCGGCTGTGTGCCAGAGAAGAATTGGTTGCATAATGCCTTCCCCTCATAAAGATACATGGTAAGAGTAGAGTTTTGTGTATTGAGATAAAATTGAGTCGTCTCGCTCTAGTGTCCAGCATGGGAGATGAATATGCCGTTAAAACGGATTTGTTTGATTGCGCCTGGGCTCCTTCCCGTTCCGGCGACGCAGGGTGGCGCTATTGAGACGTTGATGACATCGATTGTCAATCAAAATGAGTTATATAAAGAGCTTGATCTCACAGTAGTCACCACATTCGATGATGAATCAAAACGACTTGCAAAGTCATTGCATTACACGAAATTTGTTTTAATACCATCTACAACAGTATTCGAACGTTTGAAACATCGCGTTAAAAATGTATTCATTCGAAGATTCTTCCCCTCTCAAAGGCTTTCACCATCTGCGTTTTATGATGTTGCCCTACGTAATATCCGTCATGAATCTTTTGACGGTGTAGTGTTTGAAGGCGGACCTTCTAGCGGTATAACGGCATTTGATGATTCGTTTCCCGGTAAAATGTGGTATCACCTACACTACACGCCAACGTTCGATAAACCATTTTCCAGCAGTGCCTCACGCGTCTTTGCAGTTAGTGATTTTGTTGGCAAAGCATGGTGTATGAATTGCACCTCACAGCAAAAAGTGATTACCGTCCACAATGGAATAGATATGAGCCGTTTTAGCCGTCATGTTGATGCTGCGGAGCGCAGAAGAATCAGAAGTTCATTGGGCTTTACTGATGATGATTTTATCGTTATTTTTTGTGGCCGCATTATGCGTGAAAAAGGTGTGTTGGAACTATTGCAGGCCATATCAGAAATCGACGATCAACATGTCAAATTGATGATTGTAGGCAGTGCTGACTTCGGTCCATCCAATAGGACTCCCTATGTAAATGCCGTTGTTGAGAGAGTGTCCCATCTTGGCAATCGTGTTGCATATATCGGCTATGTCCCCAACGATCAATTGTATCGATATCTTAAATCCGCCGATATACAAGTCGTTCCGTCTATGTGGGAAGATGCAGCTCCTCTCGTTCCCGTTGAGGCCATGGCCGCAGGGTTACCTCTTATAGTTACGCGTTCCGGCGGAATCGAAGAATATACATCTCCGGAGTGTGCAGTTATCGTTGAACGCGATGGTCAAATAGTGGAATCTCTTTCGCGAGCTATCGTCTCTTTGCAACGCAATCCTGATCGATGCAACAAAATGTCTCAAGCTGGTCTAGCACGTGCTCAACTGTATGGCATGCGGTCCATGTATCAACAATTTGTTGCTGCATGTAAATAATAGAACAGCTAGCAGCGTGTGGATATTCCATACCATGCTGACGTTCATAGTTATAGGCTTATTGGCGATGGATACACATTCCGATGTCTGATAAGCGGCATCTGTTTGATGAATGGGGTAGACTAAGCCAAAATAGGTCACTAGTGAACTGTATTTTCATTCACAGGTTTCCGCAGTAGGGTGATTGGAGAAGAATGGGCGATAAGAAATTACGATCAGATATCGTCAATCTAAGGGTCGTAGCTATTCTTGCCGTCATATTTGGTCATAGTACAACCATATATTGGTACAATTGGACAGATTATAGGACAACGCAAGAGGCACCTGTTTTCGCACATGTCGGGAATCTTGCTATGTTAGTATTGGGTCTCTGGATGCTGATTAGCGGATTTTGCGTTGGTTTTACGCTTCGTGGAAAAAAGCGATTCAAGGATTTCTTTATTAAAAGATTTAGTCGTCTGGTGATTCCGTATTGGTTGGTTGCGTTAATTTGGATGATTCCTATTCGCTTACTTATTGAATATCCTGGTTATGAAGGGCAATCTTTTCTTTATATTTTATGGAAAAATATCTTCTTGGGATATGATAACGGACAACTTTGGTATCTTCCTACACTGTTCTTTTATTCCTTGATTGCGTGGTTTATTAATTTTTGTCTTAAAAAATTTAAGTGGGCTGATATATTTGCATTTGCTATAAGCGTAATGATGCTTATTTTCTATACAAAATACACATGGCATGGAGCATCATTGATGCGGAGTCCAACTCTCTCCCCGTTCTTCCTGTATTTCTCGTTCTTCATGCTCGGATTCATCCTGTTTAATCATGAAGCGACAATACGTAAATATATAACGAAGCCTTTGCTGGTGGTTGGTTTTGTCCTAATGCTCATAGCCATTGGCTTCATGTACATGGGAAGGGGCGGAACGTTCGTACAGTTGATAGCTGTTTGGCTGTGCCTTGTGGTTATCTTCTTCCTCATGCCCAATAAATCAAACAAATTTACCAGGACTCTCGCTGAAGTTAGCTTAGGTGTATACCTGTTCCATGAGCCATTGGCCTTTATCTCTTATACATATTGGCCGGACATAAATCCATTATTGATGGTTTCGATTAATTTCTTCATTTGGGGAACAGTTGCATCAATTATTTCTTACTTTGTTTTCGTCTTCCCGAAGAAGATTATGAGGAAGAAAGCCTGATATGAGAGATAAATTTAAACACATATTTTTTATATTATGTTCGATAGTGTTATCGGTGGCCTCACTCTTTTGTTACTCTGCCGTTGCAAACGCTGAATCGGTTGCTGCTGAGCGCAACATAGATGTATTCATTGGTGATTCTACTACAGATGGAACCGGTCTGTCCGGTTATAAATATGGCGATTATTCCATCGTTCAGAAATTAGATACTTGGGCAAATCTTTTTTGCGGAAAAGATAATGCTCAATGTGCTAATTATGCTCATGGTGGAGCTGGGTTCCTAACTAACTTTAGCTATGACAAACAATATGACAGGGTAGTTAACGAAGTTGATAAAAATAAGATTAGGCGTATTTTCGTGGTTGGTGTCTTCAATGATGTTAACTCAGGAAAATCGGTAACCGATATTATTTCTGCGGCGAGGGACCTATTCGGAAAGATCGTGAAAGAGAATCCGGATGCGCAAGTAAACTTCGTTCCGGAGATAATGCCGAGAAGTCCCGATAATGTTCAAGTTCTTGATCAATGGGGTTCTGGAGCGAAAGCGCTGGTCACTGCGATTACGGCTTTTTCTTCGGTAAATGTTCCAGATGATTGGGAACATTGGATAGAGGGGGATGACACTTGGCAGTCCGACAATCGGCATCCCAACGCGAAAGGACATGAGCTTGCGGCAAATTCTGCCGAACAGTGGGTACAAACTACCAATTTGCCGTTAGATCCATCAAAGGATGAAACTGATCAATCCATAAAGGTGAACACTGGAACCAGTGTTCGTAATCATTGGTTGCCTGTAATTGTGGTGCCGGTGGTCATAATTCTATTGATTATTGTCTTCACTGTAATTTTCATTAGAAGGCGTCCTGCGAAACGGTGTCGTCATCGTCGGATGTGATAATAATCGGATAGCTGTTTGATGGCTTCCGGCGTCGTGGTCTATTAACTTTTTATCTCGTGGGATTATAAGAGAATTTGGTTACGATATAAATGTCATAGACCTTAAATTGATATAATGATGATGCAAAGAATAATCAGGTTAGTTGATCATCTTAGATTATTTGGGGTCGGATTGGTCTCTGACCCTACGGACATAGTTTTTTGCCTGGCGCTAGCTCTGCTGCCCGCAGGCGGCACGGTATTCGGATTCTCTATGATGTATTGGAGTCCGATATCTCCTGTGTTATTTGTCCTCCACGTGCTGCTTAACGTGCGATTTGTGCCCCGCGTGTTCTCCCGTTATGGAGCCATAATGCTGTATCCAGCAGCATTGATAGTGGTTTCCGTATATGGATGGGCGAGCATCGGGTTCCATGTGCACACGGCGTTCCAAACACTTGTGGCGCTTCTTTCGGGCATATCGTGCCTTATTTCTCTGGACATTGCGTTTCGGTTGAAACAACTGGATTGGGCTTATGCGATCAGACTTGTCGTCATCGCATATTGGGTGTCTTTCGGAATAGGTGTTCTGGAATTCCTTGCCGTACACGGACATGCCCCCGCAATTACATGGATTGCACGGCGTATCCTGAAACGTAACTACGTGCCCAACCATGTGCAGTTCCTCTTTGCCGAACCTTCATACGTCGGCATGCATGTATTCGGCGTACTTATGCCACTGTATTGGTTCACCAAGCGTAGGCAAGTCGCCATTCTTACGCTCTCGTATGCCTTCGGTGCGGCGGCTATGGGCGTCGGCGTGCGCATCCTTATTGACACGGTTGTCGCACTGCTGTTGTGGTTGGTTGTTGCCGTGAATTTCCATCGTCTGCGCAATATCGTCATCACCATTGCCGGTCTTGGCGTAATCGGAATCGGCGGGTCAGCGGTGATGCTGCGTAATCCACGCGTCGAATCATTGCTCACCAACAGTCCGGTAAACGGAGACTTCTCCGCCCTGGCACGGCTGTTCCGTGCGCTGGCCCCAGCTGAAGCGTGGAAAACCGACTGGGCGCATTTCCTTTTTGGATTTGGTATAGGCAACCTCAAAGATGCCATTGCTCGTGGATATGGGGCCGCAGTGCAGGCACTCACGGCCATGGGAGGCAAGCCGCAGTCAAATGAGGAAATCCGTTTGCTGAGTAATCCGCCCGGAGATCATTACATTTTCACGATGAGCGCTTACGTGGATGCGATTTCCGAGTTCGGCATACTGATGTGCTTGGTCGGCGCAGTGTTGTTGTTCATGCATATCACCCGTAACGGGGCATGGAACAAGATGACGGTGTGCTGGGTGGTTTTGTTGGCATATCTGTATATCCAGTTCGAAGGTTACGCGTTCTACGCACTATGGCTGTTCATATGGGTGGTTGGCACGCGGGTATACGGTCAAAAGAGAGATTCTGGTAAACAATTGAGCGCATCGTAGGCTAATGGTTGAGTGGTCTTGGTAAAACATGTATGTTACGAACAGAGTGAAAGGTGCCGCGTACAGGGGCGCTGTACAAGTGCTGAGAGGTAAGAGAGGCATCGCGCATGGCGAGCAGAAAATACAATTGGCCGATTGACGATCTCAACGGCGGAAACGCTGGTCGGCATTCGGGCATGGGGAACCGGGTGTACCTTTTCCCTTCCACGGTACCCGAGCAAGGTTCTATTCCGGCTCTTGATCCTTCTTCGCTCGCGCCGCGCACTTCTGCGGTGGCGAAGGTATGGAATGCGAAGAAATCGGCCATCATCATCGCTGTGGTGCTGGTTGTAGTGTTGGCCGCGGCTGGTAGCGGGTTCACCATACTGCAGCGCCGTGATTCCACCCAGACGGCGTTCGATGCTTGTCAGCAGGCCATAACCATCAATCAAAAAAGCGTCACTCGGCTCAAAAAGACCGTGGAATCAATGACTCCGGCTACCCAGACTGCCGCAGATGCCGTGGCAGACCCTCAAACTATTGAGAATCTGAAGGCGGCAATCGATAAGGTCGGCGATGTCAAGCAGGCAGAGAATAGCTGCAGCCCCGATGCCGAAGCCGACCAGAACCTAGCGGCCGATGCGGCCATCACCAAGCAGACCCGTGAGCTTGGCTCGAAGAACGAGGCCATTCTTGATGCGAATGATGCGGTTGCTTCGTCTAAGGCACGCAAGGATGCTCTGAATGCAAAGCAGGCGCTTAACGATCAGCTGGAGCAGCTGCAGAGCGTTTCCACCAGTTCGGTGGTGTCTAGCGCCGACCTGCAAACGCGTAAGCAGTATTCCGACGCTTTGAATCTGACGCAGCAATTGTTGCTCTCGGATCAGATTATGAGTGCAGCCACATACCAGAGTGCTTCACAGCAGTTGCAGGCGGCGGTTGATAAGGTCAACCAGTCGGCTTTGCAACAGCAACAGCAATAATCGATACTGCACAACGGTTCGCGGGCCATCGAGGAAGGAATACGGTCCATGCATATCATGTTTGTCTGCACGGGCAATGTCTGCCGGTCGCCGATGGGCGAGTTGTTGATGCGGCGATACCTTTCCGGCACCTCCATTACTGTCTCGAGCGCTGGCACACATGCTTTGGTCGGTCATTCCATCGATCCTTCGAGTGGACGTCTGATGGACAGCGTGGGCATCGACTCGAGTGAATTCCGGTCCCGGCAGCTTACACGTGAGTTGGCGGAAAGTGCTGATTTGATTCTCTGCTTTGAAGAAGAGCAGCGCAATAATATCGTGGATATGGCTCCCTCGGTCGTCAGACGTACGTTCCTTGTCACTGACTTTGCCAACATGTGTTTGTATTGCGCGCAGCATGACCTGGTCAAGGGCTTGACCGTGCAGGAGCGATTGACTTCGGTAATTGAAACATCTTCGTTCGTTCGCCCGATGATTCCGGTCCCCCGCGATGTGGAGGACCCCTTCACCAAAGATTTCCCTGTATTCCGTAAAGCCGCGAATCAGACCAATAAGGCGATATGGATCATACTCAACAGCATGCGCAAGCATTACCGAGTGAATGGTGCGCCGGCTCGAACCATGATCGAGCATGCGAAGGAAACACAGCCGGTTGCTGCGGAACCCGCTTCTGCGGAACCTGTGGAGATTTCGTTGCCGGTGTTTGCGCCTTACCAGTCCAATGCTGCGGAGACCGAAGTGATGAAGCCGGTACATGTGGCACCGGTAAAGACGGTTCCAGCGCAAATGGCACCGGCGCAGGCCCAGCCCGTGACGCGGTCCGTGGCACAGGCCGTATCGCAGCCGTCGCCAGTATCGGTTATGTCGGAGCAACCCGTAACAGCCCAGCCATCACCGGCTCCTCTCTCTCCGCCTACGCCGCCTAAACCTGCACCACCTCTCACCGTGGTTATGCCGGATGTGCCTAATTTCAATGTGAATGTTACAGGTGGGATCACTCCCACGAGCGGTGAGTGACGACTGCCTCCATAAGAATGTGTACCGGAGCAGCTGTTGCAGCTTGTGAGGAAGTCATTTGCATGGGAATGGAAGAAGGAGACGTTCAGTAATGAGCGACGAAAAGCGTGACACGCCCACGTCATCTTTAACGCAGGCGGGCGATATCGTCGACACGTTCTGGGATATCAAGCCAATCGAATTCCCCCGTCTGGATGGCGACGAGGAAACTTCGACCCTGCCGCCGCAGGATGGCAGTGATACAACCACTCCGTTCGGTGAATTACCGGTGTTTTCTGGCCCTGATCAAACCGACGAATCCACTACTGAGTCGGCTTCTGACAATGCAGGCGCTGATGACTTCGCGGCCGACATGGTGGCACAACCAGTCATCCCGGAACGCAAGATAAACCCGTGGCTTATTGTGACCATCGTGGCTACTGTGGTCATTATTATCGGTCTTGTCATCGGCGGATTGGTGTATTGGAATTCGCTGAAGAAAGATGATGCGCACTCCACCGCGATGTCGCAGTGTCTCTCCTCCAGCGATAATTACACCAAGGCGTCGGAGAAACTCTCGAAAGCGCTGGAAAACAGCAAAAGCGTGCAGGCCATTACCGACGGTCAGGTGGCTGATGCTGCTACGGTAAGCACACTGAAAAGCGCAGTGACAGAGGCGAATTCGATTGGCAAAGCCGCAAGCTGCAACTATATCGCGCCCACGGCTTCCCTGAGCAAATCCGCCAAAAGCAATCGCGCATTGACGGCTAAGCTCGAGAGCAGTGCCAAAGCTGTGACAACTGCCGCCAAAGCCGTAACGAAGAGCCAGGAACAGAAGAAGATCGATACCGCCAAGCAAAAGCTGCAATCTGCTGTTTCTGATGCCCAGCAGACGTTGGCTGACAGTGATGGTGCCGTTTCAGACGAAAGCACGCGCGACTCCCTGCAAAAGGCGCTTGACGATGCGAATGCATTGCTCAAACAGTCCAACCCGAAGGCAGCTGATCTCGAAAAATCGCTTACAAACTTGCAGGATGCTACCAAGGCAGTGAAATCGTCCATGGACGACTACACTGCGGCGCAGCAGCGTAAATCGAGCAGCTCTCAGAACTCCGGCGGCAACAATGGTTATTCCTCCAATAGCGGTACCAGCAACGGGGGGGTAACCACCGATGGGGAGCAGGTCGATCAGGGAACCAGCACTACGCCTACGACTCCGGATACTCCCACGACGCCCACGACTCCGGATACTCCCACTACACCCACGACTCCGACCAAGCCGGATCAGCCGACGAATCCTACGAATCCCACGGATCCTGATCAGCCAAAGACACCTACTAATCCGGACCAATCCGGCGGGACTAGCGACGGTGGCTCCACTTCCGCGCAGTGATTGTTAACCTGCGGGTCACAGAGCGGTTGGATTCATGTTGCGTGCATGAACCCAACCGCTTTTTTATTGGGTGTAGACTCTGCTGGCGATATGAGGAATCGTATAACGGGGGGTAAGAATGCGTCATAAGGCTGGTAAAGAGAACGAGACCCAGACCAAGCACACCGGCCGGAACATCGTTATAGCGGTGGTGGTGGTATTGGCGGCATTCTGCGCTTATGCCGCGGCGCTGGTGCATTCGGCTATGGTGATTAAAGACGAAGTCACTCAATCAGTGGGTGTGGTGCGTGATTCTGGCATTGGTGCTGCTTTGGCCGGTTCCGGCCAAGACTCGAGCATGGCAGGTATGACCGCGATCGAAGCGGTAGCTCCTCAATTGCAGCAGCATACGACGGTCGCCCGGGGACAGGCTGATGGATGGGTGTGGCGTAGT
>OKUM01001283.1_pt1 | contig 12385 bp, 7 predicted proteins | sample 1606801 | NCBI WGS metagenome assembly OKUM01 (sample SAMEA3882546, study PRJEB24775) | human gut metagenome | biome: human-associated habitat; feature: intestine environment; material: feces | place: Netherlands | collected 2009/2010
TTTGTCAACGACCACGAAAAGTATGAGGGGCGCACGCTGAGCGACTTTTTTATCGCCGAATCTTTGAACGAGCTTTCTACGCAGATCGAAAAGACCGGCCGGTTCATGATGGTGAAAAAAGCGAAGGACGCCGGGCAGATCCTCCGCTTTGCCTCCATGTGGAACATGGAGGGGATCGTTGTGATCGGCTTCTGCGCGCAGGACTACCAGACGCTCCGCAATCACATGCGGATCCCATTCGTGGTATATGACGGGATCTGCGGGCAGACGGAGCGGATCGTCAACCTCAGCATCGACAATTCTGGCGGCGGCGAGCAGGTCGGCCGCCACTTCCGGGCGCTGGGGCACACGCGCGCGCTTTGCCTGTCCGACAATGAGACGGGCATCGATCGCGACCGGATCGAGGGCTTTTTCCGCGGCTTTGCGCCGGGACACGCGGAGCTGCTGCGGATCCCGATGCAAAAAGACGCGCGGTGGGCGTATTACGGGCAGCAGCTGGAGCGGCTGCGGGGCGTGACGGCGGCTTTTGCGGTCTCGGATCATTATGCCATCGACCTGATGAGCTTTCTGCGCGGGCAGGGGATCGCGGTGCCGGAGGAGATCTCCGTCGCGGGATTTGACGACACGCCGGTATGCGAAATGGTCAGCCCGGCCCTGACCACGGTCCGGCAGGACGGCGCAGCCCGGGCGCGGATCGCCATGGAAAAGCTGCAGGCGCTGCGGGAGGGCCGGACGGTTGGGGAGGAGGTCATCCTGCCGGTCACGCTTGTGGTGCGGGGCAGCACGCGGATACGGAAATAAGCATTCTGCACAAATCAAACATCTTATTTTTGTCGAAAGTTACGCGCTTAACCTTTGCGTCCCGCACATCCGGTCGTTACAATGAAAGAAAAACGAACGGAGGGACCGGGATGCAGGAAGAAAAGCGCTTCTTCAGAACGGTCTGTACACTGGCGATCCCCGCGGCGCTGCAGTCGCTGCTGCAGTCGTCGTTCAGCCTGGTCGACCAGATCATGATTGGGCAGCTGGGCGCCGTCAGCGTGGCGGCCGTCGGGCTGGCGGGGAAATTCGCCTCGATCTACGCGGTCGTCATCGCCGCCATCGGCGCGGTGGCCGGGATCATGATCTCGCAGTATCTGGGGCAGGACGCGCCCGCGGAGGTCCGGAGGAGCTTTTTTACGAATCTCTGGCTGGGGTTCGGGCTGGCCGGGGCATTCACCGCGCTCTGCCTGCTGTGCCCCGGGGCGATCATGCGGGCCTATACGGCGGATGCGCAGACGCTGCAGACGGCGGCGGGCTACCTCCGCCTGCTCGCCGGGACATATCTGCCCATGGCCGGGGCGACAATGCTTGCCGCGGCGTTCCGCTGCGCGGAAAAGCCGCGGCTGCCGCTGTACGCGGGTATCGCGACGGTCCTTTCCCAGTGGGTCAATTTCCTGCTGATGCTCCTGTTTTGCCGGAAGACGCCGCCGCTTCCCGCGGCGGACGGCAGGCGCACGCCGCCCGTGCGCGGGCGCGGACGGCAGCATCTGGCCATGCTGCTGCCGCTGCTGATCTGCGAGGTGACGTGGAGCCTGGGCGAAAATGTCTACGCCGCGATCTACGGGCGCATGGGCACGGACGCCAGCGCGGCCATGACGCTGACCGCGCCCGTGCAGGGGCTGGTGATCGGCGCGCTGTGCGGCCTGTCGCAGGCGGCGGGCGTGATCGTCGGCAAGCGGCTTGGCAGCGGGGACGAAGACGCCGCCTATGCGGTGGGCAGGTGCCTGCTCGTCTACGGCGCTGCCGGGGCCGCGCTGCTGTCCGTGCTCGTGGTGCTGCTCAGCGGTGTCTATGTGGAGATCTATCAGGTGGAGGACGGGGTAAAGCGGCTGACCCGGCAGATCCTCACGGCCTATGCGCTGGTCGCGCCATGCAAGGTCCTCAATATGATCCTCGGCGGCGGGATCCTCCGCAGCGGCGGGCGGACGGCGTACGTCATGGCCATCGATCTTGTCGGAACGTGGGGCTTCGGCGTCCCGGCGGGGCTCGTGACGGCCTTCGTGTTTGCGCTGCCGATCCCGTATGTGTACTTTGCGCTGTCACTGGAGGAATGCCTCCGCTTCGGCATCTCTCTGGCCGTCTTCCGCAGGAGAAGGTGGATGCGCCGCCTGTCCGCGCATGCGGACTGAGCAAAAAAGCAGAAAAAGCCCGGCTGGCGCACAAACGCCAGCCGGGCTGGTCATGTTACCGGGGAAAATGCTGGTTCCGGAGCTTACTTCATGAAGGTGTCGGCCTTCATCTGTTCGATGTAGCCGAGGTACTTTTCCTGCACGTCGGCCGGGACCAGATCGCTCAGCGCGCCTGCGGACAGCGTGCCGTTCTGCAGTGTGCCGTAGAGCGTCTCGCCGCCGAAGCTACCGGCTTCCACAGCCTCCATGGAGGCGACGACCATGGCAGAGTTGTCGGTCACCTGCGAGCAGATGATGCACTCGTTCTGGCCGAGGATGTCTGCCGGCTGGCCGATGTCGTAGATCTTGATCTCGCCTGCAGCGGCGTTGGCGGCATCGATGGCCTCGCGCGCGCCGGAGTCAACGGCGGAAGCGTCGCCGAAGAAGACGTCAGCGCCCTGGGAGATCAGCTCGGTGGCGAATTCCTTGCCCTTCGGGGCGTCGGAGAAGGAGTTGGCGTACGGCACGTTGAGCAGCTCGACGGTCTTGCCTTCCTGCTCGGCGACGTACTTCGCGGCTTCTTCAAAGCCCGCGATCTTGCCCTTGGTGGTGTCGAGCTCCATGCCGCCGATGAAGCCGAGCTTGCCGGTCTCGGTCATCAGGCCCGCCAGCGCGCCGGCGATCCAGCCGATCTGCTGTGCGTTCGGGAGCAGGGAGGAGACGTTCTTGTTGACAGCCTTTTCCGGGGTGTCGACTGCGCCGTTGAGCAGGGCGAAGGCGACGTCGGGATATTCCTCAGCTGCCTGCAGGACAGCGTCAGTGTACTGATTGCCGGGGGCGTAGATCATGTCATAGCCCAGCGCGCAGTAGGCGACGATGGAGTCATAGTAGGAGTCCTGCGAGATGGAGTCGGTGACCTCGGTCTGCCAGCCCTTCTTCTCGGCTGCGGCGACCATGGCGTTGTAGCAGGCTGCGCCCCAGCCGCCGTCGTTGATGCTGGAGTCGCAGATCATGGCGACCTTGTAGGTCTTGCCGTCGGTCTTGGTGTCGGCTGCGGGAGCGGTGTCGGTGGTGTCGGTCGTTTCGGCCGGGGCGGCGGTGTCCGCAGCAGCCGGGGCGTCGGTCTTGCCGGAGCTGGCGCAGGCCGCCAGCGAGAGGAGCATGACAAGAGCCAGAAGCATTGCGATGATCTTTTTCATAGTTTTTCCTCCGTAGATTTGGATTTTGCGCCGGCAGCCCGCGCCGCCGGCATCATCTATAATAACACAGGGCGTGTTATTACTGAACGGGTGCGCCAGCGTTTACCGCTGCTCGCGGCGGTAGGGCTTGCCGTTGGCCTTGGGGCCCGCCTGCCGCGTGCCGATGAGGCTCAGGACGACGACTGTCGCCACGTAGGGGATCATCTGGAAGAACTGATAGGGGATGGCGATGCCGGACACCTGCAGACGGATCTGCAGCGCGTCACAGAAGCCGAAGAACAGGCAGGCAAGCAGAATGCCGCCTGCGTTCCAGCGGCCGAAGATGACGGCGGCCAGCGCGATGAAGCCGCGCCCGGCGACGATGCCGTCGGTGTAGGTGCTGGAGTAGCAGGTCGTGAGGTACGCGCCGCCGATGCCGGCCAGCGCGCCGCAGATCACGCACGCGAGATACTTGACGCCGATGACGTTGATGCCCAGCGTCGCCGCGGCCTGCGGATGCTCGCCGACGGATTTGTAGCTCAGGCCCGCGCGGGTCTTGCCGAAGAAGACGGCCGTCACGATCACGAGCACGAACGTCAGATACACCATCGGGCTCTGGTCAAACAGCAGCGGCCCGATCACCGGAATATCCTTCAGCCCCGGGATGGCGATGGAGGCCATCGTGGTGATCTGCTTGAGGTCGGAGCCGGTGCCGAAATAGACCCGGTAGATGAACGACGCCAGCGCCGGCGCGAAGATGTTCACCGCCATGCCGTAGACCGTATGGTCCGCGCAGAGCGTGACCGTGGAGAACGCGTAGATCATATTGACCAGAATACCGGCCAGCGCGCCGCACAGCAGCCCCAGCCAGTTCGACCCCGTCACATAGCAGACCAGAAAGCCCACCAGCGCGCCGATGGACGCCAGACCCTCCAGACCGATGTTGACCATACCGGCCCGCTGGCCGTAGAGCTCCGCGAGGGAGATCAGCAGCACGGGAATGGCCAGACGGACCGTTGCCAGCAGTAAGCTCAAGATCCAATCCATTACACAGCACCTGCCTTTCTCTTGCCGAACACGCGGCTCTTCCAGCTCTGGAACTCCGGCAGCTTCGTCAGCGCCATACCGGCGACGGAGAAGACGATGACAAGCGCCTGGATGATATCGGATACGCTGGTCGGCACGCCCGTGGCGGCCTGCATCGTGGTCGAGCCCACGCGCAGGACGGAAAAAAACAGCGCCACGACCATCGTTGCGATCGGATGCAGCTGGCCGATCAGCGCCATGGCCACGCCGTCAAAGCCGTAGCCCGCGCCGAAGCCGTTGATGAGGCGGAACTGCGTGCCGAGCAGCTCTGCGCCGCCGCCGAGACCTGCGATCGCGCCGGAGACGATGAAGCTCATCAGCATATACCGCCGGACCGGGAAGCCGTTGAAGCGGCTGGCGGTCTGGTTCAGGCCAACAGCCCGGAGCTTGAAGCCGGGGCTGGTCCAGAACAGGAAGTAGTACAGGAGCAGGCCCACGACCACCGCGATCACGAGCCCCCACGTCATGCGCATCCCGCTGATGATCCGCGGCAGGTGCACCGCATCGTCGATCGCGGGCGTCTGCGGCACGGAGGCGTCGCGGATCCAGCTGGTGTAGATCACGCCCATAAACAGCGTCGCCACATAGTTGAGCATGATGGAGATGATCATCTCGTTCTGCCCGCGCGTGATCTTCAATACGCCCGGGATCATGCCCCAGAAGCCGCCGGCCACCGCGCCGGCCAGCAGCGCCAGCAAAATACCGCCGAAGCCGGTCAGGCCCGTAAAGTAGCAGGTCAGAAATGCCGCGATGGAGCCCATCAGAAACTGGCCCTCACCGCCGAGGTTGAATACGCCGCAGCGGTACGCAAAGCACGCGCACAGCGCCGTGAACATCAGGGGCGTCGCCTTGGCCAGCGTCGTGCCGATGCCGGCCTTAGAGCCGAACGCGCCCTGGAACAGGTATTTGACTGCGAGGAACGGATCCGCGCCCAGCGCGGCCATGATGATCCCGCCAATGACAAACGCCAGCAGGATCGAAAGCAGCGGGACAAGGAAGGCCCCGAGTGATTTTTTGAATTTCATACGCGCGCTCCCCTCACTTTCCGGTCATGGCAAGGCTGATCTCTTCGATCGGCGGGTTCTTGCCGGAATATTCGCCCATGATCTGGCCTTCAAAGATGACAAGGATCCGGTCGGACATCTCAAGGATCTCATCGAAGTCCGCGCTGATGAGCAGAATGCCCACGCCGCGGTCGCGCGCGGCGATCATCTGATCGTGGACGAAGCGCGTCGCGCCGATATCCAGTCCGCGCGTCGGGTGTACGGCGATCAGCACATCCGGATCGGATTCCAGCTCGCGGGCGAGAATGACCTTCTGCTGGTTGCCGCCGGAGAGATTCCGGACCTCCTGGTCGGAGGACTGGCAGCGGATGTCGTATTTGCCGATCATCTCCCGGGCATAGGCCGAGATGGTCTTCTTTTTCATATGCAGGCCGTGCAGCGAGGAAAACTGCGGCTCGTCGGTCTGCTTGAGCACAAGATTGTCCGCGATCGACATGTTGCCGATCAGGCCCTGCAGATTCCGGTCCTCCGGGATGAGCGCCACGTCGTCCTCGATCGAGGCCCGCGGGCTGAAGACCGCGATCTTCTGTCCCTTGCGCTGGAACTCGCCGCTCTCCGGCGAGAGCACGCCCGTCAGCAGCTGCGCGAGCTGCGTCTGCCCGTTGCCGTCCACACCGGCAATGCCGACGATCTCGCCCCGGCCGATGCTGAGGCTGACGTCATTGAGGCCCGCGTGCTTGGACTCCTTATGATAATCAATGTTCTGCAGGGAGATGACCGCTCCGGCCTCCACGTCCTTCTTTTCGTACTGCGACTGCTGCAGCTCGCGGCCGATCATCATGTTGGCCAGCTCCTGCCCGGTGACGCCGTGCGCGTCCACCGTCGTGACGACCTCGCCCGCGCGCAGGATGGTGATGCGGTCGGAGATGTGCAGCACCTCACGCATCTTGTGGCTGATAAAGATGATGGATTTTCCTTCGCTGACGAGCTTTTTCATGATGGCGAACAGACCCTCGACCTCGATGTCCGTCAGCGCCGCGGACGGCTCGTCCAAAATCAGCAGCTCCGCGCCGTGGTAGAGCGCCTTCAGGATCTCCACGCGCTGCTGCGCGCCGACGGAGATCTCCGTGATCAGCTTGTCCAGCTCCACGTCCAGCCCGTATTTTTCCGACAGCGCGAGGATCTCCTTCCGCCGCGCCTCCCGGTCGATAAAGATCCCCTTGGAATTCCGGTCGCCGAGGATCATGTTTTCAAACACGGTCATCGCCTCGACCAGCATGAAGTGCTGATGCACCATGCCGATGCCGAGCTTGACCGCCTGGCTGGGCGACTCGATCCGCACCTGCCTGCCGTTGAGAAAGATCGACCCCTCCGTCGGCTGGTAAAGACCGATCAGAATGTTCATCAGCGTCGATTTGCCCGCACCGTTTTCGCCGAGCAGGGTATGGACCTCGCCCTTGGCTACGGACAGATTGACATCGTGGTTCGCATAGAAGTCACCGAATCGTTTGCTGATGTGCTCCATGCGCAGCAGTTCTTCCAACTAAATCACGCTCCTCTGTATTCACTTTCCGGCTCTTCTTGATAACGCCTTCTCTCTTCGAGCCGTCCATCACGCCGGCTGACCATCTGTCCGGGCCGGCGGTTATCTTAATTTTCAATATACACGAATTTACTCGAGATTTCAAACCTTTTCTGCCCGCCCCGCATTTTTCTATAAACTTCACAAATCCATTGGAAAAACCTGCAGGATCAAGGCAATCCTGCCACCTCGCAGCAGCTTCCGAGGGGCGGAGATCGCGGCGGATTTGGACGGCTTTCCGCCGTGCCGGAAAGCTGGACGCTTTGCCAGCATGCCGGTATTTACCAAAGAAACCATTTCCGTGTCCTTTTGGTGGGAGGTGGCTTTGGATATGCAGATAGAGAAAAATATTGCAGCCATGCTACAAAGCAAAATGAAGGAAACAGGAAAAACAAAACTGGAATTTTCAAAGGAGCTTGGGATCCCGCGCTCGACCCTGCAGGGGTATCTGAAAGGGGACAAGTGTCTGCGCTCGGATTCGATCGAGGAGATCGCAAAACGCCTGGATCTCCCATCGGCGCAGCTGATCTCCAGGCCGGTGTACGCGGAGGAATTCGTGCTGTTCCTCCTGGACACGCTCCAGGAGGAACTCCGGATGCTGCACCCGCAGGCGCAGGGACTCGCGCGGGAGGCTGCCGCGCTCCTGCACGCAGCATTCCGGCTCTCGGCGGAATGGAACCGCCTGGATGTGCACCCCACCGCAGCCAAGACAGAGGATTCAGAAGGTCTTACTTACCGGCATATTCCTTATGAAGCGCATGGCGAGGCGCGGATGCTCTATGCCTACGGAATGCTTGTGCAGAAATATCTGCAGATGCATTGGGCGACGATCTTCTTTGTCGTGCCCTTTTCCAATGACCGCTCCAGCGCAGCCCGGCTGGCAAAGCTCTGCACCGAGCACCAGCTGGATCCCATCCATCTTTTCGATGTGATCCACGATTTCATGAATACGGAGACGCGGAGCTTCTAACCAAAGCGGCGGTCGGATGACCCGGCCGCCGCTTTGCGCCTGCCGGGCAGCGCCTCTGCATACGCATGGGGCGCAGGGCAGAAAACAGGGCTGCCCCCTTTGGGGGCAGCCCTGTGCGGGAAAGGATCAGGCGGTGGTCTTTGCAACATTCTCCACGAAGCGGTGGAGGATGGCGGCGACCTGTGCTCTTGTGGCGTTGCCGGTGGGCAGGAGACGGCCTTCGGAGCCGTTGACCAGCTTTTCGGCGACGGCCCAGCTGAGCGGGGCTTTGGCGTAGGCGGAGACCTTCGCGGCGTCGGAGAAGCCGTTCAGGCCTGCGCTGGCGGTGGTGCCATACTGCTTGTACTGCGCGTAGCGGTAGAGGATGGCAGCCATCTGCTCGCGGGTGACGTTGGCGTTCGGGCTGAACATCGTGGCGCCGGTGCCGTTGACGATACCGTTGTCGGCGGCCCAGGTGACGGCGTCTTCGTAGTAGCTGTTCAGCTTGACATCCGAGAAGCCGCTGCGGCCGGAGACAGTGGGCTGGCCCTCGAGACGATAGAGGACTGTGACGAGCATGGCGCGGGTCATGGAAGCGTTCGGGCTGAACGTCGTGTCGCTGGTGCCGGAGAACAGGCCGTTCTCATAGGCGTAGACGACATCGTCATAGAACCAGTCGGCTTCGCGCACGTCGGTGAACGGGAGCACGCCGTTGGTGAACTCGACTTCGATCCTCGTCGAGACGGTCAGCTTGTCCACGGTGTAGGTCGTGACCGCGCCGACGGACTTGCCGTCGACCTTGACGTCCTTGACGTGGTAGCCCTTGTCGGGTTTGAAGGTGAAGGTGACGGATCTGCCGATGTGCGAGAGCGCCAGTTTCGGCTCGACGGTGCCGTTCTTGCCGACCTTCAGGATCTTGCCGAGCAGCTGCTGCACATACTGCTCCGGGCTGATGTCCGCCGCGCGGAGCCAGCCGTTGTAGTAAGTGCCGTCGCCGAGGGCGGGATAATCCGGGTCGTCGAACCAGTCGGCTGCCTCGTGCGCGTAGTCATTGATGTAGTGCCAGACGACCACGTCGCCGTCCTTGAGCTTCCAGTTCTTCAGACCGCGGTCCGGATGCGTGCCGTTGACCGTGTACATCCAGCCGGAGCGCGCGCCGTTGGTGAACTCGCTCAGGGCGTAGCCGCCGAGGCAGGACGGGGCGTAGATCGTGCGGACATAGTCGTTCTCCTCGCCGATGGAGCGCAGACCAGCCTCGCCGATAGCCTTGGTGTAAAGATCGTAGACCGTGGCATCCTCCTGCAGGTCGTAGGAGGTGGTGGGGATCCAGGTCACGTATTCGGGCAGGTAGCTGTCCTTCGTCAGGTTGACGTCCTGCGTGGCCTGGAGCGCGCCGATGAGGCGGAAGGTGACCGTGATATCCTTGCCGTTGAGCTTGTTGATCTTCTCCGCGGCTGCGTTGAAGCTGCTTTCGACCAGCTTGCAGTCGTCGGCGTTGTTGATGTTCCGGACGCCCTCTTCATAGGCCTCCTTGAGCTTCTGAAGGCCCCTGGCGGTGAAGGCCTTGGTGTCCTTCGCGTCGTAGATCTTCTTGAGATCGTCGAGCGCGGTCTGGCGCTTGTTGGTCAGGCGCTGCTGATACTCGGCTTCGGCCCGTTCGAGCGAGGTAAGGTTGGTGACCTCGCTCTTCTTGTCGCCGAGGGCTTCGTAGTAGCGGCGTGCCTGCTTGATGGCAGTGAGACTGTCGTCGGTGATCGGGAAGAGCGCGTCGATCATGTCCTCGACCTTGCTCACGTCGGTCTCGATGACCTCGCGGGCAAGGGCAGTGAGGTAGCCGGAGTCGTTCTTGAAGTAGAGCGTGCCGCGGGCGTCGCAGATCAGGCTGCAGAGGTTATACTGCTTTTCTGCGCCTGTCGGCGTGTAGAGCTCCTTTGTCACGCCGGTGTCGAAGGTATGCGCCGTGACGTCGTATTTGAAGAAGTTGATGGTGCCGTTCTCCTCGTTGCAGGAGCCGTAGATGTAGAGCTTGCCTTCGCCCGCCTTGTAGGCGTCGGAGACGAGGAGGCTGGACTGGATGTAGCCGGTCGTTGCAGCACGATCATACACCGACATGGTCTCCGCGTCAGTTTTGATCGCGTAGATCTTGCCGGGACTCTGGAACTGGGTCTGGCCGGAGCAGGTGACGAAGACGGTATCGCCGCAGACGACGGGCGTGCCGGTGATCATGCCGTCGAGCTTGAGCGCCTCAGGCGTGCCCAGCTGTCCGTCACTGCTCACCGTGGCGCGGTAGAGGTAACCGGCCTTGGAGGTGAAGTAGACGTAGCTGCCGGACTTCACGACGGCGGAGCGGAGGTCGCCGATGAGGTTCGTCTCGGTGTCGATGACGACGCCGGTCTTCGCGTTGACGCTGTAGAGGGTGGAGCCGTACTCGGTGGAGCCGCCCTTGCCGTTGTCGGAGCCGAAGATGACGTAATTGTCCGTCGCGTAGGCGCCGACCCAGTAGAAGCCGCCGGCCTTCGAGATGGTCCAACTGGTCTGCTTGGTCTCATTGGCGCTGGCGGGGTCCTCGTCGGTGGTGGAGAGGCAGAAGTAGGTGCCGGTCCGCTCCTCGGCCTGCCACGTGCCGGTGTAGATGTAGCCGTTGTGGTAGGTGATGGGCGAGATGAGCTGGCCTTCAAAGCCCTCGGAGACCCAGACGCTCTTGAGCGTCGCGGCGTCGATGGCCTGCACGTGGGCCTTCTCGTCGGACGTGTTCGCGTCGAGCTGGATGTAGAACTTGCCGTCGCCGTAGGCGATGGGGTTCGTGCCGAACTGGCTGGTACCGGCGAGCGTTTCGGAGGTCGCGGTGACCGTGCCGGTCTTCGGGTCGATGGCCTTGACGGTTCTGCCGGTGAGGACGTAGAGCTTGCCATTTACCATCAGCGGCGGGGTCGGGGTGCCGCCGATCTGGACGGACCAGGACTTGACGGTCTCGTCCTTGGAGATGGGCGTTTTCGCGGAGGTGACGCCGTTGTTTGCCTCATTTCCGCGGAAGCTGGGCCATTCGCCGGTGACGGGCTCGCTCGGGTCGACGGGGGTGACGGTGCTGCCCGCGGGAGCGAGGCTGACGTCGATGAGGAGCGAACCGCCTCTGAGCTGCACCTGTGTCAGCGAGCCGGTCTTGGTGACGTAGCCGCTGCTGGAGACACGGTAGGTGTAGGTGTAGCCTGCGCCGCCGAGGAGGGTATAGACGCCCTTGGAGTCGGGCAGGACGGGGGTCCCGGCCTGATCGATGACGGTGACGGCGGCGTCGGCGGGGGTGGTGGTGAAGGTGACGGAGGTGGTCTTGACGCGGTTGATGGCGACCGTGAGGGTCTTGCCGCTGACCACGATGTCGAAGCTGTCCTTCCCTGTCACGGTGACGTCCTTCGTCGCGCCGGACGTGCCGCCAATCGTCACGGCGTCCGACGCGAGGGCCGGGACGGCGGTGACGGAGACGGTGGAGGCGGAGTCGGGCAGGTCGAGCTTGTAGCCGGTCTCGGTCTTCGTGACGCGCTGGGCGGCATCCGCGATCTTGACGGAGAGGCTGGAAAGCTCGGGGACGATGACGATGTCGACCAGCTGGGTCTCGCCGCCGAAGGTCATCGTCAGCGTCTTTGTGCCGCTGGTGAGGGTGGCAGTGGAGAAGGGCCAGCTGAGGGCGTCATACGCGCCGGAGGTGGTCTGCGTCAGGGCCGTACCGCCGATGGTGCCGGTGGCCTTCTCGCCGGAATTCGTCCGGTAGAGGAAGGTCAGGGCGGACTCGGCGTTGGAGGCGAGGGCGGAGGCCGGGATGGTGACGGTCTTTTTGCCGTCCTGCCCGTCTGTGACGGTGTAGGCGGTGCTGCCCTGCTTCACGGCGAAGGAACCGAGGCCGCTGGCCTCCGAGGCGGCGGTGACGGTGACGGTATAGGTCGCGGTGGCGGACTTGTCTTCCGAGGTGACGGTGTAGGTCACGGGGGCGGAGAAGTCCTGCGCGCCTGTGACGATGCGGGCTTCGGCCATATCGCCCTCTGCCCGGAGACTATGGGCAAAATCAACCAGCTGGGCGATCTGGACGAGGTGCTGGAGCTGTGTACGCTGGATGAGCGTCTTGTGCCCTGCATCGATTTCGGCCATCTCTACGCTCGCTCGCTGGGCGTGCTGGACGGGCCGGAGAAAATGCGCCGGATGCTCGACCGGGTGGTCGAGGTGCTGGGAGAGGAGCGAGCCGGCCGCTTCCACAGCCACTTCTCTCACATTGAATTTACACCCAAGGGCGGAGAACTGCGCCATCTGTGTTTCTCTGACGAGGGCTGGGGGCCGGAGTTTGCCCCACTGGCGGCGGAGGTGGCCCGCCGGGGCTGGAGTCCCACCTTTATTTGTGAATCCGCAGGTACCCAGAGCGAAGACGCTCTGACGATGAAAGAACAGTATTT
>OKUM01001285.1_pt1 | contig 12370 bp, 5 predicted proteins | sample 1606801 | NCBI WGS metagenome assembly OKUM01 (sample SAMEA3882546, study PRJEB24775) | human gut metagenome | biome: human-associated habitat; feature: intestine environment; material: feces | place: Netherlands | collected 2009/2010
CTCGCTCACGCCCTTCGCGACGCCGTTTTCGACCGCCCACGCGACTGCCTTCGCGTAATAAGCGTCCGCCGGGACATCGGTGAACGGCAGGTCAGCGGACTTCGGCTCGGGAGAGCCTGCCGCACGCCACAGGAAGGTGACGGCCTGCGCACGGGTGCAGCCGGCGTTCGGAGCGAACAGCGTATCGCTCGTGCCGCCGGTCACGCCCTCCTGCGCCGCCCACAGCACCGCGTCATAGTAGTAATCCTCCGCGCGCACATCGGTGAAGAAGTTGAGCATGGTGTTGTCATCCATAAAGACCGCCTTCACCGTGATCTTGCCCGCCGGCATGACGAAGGTGTACCTGCCGCCGCCCTTGTCGGTCAGCGCGAGCGCCTTGCCGTCCTTGTCCAGCACGGTCAGGCTTTCGAGGGTGTAGCCCTTGTCGGGGGTCACGGTGATGGTCACGGTGTCGCCCTTGGAGGCAGACTCGGGAGAGACGGTCACGGTGCCGTGCTCATAGATGCCGGTCGGGATCTTGGTGTCGGGAATGGAGACGCTTCCGCCGCCGCCTCCACCGCCGGAGGAACCGCCGCCGGAGGTGTTGTCTGTGATGCGGATGCTGATCTTCTTTTCAGCGATCACACTGGTATCTGCGTTGACTGCGGCGCAGATCAGGGTCATCGTGCCCTCCTGATCACCGAAGCTGAGGGTATTTCCGCTGATCACGGCGTGGGTATCATTCTTTTCCAGCGTCCAGCGTACCGAAGCCGGGTAGGCCGCCAGCTCTTCCGCAGTAAAGGCCGTGCCGAACTGGTCGAGCGTCGTGACCTTGACCGCAGACAGGTCGAGCGCGGCATTTTTCCGGACGGACGAGGGGACGCCGTCTGCGGTGATCGCGGTCAGCCGTCTCGGCGCCGTGACCGTCAGGGTGATATGGTTGCTTTCGATGTCGCCGGAACGGGCGTAGATCTCGGTCGAGTCCTCCTTCAGCGCCTTGAGCGTTCCGTTTTCGAGCGAAACCACATCCGGTCTGGAGCTGACCCATTCAAAGCTGCCGCCGGTCATCTCTCGGCCGTACTGGTCGAAGCCGGTGGCGGTGAACTGCTCCGCGAGGACCGCGTTCTCATCCAGCCGCAGGACAAAGCCGTCCTTCCTGTCGGCGCGGATGGTCTTGAGGACGGGCTGCTGCTCGGCCTTGACAACGACATTCTTCGCCGTCTTTCCGGCAGAAGCCGAAGCCGCCTCAAGGATGACGTCCGCATAGGACGCCTCCGGGACGCTGCCGGCCGCAACGAGCAGTTTTCCGTTTTCAATCGTGGCATTAGTCTGATTGGTGTCTGCCAGTTTCCACTCGATGTCGGACGGGACCGCGCAGGGATTGCCGTGCTGGTCGCGGGCGAGCAGCGGGATGCGGGACAGGTCATAGGACGCGCCCTCGACAGCCGCAGGAGCGCCGCCGTTGTAGTACAGCTCGTTCAGATACGGCTTCGCCGTCACCTGTACGGCCAGCGGCTGCGTCGTTTTGTAAACCGGCTCGCCGTTCTCGTCCTGTCCGATCGGGTAATACAGGGTAACGGTATCCGTGCCGACGACAAGGCCGGTGAGCGTGCTGCCGCTGATTTCGGCATAGCCCTTGTCCGTGGTGAGCCGCCACTCGAACAGTTTTTCGTTAAGCGTCATGTCCTCGCCGTACTGATCCTTGGCCTCCACGTCGAGCGTGCTCAGGTCGAAGGTGTTCGCCGTATCATCATTATAGATGAGATCGGGGATCGTGCCGTTCACGGTCAGCGTCTCGAGCTGCCGCTCGGGCAGTACCTGAAGCGGCACGCGGTTGGACTCGGTGTCGTTTACGATGGCGTAGATCTGATAGTTGCCCGGCTGGGTAAATTCGATGTGGCCCGAGTCCTCGTCGATGGTCAGGCCGTCGTTGTCCTCCACGCCCCACTTGACTCTGCCGGTCACGTCGAAATTCTCGCCCTTCTCGTCCTTCGCGGTCACGGTCAGACCCTTAACGTCGGCGGTGTTGCTGCCGTCGTTGAAGTAGAACGGCTCAAAGCTGCCGGTTACGGTGACAGAGGACAGCTTGACGGGCAGGATGGTCAGCTCGACCAGCTCGCTCTTGAAGTCAGCCGTGGTCTCGATCGAAGCCTTGGGCTGATAGCGCAGAAACAGCTGCTTTCCGTCATTCGGCCTCAGTGCCTTGAGAACAGGGTAGCCGTTGCGGTTTGTCGTGACCTCGGCATACTCCGAAGCGTCATCGAGGTTTTCGTCCACGACCGTCCATTCGCCGCTCAGGCGCGGATTGAAGCCGTACCAGTCGACGTCAAACTCGTTTTTCGCCTCGACCTTGATGCTGTCCAGACGCAGGCTCTGCTGCTCGTACAGCGAGACCTGTTCGGTATCGGGTACGAGACGGTCGAGCGCATAGATCGGGTACACCTTCTGCGGGGTGATGACGGTGTTTTTAGATGTATAGTGGAACGAACCGAAGTACGGTGCAACCGGCTGACCGGAGCGCAGCTGATCGGCGGCCGTCTTGAATGCGCCCTGATACAGGGTGTTCATATCCAGACCGTCGGGGTCGTAGCCGGAGACATTCCGGTTCTGGATGCGGGCATCCAGATCCTCGATCGCGCTGAGGCCGTTCCGGCCGAAGGTGTACTGCTTGAAGTCCCGGCCCTTCCAGCTGTCTATCGAGCCCTTGGTTCGATGATAACCGGTAACCGAGAGGAGCATGGTCTTATACTTGATGTACACCGCGCCGGTATAAGGAATGGTCGTTTGCAGGTCGGTCACATCGACATTGATGTCGAGACCCGTATGCGCCGGCAGCGGTACGGAGATGGTATCCGTAATGGACTGCGCGTAGGACTCCTCCTTGCTGCTCTCGTAGGTCTTTTCCATGCCGTAGGAGTAGGAAAAGCTCTGCTCGACCTTGGCGGTGGGCGAAAGCGCAGCCAGAACGGGTACGCTGAATTCGACGCCTACCGTGGTCTCCTCGGTCCAGTTCTGCGAATAGGTATTGGAGACCGTGGTCGAGGTCGTGGTGCTCTTTTCATAGGTATAGCTTTTCTCGACCGTGTTTTCGAAGTCGTTACGGTTTTCCGCCGTCACCTTGTAGCTGTCCGAGCTGCCGCCCAGATTAAACTGGTAGCCCTTCTGCTCGAGCGACGCCGTTGTGTCATCCGTCTCGATGGAAGGCGTTTCAAACCGGTCCGCAATGCCCTGAATTTCAAAGTCGTAGAACGCCTGCACATAGTAGCCGTAGCCGGTGCTTACATAAGAATGATGGTCATCGCGTTCCCTCTCCGCTCTGGTAGAGACATAATAAACCGGGGTTTCTTCTTCCGGAAGTCTGTTCAAAACACCCGAGCCGCTCAGAACCGCGCTCTGGTCAACGACGCTGCTGACAGCATCCCGCAGACCCTTGGCTGTATACTGTACCTTCGCATAATCTGCCGCCGTCAGAGCGGTATACGGCTCATGATAGCCGTGTTCATTGTTGTCGTTATAGTACGTTTTTGGCAGGATATTGTTCGCAATAGCCGCCCACTGCTCCGCAAATTCGGGGCTCTGGATCATCTCCTGCAAAATCTGCTCCTGTGTGCCCGGCAGGTTGTAGGTATCCGAGGCATCGAAGATCTCCCAGTCGTTCTCCGCCGTCACCGCCGCCCCGGCTGTCGGGGGCAGCAGACCGAAGCACACCGACAGCGCCAGAACTGCGCTCAGTCCCCGCCGCCGTATCGTTCGCTTTTTACTCATACTGTTTTCCTCCTTTTCTGTGGTGTTCCTGCTCCGCCATGGACAGAAGCTCGTCGTGGCTCAGCTCTACGTCGCAGAAGCGGACAAAAATGCCGTTCGTCACCGCGCTGTTCCAGATCTGCGGGTCGGCAAGTGACCGGAATCGGAACTTGTCCAGATACGGCTCCATGTCCAGCAGGAGCCTGCTCCCGGAGACGAAATCGACCTGAAGCACATGACCGCCGAGCGGACGGACGGCCTCGATGTATTTCCGCTCCATCTGCCCTCCCCTCCTTTCTCAGAATGCAGATAAAAGGGTTCCACCGTACCTGTAGGATACAGCGGAACCTGAAAAATAACCATTAACAACTTGTTAGTTTGTGCGCCGCGCGCGGAACAGGGAAAGCGGATACGGGAGAGCCGCCGTGCAGAAAAATACACGTTCTGCGGTTTTTCTGCATCGTTTCCTTCCAGTTTATTCCTTGAATACGCTCCGCTCCGGTGCTATAATTGGGAAATACACAGTATATTTCATGCTGAGAAAGGAATGATATGGATATGAAAAGGCGTATTTTATCCTGTTTTCTGGCATTCTGCATGATCTTCGCCCTGCTTCCGGCACCGGCGCAGGCGGCAGGGAACGCAGAAAACGCGGCGCCGACCGTCAAGGCCACCGTGCAGCACGCGGCGACCGGACAGATCACCGCGCAGATCGAGGCTTACATGACCGATTCGGCCAACAAGACCCGGACGGTCAAGCCCTGCGACATCATTTTTCTGATCGAGCAGTCAAAATTCATGAATACGCAGAACGGCTCGGCCAATTCCGGCGACGAGCGCGCGGAAATCCTGAGCGCCATAGACCGCCTGCTGGACGGGTTGCCGCAGCCGACCACCGGCGGCGCGCACCGCATTGCGATCGCGGGCTACGGCCGCATCAACAACCCCGGCCGCAGCGACGGCTATAATGCCGCGCTCTACCCCGGCACGCCGTCGGACAATAATGACAGCCTGAACACCGGCTATTATACCAAAGACGGCTTTCATTCGCAGAGCGGCTGGACGGAATACAGTAAAGATGATCCAAAGGCCCTGCCGCAGCTGCCGTCGGGCTATCTGACAGATAAATATGACGATGTGTTCCTGTCGGTCGACGACGCCAAGCAGGTCATCGACGCCGATAAAATGGTGCCGTGGCACGCCGGTGCGGCGCGCATGGACGCCGGTCTGACCATCACGGAGCGGCTTGCCGAGATCGCCAAGGCGCACAAGGCAGGCGGTGAGGATCGAAATCTGATCGTCTGCATCGCCGCCAGCTCGCTCCCCTACCAGAACAACGGCACTTATCAGCAGCTGCGCCCGGAGGCGGCGAAAGCGGCGGCGAACACGCTCAAGACAACCTATGGCGCGACCATTTTCGGTCTGGGCGATTTCAACAAGCTGACCTTGGAAAGCGGTAATCCTCTGAACGACCCCGACGAGCAGCGGAAGAACTTCAACGACACCATGGCGTCCATCTGCGGCAATACGTCTGCACACGGCGCGGACTATTTCAAGGGACTCAGTCAGGTGCACGACATCGACGAGGCGCTCAACGAGCTGATGACCAAAATCGACGCCAATGTCGGCGAGGGCGCAGCCGAGAAGCTGAGCATTGATGTGGACAGCTTCACCGAGGGCGCGGGCAAGAGCTACAGCTGGAGCCAGCTGAAGGACGGCCACCATATCCTGTCCGCCGGCAGCATCCGCGAGGTCGCGTCGGTGGATTATTACCGCTTCACTGGCTATGACGACAGCAGCGGAACGCCGCTGTTCGAGTCGACGCCCTCCCGCCATACCGAACAGAACCTTGCGGACATCGGCCGCGGCAACGCCATCCAGACCTCTCTGAACATTCTGCCGATTCCGCCGCAGGAGAAGGCAGGCGAGACAATCAGGGGCGCGAATTACGGCGAGAAGGTCGTCATCACCATCACCGACCCGGTCTGCATCGACTATGAATGGATCGGGCGCTGGACGCCGCCGAAACTTGCTCCGCCTAAACACGAGCACGCCGCGCGCGGAACGACGCACAAGCCTGCCGCGCCGACGCAGAACGCAGTGGCCGTGGACGACCTGAACCTGAAATTCGACGGCTGGTACCGCCTGAGGGACGAGACGATCGACCAGGGAAAGCCAACGTGGACATACAACGGAAAGACCTACGTCAAATACACCGGGACCGTGTTCCCGGCGTTCGGCAGCGACCTTAAGCTGTACGGCCGCTGGCTGCCCGAGGTTCAGGTCTCGTTTCACTGGGCCGGCTCGGTCATCCCGGTGGACGGGGACGGCAATAAAATCGCGCCGCCGTCCGCGCTGAGCCTTTCGCTTGACGGAAACGGAAAACGTTACTATCAGGCGACTGCGCCGACGGCGGACGGCTTCGAGTTCGACGGCTGGTACAAGGATTCCGACTGCAAGCAGAAATTCCAAGAGGACGGCGAGATTCTGACCGCAAACACCAACCTTTACGGCCGCTGGACGAGGCTCGGCACGAAGACCGTGACCTTCAAGGTGCAGAACGGCAAATGGTCGAACGGCACAGCAGAGGACAAGACCGTTACCGTCGAGCTGCGCAACGGCCTCGGAACGCTGTCTGCGAAAGACGTGCCGACGGGTATGACTCCGGTCAACGAAAACGAATACAAGACTCTCGGCACGTGGGACATCCGCCCGAACACCGACCCGAACGGCATCAGTGAGACGGGAAACTATGTCTATACCTATACCTTCCCTCCGAAGAGCAAATGCACGGTAACTTATCACTGGGTGAGCACGGAGAACCCGGATTCCGCCGTCCTCCCGGCGCCGGAGATAGTGACCGAGGATACGACTTATACGGTCGAAACGGTTTCCCAAATAGAGGGCTGGACGTTCTCGGGCTGGTATGATAAAGCGAACTGGACTGACACCGATGAGACCGTAAAACCAGGAACGTACAGCAGCACAGGTCAGACTATCGACCTCTACGGCAAATGGACACATAATCCCTGTACCGTAACGTTTCGCGCGGATTATGAAGGGGCCGAACGCGGATACCTGGATGCGAACAAACAGACCGTTGTTCTTACATATACGGTTCCCTACGGCTCTACCCTGCGGAAGGAACGCATAAGCCTGCCGACCCCGGTTCCCGGTGAGGCGACCTACTATTTCTTCAAGGACTGGGATCTGGATAACCTTTTCTATACCGATCCGGATGTTCTGGATATGCCTGTGCGCTCCAATCTGACCTTCGTCGCCCAGTGGTGGCCGATCGTGACGTTCGACGCCAACGGCGGCGCATGGAGCAGCGGCGAGACCATGCACTATGTGAAAATTACTGATAAGGTTGCGGCGGAAAGTACGCCGGTCAGAAACGGCTATACCTTCCTCGGCTGGTATACCGACGACGGCAATCGGGCGAATTTTGAAGACACGGTGAACGGCCCCAAAACCCTGTATGCACACTGGGCAAAAAATGCCGCCGTCACGTTCCGCATCGTCAACGGCACATGGTCGGGCGGCGCAGCAGAGGACAAGACCGTAACGGTCGTGCTCTATCCGCAGGCGGACGGCACCGCGAGCGGCACGCTGGACGCAAGCTATGTACCGCAGATCATGCTCCCGGCGCCGGGATACGAAAATACCGCCGGCGGCTGGGAACAGACGCCGAACACCGACCCGAACGGCATTACCGGAGATGTGACCTATGTCTACCGGTTCGGCAGCACCGGCGGCGGCAACCTGGGCGGCATTGTTGGACTGGGGCTTAGGTGCCGGAGCGGTGGCAGGCGCGGGGGCCGCAACGGGCTGAGGCGTCGGAGCCGGCGCAGGCTGAGGCGCAGGCGCTGCAGGCTTGGAAGCTGACACGGACGCAGAACGAGGCGCAGGCTGGGCAGTCGGAACAGCAGCACCACGGTCCCAAGGCATACCGCCCTGGCGCGCGGACGTAGCAGCGGGGGCAGCGGATGCCGCCGGAGCGGCAGCACGAGTGCCCGAAATGAGCGTCGGCTGTTGGGCAGCAGCGGGTACGGATGCTGCAGGCGCGGCGGCCTGAGCAGCAGCCACGCTCGCCGGCACGGCGCCGTTGGCAACCATGGCCTCCAAGCGTGCCACGCGCTCGGCCAGGGCCTCAATGGTCAGATCGGCCTCGGGACGTGTCAGGCGCGTGCAGGCGATCTCGAGCACCAGGCGCACGTCGCTCGCGCCCCTCATCTCCAGTGCGGCATCGTCGAGCACCGTCAGCACACGGGCCAGGCGGTCGGCAGGATGCTCGCCAAAGGCAGCGGCCTCGGCAGCAAGCGCCTCGGCCTGCTCGAAGCCGCCCTCAAACAGCTCGGCACGGGCACCGGCAACGCAGGCAACATACACGTCGCGCACGTGCGCCACCAGGTCGCGCGTCAGCTCCAGCAGGTCGTTTCCTTCCTCGACCTGCGCACGGATCAGTCCATAGAGCTCGGCGACATCACGCTCGGCGATGGCGCGGGCAAACTCGCCCAGAATCTGGTCCGAAACCTCGCCCAAAAGCGAGCGGGCATCGTCCGCATGCACGGCGCCGTTGCCAAAAACGCTCAGCTGCTCCAGCGTGGAGAGCGCGTCGCGCATGCCGCCCTTGGCATGGCGCGCCACGATAGCCAGCGCCTCGTCGTCGTAATCGAAGCCCTCCTGCTCGCACACGTAGGACAGGCGATGCTCGATATCCTCGTTGCCGATGCGGTGGAAATCGAAGCGCTGGCAGCGCGAGAGGATGGTCTCCAGAATCTTTTGCGGGTCGGTGGTGCACAGCACAAAGATCACGTGTGCCGGCGGCTCCTCGAGCGTCTTGAGCAGCGCGTTGAACGCCGCCGTCGTGAGCATGTGAACCTCGTCGATGATATAGATCTTGTACTTGCCGCGCACCGGGGCAAAGTTGACGGAGTTGATGATCTCCTCGCGCACGTTGTCCACGCCCGTGCGGCTTGCGGCATCGAGCTCGTAGACATCGGGGTGGTTGCCCTCGGCGATGAGCTCGCACTCCTCACAGGTGCCGTCGGGCATGCAGCCGCTCGCACCCTCGGCGCGCGCCGCCTCGGCATTGCGGCAGAGCAGCGCCTTGGCAAGAATACGCGCCATGGTGGTCTTGCCCGTGCCGCGCGGACCGCAAAACAGGTAAGCGTGGGACAGGCGCCCCTCGGTGATGGCGTGCTCGAGCGTCGAGACGATATGCTGCTGGCCCACCACGGAGTCAAAGGTGAGCGGGCGATACTTTCGGTACAACGATTCCATGGGTGCTCCCCCGGGTATACTGAGTCTTGTTGCCGCGGCGGCCATGCGGTCGCACGGCATACTGCATTCATAATAACCCGTACGGCGAGCCCGCCGCGATAGGAGTCCAAAGAGCATGGCAGACGCAGAGAGCAACCTCGTTCCCTCCGAAGCAGCCGACCAGGTCGAGGTCGCGCTCGAGAAGCAGGCCGCAGCCGACGACGGCATCCTGTACCTCAACGAGTACCAGTACGAAAACGACCTGGTCACCGACTTCGCCCGCCTGGTCGCCTCGCCCAGGCGTCGCGGCTCGCTGTATGTCGCCGCGGCAATTGCCGCGCTCATCGGCATCGGCATGCTGGTGGCCGGCGGCAACTGGATCAAGTTTGGCGTCGTCCTGATCGTATTCGGCGCCTTTTTGGCCTGGTGGAGCAAAAACCTGCACCACACCCTCGCCCGCGACTTTATCGACGCCGTCGAGGCCGACGAGTCCATGGGTGGCCGCTATCGCCGCGTCGCCGCCAACGAGGACGGCCTGATGGTTTGGGGCAAGAGCGGCAAGTCGCAGTTCTTCCCGTTTGAGAAGCTCGACCACGTACTCGACGGCGAGCGCATCTTTGTGGCCATGTTCGCCGACCAGGGCGTGACGATCCCTAAGGACACCTTTGTCCGCGGCGATGCCGAGCAGTTCGGTCCCTTCCTCAAGGCCCGTATCAACAAAAAACTCCGCATTGAGACCAAGAAGAAGAAAATGAAGGCCGAGAAGGCCGCCGCCGAGGCCAAGCAGGGCGACAAGCCCCAGGAGACCAAGGGCAAGCAGCGCAAGCAGAAGAAGGACAAGAAGAAGCGCTAAGGCCAAGCCAGACAGGCAGCCTCGCATCCCGCTATCCTCCCCATGCACCCGAGCGTGCTACACTAGCAGCATCTATGCCACCGCGAACGACTTGGCCCCGCGCCTGCCGCTCGCAAACGAACTTTAAACGCACGAGGGTTGGCCATGCCGCTTTTCTCGCAACATACCGCCCGGTTCTCGCCGGACGTTCCCTTGGAGGGCACCAGCTCTCGCGAGCTGCTCAAGCGGTACCAGCCGCTCGAGACGCTTGCGACCGGCGGTTTTGGCTCCATCGAGATTTGCCGCGACACGCACCTGCGCCGTCGCGTGGCCATTAAGCGCATCCCTCTTATCAACGGTGCCGGCATGCCCGCCAGCGACATCATGGATGTCCTGCGCGAGGCGCACACTGCCGCCATGCTTCAACATCCCAATATCGTGCAGGTTATCGACTTTACGCACGACACCGCCTATGCCTACCTGGTCATGGAGTATGTCGACGGTATGTCGTTGGCCGAGTTTTTGCATCGCGTGGACGGCCATTCGCTTACCTTTGACGAGGCCGCGGCAATTGCCGACGCGCTGGGCCAGGCGCTCACCTTCGCCCATAGCAACGGCGTGCTCCACCTGGATATTAAGCCCGCCAACGTGCTCATCGACCACTCGGGCAATGTAAAGCTCACCGACTTTGGCATGGCGCGGCTGTCGTCTGCCGGCGGCTTTGGCGGATCGCGCGGCGGCACCATCGGCTACATGCCGCCCGAGCAGCTCGATATCGAGACCGGCACGGTCGACGAGCGCGCCGATGTCTTTGCCCTCGCCTGTGTGATCTACGAGGGCCTGTGCGGCAGCGCTCCCTTTATGGCGGCCACGCCCGCCGACTCGCTCGGCCGCATCATCGGCGGCGCCACCTATCCCAGCGAGCTGATACCACACTTTCCCCCGGGAGCCGAGGCTGCGCTCATGAGCGCGCTCTCCCCCATGCCGCAGGACCGCCCCAACAGCATCGAGGCATTTTGCGACCAGCTCCTTGCCGGTCTGGGCAGCGTGCGCGAAGGCCGTCGCAGCCTGGAGCAAATGGTTGGCGAACTTTCGGATGACGAACAGGAGCTCGACGATATCGAGCCGTCGCACTACGAGGACGACGCCATCGAGGTCGACCCCGCACTCGGCTGGGCGGGCACGCGCTGGAGCCATGCGCGCGACTACACCATGCGCACTATCTCGGCACTAACGTGCGGCACCTTTAGCTTTTTGCTGATGCAAACGGCCGGGGTCGCGGCGCTTCCCGGCCTGGTCATTGCGGCCATCGCGATCGGAGCGGCGGCTGGCCTGGCCCCCCAGATTGGCTCGGCTATCTCGGCTGTGGGCTTTTTGGTGCTCATGGCCAACGCCACCATGCAGGCGCAGGGCATCCTGTCGATGCTGCCGGTCGCGGTCGTTTTTGCCGCCGCCATGTCCGGTTGGTGGATTGCCTGGGGACGAACCGAGGCGGCTGCGAGCGCGACGCTCACCTGCGCGCTTGCGCTGGGTTGCCTAACCGGCGACGCCCTCCTTGCCGCCGGAGCCGCCGCGAGCATCGCGGCGTTTTGGCTCGGCCCGGCAAGCGCCGCCGCGGCAACGGGCATGGGCGCGCTTTTTGCCCGCCTGGCCACGGTCGCGCTTTCAGCCGGAGGCGTGCTGGGGCTCGGTAACGTTGCCGCAGCGCTGGGAGACCCGCTCCTTTGGGCTGCCTTTGTGCTGGTCGCGGCAACTGCCGCAGCGTCATCCGCGCTGCTCAATGCCCGTGCCAAGCGTGCCGATCAGGGCTCAAACCTTGCCGCAATCGCCGCCATCGCTGTCACCGGCATCGGCTGCGCAGCGGCGTCCTGTCTTGCACACCATATGGAAATTGCCAGCCTTGCAGCCGCGGTCATCGCCAAGGCGGCGGTTGCGGGAACCCTATCCTCTATAATCGTTGGGATATGCCTATATTTGCTCGGATACCAAAGAACCTATACGGAGAGTGATCTTTCGTGAACTTCCTGAACATCTTCGAGGACCACGTGGCCGGCATCTTCGGTGCCACCCGTGCCCCGTTCTCCTTTAAGAAGCTTGCCAAGCAGGCCGCTCGCGACATGGAGGATCAGACTCTGGTGATCAACGGCGTCAACACCGCGCCGGCGCTCTATACCATCCTGATTGCCGCCGACGACGATCCCATGCTCGCCCCGTTCTACCCCGAGCTTTCGCGCGAAGTCCGCGAGTTTGTGAAGGCACAGGCCGAAAAGCGCCGCTATGTCTTTGTCGGCGAGCCCCTCGTGCGCTTTATGATCGATCCGCAGCTGCGCGCCGGCAAGTTCTCGGTCTTTGCCGAGAACGTCGACGCCCCCACGCTCGGCCGTCTGTACGAGGAAGAGCGCGCCTACCAAAACGGCCTGGGCCAGAACAACTCCGCGGCAAGCCGTGCCGCCAGCGCCCCGCGCGCCGGCCAGCAGCAGTTTGCTGCCCCGCAGCAGCAGCGCCCCGCCGCCATGCCCCAGCAGCCGACGCCCCGCGCCGCCGCTCCCG
>OKUM01001291.1_pt1 | contig 12347 bp, 7 predicted proteins | sample 1606801 | NCBI WGS metagenome assembly OKUM01 (sample SAMEA3882546, study PRJEB24775) | human gut metagenome | biome: human-associated habitat; feature: intestine environment; material: feces | place: Netherlands | collected 2009/2010
TAGCCGTCCAGTGCCATCTTGCGGATATAGGCACTCAGGCTTCGGATGCCCATGCTGAGCATCTTTTCATAGATACGGTTCTTTTCTGTTTTGCTCAAGCGCAGGATGATGGTTTCATCCCGCTTTTCTTTCATCGTGCATCACCATCCTTGTCGTAGTAACTGCGGAAGGGCTTCACAGGCTCCGGCTTATCGGATTTTTCCTCCAACGCCGCCAGCACTGAAGGGCGGCGGGGTGCATCCTCGTCTGGTTCTTCCTCCTGTTCCGGCTCGTGGCTCTTTTCGTCCACGTCCAACTGGGCGTTCAGCTCTGCAAGCCGAGCGGACTTCTCTGCTAGTTCTTCCTCCTGTGGGAAGGGCTTTTCCACCTCAATCTGCGCCGCCGCCTGCTACTGATGCAGGGTAGCCAGCTCGTTCTCTGCGGCGGTGATGCGCTCCGGGAAGCTGTTCAGCGAATTATCCAGACGGATAATGTTGCCCAGCGGGTCGGTGCCCAAGGGCACCGTGTACTTCCGCTGCCCCTTCAAAAGTGCCTGATACTCACTGCGGAAGGTATCGAACCGCAGGGACAGTTCAAAGCCCCGGTAGCTTCCGATGACCTTTTCTTCGGCGTTGGGCAGTTCGGAACAAGCGAGGACCAGTCGCTCACCGGCGGTCTTTTTCTCGTCGTAGGTCACGCCCTTGATGGTCATGCCGCAGAAACCCTCTTGCACCTGCGGGTGGGCAGCGGCAAGCTGTGCGTCCGCTTTCACCCCAGCAATATAGGCGTTCGTTTCCTGAATGTCAGCCGGGAATTTGGTCAGCAGCTTGTCTTGCAGGCGGAATTTCTGGCTCTGGTGGTCGGCTTTCAGAACCTTCAGCTTGGCGACCTGAACGTCCAAGTCCATCTTTTCCTTGATGAGCGGGTTTCCGGCACACAATGCCTTGATCTCCGCATAGGAAAGCGCCTGCTCGTCCACATCCTCGCAGGAGCGAACCGGGGATTTGCTGGTCATAATCTGCGAGATAAATCGCTGTTTATTCTCAAGGGTCTGAAACAAGTACGAGTCAAATGTCCCTTCCGTGACGTAATTGAACACCTTGACTTCCTTATTCATATTGCCCTGACGGATGATGCGACCATTGCGCTGGGTCATGTCGCTGGGCTTCCAGCCAACATCCAGATGATGCACCGCCACAAGTCGGGACTGGACGTTGGTGCCCGCTCCCATTTTTGCAGTGCTTCCGAGCAAAACTCGCACATCGCCAGAGCGCACTTTGGAGAACAATGCCGCCTTTTTCGCTTCGGTGTCGGCGTTGTGGATAAACTCAATCTCGCTTTCCGGCACTCCGGCAGAGATCAGCTTTTTGCGAATGTCATCGTAGACGTTGAAGTTACCGTCATTTTTCGGGGTGGAGAGGTCGCAGAACAAAAGCTGTGTCAGCTTCTGATCTTTGCCCTCCTCCCAGATTTTCAACACGTTCTGCACACAGACGTTCAGCTTGCTGTTGGGGTCGTCCGGCAGGATGGGGTTCATCAGGCGAACATCCAGACCGATCTTTCGGCCATCGTTGGTGACGCACAGCATATTGTCCTCGGACGCATCCACCGTGCCGGAGTGGATTTTCGCAGCGCGTCTGCTCAGCTCCTGCACCATTTCTTTCTGAATCTCGGACGGTTTTGCTACCACTGTCTCAAACTTTGCCTCCGGCACCGGAAGATGGAGCTGGTCGGATGTTTTAATGTCCGCAACCTCCTTGAACATGGACATCAGTTCCGGGAGGTTGAAGAACTTGGCAAATCTCGTTCTCGCCCGATAGCCTGTACCTTCCGGCGCCAGCTCGATTGCAGTGGTGGTCTCTCCAAAGGTAGATGCCCAGCAGTCGAAGTGGGTTAGCTTTTTCTGTTGCAAGGTGCTGTACTGCAAATACCGCATGACCGTGTACAGTTCGGTCATGGAATTGCTCACGGGCGTGCCCGTGGCGAACACCACGCCCCGCCCGCCGGTGATCTCATCCAGATAGCGACACTTGCCGAACATATCGCTGGATTTCTGCGCTTCGCTGGTGGATAATCCTGCGACATTCCGCATTTTTGTGGTCAAAAAGAGGTTCTTGTAAAAATGGCTCTCGTCCACAAAAAGCCTGTCAACGCCCAGTTGTTCAAAGGTGATTACATCGTCTTTACGCTCATCGGAGCGCAGTTTTTCCAGCTTGGTTTCCAGCGTTTTCCGGGTCTTTTCCATCTGCTTGATGGAGAAATTCTCACCTGCGTGGACTTTCAGCTCATTGATGGCGGCAAGCGTTTCATAAATTTGCTCCTGAATGATGCGTTCCTGCCGCTCAAAGGACAGCGGGATGCGCTCAAACTGGCTATGCCCGATGATGACGGCATCGTAGTCCCCGGTGGCGATGCGGGCACAGAATTTTTTGCGGTTGGCAGTCTCAAAGTCCTTGCGCCGTGCCACCAAAAGTTTGGCGTTAGGGTAGAGGTTCAAAAACTCCGATGCCCATTGCTCCGTCAGGTGATTGGGAACCACAAACAGCGATTTCTGGCACAGCCCCAGCCGTTTTGCTTCCATAGCGGATGCTGCCATTTCGTAGGTCTTGCCCGCACCAACTTCGTGTGCAAGCAGCGTATTACCGCCATAAAGCACATGAGCGATGGCGTTGCGCTGGTGCTCCCGGAGGGTGATTTCCGGGTTCATGCCCACGAATTTGATGTGGGAGCCATCGTATTCACGGGGTCTGGTGCTGTTGAACAACTCATTGTACTGTTTTACCAGTGCAATGCGCCGCTGAGGGTCTTGCCAGACCCAGTTGGCGAAAGCATCCTTGATGACCTGTTGTTTTTGCTGTGCCAGCATGGTTTCCCGCTTGTTCAGCACCCGTTTGGGCTTGCCCTCGGCATCCTCAATGGTGTCATAGATGCGGACATCTTTCAGGTTCAGGGTCTCCTCCAGAATCTTGTAGGCATTGGCACGGCTGGTGCCGTAGGTTTCGGAGGAGATAATATCGCCCCGCCCGGTGGCAGTTTTGCCCTCCACACGCCATTCTGCGGTATAGGGAGAATATCTCACCTTGACTGCATGGCGCAGATAGTAGGGAATCTGGAACGTCTCGGTCATAAACTTCTGGATAATGTCCGGGTCCAGCCAAGTAGCACCCAGCCGTACATCAATTTCAGATGCTTCCAGTTCTCTGGGCTGTGCTTTGGTCAGTGCATCCACGTTGACCACAAATTCCGGGTTTGTCTCAGCGGCGAACTGTGCCATCCGCAGCTTCGCCCGGACATCGCCGGAAAGGTACTCGTCTGCCATCTGCCAGCCGGCTTCCGGATCAGTGGGGTCGGCGGCGGGGTCCTTGAAGATCACACCCGAAAGTTCGGTGGTAATGCGCCCATAGTCACCGGGAGTGCCCAGCAGTTCTGCCATATAGGGTAAATCCACCTTGCCGCGTTCTCCGATGGACACCGCCAACGCTTCGCTAGGGGTATCCACACTGGTGACGTTGCGTTCCGGGCGAATCGTGCGCTTGGTGAACATCGCCGCCTTGGATTTAAGCTGCCCTTGCTCGTCCAGATTTTCCAGCGAGCACAGCAGATAATACGAGGAATCCTGCTCGAACAGCCGCCCGTTTTTGCGGTCATTCAGCAAGCCATATTTGGCGGTAAAGGCATCGTAGGCGGCGTTCAACTTTGCCTGTGTCTCCTTGATATCCTCGTCCGGGTAGTCGTTCAACTGCTGGTCAATCAGTTCGTTGACGATCTGCCGCAGCTCTACCATGCCGGTGACACGCCCCTTGGCGGTGTCGGACAGTTCCACCTGTGTCATCACGGAATTTTCCCGGTAGAACACTTCGCCGTCCACCACGGTGTAGCTGAAATTCTTCACGTCCGGGTCGGCAGGCAGGGTGCGCCGGGTGGTTTCTTCCTCGGCAATGTCGGGGGCATCTACCTCGGCGGCAGTATACTGTCCTTCGATGTGCTGCACCGCCTCAGCAAGCTGGTCGGCAAGGCTGGTGCCCTCGATGGGTGCAACGGTCAGGTCGTGACCATATTGGGTGCTTTCGGTGGTGAGTTCTCCCAGCACCATCTCCGGGTGGTCTACGAAATACTGGTTGATGGCAAAGCCATCTTCTGTTTTGCCAAGCTGTACCCAGTCCGGCTCATGGTCAATAGGGCGGTCACGTTTTTGCAGGAAGATAATGTCGCTGACGACCTCTGTTCCTGCATTTGCCTTGAACGCAGTATTCGGTAGCCGGATAGCACCCAGCAGATCAGCACGTTCGGCAATGTGCTTTCGGGCAGAAGAATCCTTGCTGTCCAGCGTGTAGCGGCTGGTGACGAAGGCCACGATGCCGCCCGGACGCACTTGGTCGATGGCCTTGGCGAAGAAATAGTTGTGGATACTGAAACCGAATTTGTTGTACGCCTTGTCGTTTACCCGGTACTGGCCAAAAGGAACATTACCCACGGCAAGGTCATAGAAATCGCGGCGGTCGGTGGTTTCAAATCCGGCAACTTTAATGCTGGCTTCCGGGTAGAGCTTTTGTGCAATGCGGCCTGTGATGCTGTCCAGTTCTACACCGTACAGGCGGCTGTCCTGCATGGTGTCCGGCAGCATTCCAAAGAAGTTGCCCACGCCCATGCTCGGCTCCAAAATATTGCCGCTGCGGAATCCCATACGCTCCACGGTATCATAAATAGAGTGAATCACCACTGGAGAAGTATAGTGTGCGTTCAGGGTGCTGGCACGGGCGGCAACATATTCTTCCTCGGAGAGCAGCCCTTTCAGTTCGGTATACTCCTTTGCCCAGCTATCTTTTTTATCATCAAAAGCGTCTGGCAGACCGCCCCAGCCGACATACTGCGAAAGAATCTGCTGTTCCTCGGCGGTGGCACCCCGATGCTCCTGTTCCAACTGGAACAGGGTGCGGATGGCTTCGATGTTCCGGGCATACTTCTGCTTTGCTCCGCCCTCGCCCAGATGATCGTCCGTAATGCGGAAATTTCCGGCAGCTTCCGGCACAGGTTCAACGTTCAAGGCTTCGTCTGCGGCGGCTGCATCCGGGAATGTCTGCCATTCGCCGTTGATCTCCACAGAGATAGGCAACTTGTCCAGTTTTTCATCAGGCGTAGGCTCATCCTGCCGCAAACCGTCCTCGAACTGCTGCTTGTTCAGCACCTCGTTGCTCCACGAATAGCCCTGCGCACTGGTGTCGATGCGCACATCGGTTTCGCCAACATAGCCGATTGTACCTTCGATGGTTTTGGTGGGGAGGTCTACAACAACGGAATCGCCAACCTTGTAATCAACTGCCTTTTCGGGAGCAGCATCAAGGGCTTCATCCTGCTGCTCGTACAATTCCCGGACAAGAGACAGCGATTCTTCTCGGAAAATCGGCATCCGTACATCGGCCAGAGCCATATCCTGCAAGGAAACTTTGCCCTTGTCAAAATCCACCCCGTCAACCCGAAATTCCCGGCCATCCATATTGATAACGGAGCCGATGGGAAGATAATCCTCTTTGCGCAGGTACTTGGTCTGATGGTGAGTGCCATTCTCGCTTAACCCGGCAAGGTAGACGTTGTTGCCCGCAGACCACAATTCTTTTGATTTTCTCGCCCATAAGCTAGGTGAAAAGCCGGAAACCTTAACTTCACCTAGTGCAGTCTTTTCAGTGAGCAAGATACCATTGATGATTTTGGAAACCTTTACGGCATCTTCTCCATAGAACATAAAATTGCCGCCAGCTTCAAATCCAACCAGAGTATCCGGGTGCTGCGCCTTTAATGCAGTGTATTCGGCTGCACTGGCGGCGTTCAGTTCAAGGGGAAAGTCGATGGCTCTTCTTTCTTTGTCCGACAGGTAGCGGTTAGACTGAATCATCAGATCAATATATTTTTCGACCCGATCCCAGCGGAGAAGCACTTTCTGATGGTCGGGATAATGCTCAAACGTCAGACCCTTGCTGTCATGGTCAAGCCAACCATTGCTTCCGTCCAGATAGGTGTGCGAGGAGCCGCCGGGTCCGTTTGGGGCGTATTCTTTCGCCAGAGCTTTTGCCCGGAGTTTTCGGTCAGGCTGGAGCTGATAAATTTTCCAGATGCGAAGTTTGCTGTTTTCAAAGTTAGAACCTCTCCGCAGCGCGTTTTCGATCTCAGTCTGTGACAAAGAGAAAGCGGAGGGCGATTTTTCGCTCTCCGCTTGGTCGATGGATTCAATTTGTTTGGCTTCGGTGGGAATGTGGGCATCGAAGAAGCTTAACTGTAAATCAGTTCGTTCAGCACCAGTTCCTCGGCCTGTGCTTTCAGACTGTTCATGTGCTGCACCCACCCCATCTGATGCTGCTCCTTGTTCGGAGCCGGGTTCTGCTTCAGCAGTTCCTGCATGGTCTGCTGCATCTGGCTCTCTGCCGTCTGCTCCACCTCCATCAGGTGCGGGTACAGGCTCCCGTTCAGGAGCATCGTGTTGTACAGTACCGGGCGATGGTTCATCAGGTACGTCCGGCGCAGCCTGCCGTACTTGCCCAGCGGCTTCCGGGGCTGGTTCAGGGTCAGGTTCGGGAGCTGGTAGTCCCCGACGGTCGAGTAGGTCACGTTCCTGCTGTTCATATTCATACTGGCTCCTTTCTACATTGCGGCGGCGGATTGTCGTTTTTACGGTTCGTTCGATGTTGCGCAGCACATCCCGGCTGCATTCGCTGACTGCGGTGCCCAGCGCATACACGGCGGCAGGCGTGGAAAAAGAGAAGATGGCCTGAAAATCGTCACGGTCAAAATGACCGTCCGGCTCAAGGCCGCAGCGTTCCAGAACCGTATACAGGATGCTGATTGCGGCGGCAGATTTGAACTGGAACTCCTGTCCGGCTTCATCATAATCTATCAGGAACGAACCGTCAACGATGTCGAGAATGTCGCCGCTGTTGTTGTCCCAATAGGAATCCACCAGCTTGCCCGTCAGGTCAGAAATCTGCTGGCTGAGCCTTTCATGGTAAACGCCGTACTCTCTGGCAATCATTTCCGACACAGGCTGCATCAGATCGGGGCCGAGCTGCCACACCTCCGGGTCACGGGAATTGCGGCGCACCCCGGTGTCGCTCACATCAAAGACATAGTGCAGACGCGGCACACTGCTGGACTGGTCTAACAGGGCGATGCCCTTGGAGCCATGCCTGACGTAGCGGTTCATGCGGTTGTTCCAGAGGTCGAAACTGGCACAGGCGGTAGCATCAGGACGCTGGGCGTAGATCATGAGCTGGTCTGCATAGCTGTATTTATACAACCGGGATGCAGTGGTCAGATAGTCCGTCCAGTTTTCCCAATACCGGGTCAGTTCCTTTGCCGTTTGCTGGGCGAGATTAAGATATTCTTGCGTTTTATTTGGCATTGCGTTCCTCCCTTCATGTTTCGTGGAAAACAAAAAAGCGAGCGGCCTTTTCAGGTCACTCGCTTATGGAATTAAAACTGGTTTTAGTACAGCATGAATCGAAGCGTTCTATCAAGACCTCACTTTTGAGGGTTTCAAAAACTAGAACCGCAAAGTTTCGATTTCAAAGCAAGAACGTTCTGACGAATCTGCTCTATGACTGCTTTGAATTCATCATCGCTTTTTCCGGTAGGGTCATCCAGACCCCAATTCTCATCAAAAGGTCTGCCAATGAACGGGCAGCTGACATTGCAGCCCATGGAAATAGCGATATCCGGCTTTGGAATTGCAGAAATCAGCTTGGAATACTGTGTCTTTTCCATGTCGATGCCATATAGTTCTTTCATCAGGCGCACAGCATCCTGATTGATCTGCGGTTTGGTTTCGGTTCCAGCCGAGTAGCTTTCAAACACATCTGCGGCCAGTACCTTGCCAAAGGCTTCGGCAATCTGACTGCGGCAGGAATTATGGACACAGATAAAGGCGATTTTGGGGTTTGACATATAGGTGTTCCTTCCCCACAAATTGGAATTTGACTAATCCTACATGTGCATCATATTACACTCATGTAATTATCCTCTACATAAACAGCTTTTCCATCAGCAAGCTTAATCTCATCTTTGCCGTTCGGTAATACTGTTGTTTCAGAACCATTCCAATGGGGGATAATAGGATTGTCAATAATATGTAATCCATCTGTTAAATTTCCCGCCGCATACATACTTCCTGCACTGATTCCGACATATATAAGTCCGTTTTTAATTGCATTATTAAGTATTCTATCAAAACCAGTTCTAGACATTTCACGACAAAGCACAGATACATCACCACCACTGACAAAAACAGCATCAAATTGGTTTAATTCTTCAAAAGTTAATAGCCTTGTAAGCATAAACGGGGTTGTAACATACGAAGAATAGGTTCTTTGATAGTCTTTTGAAAGAATTAATTCCAGATTGTACACTAATATATTTTCGTACTGAATTCCCATTAGAAAGAGTTCATGAAAACATATTGCAAGCGACTCTCTTGCACCATCTGTTTCAATGCCAGCTGTTGGAATATAAAGCACTTTCACATCCTTCGGACACTTTCCAATAATATCAAAGAATTTCTCTTTCATCTTATCGGTCAACCCTGCAGATGTAAGAAATAGATGTTTTCCATTCATATTCTTTTACCTCGTCAAACTCCCGATTTGTCGAGTTCAGTATACCACACCGAATCCCATTGTAAAAGAGCTTATGTACGCCGCCCGCAGGCGGCAAAGATCAGTCCGGGGGAAATTCCAGTTCGGCAAACTCGGCATCGGTCAGCAGTTTCAGCTTTTCGATAACACTCTCCGACAACTCCCGCAGGGCGGTTTCATCCGGCATCAGGTAGCACTGCATCAGCCGCAGTTTGTGGATAAGCCCCAGCCGGGTTCCGGTGTTGTAAAGCATCATCAGCATGAGTTCCTCATGGTCAAAGTTCATGCGCATCCCTCACTTTCCGGCAGACCGTGGGATTGCACTCCGGGGCATCGCACTTTTCTTTGAGATTCATCAGAACCGAAGGGCGTTCCGGCTGCTTGTCCAGAAACCCCTGTAAATCTTTGAAGCCGATGCTGTCCACATAATGCACAGACACCTCGCCATTGCGTTTGAGTGCGATCACATCGCTGACCGACAGGCTGTGCCCCTCAAAATCCTGCGGACGGGAGAGGTTGAACATCTGAAATAGTTCTTCCAAAATCTCGTTGTTCGGCACATCCTGCCACATGGCGGGCAGATCAGCATAGTAGGTGACCTCGTAATGCTCCGGGTCGGGCGTTTTGCCCCGACGATGCAGTTCCCGCATGGAAGCAAATCTTTCATCGAGGATTTTTTCGTCATGCCGCAGCTGCATCACCATATAAACATCGCACCCTGCGTTCAGAAACTTCTGCGGGATGTCCGTCATGGGTTCACCGTCAAAATTCTGGTTCCATTTTTGCTGCATCGTCCACCTCACAGTTCTGGCGCAGAACGTGCAGACGATTTTGGCGCAGACGTATCACTTGCCAGTTCTGCCAGCTTTTCCAGTGTGGAAGGGCGATGGTCTGCACTCAGTTCCTCGGCTTCCGCAACTTTGTCCATGACGGCATCGTAGTCCTGCAACAGCCGCCGCCCCTTTTCCATGTGGTGTGCTTCCAGAATCTGCTCACGGGCTTCCTGAATGGTCAGTTCCGGGGCATCCAACTGCCCGCCGTCCATCACAGAATAATCGCTGTGGTAGAGGGTGTAGTCCCATCCATCCTCACAAGACTGGATGGCAAGGTAGCCTTTGCCGCCCAGTTCCCACGCCGCCTGCTCGTCCTGTGTCTGAATCTCCGGGTAGAAGTCGGCATGGTTTCGTTCCATGACCTCGGCAAACTGGCAGATGTGGAACACATTGCCCAGACCGCCCATGTCAAAGTGGTAATCATCCAGATGTTCCACCCGTGCCGTAAAACTGCGCCCATCCGGGTAATCCACCTGAATCACGCCGCCATCTGGAATGCGATAGAGGTCATCATAGTGGCTGTTGATGAGACGAATATCCTTCGGCAGCGTTTCCGGCTCCCAGATGCGCCGTCTGCCGATGCCCGCCTGCGGGATGTTTTCGAGGATCTTTACGCTTTCCTGTTGGATGACCTTGCGGTCATCGTCCGAAAGTTCAAACAGATACCAGTTCCGGGCGGCAGAAATGGCGTTCCTGCCATCGGGCGGCAGGTTCTTTTCCGAGATCTGCCCGCTTTCCAGCGGCTCACCAGTTACCTTGTTGTAGGTGGCAAAGCCGACCCCTGCACCGTTTTCCCGGAGATGCAGATAGCGTTCATCGTTGATAAGGTAGACCGCTTCTTTTATCTGCTCCATCAGCACCCACCTTCAAATTCCAGCGAAAACTTGCTGCGGCCATCGGCTTCACAGGACAGCAGCACGGTGGCATTGTAGGTCTTGCCCTTGGCACTCTTGCAGTCCTTCAGCCGGACACGCCCATCCCGCAGCAGCTTGTCCGCCACATGGGAATCCAGTCGCTTACCCAGACGCTTGAAGAACGCATTGTCCTTCCACAGCACGAAACGGCACTCCCTGTTCTCACAGAACCAGCCCTTTTCACGCTCCACAACATTTGCACCGCAGTTCGGACAGACACCAATGATTTTGTTTTTCATAAGCGCATTTACTCCTTTTTTCATTTCCGTATTCTTTACCAGTTCGGTAATCATCGTATTGATCTCAGTCATAAATTCACTCGGCTCCATTTCGCTACGTTCGATTTGTAGCAATTTCGCTTCCCAGTCAGCCGTCATATCCGCAGACTGAATCTCTTCGGGCATTACGGTAATGAGGGCTTTTCCCTTATCCGTGGGCAGCAGCACCTTGGTTTTCTTGGTGCCCTTGCGTTCCAGAAAGCCCTTCTGCACCAGCTTTTCGATGGTGGCGGCTCTCGTTGCCGGGGTGCCGATGCCCTGACGTTCTACGCCCTCCGGCATACTGTCTGCACTGGCGGTTTCCATCGCATGAAGTAGAAGGTCCTCGGTGAAATGCTTTGGCGGAGACGTTTGACCCTCTTTCAGTTCGACACCGGCAACGCTGCACTGGCTCTGCTCCTGCACATCGGGCAGAACAGCCGGTTCTTTCTGCTTGCCCAACAGTTCGCCCAGCATTTTCCGCTCCATGGCTCTCCATCCATCGGACAGCACCAACTTGCCTTTTGCGGAGAATTCCTCTCCGGCGCAGATGGTGGTGAGCGTAGTTTCTGCATAGCAGTGCGGTTCGCCCACAGCGCAGAGCAGCCGTGCGGCAATCAGCCGCAGGACATTCCGCTCCCCGGCAGGGAGGGCGGCAAGATCTGCGTTTGCCATGCTTTTCGTAGGCAGCAGCGCATGGTGGTCGGTGACTTTGCCGCCATTGATGACCTGCTGCACATGGATGGGAATCGGCTCCTCCACGGCAAACGCCCTGCCCGTGTCCGTCACCAGTCCCGGAAGGGAAGCCGCCATATCCTCCGTCAAAAACCGGCTGTCCGTGCGGGGGTAGGTGATAAGCCGCTTTTCGTAAAGGCTTTGGGCATAATCCAAGGTCTGCTGTGCCGTAAATCCCAGCAGACGGTTGGCATCCCGCTGCAATGCAGTAAGGTCATAGAGTTGCGGCGGGCTTTCGGATTTCTCCTTGCGTTCCATCTTCTGCACCGTGACACGCCCCTCCTTTCGGCATTTGGAAAGCAGCAGTTCGGCATCCGCTTTCTGGGCAAACCGCTTGCTGGATGCGGTGCCGCCGTCCGCAAGGGTCAGGGCAACCGTGTAGAATTTCTCCGGCACAAAGGCGGCAATGGCAGCTTCCCGCACCACCGTCATGGCAAGCACCGGGGTCATAACACGCCCCACCGCCAGCGGTTGACCGTACAGGCACGAAAAAAGCCGGGACGCATTGATGCCGACCATCCAGTCGGCACGTTCCCGGCAGAGTGCTGCGTTGTACAGCGCATCGTATTCAGTTGACGGTTTGAGATGGGCGAATCCTTCCCGGATGGCATTTTCCTCCATGCTGGACAGCCACAGGCGGGAAACAGGCTTTTTGCACCCGGCTTGCTGATACACTAAGCGGAAGATCAGTTCTCCCTCACGTCCGGAATCGCAACTGTTCACGATGCTGTCTACGTCCGGGCGATTCATCAGCTTTTGCAGGATACCGAACTGCTTTTTGGTGGACGCTGACACCAGATACTGCCACTTTTGCGGCAGGATGGGCAAGTCTGCGATGCTCCACTTGACGTACTTGGCATCGTAGACATTGGGTGGTGCAAGCTCCACCAAGTGCCCCACGCACCAGCTGACAAGATAGCCGTTGCCCTCAAGGTAGCCGTCCTGACGGCTGGTGGCACCGAGGACTTTGGCGTAGGACATGGCAACCGACGGTTTTTCTGCCACGATCAA
>OKUM01001297.1_pt1 | contig 12314 bp, 10 predicted proteins | sample 1606801 | NCBI WGS metagenome assembly OKUM01 (sample SAMEA3882546, study PRJEB24775) | human gut metagenome | biome: human-associated habitat; feature: intestine environment; material: feces | place: Netherlands | collected 2009/2010
GCAGATACCGTTCGTCCGGCACTTCAGCTGATTAAGACAAAACCTGGCAACAGCAGAAACTTAAGAAAGCGGTAAGAAACCTAAGAAAACAGTAAGAATCCTGAAGAAGTAGCAGGAACCGGAGATAGAAGGGTTAGCAATAGGAATGAAGAAATTAATCATAGGAATTTTGGCACATGTGGATGCCGGCAAGACAACACTGGCGGAAGGCCTTTTATATACCTGCGGAACGATCCGCAAGGCAGGAAGAGTGGATCACGGAGATGCTTTTCTGGATAATGGGGACATGGAGAGGAAGAGAGGCATTACCATCTTCTCCAAGCAGGCGAGAATCCGGTGGAAAGATGTGGATATCACTCTGTTAGATACCCCTGGGCATGTGGATTTTTCCGCTGAAATGGAGAGGACACTTCAGGTACTGGACGCAGCAATCCTTGTGATCGACGGCAGTGACGGCGTGCAGGGGGATGTCTACACACTGTGGAGATTATTGAAAAGATATGAGGTTCCGGTATTTTTATTCGTAAATAAAATGGATCAGCCGGGCACCGAGCGGGACAAAATACTGGCCGAACTGCAAGGTAAGTTGGATGGCAATATTGTAACCGTTGAAAATATCATGGCGCAGGATGAATCCGAAGAGGACCGTGAGCAGGAACTGGAACATGCCGCCATGTGCAGTGAAGTACTGATGGAGGAATATTTGGAGACCGGAGCCTTGCAGCCGGAGAGCATAGCATTCACTGTGGCGCAGCGGAAGCTGTTTCCCTGCTTTTTTGGATCCGCATTAAGACAGGAAGGCATAGAAAAGCTGTTGGACGGACTGTCTTTCTATCTGCCGGAACCGGAATATTCACAGGAGTTTGGAGCCAGAGTCTATAAAATCGGCAGAGATACGTCGGGGAACCGTCTGACGTATCTGAAAGTCACCGGAGGGACGCTTCGGGTCAAAATGATGATCGGTAATGAGAAAAGCGGTGCCGGGGAAGAGATCTGGGAGGAAAAGGCAGATCAGCTGCGCCTGTACAATGGAGGAAGCTATGAGACCGCAGACAGCGTGCCGGCGGGAGAAGTCTGTGCGGTCACAGGACTTACGAAGACATTTGCAGGACAGGGACTGGGCTATGAAAGCGAGAATCTGGCACCGGTGTTGGAACCGGTATTGACCTACAGGCTGAGTTTTCCCCCGGATGTGGATCCCGTGACAGCGCTTGGAAAGCTCAGACAGTTGGAAGAAGAGGAGCCGCAGTTACATGTATTATGGCAGGAGGAAAAGCGGGAGATCCATATGCAGGTCATGGGGCAGGTGCAAATGGAGATCCTGAAAAATATCCTGTGGGAGCGTTTCGGACTGGAAGCGGAATTCGATGCGGGAAGCATTGTCTATAAGGAGACGCTGGCGGAACCGGTGGAAGGCATCGGACATTTTGAACCCCTGCGACATTATGCGGAAGTGCATTTGTTGTTAGAGCCCGGTGAACGGGGCAGCGGCTTGCAATTTGCCTCTCTGTGCAGTGAGGATATGCTGGATCGGAACTGGCAGAGACTGATCCTGACTCATTTGGAGGAAAAAAGGCATGTTGGAGTGCTCACCGGATCGGAGATCACAGATCTTCGAATACTGTTGATCGCCGGGAAGGCACATACTAAGCATACGGAAGGCGGGGATTTCCGGCAGGCGACTTATCGCGCCATCCGACAGGGACTGCGCAGTGGAAAAAGTATTCTGCTTGAGCCGTGGTTTTCCTATCGACTGGAAGTGCCGACAGAAAATCTCGGCAGGGCAATGTCAGATATCACCAGAATGAACGGACGATTCGATCCGCCTGTGACCGAAGGGAACAACAGTGTACTGACGGGCAGTGTGCCGGTGGCAACTATGCGGGATTACGCCAGAGAAGTGGCTTCCTATACCAAAGGACACGGCAGACTGTCCTGCAGCCTGCAGGGGTACGAACCCTGCCATAATACAGAAGAGGTGATGACACAGACGGATTACGATCCGGAGGCGGATACCGCCAATCCTACCGGTTCCGTATTCTGTGCCCACGGGGCCGGTTTCCAGGTGCCCTGGGATCAGGTGTCGGAATATGCCCATGTGGAGAGCGGCTGGGTACCGGATTCGGAGGAAAATGCAGAGTCGGGGGATGACGCCTTACAGGGAATGCCGGCAGTGAACAGACGGCAGGAAGTTGTACGTCAGACGGGTGGCGGCACAGAGCGTATCATATCCCAGGAGGAGATCGAAGAGATCTTCCGCAGGACCTATGGAAAAGGGGCAGAAGATCCGCATAGATTCCGCAGATATCATACATCCTCCGGCAGTCGCAGCAACTATACGGAAAGTCCGGCAGACAGTATACGGACACCGAAGACCAAAGCAGGCCCTCAGGAAAAACAGGAAGAATATCTGCTGGTGGACGGCTATAATATTATTTTCGCATGGCCGGAGCTGCGGGAGCTGGCACAGATCAATTTAGACAGCGCCAGGGACAAACTGATGGATATATTGTGCAACTATCAGGGATATCAGGGATGTCGGCTGATTTTGGTCTATGATGCCTATAAGGTGAAAGGAAATCCGGGATCTGTGATGAAATATCATAACATAGAAGTGGTCTATACGAAGGAAGCGGAGACTGCAGACCAGTATATTGAGCGCACCACACATGAGCTGGGAGCAAAACCGCAGAAATACCGCGTGACGGTAGCTACCTCAGATACCCTGGAGCAGATGATCATCTGGGGCAACGGTGCAGTCAGAATGTCTGCCCTGGGGTTAAAAGCAGCTGTGGAATCCGCCGGAGCAGAATATTTTAACAGCTGAATTATAACCGCTTCGCAGTGACATTTGGATTGAGGTGGTTTTATAGTACTTGAAAAAAGGTAATCTATATCTGTCGGATGGAGCGGATGATGAAAGCTCCGGTAAAAATCCGGATAAAAGAACAGAGAGGTATAGATTATGAGAAGAAAAGCCATTTCCAATATTATGTTTTATGTTACTACAGTATTATTGATCCTGACCATTGTATTCTGCATCGGAAGCACGGTGAAAAGCGAAAGCAGCAATGAAACACAGCGTATTGAGAATCGGGTGAAGGAACAGCAGCTGCTTACAAAGGTGAAGCAATATCTCAATGAGAATGGCTGCTGTAACAGTGGTGTGACACTGACTTATGTGATGGATGAAAGCGGAGCATGTGATTATACCTTTACGATCCATCATAAGAGGATCAATGACATGAGTGAAGAGGAACGTGAAGCTTTCAGCGCAGAGCTTATGCAGGCATGCAATGCTTCCGGCAGCTACAGCATCTCTTATGAATATCTTCTGACAGATTTTTAAGGGAGACATGACATTTTTTAAAATAGGGGTTATACTGTTACCATATGCCGCAGCAGAGGCGATGGGAAAGGAGAAGGACAGATGACATTTATTCCCAAACCACATGAGATATATAAGCATTTTAAAGGGAATCTGTACCAGATCGTTACGATAGCACAGCATTCGGAGACCGGAGAGCAGCTGGTGATCTATCAGGCAATGTACGGAGATTTTAAGACATATGCGAGACCGCTTGCGATGTTTACGAGTGAAGTGGATAAGGTCAAATACCCTGAGGTACAGCAGAGATTCCGTTTTGAGCTGCAGGGTGCGGACGCGGACAGACAGACCCGTGAGACTGATGAAGTGAACGGTGGGCAGACGACAACTCAGGCAGTGCCGACAGCAACAGCGCAGGGCGCGGCACTGGATCCCCTGGTACTGGAATTTTTAGATGCGGATTCCTATGAGCAGAAGTTAAATATTCTCGCAGGCTTACATCACCGGATCACCGATGAGATGATCACGACCATGGCAATCGCCTGTGATATCGAAGTAAATGACGGTGAGACGGAGGAGCGTTATGAAGAACTGAAAAACTGCCTGCTCACCATGGAGAAGTTTGAATGCAATCGCCTGCGGTAGACACTATGGATAAATACAATGAAAATTTAACGGATGTTAAGGAAATCTTTAGGAAAGGTGACCTTCGGGCAATTCCCAAACCACTTTTAAAATGGTATGATAATAATCGTAGGATTCTTCCCTGGAGAGAACAGCCCACACCCTATCGCGTATGGGTCTCTGAGATCATGCTACAGCAGACCAGGGTGGAGGCGGTTAAAAAGTATTATGACCGCTGGATGGAAAGTCTGCCGGATGTGAAAGCTTTGGCAGAAGTTCCTGATGATGAACTTATGAAGCTTTGGGAGGGACTAGGCTATTATAATCGTGCTAGAAATTTAAAGGCGGCCGCAGTTCAGATAATGGAAGAGTTCGATACCCTGCCGGATATCGCGGCATTAGCGGAAGCACCGGAGGAGACTCTATTAAAGCTTTGGGAGGGACTTGGTTATTACAACCGGGTGCGTAATCTGCAGAAAGCAGCAATTCAGATCATGGAAGATTATGCCGGAATTATGCCGGATTCTTATGAAGAATTGCTGAAACTGAAAGGAATCGGAAGCTATACGGCGGGAGCAGTATCTTCCATAGCTTATGGAAAACCGAACCCGGCGGTAGATGGAAATGTGCTCCGTGTGATCGCCCGCATCCGTAAGGATGATCGATGTATCTCAGAGGATAAAGTGAAAAAGGCCGTGGAGAAGGACTTGTGGGAGGTTATACCGAAGGACAGACCCGGGGATTTTAACCAGGCAATGATGGAGATCGGAGCCTGCGTGTGTATTCCAAACGGTGCCCCTCATTGTGAGGAGTGTCCGCTTCGGCAGATCTGTCTGGCATACGAAGATCGAACACAGCAACAGTACCCGAATAAGGCAAAGGCAAAAGAACGGACCATAGAGGAGAAGACAATCCTCATTATCCGGGATGCGGAGCTTGCGGTGCTGCATAAGCGGCCGGCTAAGGGACTGCTCGCCGGAATGTATGAATTCCCGTCAATGAAGGGATTCTGTACGGCGGAAGAGGTGAAGGAATATCTGACAGAGAACGGGCTGCAGGTACTCAGGATCCAGCCGTTGGAGGATGCAAAGCATATTTTCTCCCACAGAGAATGGCATATGAAGGGATACCTCATCCGGGTCGATGAACTCGCACCGAAGAAGGTGGGACCGGATTCTGCGGACTGGATCTATATTGAACCCCGGGAGACGCAAGACAGATATCCCATTCCTTCTGCATTTGCAGCTTATGCGAAGGGACTGAGCATGCAGCTTGGAATACCTCGAACTATGTTTTAATATGAAGAAAGGACAGCAATCATGAAATTACTTTCCATAGCAATTCCCTGTTATAATTCTGAAAAGTATATGAGAAAATGTATTGACTCCCTGTTAGTCGGAGGGGAGGATGTGGAGATTCTGATCGTTGATGACGGATCTACTAAGGATCGCACTGCGGAGATCGCAGATGAATATGAAGCACAGTTTCCTACGATCGTCCGCGCGATCCACAAGGAGAACGGTGGACACGGTTCTGCAGTGAATACCGGAATTGCCAATGCTACCGGATTATATTTTAAGGTGGTGGACAGTGATGACTGGGTGAAGCAGGATGCCTATTTTAAGATCCTGGACACTTTGCGGGAGCTGGCAGGAGGCGGGCAGGCACTGGACATGCTGATCAGCAACTATGTCTATGAGAAGGAAGGCGAGAGTCGCAAGAAAGTTATTCAGTACCGTCATATTCTGCCGGTAGAGAGAATGTTCACCTGGAAGGACTGCCATCATTTTATCAAGGGACATTACATACTGATGCATTCTGTGATCTTCCGTACGAAGCTGCTTCAGGAATGCGGACTGAAGCTTCCGGAGCATACTTTCTATGTGGACAATCTGTATGTGTTTGAACCGTTACCTTATGTGAAAAATATGTATTATCTGGATGTGAATTTCTACAGATACTATATAGGAAGACAGGATCAGTCTGTCAATGAGACGGTCATGATCTCCCGTATCGACCAGCAGATCCGCGTGACAAAGCTGATGATCGATTATCTTGTGGCAAAAAAACAGGAGTTGGTCAAGAACAGACGCCTGTATCAGTACATGCGTAACTATCTGGAAATTATTATGACAGTGTCATCCGTTCTGCTGATCCGCTCCGGTACTCAGGAACACCTGGATAAGAAGAAAGAATTGTGGGAGTATCTTAAGAGCAAGGATAAGAGACTGTACCTGTGGATGCGCAATGGCATCATGGGCGGAACGATGAACCTGCCCGGAAGAGGCGGACGCAAGATTTCCGTAGAGGGGTACAAGATCTGTCAGAAGCTGTTTGGTTTTAACTAGTCGGGGGATCCGTTTCTTCGATTTCTTTCCGTAAAAATTAACAAATCGCAGATTTGGCTATTTTGCTGCATTGACAATTACATATTTCTTTGTTATTCCCTGTTTGTAAGCAGATTTTTTTCTATCTCAAATTTCTAAATCAGCGCAAGTTGATATCTGTGACTTCAGAGGAACTCCTGCTTATTTACCCCATTAAATACAATAGAGCAGGAGATGATGAAGGACAGTGTTTACTCTGCGTATTGCCGTTGTTTATTCTCCAGTCGAAGTGTGAGAGGAGAATACGAATGGTAAAACTATATGAGGAACTGACGATTTCGGATGATTTTATGTTTGGTAACGCGATGGGCGATAAAGTGGTAAGCCGGTCCGGCTGGATATGTATACGCGGGATAAAAAGCGAATGTACGATGCAGAGCTGCAGAACCAGAGAAAGTGCCGGAGAATCTGTGGGAGTTATATGATTATATCAGAACCGGGAAGGTCGGAGGAGACCTGAGCCGGAGGATTGATGAAGTAGGTGACTAAGGGGATTTTTCGGAATCCTCTTTTTCCTTAGGAGAGAGTTGGATTTGGCTACTATCGTACCATTGAAGAGCTGATTATAAAGTGTTATAATACGTATATAAAAGTGGCTTGTGGCATTATTTATTTTTACAGCACAAGGGGAGGATTGAATGAAAAAACAAAAGCAGCAGGGAATTAAAAAACGCCTGACGAAGGGATTTGTTAAGGCAGCTGTAATCGGGGCGATTGCGGCAATGATTGGTGTTGTGGCATTATTGATAGCAGCGTCACAGTATGAAAAGGCATTGAACAGATATGGCTTTACACAGGGAGACATCGGAAAAGCTATGACGGCTTTCTCTGAAAGCAGAAGTGCATTGCGCGCGGTAGTCGGCTATGATGAGGAAGCGGTAATTAAAAAGCAGACAGAGCTATACACTGAGAAAAAGGAAGCGTTCAATACATACATGGAGGAGCTTGACAGAACGCTCCGGTTTGATGAAGGCAGAACGGCATATGACGAAGTGCTCCGAGCACTGGATGGTTATTGGGAACTGGATGAGCAGGTTCTGCAACTGGCTGTATCAGATGATGCAGATGGTTATTTGAAAGCACAGGAACTGGATACCGGAGACCTGACAACACAGTACGAGAATGTCTACGCACAATTTGTGAATCTGATGAATGTGTGTGTTGAAAAAGGGGATCGTGCAGAAAAGAATCTGCGTCATATGGAACTTATCATGTTGATCGTGATCCTTGTGATTGTGATATCCTCTTTTTGGAGTTCTGTCATACTGGGCAAAAAAATGGCGGGTGATATTGAGAAACCGATGGTGGCACTGGCAGACCGGCTTCAGTCGTTCGCGCAGGGAGACCTGGTAAGTGAATTCCCGGAATGCAATACAGAGGATGAAATTGCATACATGATCCGGGTGGCGAAAGAAATGGCAGACAATCTGAATCTGATCATTACGGATGCAGGAGAACTGCTGGGCCAGATGGCAGATGGCAATTATGCAATAGGAACTAAGATTGAGGAAAAATATGTTGGTCAGTTTGGAGCGCTGAAAAATGCAATGCGCAAGATGAACCGACAGATGAACAGTACGCTGGAACAGGTAGAGGAGGCTGCCAAGCAGGTATCTGCCGGAGCGGAGAATCTGGCACAGTCTGCACAGTCACTTGCAGAGGGGGCTACGGATCAGGCGGGTTCCGTGGAAGAACTGACAGCAACGATCACCAATATTACAGATTCGGTCACACGTACTGCCGGTGAGCTTCAGAAGACTACACAAAAGGCTGAGAACTATGCAAAGCAGGCAGACGAAGGTCATACACAGATGAAGTCATTGATGGAAGAAATGGATCGGATCAATGAAACATCTAAAAAGATACAGAATATTATTGCTGACATTGAAGATATTGCGAGTCAGACGAACCTGTTGTCTCTGAATGCAGCGATTGAGGCAGCCAGAGCCGGAGATGCAGGCAGAGGATTTGCAGTAGTGGCAGAACAGATCCGTAAACTGGCCGAGCAGAGTGCACAGTCGGCGGTAGATACCAGAAGCCTGATCGAGGGATCGTTGCAGGAGATTGAGAACGGCAATATGGCAGCGGAAGCGGCAGCCGACTCATTGGAACAGATCGTTACAGGAGTTAAGGAGATTGCTGCAGATGCGAAACGTCTCAGCGAGGAATCCAAGGCACAGGCGCAGGCTATGGAACAGGCAGAAGTCGGAGTGAATCAGATATCCGAGGTAGTACAGTCGAATTCGGCATCGGCGGAAGAATCTTCGGCTACCAGTGAAGAATTATCCGCACAGGCATTCTCATTGAATGATCTGGTGGGAAAATTCATATTACGTCGCAATTAATATAAAACAGTATTCATATCGACTCTTTTCATCCGGTGATCCGGAGAAAGGAGTCGATATTTTTATGCATTGAAACTTTCATTATAACTGAAATTCCGTTTTCACATTATCTATTAGAATTGTAAGGGTAGATACAGGAGATGTGAAAATGAATCAGAAACATTCAAAAGAGTATAAGTAAACGCACCATATCAAGTACCTTGACAAATATATGCCGCTCTCACGGCTGACATTTACTTTGGTTTTCTGATTTTTTCCGGAAGCTCCGGTGACCAGGGCAATAATCGTTCCAGGAATGACCGGTCTATATCTTCCATATGTTCCGGGATTTCTTCCAGAAGATACTCGAAGTATTCGTACGGTTTCAGATTGTTTGCCTTTGCGGTCTCAGCTATGCTGTAGATCATTGCGGAGGTTTTGGCACCATTGATCGTATCAATGACCTGCCAGTTCTTCTTGCCGATGCAGAAGCCTCTGATTGCACGCTCCGACGCATTATTGTCCATCGGAACATCTCCATCAGTCAGGAATACTTTAAGGTATTTCTCCTGATTTAGAGCATAGGTGAAAGCTTCCCTAAGCTTTCCGGTTTTGGGAACCTGACAGTCATTCTGTTTCAGGTACACAAACAAAGCCTCGACAAGCGGTTTAATAATCGCCTGTCGCTGCGCAAGTCGTTCTTCGGAAGTCAGACTTTTAAGTTTCTTTTCTTCCCGGTAGATTGCCTGGATCTGTTTCATTATGAGATAGGATGTGGTTCCTTTTCTGGCATCCTTGGGAATGACTTCCTGTGCTTCTTCAAAGCGCCTGCGGCAGTGTACCCAACATCCTGCTATCGTCAGATCTTCCTTCTCTTTTTCAAGAGTGTGGTAGACCTGATAGCCATCCGTCACGCAGATACCGCTGTAGTCCTTCAAGAATTCCCTCGGATGGGAAGCATTCCTTGTGCGCTGGTATTCATACAGCACGATCTGTCTGTCGGAATACATGTAACCGCTACGGTATACCCACATGTAGCTTTTGCTTCCTGCCGGGCGGCCATCCCTGTTTACCAGACATGGTGTTTCATCCGCCTGTATCACATGGTAATCGTACAGAAGTTCATGGAGATAATCCCACATCACGGCGATATACTCCTCACCAAGACGGATCATCCAGTTCGCCATGTTCTGCCTTGTGATTGCCAGACCATACCGTTTGAATTCCTGCTCCAGCCGGTACAGGGGAACTGCATTGACATACTTTGCGTTCATGATAGCTGCTGCAAGGGATGCAGATACCGGACTGCCATGAAGAAGACCCTTAGGATGTTTTGCCTTGATGATGGTTCCATCCTTTTTACCGGCATACACGCCGATATGATGTTCATCCACTTTAATCTTGGCAGGGATGAAATGGTACTTTCTGGATATGGCATCAGGCAGCTGTTTCCAACCGTTTTTACCGAATTTTTCCGTCAGTTCTTCTTCCGTCATGTAGTGAGGAATGACATTGACATCAAAACCGGACATGTCCTTTTCCTTTTTTCCCTTGGTCTTGGTCTGCTTTTTATTTGAATCAGCTTCAAGATCATCGGGTTCCGGAGCATCCAGATCACTGACAGCTTCCGCCTCATTGAAGAATACAATGTTTCCGTCCACTTCCATGAAACTGATCTGGCTGAAGTCCTCCATTTTTTCAGAGGAACGTCCGAAGCGTTCTTTCTTGGAAAGAATCAGCTGTTCCATCATCAGCTGCATTTTTTCATTCAGGGAATGGATTTCCGCTGTCAGAGATTCCAGCTGTTCCTGCTGGTTCAAAAACATCTGCACCAGAAGCGACTTGTCGACACTATTCAGTTGTTCTTCTGTATACTTGATTGCCATAACAGACGCTCCTTTGATTTCTTCGTCTATTATAGCAGATACAGCGTATTTACGCCACCAGGCGACTGTCTGCCATTCGTCATTTTGACGGTGGATAACAGTATTAAGAACCCATGAACCAAGAGCTTTTTGCTGGATTTTTAATACTGTTATCCACAGGACATCACTGTTTCCGCCGGTTATGAACTGCATGCCGGGAAACGGAATGGATGTCTGTGGACAATGGTGATTTATACGTTTTATCGCATTGAAAACGAAAATTTATTTTCAGCAGATTGAACAACAGCTGTCACATTGCACAGGGCGGATTTTCAATCTGCTCGATGGGACGCTTTGCAATGATCTCAAGTCCCTGCATCAGCATCTGGTATTGATCCGGCGAGATTTCTTTTGCCTCGTCCGCTGACCGTGGCCACTGGAATGCACCGCTGTAAAGCCGCTTGTACAAAAGCAGGAAGCCGTCACCTTCCCACAGAAGCCCTTTGATGCGGTCCGTCCGCTTTCCGCAGAAGAGAAACAATGTATCTTTATCATACGGGTCTAAATTGAATTGGAACCGGATAATGGCAGCCAGTCCTTCCATGCCACGGCGAAGATCCGTATAGCCTGTGGCAATGTAGATCTTTTTGAAACCGTTGGCATTATTGAGCATAGGCACACGCTCCCAGAATCTTCTGTATCAGTTCCTGTGAAGCAGTGTTGTAAAGTTCAATGGAAAGACCATTTCTTCCTTTGATGACTGCTCCTGCTGAGGAATTGATTCCAGTCCCATTTACATCATTTGCAGATGCAACGGGCTGTTCCAGTTCAACAAAAGATACTCCGGGATCTTCACAAACAGAAAGGCAGGCTTCCCTCACCTTACGTACTCGGTAGTAGTAATTAGCTTTGGTAAGACCGTTCTGATCGCACCATGTTTTTACATCCATGTCTTCAGGGCGGTTCTGGCAGTCTTTGATCTGCTCTGCCCAGTGCTGCAGGCGAACCTGTGATGCCACTAAACTTGTTTGAGATTTCATGCTATACCTCCAGATAGCGAGTCCTAAAAGTTCAGTACTAAACTTTTTAGACTCGAATAGTTTTGAGGTAATTATCTCAATTTTTCAAAGGACAGAAAAGGTACCGGATATGGAGCGTTTACGAAATGAAAAATCTATGGTACAATATTTTAGAAGTTATCAACGGGATAAGTGGATCATAGAGAAAGAGCAGAACAAATCACATGTAGGTTAGTCAGATTTGTATCTCAAAAATAAATCTAATCTTTTTCTATGGCAGGTGCAAAGTGATGCATCATGCTTATTTTTGCAGGTACCAGCAGGGGACTGTTGCATCATTTTTGAACCCAGACTTAACGAATAAGCCATGGGATGTGCATTTTTATTGCGTACTCATGGCACTGCGAGAGTATTTGTTTGCTTACGATTTGCCCTGATTGTGGAGGAAAACTGAGAGAGCGAAGTGGACCATATGGTAGATTTTACGGATGTATGAATTATCCGAAATGTAGATATAGCAGATCAATTAAAAAATAATTGAGAGGTGTTAATAAATGTTATTTATATGTTACCCCAAATGTTCAACCTGTCAAAAGGCTAAAAAATGGCTGGATGAGCATAATATAAAATATACTGAGCGCCATATTGTAGAGGTGAATCCTACTTATGACGAATTAAAGGAATGGTATGGGAAGAGTGGACTGACCCTTAAGAAGTTCTTTAATACTAGCGGGCTTCTTTATAAAGAAATGCAGCTTAAGGACAAG
>OKUM01001299.1_pt1 | contig 12296 bp, 10 predicted proteins | sample 1606801 | NCBI WGS metagenome assembly OKUM01 (sample SAMEA3882546, study PRJEB24775) | human gut metagenome | biome: human-associated habitat; feature: intestine environment; material: feces | place: Netherlands | collected 2009/2010
AAAACCGAAGCCGAAATGCTCCGGTAGTGGTTTGGGTTACAAAGTTTTGTCAAAAATATTATAAAAAGGGAGACAAAGAAGTATGAAGAAATGGGTATATTTGTTTACCGAAGGTAATGCAAACATGCGCGAACTGCTTGGTGGTAAGGGTGCGAACCTGGCTGAGATGACCAACATTGGTCTGCCGGTTCCTCAGGGCTTCACCATTACAACAGAGGCATGTACACAGTATTATGAAGATGGACGCGAGATCAATGAAGAGATCCAGGGTCAGATCAACGAGTACATTACTAAGATGGAAGAGATCACCGGCAAAAAGTTCGGCGACCACGAGAATCCTCTGTTAGTATCCGTTCGTTCCGGCGCGAGAGCATCCATGCCCGGTATGATGGATACCATTCTGAACCTTGGTCTGAATGAGACCGTTGTTAACGTAATCGCTGAGAAGTCCGGCAACCCCCGTTGGGCTTGGGACTGCTATAGAAGATTTATCCAGATGTATTCCGACGTTGTTATGGAAGTAGGTAAGAAGTACTTCGAGCAGCTGATCGATGCAATGAAAGAGAAGAAGGGGGTTAAGCAGGACGTTGAGCTTACCGCTGACGATCTGAAGGAACTGGCTGGTCAGTTCAAGGCTGAGTACAAGGCTAAGATCGGTGTAGACTTCCCTGATGATCCTAAGGAACAGCTGATGGGCGCTATCAAGGCTGTATTCCGTTCTTGGGACAACCCTCGTGCAAACGTTTATCGTCGTGACAACGATATCCCTTATTCCTGGGGTACTGCTGTTAACGTTCAGTCTATGGCATTCGGTAACATGGGTGATGACTGTGGTACCGGTGTTGCATTTACCAGAGATCCGGCTACCGGCGCTAAGGGACTGTTCGGTGAGTTCCTGACCAACGCACAGGGCGAGGACGTAGTAGCAGGTGTTCGTACACCTATGAAGATCGCTGAGATGGCTGACAAATTCCCTGAGGCATTTGCTCAGTTCCAGGAAGTATGTAAGACTCTGGAAGATCAGGATATGGAGTTCACCGTTGAGCATGGTAAGCTGTACATGTTACAGACCAGAAACGGTAAGAGAACCGCTCAGGCAGCTCTGAAGATCGCTTGTGATCTGGTAGATGAGGGCATGAGAACCGAGGAAGAGGCAGTTGCAATGATCGATCCTCGTAACCTGGATACTCTGTTACATCCTCAGTTCGACACCGCTGCTCTGAAGGCTGCAACTCCTATCGGCAAGGGCCTTGGTGCTTCTCCCGGAGCTGCATGTGGTAAGATCGTATTCACCGCAGAAGATGCAGAAGAATGGCATGCAAGAGGAGAGAGAGTTGTTCTGGTACGTCTGGAGACCTCTCCCGAAGATATCACCGGTATGAAGGCTTCCCAGGGTATCCTGACCGTTCGTGGTGGTATGACCTCTCACGCAGCAGTAGTTGCTCGTGGTATGGGTACCTGCTGTGTATCCGGTTGTGGCGACATCGCTATGGATGAGGAGAACAAGCAGTTCACTCTGGCTGGCAAGACCTTCCATGAAGGTGACTGGCTGTCTATCGATGGTACTACCGGTAACATCTATGATGGCGAGATCAAGACTGTTGACGCTACCATCGCAGGTGAGTTCGGCCGTGTAATGGCTTGGGCTGACAAATATCGTAAGTTAAAAGTTCGTACCAATGCAGATACTCCCGCAGATGCTAAGAAGGCTCGTGAGCTGGGCGCTGAAGGAATCGGTCTGTGCCGTACTGAGCATATGTTCTTCGAAGAGGACAGAATCGCAGCATTCCGTGAGATGATCTGTTCCGATACTGTAGAGGAGAGAGAAGCAGCACTGGAGAAGATTCTGCCTTATCAGCAGAACGACTTCAAGCAGCTGTATGAGGCTCTGGAGGGTAACCCTGTTACCATCCGTTTCCTGGATCCGCCTCTGCATGAGTTCGTTCCTACCGAGGAAGCTGACATTGAGAAGCTGGCTAAGGCACAGGGCAAGAGTGTAGAGACCATCAAGACCATCATCGCTTCCCTGCATGAGTTCAACCCTATGATGGGTCACAGAGGATGCCGTCTGGCTGTTACTTATCCTGAAATTGCCAAGATGCAGACCAAGGCTGTTATCCGTGCGGCAATCGAGGTTAAGAAGGCACATCCCGACTGGAATGTAGAGCCCGAGATCATGATTCCTCTGGTATGTGAAGTGAAAGAGCTTAAGTTCGTTAAGAAGGTAGTTGTAGAGACCGCTGATGCTGAGATCGCAGCTGCTGGTGTAGATATGAAGTACGAAGTAGGTACCATGATCGAGATCCCCAGAGCAGCTCTGACTGCTGATGAGATCGCTAAGGAAGCTGATTTCTTCTGCTTCGGTACCAACGATCTGACCCAGATGACCTTCGGCTTCTCCCGTGATGATGCAGGTAAGTTCCTGAACGCTTACTATGACACCAAGATCTTCGAGAACGATCCGTTCGCTAAGCTGGATCAGGCCGGTGTTGGCAAGCTGATGGAGATGGCTATCAAGCTTGGTAAGCCTGTAAATCCTAAGCTGCACGTTGGTATCTGTGGTGAGCACGGCGGAGATCCTTCTTCCGTAGAGTTCTGCCACAAGATCGGTCTGGATTATGTATCCTGCTCACCTTTCCGTGTACCTATCGCAAGACTGGCTGCTGCACAGGCTGCTATTGCTGATAAGTAGGATCCGACTATATTGAAATATTAGAGAAGGTATTACAATATAAGAAAACCCATGGTTCGTAAGAATCATGGGTTTTTTTGGTGTAGGAAAATAATAAATGTAAAAAAGCGCGGAATATGTTATACTATAATTGACATACGTTCATGCACAGGAATCATAAATGGTAGAGAAACAGGGTATTATGATGGAAAATTATCAGGAACAGTATAATCAGGAATTACATCAGCAGGAGATTAACTCGAATTTGCGGACATTAAAGGGATATTTTTGGATTGTTGTGACCATGCTGGTGCTTTGGCTGCTGACGCTTACGCGTATTTTTATCGTGGATGCCGGAATCTTTACCATGGCGGTGGGATTGTCCATGGTCATGGGTATTCCTGTTTTGTACATATACAAAAAAGTAGATCTGTCGAAGCATTGGGTAAAATATGTGTTTTTAACACTGATCTGCGTGATCTCTGCAATCTTCGCCGCCTTTTTGTCTTTTCATGCGGTGCTTATCTATGTATTGCCTTTACTTTTGGCAGTGCAGTATCGGAAGAAACAGACGCTTTGGATCACTTATGCAGTGAACGATGTGACCATGACCATCAGCATGGTGGCGGGATTCTACCATGGAATCTGTGATCTGAACCTGTTTTTGGGAAGTAATCACACCAGAGACTGGTATCTGGAACAGTGGGAGGCTGGAACACTGCAGTTTGGCGTTGAGCCGGATCCGTTGTTCGTGATCCTGTTCTACGGCGCGCTGCCCCGGGCAGTGATTCTTTTGATGTTCACTGTCATCCTGTGTTATATCAGTATCAGCAGCCATGAGGATGCACAGAAGATTGCGGATCTGACTTATCGCAAAGAGACTGACCTGGGAACGCATGTGTACAATAAGAACAAATATGAGGAAATGATCGAGACGTATTATCCGGAGGTACACAGACTGGCTGCTATTTTCTGGGATGTGAATAATTTAAAATATGTCAATGATAAATACGGTCACGCCGCCGGGGATGTTCTGATTCAGACATTATCCTCCGTACTGTATGAATTGTCTACGGACAGACGCAAGGTTTATCGTGTGGGCGGGGATGAGTTTGTTATGATTATCGAGAATCCGGTAGAAACCGAGATAGAGTCCATGATAGAGACTGTAAAAGCCGATCTCATGGAAAAAGATGGGCAGGGAGACATACCGATCTCCAGCGCAGTAGGCTGGGCGGAGGGCTGCGGCGTGGATATCCGCAAGATCGTCAATGAGGCAGATACGAAGATGTATGAGAATAAAAAACGCGGAAAGGAAGGCAGAGAATAGATGGCAAACTGGGTGAGTGCAGGCTGCGGTGTCATTGCCAATGAACTGGCACAGGCAATGGAAAAAAGAGGACAGAAGCTGTATGGTGTTGTGAACCGTACGCAGGAGAAAGCAGTCGCTTTTGCGGAGAAATATGGTGTGCAGAATGTATTTACAAGTTTTGAAGAGGTCTGTGCGGATTCGGCGGTGGATATCATCTATATCTCTACGCCTCATAATACGCATATTCACTTTTTGCGAAAAGCTCTGGTAGCAGGTAAGCATGTGTTGTGCGAGAAATCCATTACGTTAAACTCCGAAGAGCTGGAAGAAGCCATGCAGCTGGCGAAGGAGCACGGCGTAGTTCTGGCGGAAGCTATGACAATCTATCATATGCCAATCTATAAGGAACTGTTAAAGCGAGTGGATGCGGGAGACCTCGGAGAACTTCGTGTGATACAGATGAACTTCGGAAGCTATAAGGAATACGACATGAAGAACCGGTTCTTCAACCGGAATCTGGCGGGCGGTGCATTATTGGATATCGGTGTATATGCGCTCTCTTTTGTAAGAATGTTCTTAAGCTCCTGTCCGGATCAGATCGCCTCTCAGGTGAAATTTGCACCCACGGGAGTGGACGAGCAGGCTGGTATCCTTTTAATGAATCCGAAGCAGGAGATGGCGACAGTGACATTATCTCTGCATGCCAAGCAGCCCAAGCGGGGCATGCTATCTTTTGACAAGGCTTATGTGGAGATGTATGAATATCCCAGAGGACAGAAGGCAGTGATCACCTACACGGAGGACGGTCATACTGAGGAACTCCGGGCAGGAGCCACAGCGGATGCCCTGGTCTATGAGGTAGAGGATATGGAGCGGGCAATTGCCGGACAACCGGAGGTCATGAAGTTGAATTATACGGAAGATGTCATGTACATGATGACAGAGATCCGAAAACAGTGGGGACTGACCTATCCGGAGGAAGAGTAGACTAGGAAAAAATCTGATAACAGTATTCCGGCGGTAAAAAGAGCCGAAGAAAATATGACCAACCGTCGGGATGCAGGGAGAATACTGATGATACGAAACAAGAGTCTGGGGAAGAGACTTCTGGCGGCGGGGATTATGCTGATATTTAGTATGAGCGGCTGCGGAACAGACAATGAGATAGAGTTAACAGGGAATGGAATAGGAAGTGATGGAATAGAAGCTGTGGCAACGGTGGATTCTGCTGAGGTGACCGCTGCCGGGGAAACGGCATCGGATGTCACGGGTGGAGATGCTGCATCCACAGGAACTGCGGAGGATACAAATAAAACGGCACCGACTCCTGCCCCGGCGCCTCGGCAGGAGCTTACTACTGCGGATCGCATGGTGGACCGGACGAAAGTGAAAGGCATTTATGTCACCGGTCCTAAGGCCGGCAGCGCCGGAATGGAGGAGCTGATCGGGCTGGTGGATGAGACGGAACTGAACGCTATGGTCATTGATGTGAAAAATGATGAAGGAAATGTGACGTTCCGGCTGATGAATGAGGAGATTACACAGAACATTCCCGTACTGGACCAGATATCCGAAATGCAGGCAGGAGTGTGCTACATCCGGGATATTCAGGCTTTGATGCAGGAACTGAAGGATCATAATATTTATACCATTGCGAGGATCGTATGTTTCAAGGATCCCATTCTGGCGGCGGCGAGACCGGAACTGGCATTGACCAAACCGGACGGCAAGCCGGTGACGGATGCCAACGGCCTGGCATGGGTGAATCCATACAGGCAGGAGGTCTGGGAATATCTGACAGAACTTGCCGAGATGGCAGCAGACCTTGGATTCGATGAGATCCAGTACGATTATGTGCGTTTTCCGGTGGGATCAGATGCCAATGTGGCGGACTACGGTGTGGATATGGATGCCTATCCGAAGAGGCAGGCAATACAGGATTTTCTTGCCTATGCAGGAGACAGACTGCATGAAAAGGGATGCGTGGTTACGGCGGATGTCTTCGGCACTATCATCGGAAGTGAGACCGACGTGCAGACGGTAGGGCAGGATTACATGGCGCTGGGACAGACCGTGGATGCCATCAGTCCCATGGTGTATCCCTCTCATTATGCGAACGGGGTATTCGGACTGAAGGTACCGGATGCGAATCCTTATGAGACGGTATTGGCGGCAATGCAGGGTTCTGTCGAAGAACTGCAGGAGATTCCGGAGGCAGAGCGGGCTGTGGTGAGACCCTGGCTGCAGGCATTTACTGCCACCTGGGTTCCGGGGCATATTTCCTATAACGGAACACAGATCAGGGAACAGATTCAGGCAGTCTATGATGCCGGTTATGAGGAATGGATCCTGTGGAATGCAACAAACCGCTATTCGGCAGAGGGACTGCTTAGTGCAGACGAGGTAGAGGATAATGAAAATAATCAATAAGATCATAATAGGGATTGCAGTGATCTGCCTGCTGTTATGTGGCGGTATCCTGGTATTTGCACTGAATCCGGATATGACCGATGCTCTGGCACAGAGGCTGTATGGAAACGGAAATAATGCGGAGACTGTAACAGAGACAGCAGAGGCAATCGGAAATCCCAGCAATATAGGTACAGATGGAAGTGTTTCGGTAACGCTGCCGGATCAGCCTGAAAACAGTCTGAGCGATTACATCAATCCGAATCCCCAGGAACCCCTGCGATATCCCGGCGGTAATACCGGAAGCTCCGACAGCGGTACTGTAGCCACACCGGCTCCCAGAAGTGACGCTGTGACGGATTTAAACTCTTATTATGCAAACTGTATTACACAGTTAAGCATTCTGGGGAGCGGAGATCAGCATTTTGACAATGTGGTTCCCAAGAGTCTGTGGAGTTCCATTGAGCAGGCGTATAATACCGGAGCCTACGAGCAGGGATATGTGGCGGAGGTGCTGAAAAAGCTTGGCATGGACAACTTTGCGATTCAGCTGCAGCTGGTAGATCTCGGGGATGGGTATTACAGAGTATATCACAATGTGGTGACTTATTAGAGATTTGATGGTTCAGAGAAAATCAATCAAGAGGAACACTGTTATCAAAAAAGGATTTCAGTGTTCTTTTTTGTTTGCATTGTAAGAATATGTAATATTTAATAAATAATATTAAGAATCATTACTAATATTATTGACTAATAATTATGAATACGATATAATCATGATAAAGAAATAAATAAAACAGATCAGGAGTGTCATACTACATAGAAATAGCGTAGGCAGTATGGCAGATAGAAAATAGAAAAAGGAGAGATCTTATGGATAAAAAAGCAATGTACAAATTAAGTTATGGATTATATGTGGTAACTACGAGAAATGCAGAGAAAGCAAACGGCTGTATCGTCAATACCGCTATCCAGGCGGCTTCCACTCCGAATCAGATCTGCGTCTGCATTAACAAGGCAAACTATACCCACGATATGCTGTTAAAAACCGGTGTGTTTAATGTATCTGTACTCAGCAGGACGGCAGAGTTTCCGTTGTATGAGCGGTTTGGCTTTCAGTCAGGCACGGAAGTGGATAAATTTGCGGATTATACAGCATATAAAAATGCAGAGAACGGCGTGCCCTATATCACAGAAGGCACTAACGCCTACATTGCAGTAAAAGTTACACAGACTGTGGATCTGGGATCTCATACTATGTTCATCGGAGAAGTGACGGAGATGGAAGTATTAAGTGAAGAGCCATCCGCAAACTATGAGTATTATCAGGAAAATGTAAAACCCAAGCCGGTAGATACAGGGAAGACTGTGGACGGTCAGACGGTATGGCGCTGCACCATCTGTGGCTATGAGTATGTGGGAGAGGAACTGCCCGAGGATTTTATCTGTCCATTGTGTAAGCATCCGGCATCTGATTTTGAAAAAGTGGTAAAGTAAATGACAGGAGGTCAGAATTATGAGTATTGACAGTAGAAAGGTAGTTGTAGTGGGCTGCGGATTTGTGGGATCTTCTTCCGCATTTGCCCTGATGCAGAGTAAGCTTTTTTCGGAAATGGTATTGATCGATGCCGATCATGATCGTGCGGAAGGGGAAGCTATGGATATCAGTCATGGCATGGCATTTGCCAGCCCCATGAAGATCTATGCGGGTTCTTATGATGATATTACGGACGCCGCAGTCATTGTGATCACTGCCGGTGCCAACCAGAAGCCCGACGAGACGAGACTGGATCTGATCCGGAAAAACAGTGCCATTATGAAGTCCATTATCGGGGAGATCAAAAAGAGACCCTTTGAAGGAATCCTGCTCATTGTCTCCAATCCGGTAGACATTCTGACTTATATAGCCCTGAAGGAATCCGGCTATCCGGCAAACCGGGTCATCGGTTCAGGAACGGTACTGGATACCGGCAGGTTCCGGTATGAACTGGGAGAACATCTGGAAGTGGATAGCAGAAGTATTCATGCTTTTATTATCGGCGAACATGGAGACAGCGAACTGGCAGCCTGGAGCGAGGCGAGAGTCGGTGGCATGCCTATCAACGATTTCTGTGAATTGCGGGGACATTATGACCATGAGTCATCCATGGAGAAAATATTTAACAGTGTGAAAAACAGTGCCTATGAGATCATTGCGAGAAAGCACGCAACCTATTATGGAATTGCTATGGCTGTATGCAGGATCTGCGCAGCAATTGTCCGTAATGAGCAGTCCATTCTGCCGGTATCCAGCCTGATGACGGGAGAGTACGGACTGGAGAATGTGGTGTTAAGCATTCCCGCTGTGGTGGATGAAAACGGTATTGAGACGGTGGTGCCCATTGAATTAAATGAGAAAGAACTGTCAGAACTGCAGCAATCGGCAACTGTATTGAAGAAGGTGATAGCGGAATTTTATCCGGATTAGTCTAAAGGTTTTAATAATGTGAAATGACTGCGCTGTGTCTGCAGGATCCCAAGCTTTGTAAGCTTGCCGAGTTCCGCGGACATGGCGCTTCTTTCTACTCCCAGATAATCCGCCAGTTCTTGACGGTTGAAGGGGATGGTGAAATCGTTGGAACCTTTCATTTTTGCCTGATCGGTCAGGTACGCCATTAGTTTTTCTCTGGTGGTTTTGCGGGAGGTATATTTGATTTTCTGGTTCAGATACATGTTGTTTTGTGCCACGATCCCCAAGAGATTGCGGATCAGGGTATGGTGAAACTCACAGCCGTTGTCACAGGTATTTAACAGTTTTTTCCCATTTAAAAACATAATATTGCAATCCTCCGCAGCCACGATATCCACAGGAAGATGAGGAATCCCGGCACAGACAAAAGCCTCCCCGAACAGGGAGCCCTCGGAGATGGAGGCAGTAATATTACGGTTGCCGTAGTAATCGTCCTGTAATACATGGATCGAACCGGACTCGACAATACCGATGAAATCCGCCGGATCGCCGGCATGCCTGATATACTCCTCCTTTGGATAGGATTTTGTATAGGCGTGCAGGCGCTTCAGCATAACGGGGATATCTTCAGGTAAAATATTCTGAAAGAGAGGATTGTGCATAATAAATTCTCCTTTTGTTGGAAAACCAACATACTTGATGGGATGATTCTAGTATAATCCCCTCAGAAAGTCAAGGAGAGTTCAGGAAAGGAAGGATAACGATGTATAAAAATATTGAAAAACAGACGAAATTAAATCTGAAGGAGCTGGTGAAATACCAGGAGGGGCAGGTAGTCAGCAAGACTCTTGTACAGAACGACTATGTGAGTATGACGATTTTTTCCTTTGACAAGGGCGAGGAAATCTCCACCCATGCAGCAGGCGGTGATGCTATGGTAACCGTTTTGGAAGGCAAGGGCAGATTCACCGTAGGCGGCGAAGTATTCTACGTGGAAGAGGGCGAGACTCTGATCATGCCCAAGGATATCCCTCACGCAGTATACGGTGAGGAGAGATTCAAGATGCAGCTGACAGTATCTTTCTGAGTTGTAGAAAAAATGCGGTTCTCTTTTGAGGTTTGTGCAAAATACCGTTTGTTTGGATTTCTTTGTTGGAAAAACAACATAATGAAATTCTGGATTTTGCAATATTGATCTTGTGATGAAACATAGGACGAATAATTAAGGTCAGATGTTTAGAAAAGTAAACATCGGTGTACAAGGGGTACAAACAAGATAAAATAGAAATGAGGGGCGATAGAGCGGAAATGTCAGATTTTCCACTCTATCTGAACACGGTCGCTGGTGGCCTTGATCGTAGAGATCAAACCATCGGCGGCTTTTCTTTTGTCGTCAAAATCTATGCTGTCCCAGTTGTCGAGATAATAGGATAACTTCTTTATCTGCTGGGGAGATATGGTTTCAACGCTCAATTCAGCGATTGCCTTTGAAATGGTCTGGCGTCGGGTGTCCAGTTCTTCAATTTTTTTGTTAGCGTAGGCAAGCAAGGTCGCATTGGCTCCGGTCAGCGTATCCAGCAGCTTTTCAATTTCTGCCTCCACCTGTGCCAGCTCCACTTGATAGGCGGTCAGCTTCGGATTGACTTTTTCCTCCCTGCCGTGGAGTATCTGAAAGTCTTTGAACTTCTCCTGCATGGCCGAGAAAATGAATTGCTCAAATTCTTCTTTGCGGATTTTCCCGCAGCCCGGACAGCCTTTGTTTTCCGTCCGTTTGGTACAGCGGAAATAGCCGGTGCTGTTTGGTACATGGGTGGCTTTCAGAGCATACCCACAATGCCCGCATTTGATTTTTCCGGCCAGCCAAGTATTTTTCGGTTTCCGTCCCTGCTGGAAGGTGGTATTTGCCATAAGTTTTTTCCGGCATTTAAGCCATGTGTCAGAGGAAATGAGTGCTTCGTGGGGAGCGATAACAAGTATCTGGTCTTTTAAGCACCTGTCCTTGTCCTCCTTCACATCCCGCCCCTGATAGAGATAGCAGCCGTTTGTTCCGGCAAAGTCGGAAGCGTCATTGACAATCGCTGCGCCCTGGCTCTTGAAAAATTCGTACAGCTCCAAATCGGCCTGTGCGTAAACGGGGTTTCTTAAAAGCTGGGAAAGAAATGTACGGAACATGGATTTGCCATAAATTTTTATGTCATGTTCCTCGAAGTATCGGGTAATATCTCCGAAGGAGGTTTCCGGTTCAGCGTACATTTCAAACATCAGCCGAACATGGTCGGCGGCTACGGGGTCGGCAACCATTTTCTTTGTGCGGATACCCTCTACCACAGTAGGCTCTAACTGATAACCGTATGGTGCCTGTCCGCTCATGTGAAAGCCTTTCAGGCACCGTGAATAGTAGGCGTCTGTGACACGCTTCTGAATTGTCTCACGTTCAAGCTGGGCGAATACAATGCAGATATTCAGCATGGCCCGGCCCATCGGGGTCGAAGTATCAAACTTTTCCGTGGAGGATACAAACTCCACATCGTACTCTTGAAACAGCTCCATCATCGTTGCAAAGTCCAGAATAGAGCGGCTTATACGGTCCAGCTTGTACACGATGACCCGCCGGACCTTTCCCTTGCGGATCTCGCCCAGCAGCTTTTGAAACTCCGGCCTGTCCGTATTTTTACCGGAATAGCCTTTGTCCTTGAATACCCGGCAGCTCCCACCTTTCAATTCATACTTGCAAAAGTCGATCTGACTTTCAATGCTGATACTGTCCTTGCGGTCTACTGACTGTCTTGCGTAAATACAATCTTCTCTGATAAATTCCATATTGGGCTCCTTTCCTTGTTGGAATGGAGCTACCAACCTTACAACTATATTATACCATCAGCAGCCCCGGACAACAATGTTGCGAATGATTAGGGAAATCTGTCCCCATATTTTCTGAACACCTCATAAAGACAACGCTCAATTTCTTTTTTGCGCTGTGCTTTCTCCTTCGGGGGAAGTACCGGCGTGAGGCTTTCCAGCACAATGATCTTCCCTTGAAATGCGACAGACTTTGTTTCTCGTTCATAAGTGACAGCTTGCGTCATTGAAAACCTCCTTTGCGAAAGTGCGTGTATATGCCTGCCTTTCCCACTTGTCCCGTGGGGAAATGTCAAAAGACGGCACCCAGCAGGTGCCGCCCTTTGAGCTTTCTCCACTTCGGGTCAATGTGGCCCGAGGTCAGTAAGGACTGGAAAGGTATTTTTCTTTGGCGTCCTCCAAGCTGTTGAGGTCGAATACTTCATAAAGCTGCCCCACAACACGCCGTATATCCTTCTTTGAAAATCCGCAGTCCTCCATTGCCATAATGACATAACCACGGCAGGCGTCATTGCTCCATTCGTCCGGTTCCAAGCCGGGGATCATTCCAAACGCATTTCCCATAAAGTGCTCCTTTTTTGAAAAGATGGGGAGCC
>OKUM01001301.1_pt1 | contig 12291 bp, 10 predicted proteins | sample 1606801 | NCBI WGS metagenome assembly OKUM01 (sample SAMEA3882546, study PRJEB24775) | human gut metagenome | biome: human-associated habitat; feature: intestine environment; material: feces | place: Netherlands | collected 2009/2010
CGTCTTCCGGATTCCCCAGCGGACGGTTGCCGCCAGCAGCGCCAGTTCCAGCCCAAGAAAGGTCCACAGGGCCAGTAGCCAGGGAGCCCATGATGCCGGGCAGAAAGAAGCCGCCAGAGCCGGAGGCAGCCAATGGCCCAGGTAGTAGATGAAATGATGTCCGTCCTCCGTGACGAGGGGCCAGGAATTTGCTGCAAGGCGTTCATAAACGGCATTGCGGATGATAAAATCCGCATGTTGCTGGCAGTGGCCCGTGAATCCGCACAACAGCACCAGCATCAGGCAGAAGAAGGAGAGGAGACCCAGCGCGGCCAATCTGCGCCCGCTTAACGGAAGCCTTTGTGCCGGAAGATGCCGGGCGCAGACGTACAGCCCGCATGCCAGTGCGGCGCAAAGCGGCGCGGAAAAGGCCAGATGCACCCATCCCTGCAGAAAAAGGAGGAGGGGCAACGCCAGATACAACAGTCCCGCGCATAGCGGAAGGCGTGCGGGCAGAAAGAAGCGGGCAGACATGGCGCGGAACGGGAAACTGGTCGGCAGGGAGGAATCCAAAAGGCCAGCATGGCATATTTTGTTCCAAAGAAAAGGATGCAGTTTCCTCCGGAGAATGAAAAAGCCCCGCACCGCCTCGCGGCGGCCGGGGGTTGGCGTTGCTTGATACCAGTTCCAGCAAAAAGGTCAGAACAGGCCAAATCCGTTGCCGTAGCGGGCGGATTCTCCCAGTTCTTCTTCAATCCGGAGAAGGCGGTTGTATTTGGCCATACGGTCGGAACGGCTCAAAGAGCCGGTTTTGATTTGTCCGGCGTTGGTTCCTACGGCAATGTCCGCGATGGTGGCGTCCTCCGTTTCTCCGGAACGGTGGGAAATAACGGCGGTATAGCGGTTGCCCATAGCCAGTTCCACGGCGTCCAGCGTTTCCGTCAGCGAGCCGATTTGATTGACCTTCACCAGGATGGAGTTGCCCACGCCCAGATGAATGCCTTTTCTGAGGAATTCCACGTTGGTGACAAAGAGATCGTCTCCGACAAGCTGAGTGCTTTTGCCAAGTTTTTCCGTCAGGGTTTTCCATCCGTCCCAGTCGTTTTCCGCACAGCCGTCTTCAATGGAGACGATGGGATATTTTTTCTTCAGTTCCACATAGTAGTCCGTCAGCTCTGCGGCGGTTCTGCGGCTGCCGTCGGATTTCTTGAAAACATACAGCCCGGATTCCGGTTCATAAAATTCGGAGGAAGCCACGTCCAGGGCAATGGAAATGTCCTCCCCGAACCGGTAACCGGCCTTGTCTACCGCCTGGGCGATGCAATCCAGGGCGTCTTCCGCAGAGTTCAGCCTGGGGGCGAAGCCGCCTTCGTCGCCCACGGCGGTGGAAAGGCCGCGGTCATGAAGAACGGATTTCAGCGCATGGAAAACTTCCGCGCCATAACGCAGGGCTTCCCGGAAGGTGGGAGCGCCGGACGGGACGATCATGAATTCCTGGAAGTCAATGGGCGCGTCGGAGTGGGCGCCGCCGTTGATGATGTTCATCATGGGGACGGGCAGAACCTTGGCGTTCGGGCCGCCCAGGTAGCGGTACAGGGGCTGGTGCAGCTGGGCCGCCGCAGCCTTGGCAAGCGCCAGGGAAACGCCCAGAATGGCGTTGGCCCCCAGTTTGGCTTTGTTGAACGTGCCGTCCAGGGAGTTCATGAGGGCATCCGCCGTGGTTTGCTCCGTGGCTTCCAGACCGATCAGGGCCGGAGCAATGATGTTGCGGATGTTGTCTACGGCCTTGGTGACTCCCTTGCCCTGGTAGCGGGTTGCGTCGCCGTCCCTGAGTTCCCAGGCTTCGTGTTCCCCGGTGGAAGCTCCGCTGGGGACGCCCGCCGTGCCTACGGCGCCTCCTTCCAGATAAACGTCCGCCTCAATGGTGGGGTTGCCGCGTGAATCCAGAATTTCACGCCCTGTTATTTTCGCGATGCGCATTTCTTTCATAAAAATCGGATGGGTTCTTCCTTGGAAACCAGATATTGAAATTAGCTCAAACTAACTTATGAGGCTTGTGTATCCTGTATCCGAAGCGGATGCAAGCTTTTTCTCCGGGAGAAAGACCGGAGTTCAATCAGTATGGGTGCCCCTTGGCGGCGGTTCAGTTGCGGTAATGTTCCTTCAGCCACGTTATTTCTTCGCCGTGCCCGGCGTCGTCCCTGGGCGTTTCCAGGAAGAAGGGCAATTCCCGCAGAACGGGATGGTTGATGATGTTGATGAAGGCCTGTTCTCCCAGGGAACCCTTGCCGATGGTTTCATGGCGGTCCTTGAAGGAGGAGAAGGGCGTCATGCTGTCGTTCAGGTGGATGGCGCGCAGGCGTTCCAGGCCCAGCACGGCGTCGAAATGTTCCAGTACGGAATCCAGCCCGTTGACAATATCATATCCGGCGGAATAAACATGGCAGGTATCCAGGCATACGCCCAGCTTGTCCTTCAGGTCCACCCGCTCCATAATGGCGGCCAGTTCTTCAAAGGTCCGGCCGACTTCGCTTCCCTTGCCGGACATGGTTTCCAGCAGAACAATGGTCGTTTGTTCCGGAGAAAGCACGCCGTTTAATTGGCCCGCCACCAGTTCAATGCCTTTTTCCGCTCCCTGACCTACATGGCAGCCGGGATGGAAGTTATAAAGATTTCCCGGCAGATGTTCCATGAGTTCCAGATCCTCTTTCAGCACCTGGGCCGCAAAACGGGCGACGCCGGGGTCTGCGGAACAGGGGTTCAGCGTGTAGGGGGCGTGTGCCAGCAGCGTTCCGAATCCGTTGTTCCGCGCTAATTCCAGAAAACGGGCAATATCCTGTTCGTCAATAGCTTTGGCTTTGCTCCCCCGCGGATTGCGGGTGAAGAACTGAAAAGTATTGGCGCTGATGGAGAGGGCAACCCGGCCCGTGGCTTCATAGCCTTTTGCGGAGGAAAGATGGCATCCGATGTGCAGCATGGCGGTGGCGGGAAAATATGCAAGCGAGCATATCGGAAGGGAATTGACCTGTCCAGCATGGGGATAGTTTTCAAGGCTGTTGCCGTAGGATACCGTGTTTGCGCGGCGCGCCATGGACGTAACGAAAAATAGATTTACATTTTTATATTTTTCAAAATAATGAATCCATCGTTTATGCCTGATTGCTCCTGTACACATTCTTCGCTCCCGGCTTCCTCCGTCAAGGATCTGATACCTCTTGCCGGTGTATTCAAGGCATTGGGGCATCCCGTCCGTTTGATGATCGTGGAGATGCTTCTGGATGGGGAACGCTGCGTCTGCGAACTGCAAAAAGATTCCGGGCGCGATATGTCCACGATTTCCAGCCACTTGAATGTGTTGAAGAACAATCGTGTGCTCTCTTGTGAACAGCGGGGGAAGAATGTGTATTATTCCCTGTGTTGTCCGTGCCTTCGCCAGGTATTAGACTGTTTGAAGGAAAGTCCCATTCTGCGGAGATAAGGACATGATACTCTAGTTTCTTCTGATTTCTACACAAACACTTTGATATTCTTCAAAATCTAAATCAATAATACCATGAACAACATTGTCGTTTACGGACCGGGATGCGCCAAGTGCACTGCACTGGCGGATGTGACGAAGCAAGCCATGCAGGAACTCCATTTGGACGCTTCTCTGGAAAAAGTGACGGATGCCATGCAATTTGCCGTAGCGGGGGTACTCGTGACCCCGGCGTTGGCTGTGGATGGCAAGGTATTTGTTTCGGGGAGAGTTCCATCCAAGGATGAAATCAAGAAGATTCTTCAAGAGACCATTCAGGCTGATTCTTCCCGGCAGAAATCCTGCTGTTGTTCCGGCGTAGCAGAATCTGCGTTACCTCAAGAAAATGATTCTCATGCGAAAGAGGTATCATGTTGCGGAGGGAGCTGTTGCAGCAGTGAGGCATCCAAAGGATGCTCCGGATGGAAAAAGGCTGTAGTCTGGGTGGTTGCCCTGCTCATCCTGCTTGCCATCGTCAAAGTTATCAACCACCAGGGAGCTGAAAACCGTGAAGAACCAGCCGCCACAACTGTGACGATGAAATCCGGGGTAGAGGCGGTTTATTACGAATATGGGGCGAGATGCCCAACCTGCATCCGTATGGAGACATGGACGAAGGAGGCGATCGAAAAGAATTTTCCGATTCAGCTTAAGGAAGGCAAGTTGGCTTTCCGCGCCATTCCCGCCGACAAGGACGCCGTTGGCAAGTATGAATTGACAACCAAATCTTTGCTTCTCAAGGATTGGAAGGACGGCAAGGAAACGCGCTGGGTGGATCTGGATCGCATCTGGGACTTGAGTGGTAATGAACAGGAGTTCAAGGAATATGTGGTTCAGAGCATCCGGAAAGCACTGGATGACGCTCATTGAACGTTTACCTTCCTTCTAATATTTTCCGTGATGGACTGGCCTCTTTTATCTCTGCTGCCTATAGGCGTAGCGGCAGCCGTTTCTCCTTGTCCCCTGGCAACGAATATTGCCGCTGTGGGATTCATTTCCCGTGGCATCGGCTCCCGTCATCAATCAGCCATCGCCTCACTTCTCTATACTTTGGGCCGTGTGAGCGCTTATGTGCTGATCGGGTGGTTGGTAAGCCGGGGCTTGGCATCGGTCCCCATGTTGTCATTCTGGATGCAGGAGGAACTGCCGGTGTATCTGGGCCCGGTGATGATGGTGGCAGGGCTGATCCTTCTGGGGTTCATCCCGTTCTTTTCCCTAGGGAAAAAACCGGGAGAGGCAACAGCTCAAAGCCTTATGGCTAAAGGCGGCATCTGGGGGGCGTTTGCGCTAGGTTTTCTGTTCGCCCTAGCTCTTTGCCCTCCTTCGGCGGCGCTATTTTTCGGAACGGCTGTCCCTTTGTCCATACAGGCTGGGAGCACTGGTTCCCTATTAGGAATTTCCCTGTTCGGCATAGGAACGGCCCTGCCCGTGGTCGCATTTGCCTTACTGCTGACATTCAGTGCGGAGAAAGCCGCTGCTGCCGTGCGCCACATGCCTAAAATCCAGCAAATCATGAAACTTGTGACGGGATGGTTCTTCCTGTTGCTTGGCGGGTACTGGCTGTTCAGCCGGATTCTTCTCGTTTGATTCTTTCTACATTACCCTTTCTTATTATATGATTCAAGATTTTGCCAACTGGCTGGTTTACAAGATATTGGAATTTACTCCCCACACACAACTGGGGGAGGCGGTCAACTTTTTCGTGTACGATACGGTCAAGATTCTTTTCCTGTTATACGCGATCAGCCTCATCATGGGGGTGGTAAACGCCTATTTCCCTGTAGAACGCATCCGCGTATTTCTGATTACGAGGAAGCTTTACGGGCTTCAATATTTCTTCGCGGCTCTGTTCGGAGCCATGACGCCATTTTGTTCCTGTTCCTCCATTCCCTTGTTCATCGGATTTGTGAAGGGTGGCATTCCCTTGGGGGTGACGTTTGCCTTCCTGATTACGTCTCCTTTGGTTAATGAGGTGGCGATCGCCATATTCCTCGGAGCATTCGGTATCAAGATTACGGTGATCTATGCTGTTTCCGGCATCCTGTTGGGCATGGTCGGGGGTATAGTCCTGGAGAAATTCAAGCTAGAACGTTATTTGTCTCCCTGGATACGTGACTTGCTGGTTCAGTCGAATGCAGAGAGCAATGACTGGGAACGGAAAAAGACACCCTTCATGGGCAAATTGCCCGTTATCATGCGCGATGCCTGGGGAATCGTCAAGGGAGTGACCCTGTACGTGGTAATCGGCATTGCCATTGGGGCGGCAGTGCACGGCTATGTGCCTGCCGGATTCTTCGAAGAATCCATGAGCCGGGAAAATTGGTGGTCGGTGCCTGTCGCTGTCATCTGTGCGGTACCCATGTATGCAAATGCTGCGGCTATTGTTCCGGTGATCGAGGTATTTGTCGCAAAGGGAGTACCAATCGGAACGGCAATTGCATTCATGATGGCGACAGTAGGACTTTCCCTTCCGGAAGCCGCCCTTCTCAAAAAAGTGATGACCTGGAAGTTGATCGGTATTTTCTTCGGAACGGTCACGGCGTTTATCATTTTGTCAGGTTATGTATTTAATTTACTGATTTCTTGTTAAGAAAACCGTCATTGGATTATTTAGTCCATATGAATATTGGGAAAATAAGCGGTTTCCTTTTTTTATTATCGTAGTCCTCCCGCGTTTTCTTGACGGATGGAGGGAAGAGGGGCAAGATGGCACGCATGGAACAAGTCAGTCTCATGGAATTGGGCAAGCTGGCCGCAGAAGGCCAGGTTGAAGCGGAAGTTTTTGCCCAGATTGCCCAATGCGCGCAGAAGATGACCAAAGGCAACAAGCCGTATCTGGATGTGTCTTTTGCCGATGCGGAAGGGACCATGGGATTGAAGGTGTGGGAGGATAAACCCTGGTTCCGGACGCTTGCTTCGCTGCCCCTCCGCAGTTTTGTGAGCCTGCGCGGCCAATGGGCCAAGGGAGGGTTCGGCATGGAAGTTGCCGATTTGGACGTGCGGTTGCTGGACGAACAGGAAAAGGAAAACTTTCTGGCCGGCTCCGGAACCTTGAAGAAAAAGCAGGAAGCTGATCTGAAGGAAATCTGCATGTTCATCAAGGGCATGAATGATCCGCGCATACGCGCCCTGTGCATTGAATTCATTGAGCAGTTCGGGGAACGCCTCCAGCGCGCCGCCGCCGCCCGCACTTACCATCATGCCCGCCGCGGCGGACTGGTGGAGCACGTGGCGGGGATGATGCGCACGGCCTCTGCCGTCTGCCAGGCGAATCCGGAGCTGAACCGTGACCTTCTGCTGGCCGGGTGTCTGTTCCACGACTGCGGGAAGTTGTGGGAAAATTGCTACCCGAAGGAGGATTTTACGATGCCTTATTCGGAGGCCGGAGAACTGCTGGGCCATATTCCGCTGGGCATTGAACTGGTCAACAATTTGTGGAAGCGCATCATGTCCCTTCCGGAGGCGGATTCCTGGAGGACCCTCCTTCACCGGACGTGCGCATGCACCTGCTGCACCTGATTGCGTCCCATCACGGGGAACTTGCCTTCGGTTCTCCCGTGTTTCCCAAGACGCCGGAGGCGGTGGCCCTGCATTACATCGACAATCTGGACGCCAAGCTGGAAATGTTCCGCGGGGCTTATGAGACAAGCGAGGCCCTGGCTCCCAGAGTGCTCCAGCGCAAGGCCCCCCTGCCTGCCAACGTTGTTCTTCCGCTGCCTTCCGTTCTCCCTCTGGAGCCGGACGGCGAAGACGCTCTGCCGTAAGGTTCCCCCTGCATGGAAGAGGTTCGGCGTGTTCTTCGTCCGTGGCCGGAACGGATGACGGCATCTGCTCCCTTGCTGATTCCGGCTTTGTCCCTGCTGTGCGCCTGCGCGGCAATGGATGTTTCCCTTTGGTTCTGGATTCCATGCTTCTGCCTGGCGTCGCTGCCGTGTTTTTTACGTGCGCCCTCCATGGGGGTGCTTGCCGTTGCCCTGGCGATGTGGGCCGCCGTATATCTTTTCGCGTATGAACGGGAATACGCAGGCGTTCCCGTGGAAGCGGGGAGAGTCATGGTTATGGAAGGCTCCGTTGAGGTTTTTTCCGGAAAATCCGTGTTGTTTCGCCCGGATGGTTCCCGGTGGCTGTACGCGGTTTCCTCCCGTGACGGGGCCTGCCCTCTGGAGGCAGGGGAACGCTACCGGATCAGGGGAGAGGCGTATCCGCTTCAGGCGCCGTGCGGTCCCGGCATCTTTGACCGGGAGCGTTGGGGGTACCTGCACGGCATCATCGCCGGAATCCGGCTGGATGAGTACTGCCGGAACGGGCCGGGAGACTGGCGCAGCCGTTTCCGGGCTTTTTCCCTGCGGCTCCGGGAAAGGGCTGCCTCCCTGCTCAGGGAGGGCGCCCCTCCGGATGATGAGGCCCGGCAGGTGATGGTTTCCGCCGTGCTTGGGGACAAGACGGACGCGAGGCCGGAAACGATGGCGAAGTTTCTGGAAAGCGGCTGCATGCATGTATTCGCTGTCAGCGGCATGCATGTGGGCGTGGCCGCCATGCTGGTTCTGGGTATGCTGAGGCTTTTGCATGTGTACCCCCGTGCGGCCCGGCTGGCCTGCATCCTTTTGCTGGCGGCGTACGTGTTCGTGACCGGGATGTCCGCTTCCGCCCTACGGGCGTTCATCATGGCGACAGTCTGGCTTCTGGCGTTTGTGCTGCGCAGAAAGGGACATCCGGCCAATATTCTGGCGCTCGCTTTCATCCTCCTCTGTTTAATGAACCCGCTCCAGGTTTTCCAGCCGGGGTTCCAGCTTTCTTTTTGCGTTTTTGCCGTCATTGTCTGCCTGGCGGAATGGCTCAGCCGGGAAAAGCCCCTGTGGTCGCCGGACCCGTTTATTCCTCCCCGGATTTATCATGCGCGGGAAAGATTCCTGGTGCGGCTGGAAAAAGCATGCCGCGGCGCGCTGATCGTCTCCGTGGGGGCGTGGCTGGCTTCCATTCCCCTGACGGCATGGCACTTCGGAACCTGGAACCTGTATGCTCCCTTGACCAATTTGTGCCTGAGCGTACTTGTCTTTCCCCTTATGGGCATTTCCCTGTCCGGGCTGATGTTCGCGTGGTGCCCGTGGATGCTGCATGTCTGTAATACGGCCGCTTCCTGGCTGGCGTCCGCCATGCTGTCCGTAGCCGGGGGAGTGGCTTCCCTGCCGTACAGTTATCTTTCTTCCGCACCGCCTTCCGGGGAAAATGAAGCTGTTATCGTTCCCTTGCAGAAGGATGCCTGGGCCACAGTCATTTCCAATCCCGCATTGGTTGTGGGAAGCGGAACGGAAGATGCGGTGCGGTACACCCTCCTTCCCGTGCTGAAGGCGCGCAGTATCCGGCCCTGCGGCATGCTGTCCTGGGGAAACGGCAAAGCGGAACGGGCCGGAGAGAAAGAACTGGAGAAGGAATATCCCGGAATCCGGAACTGGGGCGCGGAGTTCGGGGAATGTCCCGTCCGGCAATGGAGGTTACGGCCGGGCAATGCACTTGTGCTGGAAGATTTTCCTGTCCCGTTGCGCACGGGAATCCGTCAGGACCGGAACCGGGTGTTGTCATGGGAATGCCGCGGGCGGCGGTTCCTGATGATAGGGAATACCGGGTTTTCTTCCCTGGCGCGTGCGGAGAAAACACCGCGGGCGGACGTATTGCTCATCGGGCATCATCCGCGCGACCCGGTGGACAGCGCGGCGTGGATCAGGGCCACAGGCGCCCGCGCGGTCATTTTCACGACGGAGCATGAATGCCCCGTACCGGAGGGAACAGCCGTATACCGTCTCCGGGAAACCGGAACCCTCTATCTGCGGATGGAAGAAAAGAGCGTGCAAATTATCCCCTGGAGGGGCATGGAACGCCGTACAGAGTAAATCCCGTGCTTTCCTCAATGCGGATGGGAAGGATCTCTCCCGCCAGGTCAGGGGCGGCATCCACCATGACGGGCTTGTTCTGGGAGGTCCGGCCGGAGAGGCGCGCCGCATTCGTTTTGGACGGCCCTTCCAGAAGAACTTCCTGCACGGTGCCTACCAGATCCCGGTTTTTCCGGATAGCTATTTCATTGACTACGGCCAGAAGATCCTGGTTGCGCGCTTCCTTCACTTCCTCCGGAATCTGATTCTCCATAACGGCGGCGGGTGTGCCGCGGCGCGGGGAATAGCGGAAAATGAATGCGTTGTCAAACTGGACCTGTTCCACGGCCTGCCTGGTCAGCAGGTAATCCTCCTCCGTTTCTCCTGGGAAGCCCACAATGATATCCGTGGTGATGGACAAATCCGGGCGTGCCTGCTTCATCCGGGAGCAAAGGTCCAGATTCCTGTACGGCCTGCGCATCATTTTCAGGATGCGGTCGCTGCCGCTCTGCATCGGGAAATGAATGTGGCTGCACAACTTGGGAAGGTAGGTGAACGCCTGCACCAGATCCTGGCGGAAACCGATGGGATGCGGGGAAACGAAGCGGATGCGCCGGATTCCTTCCACTTCATGCACGGCTTCCAGCAGCTGGACGAAGCCGCCCTTGCCGCCTGCCGTTTCCATCTGCCTGCCGTACCGGTTGACGATCTGGCCCAGCAGCGTGACTTCCTTCACGCCGGCGTCCGCCAGCATCTTCACCTCATCCACCACGTCCCGGATGGGGCGGCTGCGTTCTGCGCCGCGGGTGTAGGGAACAATGCAGTAGGCGCACTTCATTTCGCACCCCTGCATGATAGAGACATACGCCGTGGAGCGCACGCCGGGATTCAGGTGATCCCGGATTCGGTTCTGGGAATCCTCCTCTTCCGCCACATCGCACACATGCGTACCGGAAAAGGCGGTTTGCAACTCATCCATGCGGCGTTCCTGGCGCGCGCGCAGAATGCCGTCCACATGTTCAAATACGCGGTGGTATTTCTGGGTGCCGACCACGAGGTCCAGGCGCGGCAGTTCCTTGAACAGCTCCTCTTTTTTACTTTGGGCCATGCAGCCCATCATGCCGTACACTACATGCGGACGGTGCCGCTGCTGCTTGGCCAGAAGCCCCATTTTTCCCAGAGCCTTTTGTTCCGCCTGTTCCCGGATGGAACAGGAGTTGAACAGGATGACGTCCGCCTCATCCTCGCGGTCCGTCATGGTGTAGCCCTTCTGCACGAACATGCGGGCCACCTGTTCGGAGTCCCGTTCGTTCATCTGGCAGCCGTAGGTTTTGATATAAAGCTTGGGCATGGAAAAAATCAGGTATTTTTTTTCAGGGTGACCACGCATTCCAGATGCTTGGTCTGGGGGAACAGGTCAAAGGGCTGGACGGCGGTGACGGAATACCCGGCCTTGTCGAATTCCGCCAGATCCCGTATCTGGGTGGCGGGATTGCAGGAAACGTAAACGACTTTTCCGGGGCCGAAGGCAAATAACTGGGCCAAAAATTCCGCACTGCATCCTTTCCGGGGAGGGTCGATCACCACGGCGGTTTTTCCTGCAGGGAAATCCACCCGGGCAAAAATGGCTCCGGCGTCCGCCGCCAGAAATTCCGCGTGTTCAATTCCGTTGCTGCGGGCATTGCTGCGTGCCCAGTCCGCAGAAGTCTCGCTGACTTCCACGCCCAGCACTTTTTTAAATTTCTTCGCCAGGCTCAGGGCGAACAGGCCGGAACCGCAGTAGGCGTCCACCAGGAATTCCTCCCCGTCCATACTCGCCTGTTGGGCCACGTAATCCGTAAAAAGCGGAAGAATGAAAGGATTATTCTGGAAAAAGTCTCCCGCCAGAAAATGGAATTCCAAATCGCCCACCCGTTCGCAGGCGACGGCATTGTTATTGGTGATGACGGTTTCTTCCGAGGCCCGGAGCAGAATGGTGGCTCCCCGTTTGAACCGGGCGGCGGCCTGGTAAACGCTTTTGCGGGCCAGGGGCAGGGCTTCATTGATGCACTCCATGGCAATCGGGCATTGCGGCACGTCCACTACGTCCCTTCTGGAGCCTGCTTTCAGGAAACCGATGGCCGGCTTGCCTCCTTCCTTCGGCTTGTCAAAATGAGGCGTAATCTTGGAGCGGTAATGGTATTGGCGGGGGGAGGCTACGGCCGGATTGACGGGCAGTTCCAGCCCTGCCTGCAAGCGGAGCAGATCCGCTACCTGCCGGGTCTTCCAGAGAAGCTGGCGGTCATAGGAAAAATGCTGGTACTGGCATCCCCCGCAGGTTCCGAACAGGCGGCAGCCCGGTTCCACGCGGTCCGGGCTGGGGTTAATTACTTCCACCAGATCGGCGGAGGAATAGTTCCTGTCATTACGCCAGACGCGCGCCTTTACACGGTCTCCCGGCAGGGCGAAGGGGACAAAAACCACCCATCCGTCCACGCGGCCAATGCCGTCGCCCGCATTGGAAAGGGCGTCAATATCCAGTTCAAGCTCCTGGTGGTAGGAAAAAGGTTCGGGGTGGAAACCCTTGGGAATGGTCGCAGTCATGGTGGTGGGAAAAGATTATGGGGCGGAAGGGGTAATCAACTTGCCGTCCAGATCGTACAGCAGGGTTTCCGGCAGCCGGGGGGTGCGCAGTCCGGGGCGGAAATCGCCCGGCAAGACAGCCGGCCCCGGTGCGGATTCTTCATTCTCATCCTCTGGAAGAATCTCCTGTTGCGCCGGAGCGGGCGCCCAGGGTGCGGGCTGGTTGGCTGAAGCGGTTTGTTCCGGCTGAACGGCAGGAACTGGGGCGGGGTCCTGAGGTGCCGTTTCCTTGTTGGAGGCGCAGGAAGAGGTCCAGGCCAGCCCGGCAATCAGACAGGAGCGGATCAGGAGTTTTCTCATGGCGCG
>OKUM01001314.1_pt1 | contig 12231 bp, 10 predicted proteins | sample 1606801 | NCBI WGS metagenome assembly OKUM01 (sample SAMEA3882546, study PRJEB24775) | human gut metagenome | biome: human-associated habitat; feature: intestine environment; material: feces | place: Netherlands | collected 2009/2010
AGGCTCGCGTGGTCGATGTCGTAGTACTTCTCGACGGCCTTCTGGACGTCCTCGATGGAGACGGAGCGCATGGCGCTCGGCCAGCACTCCTTGGCGAGCGCCCCGATCTCCTCCCGGCTGATCTGGGTGCCTCTGCCCTCGGCCGCGGTGGCGGCGAAGAGGCACCGCTGGCAGAAGCCCTCGATGACGCGGATGTTGGTGCCGGCGAGCTCGGCCATGTAGCGCATCGCGTCGCCCGGAACGGTTCCCTAGAGGGCGGGCACGTTCTCGCGCTCCGCGTCCTCGCGCATCCGCTCGCAGAAGGTCTCGATGAGGCGGAGCTTGAGCTCGTAGCTCGGGACCTGGACGGGCGTGGTGAACCCTGACCCGAGGCGGCTCGTCACGCGCTCGTCGAACCCGTCCTTGCCCATGCCGAGCTGTGCCGGCGTGCGGTCGGCGGCGAGCACGATCTGCTTGCCGTTGGCGATGTTCTCGTCCCGCTTTTCCTTCTTGAACCACTGGCGTATCTTACTGCGGGCGTTGCTGCTGCGGGCGATCTTCACCCAGTCGCGGCTGGGGCCGTGGGCGGATTTGCTGGTCATCACCTCCACCACGTCGCCGTTGCGGAGATGGTAGTCGAACTGCACGATCCGCCCGTTGACCTTGGCGCCCACCATGTGGTTGCCGATGGCGGAGTGTATGGTATAGGCGAAGTCGATGGGCGTGGCCCCGGCCGGCAGGTTGATCACGTCGCCGTTGGGCGTGAACACGAACACCTCGTCGGCGAACATATCCACCTTCAGTGAGTGGATGAAGTCCTCGGCGTCGGCGTCCTCCTGATTTTCCAGCAGGCGGCGCACCCACTCATAGCTGCGCTCGTCCCCGGCGCCCTGGCCGTTCTGCTTGTACTTCCAGTGGGCGGCCACGCCGTACTCCGCCACCTCATGCATCTCCTTCGTCCGGATCTGTACCTCGAAGGGGATGCCGCTTTCGCCCACCACCGTGGTGTGCAGGCTCTGGTACATATTGGGCTTCGGCGTGCCGATGTAGTCCTTGAACCGGCCCAGAATGGGCTTGAACAGGTCGTGGATGATGCCCAGCACGTTGTAGCAGTCCGCCACCGTGTCCACGATGACCCGGAAGGCGAACAGGTCGAACACATCGTCCAGGCTCTTGTTCTGGGTGTACATTTTGCGGTAGATGGAGTAGGGGTGCTTCATCCGGCCGTAGACCGTGGCGTCGATGCCCTCCTCCTTCAGCCGCGTGACGATGCGGTCGTGCACGGCGGACATGAACCCGTCGTACTCCGCGGCCTTTTCGTCCAGCGCCTCGGTGATCTCCCGGTAGCCCACCGGGTCCAGATACTTCAGCGACAGGTCCTCCAGCTCCCATTTCATCTTCTGCATACCCAGTCGGTGTGCAATGGGAGCGTAGATCTCCATAGTCTCAAAGGACTTCTGCTTCTGCTTCTCCGGCGTCTGGTACTCCATGGTCCGCATATTGTGCAGCCGGTCGGAGATCTTGATGAGGATGACCCGGATGTCCTTGGCCATGGCCATGAGCATCTTCCGCAGGTTCTCCATCTGCTCCTCTTCTTTGGAGGTGTAGTGTACCCGCGTCAGTTTGCTGACGCCCTCCACCAGATCCGCCACCGTAGGGGAAAACAGCTTTGCCAGCTCCTCGTGGGTGGCGGTGGTATCCTCGATGGTGTCGTGCAGCAGGGCCGCCACAATAGACTCTGTGTCCAGGTGCAGCTCCTCCGCCACGATCTGTGCCACCGCCAGGGGATGTGTGATAAAGGGCGAGCCGTCCTTGCGGTTCTGCCCCGCGTGGTGGGTATCGGCGAATTCATAGGCGGCGCGTATCTGGTCAAAGCCCGCCGCCGGGTTGTAGCCCTTTACCGTCTCCACAAGATGTTCGTATTGCTCCTGAGTTGTCACAGCGCACCACCTCCCTTCTCGTTATCGTTTTGCAGCGTGTTCATCAGCGGCGACTGGTCCAGTGCTACGTGTTGTCCCCGCCGCAGGTGCAGCGTGATGGCGTCGCCGTTCAGCTGCCAGTCCAGCAATCCCCGTTCCCGGAACACCGCGGCGCACATGGCTGCCCGCAGTACCGGTTCCGCGCCGCCCAGCTCCGCCGCCATCAGCCGCAGCAGCGGCAAGCGGTCTGTGGTCAGCCCGTCCTCGGGCACTGTCCGGTCTAAAAACCGCCAGGCGGCGGCGAATTGCTCCCGGGTGGGCAGCGCCCGCCGCGCCTCCCGCAGAGAAACGGCCTTTCCGGCGGCGCACCGGTGGGCCAGTGTCAGCGCCTCCTGCTCCCGCCCGCTGGCGCAGAGGGAGGGCCGGATGTCCACCATCTGCAGCTGCACCGTCCGGCTGCCCCGGAACTCATTGATCTGCAAATAAAATGCCGCGTCCACCCGGTCGCCCGGATGGCACCCGCAGCGCTCGGCCACGGTGGAGAAGAATATGCCGTCGAACTGGGCGCAGCCCTTGCCCAGCCGCAGCTTCAGATGCCGGTTCTGGCCCACGTTCTGGGTCCGCAGCAGCGTGGCGCCAAGCAGACAGAACAGCGGTCTGGCGTTGCCGCTGCCATAGGGCTCCAGCACGGACAGGGCCTCCAGCTCCTCCAGCGTCACCGCGGCGGGGTGGGCGATGGCCACGTCGATCTCCAGCGCCGACTCCGGCTGCTGTCCGCCGCAGTAGCTGCGGGCGTATTCATTCATCCGGTCCCGGAAGGCCGGTATGTTGCTGCGGTCGATGGTAAAGCCTGCCGCCAGCTCGTGCCCGCCGAAGCCCAGCAGCAGGTCCTTGCAGTTTTCCAGCGCGGCGAACAGATTAAAGCCGCCCCAACTGCGGCAGCTGCCTTTGCCGGTGCTGCCGTTCAGATGGATCATAAAGCTGGGCCGGGAGTATTTTTCCGACAGGCGGCTGGCCACGATGCCCACCACGCCCTGGTGCCACCGGCTGCTCTCCAGCACCAGCGCGCTGCGCTGGCGCTCCGGCATCCGGTCGATCATCTCCTCCGCCTGGGTGTAGATATCCTGCTCTACGTTCTGGCGCTCCCGGTTCAGAGCGCACAGCTCCTTAGCCATGGCCTCCGCCGCGGCGGGATCGGTGCACAGCAGCAGCTCCGCCGCCTTGTCCGCCGCGCCCATGCGTCCGGCGGCGTTGATCCGCGGCGCCAGCACGAAGCCGATCTGCACCGAGGAGATCTCCTTCCCGCTCAGACCCGCCTCCCGCAGCAGGGCGTGCAGGCCGATAAAGTCCGAATGCTCCAGCGTGGCCAGCCCGCGGGAGACGATGGTGCGGTTTTCGCCGGACATTTGCATGACGTCCGCCACCGTGCCGATGGCCGCCAGTGTGCAGTACCGGGCAAAGAGAGGCTCCTCCCGGTCCGGCCCGCCCAGGGCCAGCACCAGCTTCAGCGCCACGCCGCAGCCGGCCAGGTGCTTGAAGGGATAGGGGCAGTCGCTGCGGTGGGGGTCCACCACCGCCAGGGCCGGGGGCAGCTCCTCCTTGCACTCGTGGTGGTCGGTGATGACCACGTCCAGCCCCAGTGAGTTGGCGTAGTCCACCTCTTCCACACCGGTGATGCCGCAGTCCACCGTTACCAGCAGGCGCACGCCCTGGTCGTACAGCCCCTTGATGGCGTCACGGCTGAGACCGTAGCCGTCCTCGATGCGCCGGGGAATGTAGTGCACCACGTCGGCGCCCCGGCTCTTGAGATAGTCTACCAGAATACAGGTGGCGGTAATGCCGTCCACATCATAGTCGCCGAACACGGCGATCCTCTCGCCGTCCGCGATCGCCTGCTGCACACGCGCCGCGGCTTTGTCCATGTCCCGCATCAGGAAGGGGCTGATGGTCAGCTTGTCCTCACGCTCCAGAAAGGCGGCGGCCTGCTCCGGCGTTTCGATGCCGCGGGCGGAGAGCACGGCGGCCACCAGATAGGGATAGCCGGCCGCGCGCAGACATGCCTGCGCCTCCGGCTTTTCCGGCGCGATATGCCACTTGCTGAACCGCACGGCGGTCACCTTCCTCTCTGCATGATAAATGGAACTTTCATCCCATGATAACATTACTAATACTTTATTATATCAACATCGTGCGGAAAGGTAAAGAAAAAATTTCTTTTCCGCACCTGTTCGGAAAAGAAAACAACAGCTTGCAATCCGCGGCCATATGGTCTATGATGGATACAATACAGACAGAATCGAGGAACTGCTCATGCGCCCTGACGGAAAGCGAGTAAAGGACCTGCCCCCCATCGTGGCAGCCATTCCCTACATCATGCCCAAGCGGTACGATGCCTGGAACACCATCACCGAAAACATCGACGAGGAGGGCATCAAGGCCTATATCCGCGAAAAACGGCGCGCTGGGATCCGCATCAACCACATGGCGGTGATCATCGCCGCCTATTACAAGGCCTATCAGACCAACCCCAAGCTCAACTGGTTTGTGGTCAACAGTCATCTCTATGAGCGCAACCATTTCTGCGTCTCCTTTGTCATCCTGAAAAAGCGGGCCGACGGCAGCCCGGATGAGACGACGCTGAAGATCTATCTGGAGCCCAAGGACACTATTTTCACCATCAACCAGAAGATCGCCGATGCCATCGCCGTCAACAGCCAGACGGAGCAGAAGAACAGCACCGACAAGTTCGCCAAGATGATGTTCTCCATCCCCGGCCTGCCCAAGTTCGTGATCTGGCTGGCCTACCATCTGGACAAGCATGGCCTGCTGCCCCGGAAGATCATCGACCTGAGCCCCTTCCACACCAGTATGTTCATCACCAACCTGGCTTCTATCAAGACCAGCTACATCCACCACCACTGCTATGAATTCGGCACCACCAGCGTGTTCGTCTGCATGGGCAAGCCGGTACCTAACTACATGAACGGTGACCTGACCAAGAAGATGATGCCTTTGGGTATCGTTATGGACGAGCGAATCTGCACCGGTTATGAGTACGCCGCCTTCTGTCACGACTTCCGCAGGTGCCTGCGGGACCTGACCTGTCTGGAGACGCCCTTCGACGGCAGCGCCCCGACTGAGATGCCGCAGGCGGAGGAAGCGGCTCCCGCCGAAGCGTGAATACAACAAGCCCCGGAGTGATGCCCCGGGGCTTGTTCTCTGCATATTACCAGTTGTCCTCGCCAAAGGGGTCATGGGGGCGGAACTGATCGTCATCCTCCGGCCGCGGCGGGAAGAAGCCTACGCCCTTGATCTTTTTGATCTCCTGGAAGAAGGCGATGTTGCTCTGGGCGATGTACGGCGCCACCCAGATATCCAGAATGCCCAGCGTCAGACCCACCAGAATATTCCATCCGATAAAGCTCAGATCCAGCACGAACAGCTGCCACTTGAAGCCCAGGGTCTGGGCTTTGCTCATGTTGAGGGCCTCCATGACGCCGATCTCCGGGTTTTCGCACAGGTTCAGCATAGCAAAGCGGTAGCGGTAGGCCGCCACGATGCCGGGGATCACCAGCAGAAACGTCCACAAGAGAATGAAAATGTACTGCACGATGAACAGCAGGATGACCTTCCCGGCAAAGGCAAAGCCATCGAACAGGGTGACGAAGGGCATCTCCTCACCCCGACGGATGCCCAAGTGGTACAGGGACGCACCGACGTTGAGCACTACGCCCAGCAGCGTGCACACGATAGACACGAACCACACCGCAAAAGCGGGGAACGCCCGGTGCAGCGCCAGGAAGCTCAGATCCATATCGAACCGCAGGGAGTAGACATAGGCGAACTCGTCGTCCATCTGCACATAGTCGCTGATGCCGTTGATGACGAACATGATGGCCAGCAGCACCAGCGTAAACAGGTAAGGGCTGACCTGTGCGGTTTTCAGCAGCACCTTGGACTCCCGCTTCAGGGAACCACGGTCAAGTACCATACTAAAATACCATCCTTTCGGAATAGAGTTTGATATCCGGCGGAGGACCGTCTGCCGCAGTGCAGGAAGTTTTTTCCGGCGGTGTCCGCCCCTCTACCGTATAGTGTAGCACAGCTGCCCGAAAAACACAAGAGGCGGTCTTTGCCGGTGAAGTTTCCGACAAAAACCGCAAAAAAACGTGGGAATTTCAACGCGGGGCTGGACAAGAGAAAAGTTTTGTTGTAATATTTAAGACAGTATGCGGTGGCATAGCGCCACCCGGTAGTAAGATGAGGTGAAGACAATGGCACAAGCATTCTTTGGCGGCGTTCATCCCAACGACATGAAGGCCGCAACCAATGAAAAGGCCATCGAAAAGCTGGCGGCGCCGGCTGAGGTGGTCATTCCCATGTCTATGCACATCGGTGCGCCTTGCAAGCCTATTGTAGCGGTAGGCGACAAGGTTAAAATTGGACAGAGGATCGGCGAACCCGGCGGATTTGTTTCCGCCCCCATCCACGCCAGCATCTCCGGCACGGTCAAGGCCGTGGAGCCCCGTCCCTTCTCTATGGGCGGCAAGATGATGTCCGTGGTCATTGAAAACGATTTCCAGGATGAGGTCTCCGAGGAAGTCAAGCCCGTGGCGGATCCCGACAGCCTGACGCCCGAGCAGCTGGTGGAGATCGTCAAGAACGCCGGCATCGTCGGCCAGGGCGGCGCGACATTCCCCACCCATGTGAAGATCTCTTCCGGTCTGGGCAAGGTGGATTACGTCATCATCAACGCCGCGGAGTGCGAGCCGTACATCACCGGCGACCACCGCACCTGTCTGGAGCGTCCGGAGCAGGTCATCAAGGGCGCGACCCTGCTGGCCAAGTGCTTCGGCGTGGATAAGGTGTACATCGGCATCGAGGCCAACAAGCAGAACGCGGCTGACGTCCTGAACGCCAAGATCGCGGAGCTGAACGCCCCCGTGGTGGTGGAGGTCCTGCACACCCGCTATCCCCAGGGCGCTGAGAAGCAGCTGGTCCAGGCCGTCTCCGGCCGTCAGGTGCCCAGCGGCAAGCTGCCTGCCGACGCGGGCTGCTGCATCTTCAACCTGAATACCACCTGCGCCATCTACCGCGCGGTGTATGAGGGTATGCCCGTGGTCAACAAGATCGTCACCGTCTCCGGTTCCGGCGTCATCGAGCCCAAGAACATCGAGTGCCCCATCGGCACCCCCATTACCAAGCTGTTTGACGCCTGCGGCGGCCTGAAGGACGAGACCTACAAGCTCATCATGGGCGGCCCGATGATGGGTCTGGCCCAGTACGACGTGGACGTCTCCGTGGGCAAGGGCACCGGCGCCATGCTGGCCTTCGCCGACAAGGAGGAGCAGTACGTCGAGGATCCCCAGTGTATCCGCTGCGGCAAGTGCGTGGGCGTGTGCCCCATCCGTCTGGAGCCCATTTTCATGTACAAGTACCTGATGAAGGGCGACGTGGACACCTGGCAGAACGTGCTGCACGGCATGGACTGCATCGAGTGCGGCGCCTGCACCTACACCTGTCCTGCCCGCCTGCCCCTGACCCATGCGTTCCGTCTGGGCAAGCAGGAGGTCAACAACGCGAGAATGGCCGCCAAGGCCAAGGCGGAGGCCGAAGCAAAGGCCGCTGCCGAAAAGAAGGAGGCGTAAACCATGACTGATTACAAGAATCTCAAGCTGATCGCGTCCTCCTCCCCCCACATCCGTTCCAACGAGGATACCCGCAGCATCATGCTGGACGTGATCATCGCGCTGCTGCCCGCACTGGCCTGGAGCGTGTACTGCTTCGGCTGGAAGGCCCTGCTGCTGACCGCTGTCTCCGTGGTATCCTGCGTGTTCTTTGAGTGGGCCTACCGCAAGGTCATGAAGAAGTCCTGCATGGTGGGCGACCTGTCCGCCGTGGTCACCGGTATCCTGCTGAGCTTCGTGTGCCCCGTTGATCTGCCCTGGTGGGTCATCATTATCGGCGCGTTCTTCTCCATCGTTGTGGTCAAGCAGCTTTACGGCGGCATCGGCTGCAACTTCCTGAACCCCGCGCTGGCGGGCCGTGCGTTCCTGCTGGCCAGCTATGCCACATGGATGACCACCTGGGCCATTCCTCAGATCCGTCCCGATGTCACCTCCGCCGCCACCCCCATGGCCATTATGAAGGAGGGCACCGAGGAGGCGTTCACCACCCTGATGAGCAACTACTCCATCGGCGATATGTTCCTGGGCAAGGTCGGCGGCTCCCTGGGTGAGGTCTCCGCCCTGTGTCTGCTGGTGGGCGGTGTCTACCTGCTCATCCGCAAGGTCATCTCCTGGCAGATCCCCGTGGCGTACATCGGCACCGTGGCCATCCTGACCCTGATCGCGGCGCCCGCCGGTATCGACAACGTGCAGTATATGCTGTACAACGTGTTCGGCGGCGGCCTGATGCTGGGTGCCATCTTTATGGCTACCGACTATGCCACCTCTCCCGTCACTAAGCCCGGCCAGCTGATCTTCGGCCTCGGCTGCGGTCTGCTGACCTGCTTTATCCGCCGCTTCGGCTCCTATCCCGAGGGCGTCTGCTATTCCATCCTGATCATGAACTGCACCACCTGGCTGCTGGATAAGTACATCCGTCCCGTCATCTATGGTGCGCCCAAGAAAGAAAAGAAGGAGGCGGCGAAGTAATGAAGATCTCCGGTAAGTTTATTCTCAAGGTCGCCGGCACCTTGACTGTTATTTCCCTCGTTGTGGCCGCCCTGCTGGGTCTGGTCGACAACGTGACCGCCGACAAGATCGCCGCCATCGATGCGGAGAACACCCGCATCGCCATGAGCGCTGTGGCTCCCGAGGGCAGCGAGTTTGGCGACAAGCTGGACATCACCGACGACATGACCGCGGCGGCTGCCTCTCAGGGCGGCAAGCTGGTGGAGCTGTATCCCATGACCACCGCCGGCGCCGACAACGGCTATGTTATGAAGATCTCCGCCTCCGGCTCCCAGGGCAGCATCGTGATGATGGTGGGCGTGGACGCCGACAAGGCCATCACCGGCATCTCCGTGGTCAGCCACGCTGAGACGTCCGGCATCGGCACCAAGGTCGTGGGCAACGAGCCCAACGCCGCCGGCGAGCCGGTCCTGGATCAGTTCATCGGTGAGAGCGGCGCGGGCTCCCTGGTGGTGGGCAAGAACATCATCGCCGTCTCCGGCGCTACCGTCTCCACCAAGGGCATCAACATGGGCGCCAATGCCGCTCTGGCTGTTGCCGAGCTGCTGGGCTAAGAAAGGAGGAGCTGCATTTATGAATTTCGGTAAGCAACTGAAAGAGGGCCTCATCACACAGAACCCTGTGCTGGTGCAGGTGCTGGGTATGTGCTCCACCATGGCCATCACCACGTCGTTCTTCAACGGCCTGGGCATGGGCGTGTCCGTGCTCATTATCCTGACCCTCTCCAACATCTTTATCTCCCTGCTGCGTAAGATCATTCCCAACGAAGTGCGTATCGCCTGCTACATCGTGGTCATCGCTGGCTTCGTGACCTGCGTGGACCTGCTGCTCAAGGCGTTCGTTCCCGCCCTGTCCAGCTCTCTGGGCGTGTTTATCCCCCTGATCGTCGTGAACTGCATCATCCTGGGCCGTGCGGAGGGCTTCGCCTCCAAGAACGGCGTGGGTGCCTCCGCGGTGGACGGCATCTGCCAGGGCATCGGCTATACTCTCGTGCTGATCGTCATGTGCGTATTCCGTGAGTTCTTCGGCGCCGGCACGTTCGGCGGCGGTCTGCTGGGCGGCGGCGCACTGGGCAGCGCACCCGGCGTTGAGATCTTCCCCGCCGAGTACGGTGTCAGCGTGTTGACGCTGCCCGTGGGCGGCTTCCTGACGCTGGGCTGCCTCATCGCTGTGATGCAGTGGGCTCTGGCCAAGAGCGAAAAGAAAAAGGAGGCCAAGTAAGCTATGAGTGTGACTACCTTGCTCGCCATCTCTCTTGGCGCTATTCTGACCAATAACTTCATCTTTGCCCAGTTCCTGGGCATCTGCCCCTTCCTGGGCGTGTCCAAGAAGATCGACACGGCCATCGGTATGGGCGCCGCCGTGACCTTCGTTATGGGTCTGGCCTCCGCATTCTGCTACCTGATCAACATGGTGCTGGTGTCCCTGCATCTGGAGTTCATGCAGACCGTGGCCTACATTCTGGTCATTGCCGGTCTGGTGCAGTTTGTGGAAATGTTCCTGAAGAAGAACATCCCCACCCTGTACACCGCCCTGGGCGTCTACCTGCCCCTGATCACCACCAACTGCGCCGTGCTGGGCGTGGCTCTGCTGAATACCCAGAATGACTACAACTTCATCGAGTCCGTGGTCTACGGCATCACCGGCGGTCTGGGCTTCCTGCTGGCCATCTTCCTGTTCGCGGCTGTCCGCGAGCAGCTGGAGGTCTCCGGCGACAACCCCAAGGCCTTTGACGGCTTCCCCATCGCGCTGGTCACCGCCGGCCTGATGGCTCTGGCCTTCATGGGCTTCAGCGGCCTGAAGGTCTGGTAAGGAGGTAAGGAACTATGACTATTGTATACGCGATCGCCGTTCTGGGCGTACTCGCCATTGTGTTCGGTCTGATCCTCGCTGTTGCCGCTAAGGTCTTCGAGGTCGAGGTCGATCCCCGTCTGCCTGAGATCCAGGCATGTCTGGCCGGCGCCAACTGCGGCGGCTGCGGCTATCCCGGCTGCGGCGGCTGCGCTGAGGCCATCCTGGCCGGTAAGGCTCCCATCAACGCCTGCGCCCCTGCCGGGGCCGAGGGTGCTGCCAAGATCGCTGCCATCATGGGCATGGAGGCTCCCTCCGGCGACAAGATGGTGGCTCACGTGCTGTGCAACGGCGGCTGCAACGCCAAGGATAACTTCGAGTACCGCGGCGTGAAGGACTGTCTGGCGGCCACCAAGGTCTGCGGCGGCGATGCCAAGGCCTGCCGCTATGGCTGCTTCGGCTTCGGCTCCTGCGTGGCGGCCTGTAAGTTCGACGCCATCCATGTCGAAAACGGCGTTGCCGTGGTCGACAAGGAGAAGTGCACCAACTGCGGTGCCTGCTGCGCTGCCTGCCCGCACCACCTGATCGTGGAGGTGCCCTACAAGCAGAAGGTGTTTGTCAACTGCTCCAACAAGGACAAGGGCCCCGCCGTCACCAAGGGCTGCGCCAACTCCTGCATCGGCTGCGGCCTGTGCCAGCGCACCTGTAAGTTCGACGCCATCCACGTGGAGAACAACGTGGCTGTCATCGACTACAGCAAGTGCAAGAACTGCACCATGTGCGCCAAGGCCTGCCCCCGCAACGCCATTGAGCCCATCCCCACTCCCGAGGAGAAGGAGAAGTTCAAGGCTGCGCAGAAGGCTGCTGCTGAGAAGAAGGCTGCCGCTGCCAAGGCTGCTGCCGAGGCCGCTGAGGCTCCCAAGGCGGAGTAACTCCCTGCACAATACGCATCCCCCCGGCGTCAGCCGGGGGGATATTTCTTGCAAAAAAAACAGGCACACATAGTGTGCCTGTTTTTTTGCGTCTGAGCATTATCCCGCCATGATCTCAAATTTGAGCACGCCCTCCGCCGCGGCGGCACGGGTCATCAGATCATCCAGCTCCTCGGACATATCGCCCGTCTCCGCGGAGATGGTCACGCCGGCGCAGCCGTTGGTGGGGATGGTCTGGTTGATGGTCAGGATGTTGGCGCCGGAATTGGCGAAGATGGACAGGTAGTTGGACAGCACGCCGGGGTTGTCCTTCAGCAGGGCATAAAAGGTGATGATATGCCCCGCGTGCATATTCTGGAAGGGCTGTACGGCATCCTTGTATTTATAGAAGGCGCTGCGGCTGATGCCCACCTGGCGGGCAGCGTCGCCCACGGTGGCGGCCTCACCTACCTGCAGCATCCGTTTGGCCTCTGCTACCCGGAGAAAGACCTCCGGCAGAGCGTCGGCGGCGACTAAGTAAAATTTCTGTTTCTCCATATTGCTCCTCCTCGTGTCCGCCGCTTGCGAACAACTGTGTTCATATCATAGCACACCTGCTGGGAGAGCGCAAGAGGCTTTTTTGCGCCGTGACGGAAAAGTTGCGCCGCGCCGCGGTTATCCCGTTGTGCAGTTTGTCGGGGGCGTGGGCGAAAAGCCCTGGGGGACAGGTGGTTTCACGGTTATTCAACAGCGTGTCGTCCGATAGGCGCGCACAGCAAATGAATATGCACGCAAGTATACACGCATAAGAGTAAAAGTCGCCTGATTATGTCTATTAACTGTGTTTTTGCAACTTTTTACGAGAATTATCAGGTAACATAACGCTGGTGGAAAAAGGTGTGGAAACTGTGCAAAACCCTATGCACAAAGGGCTGC
>OKUM01001318.1_pt1 | contig 12219 bp, 12 predicted proteins | sample 1606801 | NCBI WGS metagenome assembly OKUM01 (sample SAMEA3882546, study PRJEB24775) | human gut metagenome | biome: human-associated habitat; feature: intestine environment; material: feces | place: Netherlands | collected 2009/2010
GCGGCGCAATCCACGCCGTCCCGCCACCGGCGCGCACCGGAAAGCGGGTGGCGGTGGTCGGCACCGGTCCCTCCGGGCTGTCTGTTGCCGACCTGCTGAACAAGCGCGGTCACAAGGTGACCATGTATGAGCGCGCCGACCGGGTGGGGGGTCTGCTGATGTACGGCATTCCCAACATGAAGCTGGAAAAGTGGGTCATTGACCGCCGGGTGAAGATTCTGAAAGACGAGGGCATCGAGTTTATCACCAACGCCGACGTGGGGCGTGACGTCTCCGCCGAGGAGCTGAAAGAGAATTATGACGCGGTGGTACTCTGCTGCGGCGCGAAAAAGCCCCGGGACATTGGCGTACCCGGACGGGACGCCGAGGGAATCTACTTTGCCGTGGACTACCTGACCAGCGTGACCAAGAGTCTGCTTGACTCGGATTTTGCCGACGGCAAGGCTGTCACGGCCAAGGGCAAAAAGGTGCTGGTCATCGGCGGCGGCGACACGGGCAATGACTGTGTAGGCACCGCCATCCGTCAGGGCTGCACGGGTATCATGCAGCTGGAAATGATGCCCTGCCCGCCGCAGTCCCGCGCTCCCGGCAACGCATGGCCGGAGTGGCCGCGGGTGCTGAAAACCGACTACGGCCAGCAGGAGGCCATTGCCGTGTTCGGCCACGACCCCCGGGAATACCAGACCACCGTCAAGGAGTTCTACAAGAACGAAGCCGGGCAGGTCTGCGGGGCGCTCATTGCCCGCCTGGAAAGCAAGGTGGTGGACGGGCGGCGGATGATGGTTCCCACCGGGGAGGAATTCTCCGTGGAGTGCGATCTGGTGCTTATCGCGGCGGGCTTCCTGGGCTGCGAGGGCTACGTTGCCGAAGCCTTCGGCGTGGATATGACGCCCCGAGGCAATGTGGCGGACGTGAAGTACGCGACAAGCCAGCCAAAGGTATTTGTCTGCGGGGATATGCGCCGGGGACAGAGCCTTGTGGTGTGGGCGCTGCGGGAAGGCCGGGACACCGCCGCCGTAGTGGACGAAAGCCTGATGGGCTATACAAACCTGTAGACTACAAAAAAGTTCCCGTTTCCTTTCGGAAACGGGAACTTTTTGCAGTATCCTTCAGTCAAATACGTACATACCGAAAAACGCGATCAGACCGTCGCCGCAGGTATATTCCATGCCGCACAGGTCTGCCAGCTTCTTGACGAAAATACAGTAAGCGGACATGCAGGAATATTGCAGCTCCGGGAACCGGCAAGGCTCGTTATTTTTTCTTGTGCAGGGGGAACACAGGGCGCAGCCGCTGGCGCCCACCAGAAAGCCGTCGCACCCTTCGTCACGGCAACGCTTCATCAGGCGGATCGCGGCGGTGTTGTGGCCGGATTTCCCCTTCTTGATGGCGGGGGTGTCGGTATAGCTTTCCAGCTGCCAGATGCTTTGCAGCACCAGCGCCTTTTTGTGGGCAAGCACCTTCTGCTTCATTTCCTCCGGCGTGCCGCAGTCCGGGGGACAGGAGTAGTTCGCGCCGTACTGCCCGCAGAGGTTTTCTTCGCAGTAAGGACGGAACGAGGGGTCAAAGACGATGTCGGCGGTATCCACCACTGCGGCGGCGGAAAAGCCTTCCTCGTAGGCATATTGCACCATTTGTTCTGCTGTCATATTGCATCACTCCATTTTTAGGCTCGATGGCACCCAGTATAGCACATTCAGATCAAATCTGCAATATCCTGAACCAGACGAACCGTATCCTCCCAGCTGAGACATGGGTCGGTGATGGACTTGCCGTAAACGCCGTCGCCGATCTTCTGGCAGCCGGGTTCCAGGTAGGATTCTATCATAAAGCCTTTGACCATGGACTTGATTTCGCCGCTGTGGCGGCAGGAATGCAGCACTTCCTTGCAGATGCGGGGCTGCTCCTGATACTTTTTTCCAGAATTGGCGTGGTTGGCGTCCACGATCAGCGCCATGTTCTGTAAGCCCTTGGCGGTGTAGGCGTTGTACAGCCGTTCCTGCTCCTCAAAGTGGTAGTTGGGCATGGACTCGCCGTGCTTGTTCACGTAGCCCCGGAGGATGGCGTGGGCAAGGGGATTGCCGGTGGTGTCCACCTCCCAGCCCCGGTAGATGAAGGTGTGGGGGTGCTGGGCGGCCATGATGGAATTGAGCATGACGGAAATATCCCCACTGGTGGGGTTTTTCATGCCTACGGGAATGTCAATGCCGCTGGAGGTCAGACGGTGCTCCTGATTTTCGACACTCCGCGCACCCACCGCCACATAGGACAACAGATCAGAAAGATAGCGGTAATTGTCGGGGTAGAGCATTTCGTCGGCGGTGGGAAGGCCGGTGCTTGCCAGCACATTGGTGTGCAGGCGGCGGATGGCAATGACGCCCTCCAGCATATCGGAGGTTTTCCGGGGGTCGGGCTGGTGCAGAAGACCCTTATAGCCGTCGCCGGTGGTGCGGGGTTTGTTGGTGTAGACCCGGGGAATCAGAACCAGCTTGTCCGACACCGCCTCCTGCAATTTTGCCAGACGCTCGCAGTATTCCAGCACCGCATCCTCCCGGTCGGCGGAGCAGGGGCCGATGATCAGCACCATTTTGCTGCTTTTTCCGGTGAAAACGTCGGCAATTTCCTTGTCCCGGCGGGCTTTGACCTGAGAAAGTTCGGCGGTCAGGGGGTACTGCTCCTTGATCTCCTTGGGGATGGGCAGCTTGCGCTTGAAAATCATATTCTGCATGATGGTGTCCTCTCTTTACTTTTTTCCGTTTATGCGGTATGATAGGCGATATGATAGGAAGAAAAAGGAGTGGTTACTGTGACCGACCCGAAACGGAAATACTATGAAAAACGCGCCAATGTGCTGATCAAGAATCTCCACAGCCGCCATTTTGAAGCCTGCTACTGCGCAGACAAGGCCGAGGCGCTGAAAAAGGCGCTGGAATGGATCCCCGCCGGTTCCAGTGTGGGCTGGGGCGGTGCGATGTCTGCCCAGCAGATCGGTCTGCTGGACGCTGTTCGGACAGGGGACTACCGCGCCCTCGACCGGGAGCGGGCTGCGACCCCGGAGGAACGGAAGACGATCATGAAGCAGTGCCTTGGCGCGGATGTCTTCATCACCGGCGCAAACGCGCTGAGCCTGGACGGTCAGATGGTGAACATCGACGGCAACGGCAACCGGGTAGCGGCCATCGTCTATGGGCCGGAATCCGTGATCGTCATTGCGGGAATGAACAAGGTGATGGATTCTCTGGACGCCGCCGTGGAGCGGGCAAGAACGGTTGCCGCGCCCCAGAACAAGCAGCGCTTCGACTCCAAAACGCCCTGCGAGGTGACAGGCGCCTGCGCCGACTGCAGGAGCGACGGCTGCATCTGCAACCAGATCCTCATCACCCGCAACTGCAATCCCCCCGGGCGGATCAAATTTATCCTGGTAGGGGAAGATCTGGGCCTGTGAGGAGGAAAAACATGATCGAAAAAATCCGCGCTTTGGTCGAAAAACACTGGGACATGGTCAGCTATCTCTTTTTCGGCGTGCTGACGACTGCGGTGAATTATCTGGTTTATCTGCCGCTTTACAACCTGCTGGGCATCAGCGCGGCCGTCAGCAATATCATTGCGTGGGTGGCGGCGGTGGCCTTTGCCTATGTGACGAACAAGCCCTTCGTGTTCAAGAGCCACGACTGGTCCATGAAAACCGTTTTGCCGGAGCTGGGCAAATTCGTCGGCTGCCGGGCAGCGTCCGGCGGTCTGGAAACGGTGCTGATACTCCTGACCGTGGACATCTTGGGCTGGAACGGAAATATCTGGAAGCTGATCATCAGCGTTCTGGTGGTCATTCTGAATTACGTTTCCAGCAAGCTGCTGGTCTTCCGCAAGTGAGCGTTTCCCCATTGCCAAAAGGCAATGGGGGATTTTTTTACCCGTAGCGCTCCTTGAGATACAGCATGGCTTCCCGGTAGCCCTCCAGACCGTGGCCTTTGATGGTCTTCACGCAGGCCATTCCCGCATAGGAGATCTGCCGGAACGGTTCTCTTGCGTCCACGTCGGAGATGTGAACCTCCACGGCGGGGATGGAAACGGCTTTCAGGGCGTCCAGAATAGCCACGGAGGTATGGGTATAGGCGGCGGGGTTGATGACTATACCGTCCACCTTGCCGTAAGCCCACTGGATTTTGTCCACAATGTCCCCCTCGTGGTTGGACTGGTACTGCTCCACTTCCAGACCCTCGGCGCTGGCGGTTTCGTCCAGCAGCCGCAGAAGATCGGCAAAGGTATTTTTGCCGTAGATACCCGGCTCCCGGATGCCCAGCATGTTCAGGTTGGGGCCGTTGATGACCAGAATTTTCATATGGGTTCCTCCATGATCGACAAAATGGCGGCGACGGTTTCCTCGGCGGTGCCGTCATTGCTGACGGCGTGATCGGCAAAGGCAGCGTACATGGGGGCGCGCTTTGCGAACATTGCGTCCAGCGGATTGGTCTGGGACAGGGGACGGCCGTCGGTGGGCAGCTTGGAAATGTCCCGTTTCAGCCAGAAAATCGTACCGTTTTGGTGAAGCAGCGGGTAGTTTCGCATCTGGGTCACACAGCCGCCGCCGGTGGCGATGACCAGCGCGGACTGCTTGCCCAGCTGGGACAACGCTTTCGTCTCCCAGTCCCGGAAAACGGTTTCGCCGTCCTCTGCAAAAATGGCCGGGATGGGCTTGCCCGCAAGACGGACAATTTCCTCGTCGGCGTCCACCAGCTTCCGGCCAAGTTTGTCCGCAAGCAGAGCGCCGACGGTGCTTTTCCCGCACCCCGGCATTCCGATGAGGACAATGTTTGTCATCCGGGCGGCGAGCTTTCCGTGGATTTCGGCAATGACAGCGTCGTCAATGGATGTGCCGGTAAAATACTCGGCGGATTCCTTGGCCTGTGCTACCAGCATCCAAAGCCCGTTGGCGCAGGGAATATGAAGCGCTTCGGCGTCCAGCAGCAGCTGGGTGCGGGCGGGGTTGTAGATCACGTCCAGCACCCCTTCCAGCTTGGGGAACCGCTTCAAATCCACGGGAGAAACGCCGGTGTTGGGGTACATGCCGACGGGGGTCGCGTTGACGATGACGGCGGCGTCTTCGTGACGCTGCAGGTTCTCGTAATTGTTTTCCCCGGAACGGGAAATGACCACGGCCTCAGCACCCAGCCCAGTCAAAACAGCAGTGACGGTATTGGAAGCCCCGCCGCTGCCCAGCACCAAAACCTTCTTTCCGGCGACATCCAGACCGCTTCGCTTCAAAAGGGAAGCAAAGCCAAAATAGTCCGTGTTGTGGCCGAAAAGGGTGCCGTCCCCTCTGCGGACGACGGTGTTCACCGCCCCCAGCTTTTTCGCCGTCGGGGACAGCTCGTCCAGACAGGGGATGACCGCTTTTTTGTAGGGAATGGTGACATTCAGCCCGGTAAAGTCCCCGTTTTTCAGGAAATCCGCAACTTCCTCCGGCTCTTTTTCAAAGAGAGTGTAGGAATAATCCCCGAGACAGGCATGAATCTGGGGGGAGTAGCTGTGCCCCAGCTTCCGACCCAGCAGTCCGCATTTCATCAGACCACCTCCGTGTAGCTGCCTAAGTATTTGAATTCCTCACACATCTCGTCCAGCTCGCACATCAGCTGAACGAATTCCTCGGAATAAATGGAGGTTTCCAGATCGAAATAGAACATGAACTCAAATTCCCGGTCGGGAATAGGGCGGGATTCCAGCTTTGTGACGTTGATGCCCAGCGTGTAAAGCCGCGCCAGCACTTTGTAAAGGGCACCGGGCTTGTGGTTCAGAACCATCATGATGGAGGTCTTGTCGGAGCCGGGGTAGATTTCCAGGTTCCGGCTGATGCAGATGAAGCGGGTGCGGTTGTTGCCCTTGTCCTGCACGGAGCTGCGCAGACAGTCCAGTCCGTACAGCTCGGCGCAGGCGCGGCTGGACAGGGCGGCAACGTCCTTTCTGCCGGACTGGGCGACCATCTGGGCGGCGAGGGCAGTGTTGTCCACGGGAATGACATTCACGCCGGGGAGACTGTGGAGGAAGTTGCCGCACTGGTTGATGGCCTGCTCGTGGGAGTAGACCTCCTTGATGTCGGCGAGGTTCGTGCCGGGATTAACCAGAAGATTGTGGTCGATTTTCAGCCGGAAGGTGCGGACGATGGAGAAATTATGCTCGATCATCAGGTCGTACACCTTGTTCACGGAACCGGCGGTGGAATTTTCGATGGGCAGAATGCCGTATTGGCACAGCCCCTGATCGATGGCACTGAACACGGCCTCAAAGGACTTGAAGTACATAATAAAGGGATTTTTGAAGATTTTTTCACAGGCGATCTGGGAGTAAGCGCCCTCCACGCCCTGACAGGCGACCATGGGCGCCTGCGGGAAAAGCTTCGGCGTGTGCTCGATGGCCTGCGTGATATTCCGGTAAAGGGGGCTGCATTCCCCGTTGCGCTTGGACTGGTAGCTGCGACTCAGCTCGAACAGCATGGAGTACAGCACCCGAGTGTAATTGGCCATTTCGGGGCCGGCCTTTTCCGCCACGTCCTGAAGCTTCGCCCGTTCCCGGGCGGGCTGGAAAATGGGCAGGTTATTGGCCTTTTTGTAGTCGGCGACCTGAGCGGCGACATGCATCCGCTGGCAGAACAGGCGAACCAGTTCGTCGTCGATTTTGTCGATCTCACTGCGAATCTCATTTAAATCCATTTACGGTTTCCTCCTGTCTGTCTGGGTGTTGCCCAGAATCATGTCGAAAATGGCGATGGCGGCCGCGGCCTCGATCACCGGAACGGCTCTGGGGACGATGCACGGGTCATGACGGCCTTTGACGATCAGCGCCTGAACTTTTCCATCGTTCAGATCGACGCTCTGCTGAGGGCGGGGAATGGAGGGGGTGGGCTTGAGAGCCGCCCGGAAAATCAGGGGCATTCCGGTGGTAATGCCGCCGAGAATTCCCCCGGCATTGTTGGTGACGGTGCGTATCTGGCCGCCCGATATAACGTAATCGTCGTTATTCTGGCTGCCCCGCAGATTTGCGGCGGAAAAGCCCGCACCGAATTCCACACCCTTCACGGCGGGAACGCCGTAGACGATTTGGGCAATTCGACTCTCCACGCCGCCGAACATGGGTTCTCCCACCCCGGCGGGAAGACCGGTGACGGCGCATTCCACAATGCCGCCCACGCTGTCGCCGTCACCCTTGGCGGCGGAAATGGCATCCCGCATCTGTGCCCCTGCGTCCGGTTTTATCACCGGGAAATCCGGCTGGATGGAATCTCTATCCGGGGCGAGGGAATCAAAGGGCGTGTCGGAAATGCCCGCAATGGCGGCGATATGGGCGAAAACCTGAATTCCCATGTCCTCCAGCCATTGTTTGCACAGTCCTCCCGCAATGCAGAGCGGCGCGGTCAGACGGCCGGAAAAGTGCCCGCCCCCGGCGGCGTCCTGGAATCCGCCGTATTTGATCTGGGCGGTGAGGTCCGCGTGTCCGGGACGGGGGCAGTCCTTCAGATTGGCATAGTCCCTGGAGCGGGTGTTTTTGTTGTAAATCACGGCGGCGATGGGTGCGCCGCAGGTGTAGCCGTCCAGAATCCCGGAGAGAAATTCCGGCCGGTCGGCCTCTTTTCGCGGCGTTGACCAGTCGTTTTGACCGGGGGCGCGGCGGTTCAGGAAGATTTGCAGCGCGTCCGTGTCCACGGGCAGACCTGCCGGAATGCCGTCCAGCGTCATGCCGATGGCCGCGCCGTGGGATTGGCCGAAAATGGACAATTTCAGATTTTCACCGTAGGTACTGCTCATAGTTACCTCCTAAACGGGCGTATTCTTCAAAGAATTTTGGGTAGGATTTTTCCACGCACTCCGCGCCAAGAATGGCCACGGGTGCTTTGCAGGCAGTCGCGGCAATGGCGGCGGACATGGCGATGCGGTGATCGTTCATGGCATCCACCGTCCCGCCGACCAGCCCCGTGCCGTACACCGTCAGGGTGTCCTCGGAAGCCTGTGCCTTTCCGCCCAGCGCTTCCACCATGGCAATAACGGATGCGACCCGGTCGGACTCTTTCAGCCGCAGCCGCCGGATGTCCGTGAACACAGCGCCATTTTTACACGCCGCCGTAACGGCGAGAATGGGGACTAAATCGGGAATATCAGCGGCGGAAATGACGGGGCTATTTTCCAGCGCGGGAAGCAAATCAAAGACCGCCCGGTCGCCCTGGGGGGAATCCGGGGAGAGGTCCGTCACCTCTACGCTGCTGCCCAGCGCCTTTGCCGCCAGGAAGAACGCGGCGTTGCTCCAATCGCCTTCTACCGTCAGCGTGCCGGGGGAGTGGAACGGGGTGCCGCCGGTCACGACAAAATCCGACGTTTCTTTTCCAAATACTTCCATTGCCCGCTGGGTCATGGTGATATAGGGGCGGGATTCCACCTTCCCGGTCAGACGGATGCGGCTTTTTCCCGGAATCAGGGCGGCGGAAAGCAGCAGCCCCGTAATAAACTGGCTGGAAACGCCGCCGTCGATGACGTATTCTCCCGCTCGCAGACGCCCGGTGCAGCGGACGGTATCCGCGGTCGGGCGGGTGAGGGTGCAGCCCATCCGTTCCATTTCCTCCCACAGCGGGGAGAGAGGGCGGCTGGGGAGCCTGCCCTCCAAATGAAACATTGCGTCAACGCCCAAAGCCCCGGCCACTGGCAGCAGAAACCGCAGGGTAGAGCCGCTGTCATGGCAGAGAAGTGCTGCCTGTTTGGGGATTTCTTTCGCCGGGATGACCCGGTAGCCGGAGTCGGTTCGTGTGATGTCCGCACCCAGAGCGTTCAGGCAGCCCATGGTCGCTTCGATGTCCCGGTTGGTTTCGGGGCAGAAAAGAGTGGTGGGCGCGTCGGCAAAGGCGGCGCAGATCAGCAGACGGTGCGCCTGAGACTTCGAGGGGATGGCGCGGACGGTTCCCGAAAGTTTCCCGGGAAAAATGGTGATATCCATATCAAAGACCTGCCTGAATAAAGGATTTCAGGGATTCGACCTTGGTCGGGGTAATGGAACAGTCGCCGATGGCACGGGGGATGATGAGATTCACCGTGCCGCCGGAACGCTTCTTATCCGAGAGGGTGTAGTTGAAAAGATCGTCTGCGGAGTAGTCCGTCCGGGTGGGCAGACCGAATTGTTCCAGAAGCGCCACGATTCGCGGCGTATCGGCGCAGGCGGATGCCCGGCTGACGATGGCCATGCCAATGGCGACGGCCTTGCCGTGGGAGATGACAAAATGGCTTTTGGCCTCCACGCCGTGACCGACGGTGTGACCCAGATTCAGCTTCATCCGCGCGCCGGTGTCGAATTCGTCCTCCATGACCACGTCCCGCTTTAATTCCACACAGCGGGTGATGACCGCTTCCCGGTCAAAGGAAAGCCCCTTTTCTTCCAGATGGGCGAACAGCTTCGGGTCGTACAGCACGCCGTACTTGATGACCTCGGCGCAGCCGTCCCGGAAAATGTCAAGGGGGAGGGAATTCAAGGTATCCGTGTCGCACAGCACCAGACTTGGCTGGCAGAACGCCCCGGCGAGGTTCTTCCCGGCGGGGAGATCAATGGCTGTTTTGCCGCCCACGGAGGAATCCACGGCGGCAAGCAGGGTCGTGGGGATCTGAATAAACCGAATGCCCCGGAGGTAGCTTGCGGCGGCGAAGCCCGCGAGATCGCCCACCACGCCGCCGCCCAGGGCGACGATCAGGTCGGAGCGGGTCAGTTGGTTTTCCGCGAGAAAGTTCAGGAGATCGAGGAAAATCTGCCCGTTTTTGCTTTCTTCCCCGGCGGGGAATACATAGGAAACCACGGAAAAACCTGCGCTTTTCAGGCTCTCTTCTACAGCTGCGCCGTAAAGGGGATAGACGTTGCTCTCACTGACGACGCAGATTTTCTGCGCTTTCCCCAGCTTTTTCGCTTCCGCGCCCAAAGTGGGCAGAAGACCCTGACCGATCAGAATATCATACTGTCTGGAGGCGCGGACGGTAACGGCGTTCATCCGTCCACCTCCTCTTTGCGCTTTTTGCCCTCGTCCAGCAGCCGGACTAATGTGTCCATATCATCCGCGGCAATGGCGTCCCGGTAGGCGGACAGGCTCTCAATATAGCTGTCCAGCTCGAAAAGAACATTGTCCTTGTTTTCCATGAACAGCTCCGCCCACATCTGAGGATTCAGCCACGCGACGCGGGTCAGGTCTTTGTAGCTTCCGGCAGAAAATCCCTTGTGCTTCAGAGCGGTGGGGGACTTGATAAAAGCGTTGCTGAGAATGTGGGGCATCTGGGAGGTAAAGGCGATCATTTTATCGTGTTCTTCCGCCGTTGTAACGGAGAAAAAGCCAAAACGGCAGGGCTTCAATGCGGTTTTTACCCGGTCTAACAGCTGGATATCGTCATACACCGGCGGAACCAGCACCATGGGTGCGCCCGCAAAGAGGTTTGCCCGGCTGTATTTGAAGCCGGAAAACTGGGAGCCTGCCATGGGATGCCCGCCCACGAAGGTGAAGCCGTACCGTTCGGCGAGAGGGAAGCACCGGCTGCAAACCTCCCGCTTGATGCCGCAGCAGTCGATGACCAGCGCGTCCTTGGATACAAGGGGCGCGTTCTTTTCCAACCAGTCGGCGCAGCCGCCGGGGTAGATGGCAAGCAGGATCAGGTCGCACTCCGGAATGGTGGTTTCGTCCAGCCGCCCGTGGACTGCGCCGGAAAGCATGGCAAAGGACAGCATACTTTCGTTTCGCTGAATGGCGTAGACGGTGTGCCCCTCCAGAGCGTAGGCTCTGGCAAGGGAGCCGCCGATCAGGCCAAGACCCAAAATACCGACTTTCATACAAGAACCTCACGAATCTGCCGGACTTTCCGGCTGATCTCATCGAACTGGGGCGGCGTGATGGACTGGGCGCCGTCGCACAAGGCGTGGGCGGGGTCGTTGTGGACCTCCACCATCAGTCCGTCGGCGCCGGCAGCCACCGCCGCCCGCCCCAGCGCAGATACCCATTCCGATACCCCCGCCGCATGGCTGGGGTCCACCAACACCGGCAGATGGGTCAGGCTCTGCATCACCGGCACCGCCGCCAGGTCCAGCGTGCCGCGGGTGCCGCTTTGGTAGCTGCGGATGCCCCTTTCGCACAAGACCACGTTGGGGTTCCCCTCCCGCAAAATGTACTCCGCCGAGGCCATCCATTCCTCATAGGTCGCCGCCAGCCCGCGCTTGAGCAGAATCGGCTTATGCGTTTTGCCCAGCACCTTCAGCAGCTCGAAATTCTGCATGTTGCGCGCGCCAACCTGAATAACGTCCACATCGTCGAACAGCGGCAAATGCGAGGCATCCATAATTTCCGTGACAACGGGCAGTCCCGTTGCTTCCTTCGCTTTCAGCAGCAGCTTCAAACCGTCCTCATGCAGCCCCTGAAACGCATACGGGCTGGTTCGCGGCTTAAACGCGCCGCCGCGCAGGAGCGTTGCGCCCGCCGCCTTGACCGCCTTGGCAACCGTGACCATCTGCTCTTCGCTCTCCACGGAGCAGGGGCCGGCGATAATCTGGAACAAGCCGTGCCCGATGGTCACGCCGCCGCAATCCACCATCGTATCCTGCGGATGGAACTTACGGTTTGCTTTCTTGTAGGGTTCCTGAACGCGGCGGACAGCCTCCACTGCATCCAGCGAGGAAATGAGGTCAGCGTCCACGCGCGTCGTGTCGCCCACCAGCCCCAGAATGGTGCTGTTTTCGCCCTTTGATTCGTCGATGCGCAGCCCCATGCCAAGGAGAAATTGTTTCAGTCGGTCAATCTGTTCCTGCCGTGCTTCGTGCTTCAAGATGACAATCATGGTGTTTCCTCCATACTTCCGGACAACATTGTCCACTACAATTTGAAACAGCGAAAGCGCCCTGCCGCCAATGTTCTGGCCAGCAGGGCGCTTTTCTCATCTCCGGGAGAATACGCCAAATCACGCCCTGCTTTCTTGATGCAGCGCGTAATAATAACCAACCGCGAAACGGTTCATCATGGCGTTTCTGCTCCCTTCGTCTGTTCTTGGCATCTATCATAGCGCAAAAAGCGCAAAAAAGCAAGAGGAAAATTGTTTCTCTCCTGCTTTTCTGCATATTTTTATGTGGATTCATACTATTTCCAAATGAGAATGCGCCAAGATGCGAAGCGAATTTTTTCTTCTGGCTAACGGGAGTGAAACGCAGCGTAGCAGCGCTACGCTA
>OKUM01001321.1_pt1 | contig 12183 bp, 6 predicted proteins | sample 1606801 | NCBI WGS metagenome assembly OKUM01 (sample SAMEA3882546, study PRJEB24775) | human gut metagenome | biome: human-associated habitat; feature: intestine environment; material: feces | place: Netherlands | collected 2009/2010
TTTTGCTGCATCTGGATTCTGTTGCGCAGGATGTACCCATCAGCACGGTTTTTGAAGCCACCAAAGTGTTTGAACATGGTGGGCCATTCGCTGACCTTCTGACCTGTGAGCCACCCAAAGTCCATAAGGACACTCGGCTGCGAACCAGTGGAGAGCTGCTGCGCTACTCTCTGGAAGAAAGTGAGTATCCGACAGAGCCGTACCCGGATTCGTTCTTTGAGTGGCTCTATTGCCGTGCGTTGAAGCAGTCCCCGGAAAAGGCTGCGCAGCTGAGCAGATATAATGCCTTTTCTGATATTGCTGCCGCAGCGGATTCAAAAAAGTATTATGGCGATTCCTCGCGAGCAGTTGCAATCTATGTAGGACTTGCAGCGGCAGGAAAACTTCCGTGCATCGATTCCTATGAATCATTCATTGCGGAAGTTTACACGGAGCCAAAACCTCTGCCTAAATCCGGAAAATCTGAGGTTGCTTCAGAAACGACACCCGAAGTTTCTGCACCAGCAAAAGAGATTCCGGTAGACGAATCGCCGCAGTCCGATAATGCAAATGCGGAAGTGATTCCGGACATTGCGCAGATGGAGCATATCCTTGAGCTGCCCAAAGTGACCTGCCTGCTTCTCTCTTTGGCAAAAAATGCTGGTCTTTCTGCAAATAATTCCAGTGAGCTGGCGTATAAGGGAAAGGAATTCCTTCTTGACACTTATCAGAAAGCACTGAAAAACAAAACGCTCCAAATCAATATCCAGAAGAACAAAATTACATTTCCGATGGAGGAGCATGACAGCGGATTTCATGCAGTCGGTATGTTGACCCGTTCGCCTGCTTGGGAATACGGATGGAAGTTTAACTATCTGACTGAGAATACATCCGGTGCAGAAAAGTCCGAAGTTAAAGAAAAAATCCCTCCGAAGCCTTTGACCGCATTGGAACATCTGGAACGCTGTGGGTATAAAATCGTTCAGCAGGTCGTACCGAAAAAACTTCCGCCGATTGCCGTTCAGCGGATGGCATGGAAAACAGGCGAAGCTCTTTGCGACCCGGTAGTGGTGGATTTCTTGCAGTTTATTCGGACACATATGCAGAGTGACGGCTCTTTTTCGTTCCGTATCCCAAAGGGTACTTCCAAGAATTCGTTTGCCACACTTTCGGAAATCGCTCAGACGTGGGATAAAATGGGACTTTTTGCATCCATTGTGATCTATCCGCAGAATATCGTCTATGAGCTTGCGCAAAATGAGACTGTCCGGCATTTCCTGAGCGGGAAGTGGCTGGAACTTTTTGTGGAGCATCAGGTTCAGCAGATTTTGAATCGCTATCAGGAGGAGCAGGGTGCAGAAGTTTCGCTTTGCTCCAATGTGATTCTTTCAGAAGCGGCATCCGCAGGGAGCACGCATGAACTGGATGTTGCGTTTTCCATCAACGGAAAATTCTTCTGGGTGGAAGCCAAATCGTCCAGCCGAAGTATTGATTATGGAAAATACGCTTCTCTATGCGAAAAGCTGAAAGTAACCTCCGACCGACTGCTTTTGGTCAACAGTGATTTGTCCGTGGAAGAGTGCGAAGGTGTTTCTTATTTCTGGAATTACCGAGTTGCAAATTGTGCAACGATCACGCAGGAACTGGAAAACATGATTGCCAAACAAATTGAAAGCGCCGGAAATGCTGCTCTGAGTATAGACTGAGTAATAAGCAAAAAAGGCCCCGAGAACCTTGCCGGATAAGCGGCAAAGTTCTCAGGGTCGTATTGTTTATCTGGAATGTTCGGTTTGCTTTGGATCCTTTTCCTCATCAAAGAAAAGCTCGATATTTTTCTGCGCTCGAAGAAGCTCCTGCATCTCATCGCGCGCCTTGCGGTAGTCCGGGTAGCGTGCTTTCTTTTCTGTCAGCAGTTTGGAATATTCCGCATCCAACTCCTTAATCTTGGGGAGCGTTTTCAAATTGGATTCATCAAACGCCGCTTTCGCCGCCTTGTGCAGCGTGATTTCTGTGCAGTGCTCTTCCAAAAACTTTTTGCTGTACCCAGCTTTACGGTAGGCATCATACACAGGTCGAGTCTTGGCATAGTTGATGATGTGTGCTTTCAGCACTGCGATTTCTGCCAGCCGCTTCTCAGAGGTTTTGATGGAATCGCCCAGTTCGTGATAGCGAGAAAGTGCAGCATCCGCACGTTCCTTTAGCTCGTCTGCGCTGCTGATTTTCTGCTGTTGCAGAAAAATCAGCGTTTTGGACATCTCTTTCAGGTTGTGCTTCTTCGCCCAACGCTCGTATCCACCGCCCTTGCCCTCGGCAAGTTTCGCTTGAATGTCCACCAGCAACTGAAATGTCTGTTCCTTTGGTGGCTGTTTCTGATGGGGATGATGCTTTGCCCTACCAGCCAACACCGCCTTGATTTCTTCCTCACTGTACCCAGCACCCAGTGTCTTGAAACGGATAAAGCGCTTCTGCCGTGCGCCCTTGACGGAAGTGTATTTGCCGCGTTTGATTTCATAGCCCTGCTGTTCCAGCTTTTGCAAAAATTCTTCGTAGTCGGTGGGTTCCTGCTGCAAAATTTCATCGATGATACCGCACAGCCGGTCGCGGTTGCTTTCCCTTGGCGGGTAAGTGATGCGCTTCTGCCGCTCCCGGTAAGGCTTCTTTTCGATTACGGAAAGCTGATGTTCCAGACAGATCAGATCGCTCAATCGCTGCACTGCCAGACCGGAAAAGAAAAAATCCCGAAATTTCCGGGTGCCGTCCAGTGCAGTGGAATTGTAGATGATATGGTTGTGGATGTGTTCCCGGTCAGTATGAGTGGCAACAATAAAGGCGTGTTTGCCTTTCAGAAATCGGGAGGCCAGTTCGTAGCCGATGCGGTTGGCTTCCTCTGCCGTGATTTCACCGGGCCGGAAGGATTGCCGTATCTGATAGGCGATGACATTGCTTTTTTGGCTGCGCCCGGTGGCCTGCTCGTATAGCTTCTTTGTGAGCATGAACTCCTCATCCACGGTAAGCGGGCTGCATTGATAACTACTGACAAGCTCGCCCTTTTCAGTCTTGTCGGGGTTCTGTGCATAGTCAGTGCGGTCTTTTAGGCAGGCGGCGATAGATTTCCCTTTGTGCTGATGCAGTGCAATCAGACGAGTAGCAGCCAGAGCAGATCACCCCCCAAATGAAAAAGCCGCCCGAAGGCGGCAAAAGATTCAAAATCAAATCACGTCCCGGAACCAACCGCTGAATCGTTCAACGCCCTCCACCATTGCAGTTGCGCCGACAAAAAGGACAAAGCACAAAAATTCAGCAACCAGCAGAATCAAAAACTGATCCCAAGTCTGGCGGTAGACGGTGTAGATGCCGCAGCCGAAAATATACAGCATCAATGGCGCAACAATATAGCTGGACAAGGTAAGCAGCCACTTTGCCATCAGAGCCAGAAAAGCTACAAACAGAGAGATCGGGGCAAGCACCATCTTGAACAGAATCCTCATATCAAACACCAACCTTTCCTTTCGCCCCTATTATAAAGGTATCGGTCCCTGCCTTGCAAGGATGTCAACCGTTATGTAAGCCCGCAGCCTCCTACTGCGGGAAATTTTTTAGAGTTCGGTGAGTTTGTCGAGAAGTTGCTTGCCAATAGCTATCAGCTCATCCAACCGACTACGCAAGTCCTCTAAATCGGCGGCATAGAGCTGCCCGCTTTCATTGGCCCGTTTCGCCACCTGATTCAGGTTGTTGCTGCAATTCTGAAGAAGGTACGCCATCCGACGCAGCTGTGGTAAATCAAGATTCAGGCAGTAACCATCCAGAGCCATTTTTCGCAGATAAGAGCCAATGCTCAAAATACCGCAACTTTCCATCTTCTGACGAATGCGTTCCAGTTCGACTTTGCTGACACGAAAATGGATCTGCTGGTCACGGTGCTCCGTCACCGGGCATCACCATCCTTATCCAAGTAAGACTTGAATGGTCGGACAGGCTCCACTTTATCAGCCTTTTCTTCCAACGCAGCCAGCACAGAGGGGCGGGCATCCGGCTTTTCTTCCGCTTCGGGTTCTGTCCGGCTGGACTGATGCTCCATGTTCAACAGCGCATCCAATTCTGCAAGGCGGGCAGACTTGGTTTGCAGTTCTTCCTCCTGCGCAAACGGCTTGGCGATTTCAACCTCTGCGGCCTGCTTCTGCTGTTCCAGAGAATCCAGTGCGGCCTCAGCATCGGCAATGCGGTCGGCAAAATTGCCGATGGCATTGTCCAGACGGACGATGTTGCCGCGAGGGTCATCGCCCAGCGGTACCGGATAACTCAGCTCGCCGCGGAGAACGATTTGATGCTCATTCTTGAAACTGTCAAAGCGAATGTTAAGCTCAAAGCCGCGATAGGTGCCCAGCAGCATCATATCCGCATTCGGCATCTCCTTGCAGGCGAGCATCAGCCGCTCACCAGCTGCTTTTTTCTCATCGAACACCATGCCCTTGATCGTCATGCCGCAGAAGTTCTCCTTATCCTGCGGGTGTGCGTCTGCGATTTGGGCATCGTTTTTCAGAGCCGCAATACGGTTCTTCGCTTTCTGAATTTCCTCCGGGTAATGCTTGAGCAGCTTATCTTCCAGACGATATTTCTGGTTCTGGTAATCCGAGCGCAGCACCTTGAGCTTTGCTACCTGCACATCCAGATCCATCTTTTCCCGGATGCGCGGGTCGCCTGCGCATAGGGCCTTGACCTCGGCATACGAAAGAGCCTGCTCATCCACATCATCACAGGAGCGCATCGGAGATTTGCTCGTCATGATCTGCGAAATAAACTTCTGCTTGTTTTCCAGCGTTTGCCAGAGGTAGGCGTCGAATGTCCCCTCCGTGACGTAATTATAGACGTAAACTTGTTTGTTTTTGTTGCCCTGACGGATGATTCGGCCGTTGCGTTGGGTCATATCGGACGGTCGCCAGCCTACATCCAGATGATGCACGGCCACCAGCAGGGTCTGGACATTGGTGCCTGCGCCCATCTTTGCAGTGCTGCCCAGCAGGACACGCACCTTGCCGCTGCGGACTTTGGAGAACAAATCCGCTTTCTTACCTTCAGTATCAGCGTTGTGGATGAACTCGACCTCCGATTCCGGCACCCCGGCGGCAAGCAGCTTTGTGCGAATATCATCGTAGACATTGAACGAGCCGTCTCCCTTGGGCGTGGACATATCGCAGAAAATCAGCTGCGTCAGATTATCCTCTTTGGTTTCGTTCCAGATACGCAGAACATTGTCGACGCAGGCATTCAGCTTGCTGTCCGGGTCATCCGGGGTGAGCGGATTCATCAGCCGCTGGTCAAGGCCGATTTTACGTCCGTCCGAGGTGATCTTCAGCATATTGTCCACCGAGGGGTCAACCGCACCGCTATGCACCTCAGCAGCACGTTCGCTCAGGGATTTCACCATGTCCTGCTGGATTTCCGAGGGTTTGACCACGACAGTTTCAAACTTGGCTTCCGGAACAGGCAGATGCAACTGGTCGGAAGTCTTGATGTCCGCTGCCTCCTTGAACATATTCATCAGCTCCGGCAGGTTAAAGAACTTGGCAAAACGTGTGCGCGCACGGTAGCCGGTTCCTTCCGGCGCAAGCTCAATGGCCGTGGTGGTCTCGCCAAACGTAGAAGCCCATGCATCAAAGTGGGTCAGTTGTTTCTGCTGGAGAGTGCTGTACTGCAAATAGCGCATCAGGGTGTACATTTCCGTCATGGAGTTGCTGATGGGCGTTCCCGTTGCGAAAATCACGCCGCGCCCGCCAGTCACTTCATCCAGATAACGACACTTGCCGAACATATCGCTGGACTTCTGTGCTTCGGAGGTAGAAAGGCCAGCAACATTGCGCATCTTGGTGTAAAGATATAGGTTCTTGTAGTTCTGGCTCTCGTCCACAAATAACCTATCTACGCCTAATTGTTCAAATGTGACCACATCATCCTTGCGATCGGTGGACTGTAGCTTTTTCAGTTTCACCTCCAATGTTTTCCGTGTCTTTTCCATCTGTTTCACGGTAAAATGCTCACCGGACTGTTCCTTGGCCTCTGCAATGGCTTTTTCGATTTCCTCGATCTGATCTTCGATGATCCGTGCCTGCCGTTCCGCAGAAAGAGGGATTTTCTCAAACTGCGAGTGGCCGATAATGACGGCATCGTAGTCGCCGGTTGCGATGCGGGCGCAAAAACGCTTTCGATTGGCGGGTTCAAAGTCTTTCTTGCTGGTAACGAGCAGCTTTGCATTGGGGTATAGCCGCAGGAACTCGCTGGCCCACTGCTCGGTCAGATGGTTGGGTACCACGAACAGGCTTTTCTGACACAGGCCCAAACGCTTAGATTCCATTGCCGAAGCTGCCATCTCAAAACTTTTGCCGGCACCCACCTCGTGGGCGAGCAGGGTGTTCCCACCATAAAGCACATGAGCAACTGCATTGCGCTGATGTTCCCGCAGATTGATCTCCGGATTCATACCGACAAAATGGATATGGCTTCCGTCATACTCGCGGGGCCGGGTACTATTGAACAACTCGTTATACTGCTTCACCAGCAGATTCCGCCGCTGCGGGTCTTGCCAAACCCAGCCTGCAAAGGTATCCTTGATGGCCTGCTGCTTCTGCTGGGCAAGCATCGTCTCCTTCTGGTTCAGGACACGCCGCTCTTTACCATCCTCCTCAATGGTATCATAAATGCGGCAGTCCCGCAAATTCAAGGTGTCCTCCAAAATCTTGTAGGCGTTGGCCCGGTGGGTGCCGTAGGTTTCGGTGGACATGATATCATACATTCCGGCGGCAGATTTGTTGCCGATGCGCCATTCGGACGTAAATGGAGAGTAGCGGACTTGGATCAGGTTGTTATAGCGGATGCGGTAGGGCGGCTGAAAAGTCTCCATCATAAACTGCTGCACAATGGCGGGATTCAGCCATGTGGCACCCAGTCGGATGTCGATTTCTGATGCTTCAAGGTCCTTCGGCTGCGCTTTGGTCAAAGCCTCCACATTGATCTTGAACTCCGGGTGGCTTTCAGCGGCAAGCTGAGCCATGCGCAGTTTATTCCGCACATTGCCGGAAAGATACTCGTCCGCAGTCTGCCAGCCTGCTTCCGGCTCATCTGCATCCGCAGAAGGGTCTTTGAAAATCACGCCTTGCAGCTCTGTGGTAATACGCTCATAATCGCCGGGAGAGCCGAGAAGTTCCGCCATATAGGGCAGATCAACACGGCCATGTTCTCCAATGGATACTGCCAGTGCTTCGCTGGGGGTGTCCACGCTGGTGATCGTGTGCTCTGGGCGAATCGTTCGCTTGGTGAACATATCCGCCTTGCTTTTGAGCTGTTTATTCTCATCGAGATTTTCCAAAGAGCAGAGCAGATAGTAGGAAGAATCATCCTCAAACAAACGCCCATTTTTGCGGTCGTTGAGCAGACCGTATTTTGCAGTAAAAGCGTCATAAGCTGTGTTCAGCTTTGCTTGGGTTGCCTTAATGTCCTCATCCGGGTAATCGTCCAGCTGCTCCTGAATCAGCTGGTTGACGATCTGCCGCAGTTCCACCATGCCGGTGACACGGGCTTTGGCATTATCGGACAACTCCACCTGCGTCATAATCGAATTTTCTCGGTAGTACACCTCACCGTCCACCACGGCATAGGAGAAATTCTTTACATCCGGGTCAGCGGGGAGCGTCTTGCGCTCGACTTCTGCATCCGCAACATCTGGTGTTTCCACCTCGACTTCAACATACTGGCCCTCAATATGCTGTACCGCTTCGGCAAGCTGGTCGGCCAGCACTGCGCCCTCAATGGGCGCAACGGTCAGATCGTGTCCGTATGGGGTGCTTTCGGTGGTCAGCTCGCCCAGCACCATCTCCGGGTGGTCCACAAAATACTGGTTGATAGCAAAGCCATCCTCGGTCTTGCCAAGCTGCACCCAGTCCGGCTCATGGTCGATGGGGCGGTCACGCTTTTGCAGGAAGATAATATCCGAAACCACTTCGGTGCCAGCATTCGCCTTGAACGCATTATTCGGCAGACGGATCGCGCCCAGCAAGTCGGCACACTCTGCCATGTGCTTGCGGGCGGTGCTGTCCTTGCTGTCCATGGTGTAGCGGCTGGTGACAAAAGCTATAACACCGCCCGGACGCACTTGGTCGATGGCTTTTGCAAAGAAATAATTGTGGATGTTGAAACCCAATTTGTTATACGCCTTGTCGTTGACCTTATACTGACCGAAAGGCACATTGCCGATTGCCAAATCATAGAAATCCCGGCGGTCGGTGGTTTCAAATCCGGCAACAGTAATGTCTGCCTGTGGGTACAGTTTTTTCGCAATACGCCCGGTGATGCTGTCCAGTTCCACACCGTACAGTCGGCTATCTGCCATGGTGTCCGGCAGCATCCCGAAAAAGTTGCCGACGCCCATGGACGGCTCCAAGATGTTGCCGGACTTAAAGCCCATCTTTTCGACTGCCTCATAAATTGAGCGAATCACCACCGGGGAGGTATAGTGGGCATTCAGAGTGCTGGAACGGGCGGCAGTGTACTCGTCCTCGGAAAGCAGATTTTTCAGTTCCGCATATTCCTTTGCCCAGTTGTCCTTGCTGGGGTCAAAGGCATCTGACAGACCGCCCCAGCCTACATACTGGGAAAGCACCTGCTGCTCCTCGGCGGTGGCACCCCGGTGCTCCTGTTCCAGCTTGAACAAAGTGCGGATGGCTTCGATATTCCGGGCATATTTCTGCTTTGCGCCGCCCTCGCCCAGATGGTCGTCCGTGATGCGGAAGTTTCCGGCAGGCTCCGGCGCAGGTTCGGCATTCAGGGCTTCATCCAAGGCAGTGGCATCCGGGAAGGTCTGCACTTTTCCGTCCATCACGGCAGAGATAGGCAGCTCGTCCAGTTCCTCATCGGAAAGTTGCGCTTCAACCTGCCGCAGACCGTCCTCGAATTGTCGTTTGTTGATAACTTCGTTATCCCACGACTGCCCGTGTGCGCTGGTGTCGATGCGCACATCGGTATCACCGATATAGCCTACTGTTCCTTCAATCGTTCTGGTGGGAAGGTCTACTACAACTTCGTCCCCGACCTTATAGCTGACCTCTTTTTCGGGAACCAGATCAATGGCTGCGGCCTGCTGTTCTTCGTACAGTTCCCTGATGTGCGGAAGATGCTCATTGCGGAAAATGGGCAGTCTGTTTTTCGTCAGCTCCATGTCCTGCAAGCTGACGGATTTGAACGTAAAATTAACGTGTTCCACCCGAAAATCCCGGCCATCCAGCTTGATGATGCTGCCGATTGGCAGATAATCCGCTTCCCGGAGATATTTTGTCTGGTGGTGGGAGCCATTTTCGTTCAAGCCAGCCAGATAGACGTTGTTGCCCGCTGCCCACAGCTTTTTAGATTCTGCTGCCCACTGCTCACTCGGAAAACCAGTTACTTTGACTTTGCCAAGCACATTTTCCTGTGACAGAAGATTGGTGCGCAGAATCCGCTCCACAGCAACGGCATCTTTGTCATAGAACAGATAGTTACCGTTCAGTTCAAAGCCCACGAGGGTGTTGGGATACTGTTTTTTCAGAGCAGTGTACTCTGCGGCAACAGTGCCATCCAGCATCGGAAGCTGACACTCAGCTTCCTGTCTGGCAGTACGCTGTTCCTTCTCCTTGTCGGTCAGGTAGCGGTCGGACTGGATCATCAGGTCGATATACTTTTCCACCTGCGCCCATTTCAGGGTGATTTTCTGGTGGTCAGGGTAATGGTCAAATTCCAGACCCTTCCAGTCGTGGTTCACAAAACCCCGGCTTCCGTCCAGAAAATCGTGGGAGTGCCCACCGATGCCGTACTCCTTTGCCAACGCCTTGGCACGGAGTTTTCGGTCAGGCTGGGTCTGGTACAGTGCCATAATGCGTTGCTTGCCACCTGCAAACCCAGAACCATGCTTACGCAGTTCGTTCTCGATTTCAGCCTGCGACAAAACAAAAGCGGAGGGCGTTTTTTCGCTCTCCGCTTGGTCGATTTTTTCAATTTGCTGGGCTTCGGTGGGGATGTTCGCATCCAGAAAACTTAGCTGTAGATCAGCTCCGTCAGCACCAGTTCCTCTGCCTGTGCTTTCAGGCTGTTCATGTGCTGCACCCACATCAGTTGATTCTGCGCTTTGTCCGGGGCTGGGTCCTGCTTCAGAAGCTGCTCCATGGTCTGCTGCATCCGGCTCTCTGCCGTCTGCTCCAGTTCCATCAGATGCGGGTACAGCGTCCCGTTCAGGAGCATCGAATTGTACAGTACCGGGCGATACTGCTTCAGGTAATTCCGGCGCATCCTGCCGTACTTGCCCAGCGGGATCTTCGGCTGGCTGAGGGTCAGGTTCGGGAGCTGGTAATCCCCGATCTTCGTGTAATTCAGACTGCTGCTCATATTCTTCCATCCTTTCTACGTTTCGGCGGCGGGTCGTGGTTTTCACCGTCCGCTCGATTTTGCGTAAGACCTCGCGGCTGATGTCGCTGGTAGCGGCACCCAGCGCATAGACTGCATCGGGTGTGGAAAAGGTGTGGATGGCCTGAAAGTCATCCTTGTCAAAGTAGCCTTCCGGTTCAAACCCGCATCGTTCTAATAGAGTGTAGGTGACGCTCATTGTCGCAGCGGCCTTGAACTGAAGTTCCTTTCCACTACTATCATAATCATCAAAGAAAGAGCCGTCAACGATGTTGAGGATGTCGCCGCTGTTGTTGTCCCAATAATCGTTCACCAGCTTCTCCGCAATATTTACGAGCTGCTGGCTGAGCCGTTCATGGCTGATGCCGTATTCTGCGGTCAGCATCTCAGACACCGGCTTGAAAAGGTCGTCATTCATTTCCCATCGTTCCGGGTCGCGAGAATTGCGCCGTACTCCGGTGTCCGACACATCAAACACATAGTGCAGACGCGGGTATCCGCTGGATTCGTCCAACAGGGCGATGCCCTTGGAGCCACGCCGGACATACCGGTTCATGCGGTTGTTCCAGATGTCGTAATCGGCGCAGGCTGTGGCATCGGGTCGCTGGGCGTAGATCATAAGCTGGTCCGCAAAGGGGTACTTGTACAGCCGGGATGCGGTGGTCAGGTAGTCTGTCCAGCTTTCCCAGTACCGGGTCAAGCCGTTGGCTGTGCGCTGGGCAAGGGCGAGATATTCTTCGGTTTTGCTTGGCATTTTGGCCTCCTTCCGTTTTTGAGCATAAAAATAGCGGGCAACCGTTTTGGAGCTGCCCGCTGGAAAGTGTATTGAGATAAGATTATTTGCTATTGTCCTTTATGTACTTCATAACGCAGCACCCCATCACGATGACAGGAAGCACTGTTCGTAAACCGAGGTCGCCGACCCGCACATTTGCATCAATCACAAGTCCTGCAAACCATGCCGCTAAAGTGAAAACAGTTGCCCAACCGTAACTCATAGAACTGTACTCCTTCATATGTGAATATTCAAAACTCTCTTCTCAGCTTCAGCTTTCATAGCTGCCCGCAAGGAACTTACATTTATTCGACTCGAATGTTTACCGGATTCAGTGTAAGGTTGCCTCCGCCCGCCACCTTATACCATTTGCCTCTTTCGAGTTTGATTCTTTCCGTTACGCCCTGTGTAATATATCCGATTCTATATTTTTCTCCAGTCTCTACATCGGTAAAGACCACCTCAGTATCACAATCACCGCTCACTTTTACAGTTCCCCAAAGTGGCTGTATTTGTTCTGTCTTTATGGTGCCTTCATCGTTTGAAAGGGTGAAAGTATGGCTTCTCTGAATATTGATATAAATCGCCACCAGAAAAACCGTTGCCAGACATAAAGCAAACCTTCTTGTTTTCATCGAAACACCTCCTGCAAATTCGGTTTTATCGAATCATATCACATAAGCGGACTCTTCAAACTTACAGCTCAGTTTCCACCGCAAGCTGCTCCTGTTTTTCTTTTTCGTCAGCGATTTGGACATCAACATCTTCGCGCATCTTTTTCAGAAGTGCGAGGACACGCTTGATCTGGCCCTTGGTGTTCTCTACACGGCTCTGTGCCTGATTGATGTGATCCAGAACTGCCCAGTCTGCAAAGAGGCCGTCAAAGAAGAAATCTGCAAATTTCAGAAAGTTGTCCACCGTAACCTGAAGGTCTGCGGTGATCTCAACATCGGCAAGCTCAGTTTTGAACCGCCGCAGTTCCACTTGAAGCTGTTCGATTTGTTTCT
>OKUM01001325.1_pt1 | contig 12167 bp, 9 predicted proteins | sample 1606801 | NCBI WGS metagenome assembly OKUM01 (sample SAMEA3882546, study PRJEB24775) | human gut metagenome | biome: human-associated habitat; feature: intestine environment; material: feces | place: Netherlands | collected 2009/2010
CGGAGCCGCCGACAGCTTCCCCCTTGGGGGAAGCCACTCTGACGAAAAACTCCCACGTATGCCGGAACGGCACCGCAACCGGGCTGTATCCGGCGGGAAAGGAACAACTATGTCCGAAATCATTCGTGTAGAAAACCTGAGCTACATCTATAACCAGGGTATGCCCGACGCGACGAAGGCGCTGGATGACGTGTCCTTCACCGTCGAGGAGGGCGACTTTGTCGGTATCATCGGCTCGACGGGCAGCGGAAAATCCACGCTTATCAGCCATTTCAACGGCCTGAACCGCCCGACGTCGGGCCGCGTCCTTGTGGACGGCAGGGACCTGTGGGAGCAGGGCGCAGACCTGCGCAGCTTCCGCTTTCTCGTCGGCCTTGTCATGCAGTACCCCGAGTACCAGCTGTTTGAGGAGACCTGCGCCCGCGACATCGCCTACGGCCCGCGCAACATGGGCCTGGACGAGGCCGAGGTCCAGCGCCGCGTCAGGGAGGCCGCCGCGTTCGTCGGCCTGTCCGATGAGCTGTTGGAAAAAAGCCCGTTTGAGCTTTCGGGCGGGCAGAAGCGCCGCGTTGCGATTGCGGGCGTCATGGCCATGCACCCCCGCGTGCTGGTGCTGGACGAACCCGCTGCCGGTCTGGACCCCGAGGGCCGCGACACGATCCTGAGCCAGATCAGGGACTACCATGAGAAAACCGGCATCACGGTGCTGCTGGTCAGCCACTCGATGGAGGATATTGCCAAGTACGCCAACCGCGTGCTGGTCATGCACCGCGCCAAAATTGCCATGTATGACACGGTGGAAAACGTCTTTGCCCGCGCGCAGGAGCTGCTGGAGCTAGGGCTTTCGGTGCCGCAGGTCACGCAGATCTTTTTAAAGCTGCGCCAGATGGGGCTGGACATCCCCGCGGACGTCTACACGATCCCCTATGCGGTCAAAACGATTCAAAAGGCGCTGGCCGCCAAACAGGGAGGTGGGGCAAATGCTTAAAGATATTACGATAGGTCAGCATTTTCCCGGGCATTCCATCCTGCACCGCTGCGACCCGCGGCTCAAGCTGGTCGCGACGATTGCCTATATCGTCGTGCTGTTTGTGGCCCCGAACCCGCTGGGGCTGGCACTGTCCATCCTGCTGCTGGCCGCGCTGTACAAGGTAGCACAGATTCCCGGCAAGATGATTTTGAAAAGCCTCAAGCCCATCGTGCCCATCGTGATTTTTACGGCGGTGCTGAACCTTTTCTTCGTCACGGGGCAGGGGGAGCCGCTTGTACACTTCTGGGTTTTGAACATTTACGTCGAAGGTGTCAAGTATGCCATCCTGCTGGCGGTGCGCGTCTGCGCACTGATTGCAGGCACGAGCCTGCTGACCTACACGACCAGTCCCATCGTGCTGACCGACGCCATTGAGAGCCTGCTGCGCCCGCTGGCGAAGCTGCACTTTCCCGTGCATGAGCTGGCCATGATGATGACGATTGCGCTGCGGTTCATCCCGACCCTGATCGAGGAGACGGAAAAGATCATGAACGCCCAGAAGGCCCGCGGCGCGATGCTGGACAGCGGCACATTTACCCAGCGCATCAAGGCGCTTGTGCCGATCCTGATTCCGCTGTTCATCTCGGCGTTCCGCCGCGCCGACGAGCTGGCCATGGCGATGGAATGCCGCTGCTATCACGGCGGCGAGGGCCGCACCCGGCTCAAGCAGCTGAAATTCACCGGCGAGGACTTCAAATGCCTGGCGGTCATTGCCGTGGCGCTGGTAGCCATTGCCTGCACACGATTCTTTGTGCCGGGGCTGGCGTAAGAATCAGCCGCCTTGTAGGGGCCGGGCATGCCCGGCCCGCAGCCTTCCCGCAAGCATCTGCTTGCCTTACACAACCGGGCCGGGCATGCCCGGCCCCTACCTGGTTCTGACATGAATTATTTACTTTGGATTTCCTACAAGGGCACCCGCTATGCCGGGTTTCAGGTCCAGCCAAATGCGCCCACGGTCTGCGCGGTTTTGCAGGACGCGATGCAGGCGGTGTTCGGCTGCCGCCCCGACGTCAAGGGCTGCTCCCGCACCGATGCCGGCGTCCATGCGCGGCGTTTCGCGCTCAGCTTCTGCTATACTGGCAAAGTGCCGATGCAGAAAATCGTGCCCGCGCTCAACGCCCACCTGCCGCCGGACATCCGCGCGGTGGACATCCGCTCCGTGCCGGACGGCTTCCACGCGCGTTACGCCGCCCACGCCAAGACCTACCGCTACTACATTTTGAACGCGCGGGTGGATGATCCGTTCACCTACGACACCTGCCACAGGGTAGGGGCAGCGCTCAATCTGGCCGCCATGCAGGCCGCTGCGGCGCAGTTCATAGGCACGCACGATTTTTCCGCCCTCTGCGCGTCCGGGTCCAGCGCCGCCGCACACGGGGATACCGTGCGGACGATTACGGATTGTACTGTTGTACAGAACGGCGATTTGTTTACAATTTCCGTGACCGCCGACGGTTACCTCTATAATATGGTGCGCATTCTGGCGGGCACGCTCGCGGACGCGGGTCTTGGCAAGCGGACGCCGGAGAGCATCCCTGCCCTGCTGGAAAGCGGAGACCGACGCCGGGCCGGGCCGACGCTGCCCGCAAAGGGGCTGTTTTTGGAGAAAGTAGACTATCCCGGGTTGGATGACGTTTAATGGCGTACCGTAGGGAGGGGTCTTGACCCCTCCGCGGAGCCTGACCACCGCCGCTAACGGCCCGGAGGCGTCAAGACGCCTCCCTACAAACCAACCCATACGCACAAATTTTTTCCGGAAAGGAGGGGGCCCACCTATGAGTAAGGCGGACAGAGATCGGCAGGCATTGCTGCAGCGGCTGGCGCGTGAGCAGAGGCGGGCCCTGAGCGCCGCCGCCCGCGACGCAGACCGCGCCCGCACGCCGCGCACCGCTCCCACACCGCGGCGCGATGACAGCCCGCCGTCCCGGACGTCCGAGCAGCCGTCCGCGCAGAGCGCCGCGCGGCTCAAATCCCTGACGCCGCTCTACAAGCAGCGCCAGCAGCGGCGGCTCACCGTCCTGATCGTCATTATCATTGCGCTGGCGCTGGCGCTCACCGTTGTGACCGGCACACTGTCGGCCTCTCTGGCGCTGCTGGGTGATGCCGTGGACAGCGCGTCGCTCTACCTGAACCGCGCCAACGGCGGCTGGCCGGCCACCACCGGCATCACCGAGCCGCTGCAAATCGAACCGCTGGCGGACGGCTTCGTCGAGCTGGGCAATGAGGATGTGCTCGTCTACTCGGCCTACGGCTCCAAAATTCTGAGCCTGCAGCCGTCCTACGCGCGGCCCGTGCTGGCTGTGGGCGGCACCCACTTTGTGGTCTACAACCGCGCGGGCAGTGAGCTGACCGTATGCAGCCGCACCCGCACGCTTTACACACAGCGCTTTGACGAGGACATTCTGCTCTGCACCATGTCAAACAACAACTCGCTTGCCGTCGTGACTGACGCGGACCGTTTTGCCGGCTGGGTACACATCTATGACCCTTCGATGCGGGAGCTGTACAGCTGGCGGATGCCCCAGTCGATGGGCACACCGATCGCGCTGGACTTTGCCCCCGACAACCGCAGGTTTGCCTCGGGCATGATTGCCGCGCGGGACGGGCAGCTGAACTGCTCGGTCTATTTTATGAACATCGACTCCGACACCGAGGGGCTGCTCTACACCGCCGACGCGGGCAGCATGCTGCTGCGGCTGGACTGGCAGAGCGAGAACCGCGTCATGGCCGTGTTTGACACCTACATTGCGGTCATCGACCCCCGCACCGCCGCCGAGGTCGCACGCTACGACTACGGCGGGGCCGCGCTGCAAAGCGTTGCGCCCGGACGCCGCCAGACCGCGCTGCTTCTGAACGTACACGGCGGCAACAGCCTGGTCACCCTGTCCGAAAGCCTCACCGTTATGTCCGAGATTCCCGCACGGCAGGCGTTTGCGGTATCGGCCACCGACACCGACATTTATCTGCTCTGCCCCGATGCCGTCGAGTGCTACGGCTACGACGGCGTGCAGAACTGGGTGCAGACCGGCCTGCCGTCCCGCCCGCTGGCGGTCCTGCACGGCAAGCAGACGCTGGTCTTTACCGGCAGTCAGGCGGACGTTTTGGCGAAGCCAGCCGAGTAGCTCCGAAGCCTTCCCACTCGGGGGAAGGTGGCCCCGCCCGCTGACAGCTTCCCCCGAGGGGGAAGCCCAGACTTCTAAAAAACTCTTGTAGGGGCGAGCATTGCTCGCCCGTGCCCGGTTGCCTTGTAAGAAAACTGTCCCGGAAAATGCGTTGCTGCGGTAAGTTGACGGGCGACCAATGGTCGCCCCTACACACGCAGTAAGGTAAGAATGCAATTTTTTGACGATCAGAGCTTCCCCCTCGGGGGAAGCCTTTCGACCCGCAAGTAATCCAACAGAAAGAAGTACCCATCTATGTCTTTTTCTCCCGCACTTGTCTATGATTTTATTTTTCTGGCCGTATTTTCCTTTGCCGCTGTCAAAAGCTGGCAGAAGGGCTTTCTCGCCGGGCTGACCGAGCTGATCGGCGCGGTGCTGGGCGTTGGCATTGCCTCCTGGGGCAGCCGCACGCTGGCCCCGGAAGTCTACCTTAGCTTTTTCAGCGACTCCGTCTCCACCCGGGTCGAGCAGGCCGTCGCACAGTCGGGCGGCGATATTGCCGCTGCGGTGCAGGGGCTGGACTTTTTGCCGGAATCCATCCGTGCCGCGCTGGCCGCGGGTCTGCAGACTGCCGGGGACCAGCTGCCCGAAAAGATCAACGCCCTGCTGGAGCCGCTTTTCCTGCCGCTGGTGCAGGCGGTGCTGTTTGTGCTGCTCTGCATGATCGTGCGCTGGGTGTTCGCCCTGCTGGTGCGGCTGCTGCGCGGCGTCAATCTTATCCCGCTGGTGGGCGGCGCCAACCGGCTGCTGGGTCTGGTGCTGGGCCTTGTGACCGGCGCGTTCGACTGCTGGCTGCTGGCGCTGCTGCTCTGGTTCGCCGCCAGCATCACCACCGGCCAGATCGACTGGCTGACCACCGGCGTTTTGCAGCGCAGCGTCGGGTACAGCCTTTTTGGTGCGTTCAACCCGTTTTTGCTCCATTATTAAACAAATTCTGAACAAGCCCCGCCAAAACTTGCAATTTGGCAGGGTTTGTTTAATAATAGTAGTGTAGCTGCGGTGCGGCGGGCAGGGGACTGCCCGCCCTACGTAGGGCGGATTTCCTATCCGCCCGCCGGGCGTCGGGAACGCCGCCCCCTACAACAATTTATCGCAATCCCACGTGCCTCTTATCGGGCACTTTTCATAGAGGTGAAGTAAATGCTTTGTGTTAAATGCCAAAAACGTCCCGCTGTCGTGTTTGTGCAGCGGCTTGAAAACGGCAAGACCGTGCAGGAGGGCTACTGCCTGACCTGCGCCCGTGCCATGCACATCCAGCCTGTGGATGATCTGATGAAACAGTTCGGCATGTCCGACCAGGATCTGGAAAACATGGAGGAGCGGATGTCCAGCTTTTTGCAGGAGGCCTCCGACTCCGGCATGCTGGCCCCCATGATGAACGGCGACGACACCGACGCCGGTGACGAGCCCGCCCCGCAGGACGATTTTGTCCCGGGCGGCAGCCCCGTGTTCCCGTTTGGCTTTGGTGCGCGCCAGAATAAGGACGACGCCAAGCCCAAAAACGGCAAGAAGGAAAAGGCTCCCCGCCGCAAGTTCCTTGAGACCTACTGCGAGAACCTGACCCAGAAGGCCCGCGACGGCAAGACGGACCGCATCATTGGCCGTGACCGCGAAATTTACCGCACGATCCAGATTTTGTGCCGCCGCCAGAAGAACAACCCCTGCCTGATCGGCGAGGCCGGTGTCGGCAAGACTGCGATTGCCGAGGGTATCGCCCAGCGCATTGCCGAGGGCAAGGTCCCCGCGCGTCTGCAGGACAAGGAAATTTACCTGCTCGACATGACGTCCCTCGTCGCAGGCACCCAGTTCCGCGGCCAGTTTGAGCAGCGTGTCAAGGGCCTCATCAGCGAGGTCAAGGCTGCGGGCAACATCATCCTGTTTATTGATGAGATCCACTCCATCGTCGGCGCGGGCGACTCCGACGGCTCTATGAACGCCGCCAACATCATGAAGCCCGCGCTGTCCCGCGGGCAGATGCAGGTCATCGGCGCAACGACGTTTGCCGAGTATCGCAAGTATATCGAGAAGGATTCCGCGTTGGAGCGCCGTTTCCAGCCCGTCAAGGTCGAGGAGCCGTCGCTGCTGGACACCATCGAGGTCATCAAGGGCATCCGCGTCTACTATGAAAAGCACCACTTCGTCCGTGTGTCCGACCCCATCGTGACGAGCATCGTCAAGCTGTCGGAACGCTACATCACGGACCGTTTCCTGCCGGACAAGGCCATTGACCTGCTGGATGAATCCTGCGCCTGCTGCAACCTGCGCCATCCTGAAATTACAGAGCTCATGGAGACCCAGCGCACCGTGGCCGATTTGGAGACCCGCGAGCACGAACTGGAGAACCCCGAGCCGCAGAACGGCCAGGACGCTGCCATCGACTACGAGGCACTGGCCGCGGTCAAGACCGATCTGGCGAAGCAGCGCGAAAAGCTGCCCGCCCTGCAGCTGAAGGTCGCGGAAATTGAAGTGACCATGGACGACGTCGCACAGGTCATTGAGCTTTGGACCGGTGTGCCTGCTGTGAAGATCAAAGAGACCGAGTATGGCCGCCTGCAGGGGCTGGAGGATGCCCTCAAGGCGCACATCATCGGCCAGGACGAGGCTGTCCACGCCGTGGCCGGGGCCATCAAGCGCGCCCGCGCCGACCTGTCTGGCCGTCACCGCCCGGCCAGCTTTATCTTCGTCGGCCCCACCGGCGTCGGCAAGACCGAGCTGGTCAAGCAGCTGGCCAGCCAGCTGTTCGACACCGTTGACCCGCTCATCTCCATCGACATGAGCGAGTACATGGAAAAGTACGCGGTGTCCCGCCTTATCGGCTCGCCCCCGGGCTATGTCGGCTACGACGAGGCCGGGCAGCTGACCGAGAAGGTCCGCCGCCATCCCTACAGCGTCGTGCTGTTTGACGAGATCGAAAAAGCACATCCTGACGTTATGAATATCCTGCTGCAGATTTTGGACGAGGGCAAGATCAACGACGCGCAGGGCCGCACGGTGGACTTTTCGAACACGGTCATCTGCATGACCTCCAACGCGGGCTCCACCGACCAGAGCGGCGCGACGGGCTTCGGCAAAAAGGCCGAGGTCGCCAGCGCGGACCGCAGCATGAAGGCGCTGCAGGAGTTCCTGCGCCCCGAGTTCATCGGCCGTGTGGATGAGATCATTACGTTCAAGCCGCTGAGCGAGGAAGACCTTGAGAAGATCGCCGCGCTCATGCTCGACGAGTACAAGCCCGGTCTGGCCGCGCACGGCATCACGCTGCACTACACGCAGCCCGCGCTTGCGGACATCGTAGCTGAAAGCTCCACCAAATACGGTGCGCGTGAGCTGCGCCGCACGATCCGCAAGACCATTGAGGATCCCGTCTCCGACGCGCTCGTCGATGGCCGCCTGGATGGCCGCGAGGTCACGCTGGAGCTGGCCGACCACGACGGCAGGGCCGTGCTGGAAATTTAAGGGGCGCACCATGTACAGAAAACTGGCTGCTCTGGTGCTGGCCGCGGCGCTGCTGTGCAGCTGCTCGGCCCGCGTCACGGTGCATCGTTATCCCGCAGAGCTGCCCCGGGCCGAAAGCCCCGCCGCCACCCCGACGCCGGAGCCGGTGCCCACCTTTACCGAGGAGCAGAAGGCCTACGGCAGCGCCGCACTGCTGACCGATGCCACCGTGCTCGTCAACGTGTTTTTGAACGACGCCGCCCACGGGCAGACCTGGGATGCCGAGAGCCGCGCTGCCGCCGTGCAGCGCACCCAGCTGGCCGTGGACTGGATCACCGAGCAGGCCGCGGGCTACGAGGCCGCGGTGAATCTGATCTGTGATCGCAGCGCGGACGGCAGCGATTCAACGCTGACACGCAGTTATCTTGTGCAGTCTGCCATGCAGGGCGGCGAAAATTCCGAGGAAAGCTCCGCTTTTCTCGACGAGATGGATACGCTGTGCGCGTCGCTGGCCGCCGACAGCCGTCTGGCTGCCTACGGGGCCCGGCACATCGCGTTTTTGTTCTTCCTGCCCATCAGCGGGACATCCTTCACGATGGCTCACTACGCCGACGACGGCGACAGCTTTTATTATGAATACAGCTGCCTGTACAAAACCGACGCCTACACCGACGGCGAGGCGGAATCCCCGGCGACCTACGCCCACGAAATCCTGCATCTGTTCGGCGCGCCCGACCTGTATGAGGGCAGCAGCGACCCCTACGTCGACGAGGCACTTGTCAGCTATGTGGCCGACACCTACCCCGGCGATATTATGCTGAGCACCTACGAGGACGACGGCTCAAGCCGGTTTGACGCCATCACAAAGGAGATCAGTCCGCTGACGGCTTACTGTCTGGGGCTGACCGACACCTGCCCCGAGCTTGCGCAGTTCCCCCTGCTGGCCGACATGACCCCCGGCGTTTTCTCTTACGGAGCCGACGGGGAAGCGGGGAGCGCGGAGGCCGGCGAGAGCTGGCCGGGCGCGGTAGCGGTGTAAATTGTTGTAGGGGAGGGATTTATCCCTCCCGGGAGCTTTGCGCCAGCCGCCCAGTGCACGGGAGGCATAAATGCCTCCCCTACAAGCTACAGCAAGTTTGCGCCAGGTTTTGTAGGGGGCGGCGTCCTCGACGCCCCGCGGAGGGGTCAAGACCCCTCCCTACACGCCTTCGGGCACTCGCCCCAGAAGGGAGGTCACACCCATGCTGAACGATACCTTTCCGCTGCGGGTCGAAGCGATCCCGGCGGCACATGCGTCGGAGTGGCGCGCGGACGACTCATTCCCGCCCAGCGAGACGCAGGCCTGGCAGCTGGTCTTTGTGCGCAGCGGCACCATTGAGGAACGCTGCGATGCCCGCCACGTGCTGCTGCGGGCGGGCGGACTGCTGTTCCACCAGCCGGGGGAGGTCTTTGCTATGACCACCGTCGGCGAGGTCCCGCCCGAGACGCTGCGCATCGACTTTTACTGCACCGGCGCGGCCATGGACCGTTTCCGCGGCGCGATGCTGCACACGGAGCCTGCCGAGCAGCATGACCTGAACTGGCTGGCAAATGCCGCCAACGAGCTGTTCGACGCCGCCCCCGTGCCGGGCGGACGGCCTGTCTTAAAGGAGGAGCTGCCCTTCGGCGCGATGCAGCAGTTCATCATCCATCTGGAAAATCTGCTGATTTTGCTGGCCCGCCGCTGCCGCCGCACCAAGCGCCCCGTGGCCCGCGTCCGGCGGGAGCGCCGCCAGAACGCGCTGGTCGAGGACGCCCGCGCCTATTTTGCCGAAAATCTTGCGCATGAACTGAAGATCGACGACATCTGCACGGCGCTGGGCTGCACGCGGCCCCAGCTGCAGCAGGCGTTCCGCGCGCGGCTCCACCGCACGGCCATGGAGGAATTTTCCGCCATGCGCATCGAGTACGCGGCCCAGCTGCTGGCCCGCGGGGCATCCCCCGGCGAGGTCGCCGCGCAGATGGGTTACTGCTCCGGCGCGTATTTCAGCCAGAAATTCCGCGCTGCCACGGGGCACACGCCGTCCGCCTACCGCCGCATTCAGCAGGGCCTGCCCGCACGGCGGCAAAACAGGCAACAAAAAGGCAAATCAGAATCAAAAACTCCTATTGCAGAAACTCCGCAGAAAGAGTAGAATACAAGCAAAGAGAGGCGGGCCGCTCGGTTCGCACGCAACAATATCATATAACATAAGGAGACGACTGTTATGGCAATTCTGGTTAGCGGTGGCGCCGGCTACATCGGCAGCCACACCTGTGTGGAACTTCTGGCCGCAGGGTACGACATCGTTGTAGCCGATAACTACTACAACTCCTGCCCCGAGGCCCTGGCCCGCGTCAAGAAGATCGCCGGCAAGGACTTCCGTTTTGTCGAGGCCGACATGACCGACAAGGACGCCGTGGAGAAGATCTTTGCCGAGAACGAGGACATTGACTGTGTCATCCAGTTCGCCGCCTACAAGGCCGTCGGCGAGAGCGTTTCCAAGCCCATCGAGTACTACTCCAACAATCTGGCCTGCACGCTGAACATTCTGGATGTCATGCGCCGCCACAACTGCCACAACATCATCTTCTCCTCCTCCGCCACGGTCTACGGCGACCCCGCCAGCGTGCCCATCCGCGAGGATTTCCCCGTCGGCGGCACCACGAACCCCTACGGTACCACGAAGGTGTTCACCGAGCGCATCCTGACCGACTGCTGCCACGCCGACCCCGAGCTGAACGTTGCGCTGCTGCGTTACTTCAACCCCATCGGTGCGCATCCGTCCGGCCTGATCGGCGAGGACCCCAACGGCATCCCCAACAACCTCGTGCCCTACATCGCCAAGGTCGCTGTCGGCAAGCTGGAGAAGGTCCACGTCTTTGGCAATGACTACCCGACCCCCGACGGTACCGGCGTGCGCGACTACATCCATGTTGTCGACTTAGCCCGCGGCCATGTTGCTGCCATCAAAAAGCTGGAGCAGAAGCCCGGCCTGTTCATCTGCAATCTGGGCACCGGCCACGGCTACAGCGTGCTGGACGTCATCAACGCCTTCAGCAAGGCCTGCGGCAAGGAGATTCCCTATGTCATCGACCCGCGCCGCCCCGGCGACATCGCCGAGTGCTGGTGCGATCCCTCCAAGGCCAAGCGCGAGCTCGGCTGGGAGGCCCAGTACGGCATTGAGGAAATGTGCGCCCACAGCTGGAACTGGCAGAGCCACAACCCGGACGGGTATAAGACTGCGGAATAAAGCTGCATAAAGTTAAGAATGCCCGATGCGGTGACGAGCCGTATCGGGCATTTGTTTTGTATGCCTTCCCCCTCGGGGGAAGCTGGCCGAGGCCCCGACCGAGGCCGGATGAGGGACGGGTCTGCCACAGCTGCCCGTAAACGGGTTGCAATGGCAAGGTTGCCCCTCATCAGTCAGCGGGCGGAGCCGCTGACAGCTTCCCCCAAGGGGGAAGCCTCCCTCCTTTATACATACATCTCCTGACTTCTCGGCGGGAGCTTGGGTACGGCGGGCAGGGGTGCGGCGGCGGTGCGCCAGGCCGCGGGGGAGAGGCCCACCTCCCGCTTAAAGACGCGGCACAGATAATTGGCCCCGGAAAACCCCGTCAGGCCCGCGATCATGTCCAGATTGTACTCATCGGTCAGCAGCAGCGTCTTGACTGCCTCGATGCGCACATTCGTCATGTACTTGCCCGGCGGCACCCCCATCTCCTGCTTAAAGACGCGCACCAGATGGCTTTTTGTCACGCCGAGCTGCTCGCTCAGCTCCTCGACGCCGTAGAGCGCCATATAATTCTGGCGGATGGCCGCCACGGCCTCGGCCACAAGCGGCGGCAGGGGACGGGCGGTCTCGTCGGCCTTGGCTGCGGCGCAGAGCAGCGCGTAGGCCATGGGGGCCGTCTGCGCGCCGCACAGCTGTGCGATCAGCTCCGCCGCGCCGGGGCAGGCAGCGCCGTCCGCCCAGCGCGCCGCCCCCAGTTGCAACAGGTAGGCGTCCGTGCAGTGGCCGGTCAGCCGCACGGCCAGCAGGTGGCAGTCGCTCTGCGGCGTCAGCACCAGGGGGGCAGGGCCCAGCAGAATATCGCCGCTTTGGCCCGGGCGGTCAACGCCGTCCAGCAGGCACGCCCCGCGGGAAAGCACCCCCACCCACAGGCCGTCTCCGGCCAGAGCCAGCGGCGCTGTGCCGTCCAATTCCGCTGTTTCGGCAGCGGTGCAGTAAATTTCCGGGTCAAATATCAATTTCGACACCTCTATATCAATAAAATGCTATTTTCAAATAGATTATAACCTGTTATTATAATCATGTCAACAGAAACAGCCCCCTCTACACGGGCTGAAACCACTGAATACATTTGGAGGATGAGCATTATGGCTTCCATTAGCTGCCGTCACGTTAAGAAAGTTTACCCCGGCAATGTTACTGCCGTTCCCGATTTCAACCTGGAAATCGCGGATAAAGAATTTATCGTTTTCGTCGGTCCTTCCGGCTGCGGTAAGTCCACCACCCTGCGTA
>OKUM01001331.1_pt1 | contig 12131 bp, 9 predicted proteins | sample 1606801 | NCBI WGS metagenome assembly OKUM01 (sample SAMEA3882546, study PRJEB24775) | human gut metagenome | biome: human-associated habitat; feature: intestine environment; material: feces | place: Netherlands | collected 2009/2010
GATACCTTTGACATCGGTCACCTTGAGCCGTCCATAGACCCGGGGGCCGATCATCACGACCGGAGCGAGTCCGCAGGCACCCACGCACCGCAGCGAATCGAGCGAGAAGAGCCCGTCGGGGGTCGTGCCGCCGACTTCGATGCCGAGCTGGCGTCTGAATTCGTCGAGCACCTTCTCGCCGCCCCGGACATAGCAGGCCGTGCCCATGCAGACCGAAATCGGGTATTTGCCTTTGGGCTTCATCGTGAAGAACGAATAGAACGACACCACGCCGTAAACCCGTGCGGCCGAGATGCCCAACTCCAGGGCGATGAGCTCCTGTACCTCTTTGGGCAGATAGCCCAGCGTGTCCTGCACGCCGTGCAGGATGTTGATCAGTTCGCCCGGGTCGTTGCCGTACTTTCGGCAGACGTTCTTTATCTCGTCGATTCTCCGTTGGGAGAGGCATATTTTTTCCATAACGTCTTATTTCTTGGGTTCCACGACCGGTTTGCGGTCGTAATAACGGGTGTGGAGCAGTTCGTGCGAAAGCGGTCCGCAGGGTTCGCCGAGGAACTCTTCGTAGAGTGCCTGAATGTCGGGATTCTCGTGCGACTTGCGCAGCGGTTTGGCGGCGTCTTCGGCGTAGAGGGCCTCGGCACGCCGTTTCAGAAGCTCTTCGTTGCCCCGGTGATAGGGTTGCCCGCCGCCGTTGATGCAGCCGCCGGGACAGGCCATGATTTCGATGGCGTGGTAGGGCGATCGGCCGGCGCGGATCTCTTCGACCAGCCTGCGGGCGTTACCCAGCCCGTGTGCGATGCCGATTTTGACGGGTACGCCGTCGAAGTCGATCGTCGCCGAACGGATTCCCGCCAGTCCGCGCAGTTCGGTGAAGTCGAGTTTCGGAAGCGTTTTTTTCGTTTGTATTTCGTATGCCGTACGCACGGCTGCCTCGATCACGCCGCCTGTGGTGCCGAAGATGACGCCTGCACCGGTCGATTCGCCCAGCGGACGGTCGAAATCGCTCTCCTCCAGTTCGTCGAAGTTCATGTTGGCGAAGCGGATCATGTGGGCCAGTTCGCGCGTGGTGATCGAAATGTTCACGTCCGGATCGCCGTCTTTGCCGAATTCGGGGCGTGCGGCTTCCGATTTCTTCGCCACGCAGGGCATGACCGATACGACGATGAAATTCCGGCGGTCGATGCCCAGCTTGGGCGCCAGGTAGTTTTTGGCGATCGCGCCGAACATCTGTTGCGGCGACTTGGCCGTCGAGAGGTTCTCGCCCAGTTCGGGGAAATGCTTCTCCATGAACGACACCCAGCCCGGACAGCAGGAGGTCATCAGGGGGATTTTGACCGTCCGGTCGCCCGCGAGATACTTGTTCAGGCGCTGGAGCAGTTCGGTGCCCTCCTCCATGATCGTCAGGTCGGCGGCGAAGTCGGTGTCGAAAACGTAGTCGAAGCCCAACCGACGCAGCGCTGTGGTCATCTTGCCCGTGACGCTCCGGCCTTCCAGTCCGAAATCCTGGCCGAGGGCCACGCGCACGGCGGGGGCGGTCTGCACCACGACCGTCTTGCCGGGATCGGCGAGCGCCTGCATCACCTCCCGGATGTTGCTGTTCTCCGAGAGGGCGCTGGTCGGACAGACGGCTACGCATTGGCCGCAATTGACGCAGTTGGTCGTTAGGATCGGATCGTTGAAGGCCGTGCAGAGGACCGAAGTGAATCCCCGGCCTACGACCGACAGGGCGCCGACGGTCTGGACTTGGTTGCAGACCGTTTCGCAGCGGCGGCAGAGGATGCACTTTTCCATGTTGCGCACCACCGACGGCGAGAGGTCCATCATCGGCTTGGTGGTTTCTCCCTTGTACTTGGCCTCGCGGATGCCGAGGTCTTTGGCCATGGTTTGCAGGCTGCAATAGCCGTTCTTCGAGCAGGTGAGGCATTCGTTGGGGTGGTCCGAGAGGATCAGCTCCAGAATGGTCTGCCGGGCGTTGATGACGCGGGGTGTGTGGGTGCGGACGACCATCCCCTCCGTGCAGACGGTTTTGCAGGCCGGAGCCAGGTTTTTGCGTCCTTCGACCTCTACGACGCAGATGCGGCAGACACCGGGGTCGTTCTTGCAGCCCAGCTCGTGCAGGTTGAGGTAGCAGAGCGTCGGAATTTTGATGCCGATCGAAGCGGCCGCTTCGACCAGGTTGGTGCCCGGGGCGACCTCTGCGGTTCGGTTGTCGATGGTTAGTTTTATCGTTTCCATGCGGATTTGTCTTGGAGGAGTGGTTAGCGGATGCTGATTGCGCCGAACTTGCATTTTTCGAGGCAGGTGCCGCACTTGATGCAGCGGGCCTGGTCGATGGCGTAGGGTTGTTTGGGGATGCCGCTGATGGCTCCCGGCGGACACATGCGAGCGCAGAGGGAGCAACCTTTGCAAACCTTGGGGTCGATCACGAAACTCATCAGGTCGCGGCAGCGGTGGGCCGTACAGTGGTGGTCCCGCACGTGGGCCACGTATTCGTCCCAGAAGTTTTCCAGGGTCGAAAGCACTGGATTGGGGGCCGTCTGCCCCAGGGCGCAGAGCGACGAGTCGCGGATTACGCGGGCGAGGTTCTGCAATTCGTCGAGGTCTTCGTCCCTGCCCAGTCCCCTGGTGATCCGGTCGAGAATCTCCAGCAGGCGTTTGTTTCCGATGCGGCAGGGCGTGCACTTGCCGCACGACTCATCGACGGTGAATTCGAGGTAGAATTTGGCCACCGACACCATGCAGTCGTCTTCGTCCATGACGATCATGCCGCCCGAACCCATCATCGATCCGCTTGCCAGCAGGTTGTCGTAGTCGATCGGGGTGTCGAGGTGCTTCTCCGTGAGGCAGCCGCCCGACGGGCCGCCCGTCTGCACGGCCTTGAACTTCTTGCCGTTCTTGATGCCGCCGCCGATTTCGAAGATCACTTCGCGCAGCGTGGTGCCCATCGGCACCTCGATCAGGCCGACGTTATTGACCTTGCCCGCCAGGGCGAAGACTTTGGTGCCCTTGCTCTTTTCGGTGCCGATCGAGGAGAACCATTCGGCGCCCCGCAGGATGATGGGCGGAATATTGGCGTAGGTTTCGACGTTGTTCACATTGGTCGGGTAGCCCTTGTAGCCCGATTCGCTCGGGTACGGGGGTTTCACGGTCGGTTCGCCGCGTCTGCCTTCCATCGAATGAATCAGCGCCGTCTCCTCGCCGCAGACGAAGGCGCCCGCGCCGTAGCGCAGCTCGATGTCGAACGAGAAGCCCGAGCCCAGGATGTCGTTGCCCAGCAGCCCGTATTCCCGCGCCTGTTCGATGGCTCGCCTGAGCCGTTCGATGGCCAGCGGGTATTCGGCGCGGATGTAGATCAGTCCGTGCGAGGCGCCCGTGCAGTAGCCGTTGATGGCCATCGCTTCGAGGATCGAGTGGGGATCGCCTTCGAGGATCGAACGGTCCATGAATGCGCCCGGATCCCCTTCGTCGGCGTTGCAGACCACGTATTTGCGGTCGGCTTTCGCATCGCGCGTGATCTTCCACTTCAGGCCGGTGGGGAAACCGCCTCCGCCGCGCCCCCGCAGGCCGGAGTCGATGATCTCCTGCAACACGTGGTCGGGCTGCATGCCGAGCACTTTGGCCAGGGCTGCGTAGCCGTCGCGGGCGATGTATTCGCCGATGTTCTCGGGGTCGATGAACCCGCAGTTCCGCAGGGCGATGCGCAGCTGCGGCTTGTAGAACTTCATGTGCTTGCTGTCGGGTACGTGCTGCCCCGTGTCGGGGGCCGTGTAGAGCAGCCGCTCTACCTTGCGGCCTTTGACGACATGCTCCCGGACGATCTCTTCGGCGTCTTCGGGTTTGACCGAGACGTAGAAGGTGTTGTCGGGGATCATCTTGACGATCGGCCCCTGCTCGCAGAAGCCGAAGCAGCCGGTGCGGATCACCCGTGTGCGCTCGGACTCTCCCGTTCGGTCGAGCGCCCGGCGCAGGGCCGCGATGATCTCCTCGCTCCGCGATGCCCGGCATCCCGTGCCGCCGCATACCAGGATGTAGTTATTGATTTTTGCCATCGGGTTGGATGCTTGTTAAAGATTCGGATCGTTTTCCTTCGTTTCAGATGCCCGGCTCGACGGTCGGACCTGTCGCCTCTTTCCGAAAATTCTCGGATTGCCGGACGCAGTTTATGCTTCGATCAGGCCTTCGGCCGTTTCGCCCCGGACGATTTGCCGCTCGACGAGCTCCGCGACGCGCTCGGCAGTGACATGGCCGTAAAGAACCGGCCTGCGGCCCGGCAGCGTGATTTCGACGGTGGGTTCGTCCTTGCAGTGTCCGGCGCAGCCGGTCTGGGTTACGATGCCCCGGATGCGACGGGCGGCCAGTTCTTCGACGAATGTTGCGAGGACCGCTTTGGCTCCGGCGGCGATGCCGCATTCGTCCATCGAAACCCGGATCTGGGGCAGCTCATCGGGTGTGTTGCTGTTTTCCCGGATCTCGAGGTCGGCACGCAGTTTTTCGCGCATGAGGCGCAATTCCTCCGGAGTGTTTATTTTTGCCATGTTTTCCGGTCGTTTAGAGTTTGATTTTTCAGGTTTGTTCGCTCCTGCCTGCCGAAAAATATCCCGGAAACGGAGCTTCTTTCGGGATCGGGTGGTTAAATATAATCATTTGTTATCAAAATAACAATAAAAACGGCCGGAAAAAAGGGGCGGAATAAAAAAGCGGTCCCAGAGAACCGCTGGAGCGGGGTGCGGGGTGTCCCGGAAACAGCCGGGTGGTCGATGAAGGTCGCTGCCGGGAAAAAGTATAGCGTTATGGCTTGTCCGGTCCGCAATGCCGCCGTCCCTGTTTCTGATGGGCGTTCCGGGGTTCCGGGATTTGTACCGGCTCGGCCCCGGTTGCGGCAGCAGTCGAGTGCCCGGCCGCGCATCGTCGGGCCGTTGCGGTGAAAGCCGAGTGCGCCCCCGGACGAGTATGGCGGCTTGCGTATCTTTTTTATCGTGGAGGATTGTCGCGGGAGAGTGATTGCGAAAAAGGCTGCCCATTGACGGGCAGCCTTTCGATTTTGCAGGCCCTGTAAGCCGGGTTCTGTGCTCCGGTTGCCCGGAGTCCCCATCATTTATCTAGGACGCCGGTCTCCCGGCGCCTCAAGCAACCTACCCCCCGGCATCGGACGAGCAACCCTTGATTGCCGGTATACATGGTCTTGCAACCCACGGGACGTACTGCCGGGTGACATCACTGCCCCCGCGGTGGGCTCTTACCCCGCCTTTTCACCCTTACCCCTGCGGGGCGGTTATTTTCTGTTACACTTGCTATACCCTCACGGATATCAAGCCGTTAGCTTGCGTGGCGCTCTGCGTTGCCCGGACTTTCCTCCCCCGGCCGACGGCCGGCAGCGACAGGGCGGGCCTGCGCCGCAAAGGTACGCAATCGGAAGCAGAATTCAAAACCCCGCGGCGGGTCAGAGGATCTTTTTCACCCAGCGGAACATCCGGTAGGGCATGTAGCGGAACGGCGGGTCCGCCCACGTCGGGGTCGAGACGACGGCCCGGCGGTGCGTGAAGGCGTCGAAGCTCTCGCGGCCGTGGTAGCGCCCCATGCCCGAGTTGCCCACGCCGCCGAAGGGGAGCGCCTCGTTGGCGATGTGCATGATCGTGTCGTTGAGGCACGCACCGCCCGAGGGTGGCATCGACCACTTCGGCGGCCTCCTTTTCGGGTCCGAAGCTGTAGAGGGCCAGCGGATGTTCGCGGCTGTTGATCAGGCGCACGGCCTCGTCCCGCTCGTCGAAGAGCAGCACGGGCAGCACGGGACCGAAAATCTCCTCCTGCATGACCGGCGACGAGGGGTCCACGTCGCCCAGCAGCGTGGGTTCGATGTAGCGCTCCGCGGCGTCGGTCCGCCCGCCCGCCAGGATGGTGCCCTGCGTGAGGTAGCTGCTGACGCGGGCGTAGGCGCGGTCGTCGACCATCCGCACGTAGTGGGGGCTTTGCCGCGGGTCGTCGCCCAGCATCTGCCGCACGGCGCGGGTGAAGGCCTCGACAAAGGGCTCCAGCAGCGAGCGGTGCAGCAGCAGGTAGTCCGGAGCGATGCAGGTCTGCCCGGCGTTGAGCGCCTTGCCCCAGGCGATGCGGCGCGCGGCGATGCGGATGTCGGCTCCGCGGTCCACGACGACGGGGCTCTTGCCGCCCAGCTCCAGCACGACGGGCGTGAGGTGCCGCGCGGCGGCCTCCATGACGACGCGCCCCACGGCCGGGCTGCCCGTGAAGAAGATGACGCCCCACCGCTCGGCAAGCAGCTGCGTGTTGACCTCGCGGTGCCCCTCCACCACGGCGACGTACTCCTCGTCGTAGATCTGGGCGATCATCCGCGCCAGCGTCTGCGAGACATGCGGCGTGGAGGGCGAGGGCTTCAGCATCGCCGTGCAGCCGGCCGAGATGGCTCCGACCAGGGGGTTGAGCAGCAGCTGCACGGGATAGTTCCACGGTGCGATGATGAGCGCCGGGCCGAGCGGCTGCTTCAGGATGCGGCTGCTTGCGGGCCAGAGCTTGAGCGGCGTCGGCCGCCGCTCGGGGCGCATCCACTGCCGGAGGTGGCGCAGGTGGTTGCGGATCTCGCCGCGCACGATGCTCAACTCCGTGAGATAGGCCTCCTCGGGCGATTTGTGCAGGTCCTGCCACAGCGCTTCGCAGAGGGGCTGCTCCCACTGCCGCAGCGCCTGGTCGAGACGCCGCAGCATCGTGCGGCGGAAGGCGGCGGAGCGGGTCTCGCCGCGGTCGAAATAGTCGCGTTGGGCCGCCGCGAGGGCGCTGATGCGGGCGGCCGGGGTGTTTTCTGTGGTCATGGCGGATGGATATTGGGTTGGCCTTCGGCGTCCGCTCCACCCTGCGCCGGGGCGAAGGGCCGGCACCCGCGCGGCGCTTCCGTCCGTGCAGGTGCGGCGTGCGGAGGGGCGCGCCGCGAGGCGTTACCGCTTTTCGCGGAAGATGTTCAGGTGGGCCAGCAGCGGATTGCGGCGTGCGAGCAGGAAGAACTCGGCGACGAGCAGCACGAGGGCGGCGATGAGCAGGTACTGGTACTGTTCGTTGAACTCCTCGAAGCGCACGGTCGAGAGCTCGCTCTGTTCCATCTCGTTGATGCTGCGCACGATCTCGTCCAGACCGATATCCTGTTTCGTGGCGCGGACGTAGGCGCCGCCCGTCAGGTCGGCGATCTGCGCGAGCATCTCCTCGTTGAGCTTCGAGACGACCATTTCGCCCTGTTCGTCGCGGATGAACTCGCCGTCGATCTCGATCGGGGCCCCCTCGGGCGTGCCGATGCCGATCGTGTAGATGCGGATGCCCTGCTCGGCGGCCCGCTTCGCCACGGCCACGGCATCGTCGTCGTGGTTCTCGCCGTCGGTGATGAGGATGATCGCCCGGCTGCGCTTCTCGTCCGTCTCGCCCGAGAAGGAGAGCAGCGCCTGCTCGAGCGCCTTGCCGATGGCCGTGCCCTGCACGGAGACCTGCGAGGGGTCGATGCGCCGCGCGAAGGCCTTGGCCATGCGGTAGTCCGAGGTGATGGGCAGCTGCACGCGGGGTTCGCCGGCGAAGACGATCAGCCCCACGCGGTCCTGCTTCAGCCCGTCGAAGAGCCTGTTGATGGCGTATTTGGTCCGTTCGAGCCGGTTGGGCTCGAAATCCTCGGCCAGCATCGAGTTCGAGACGTCCACGACGAGCATCATCTCGACGCCCCGGGCCTTCTCCTCGCGGAGCTTCGAGCCGAACTGCGGGCGGGCGGCGGCCAGCACGACGAGCGCCACGGCACCGCAGAAGAGGATGAACTTCAGCACGACGCGCCCGTTCGACACCTCGGGCATCAGCTCCGCGAGCGTATCGGGGTTGCCGAAGCGGGCGAGACGGCGGCGGCGCTGTGCCGCGACGCCGGCAAAGAGCACGACGAAGAGCGGAATGAGCGTCAGCAGCCAGAGATATTGCGGATTTGCGAATCGGAACATGTCGGATGGGGTTTAGGGAATACGTTTGAGCACGAGGTTCGAGAGCAGCAGCTCGGCCGTGAGCAGCGCCAGCGCCGCGAGCACCCACCCGAGGAAGAGTTCGTGGTAGGTGATGCGCTCGGTGACCTCGACCCGACTCTTCTCCAGCTGGTTGATCTCGTCGTAGATCGCCTGCAGCTTCTCCTTGTCCGTGGCGCGGAAATAGCGGCCGCCCGTCAGGCGGGCGATCTCGGTGAGGGTCTTCTCGTCGATCTCGACCTTCTGGTTGATGAAGGTCATGTTGCCGAACATGTCCACGGCCGGGTAGGGGGCCGTGCCGCGCGAGCCGACGCCGATCGTGTAGACGCGGATGCCCTGCGCCCGGGCGATCTCGGCGGCCGTCATCGGGGCGATCTCGCCGCGGTTGTTGATGCCGTCGGTCAGCAGGATGATGACCTTCGACTTGGCCTCGCTTTCGCGCAGGCGGTTGATCGCCGTGGCCAGTCCGTTACCGATGGCCGTGCCGTCCTCGATCAGGCCGCTGCGGATGCGGGCCAGCAGCGTCTGCAGGGTGCTCTGGTCGGTGGTCAGCGGGCTCTGCGTGAAGGCTTCGCCGGCGAAGACCACCAGTCCGAGCCGGTCGCCGACGCGGTCGCTGATGAACGATGCGGCCACCTCCTTGGCGGCGGTGATGCGGTCGGGCTTGAAGTCCCGGGCCAGCATCGAGCCGGAGACGTCGATCGAGAGCATGATGTCGATGCCCTCGGTCGAGGTGCGGACATTCTGTTCGATGCCCTGCGGACGGGCCAGCGCCACGACCAGCAGCGCATAGGCCGCCGTGCGCAGCACGAAGGGGAGGTGGCGCAGGTAGTAGCGCACGCTCTTCGGGGCGCGCAGCACCCCCTCGACGGTCGAAATCTGAATGGCCGCGCCGCCCTGCCTTACGCGCCAGACGTAGTAGGCGATCATCGGGACGATGAGCGCGAGCAGCCACAGGTAGTATGGTGATGCGAAATGCATGGTTGTATGTGTTTACCAGTTTTTCCGGCCCCGGACGACGACGCCCTGCTTCTCCTTGAGCTTCTCCTGCGTGCGGTCCTCCTGCGCCTGGATGGCGTCGAGGATCTGCTGCTGCTCCTGCTCCGAGATGCCGCTCTCGACGGGCTGCCCGTCGCCTTCACCCTGCTGCGGGTCCTGCTGTCCGTCTCCCTGCTGCGGGTCCTGCTGACCGTCCTTGTTCTGGTTCTGATCCTGGTTCTGATCCTGGTTTTGGTCCTGATTTTGATCCTGGTTCTTGTCCTGATCCTGCTGTCCCTGCTGATTCTGGTTCTGCCGGTTCTGCTGATCCTGATTCTGCTGGTTGTCTCCGCCTCCGCCCTGGTTGTTCTTGTCGAGCAGCTGCTTGGTGTAGGCGTAGTTGTATTTGGCCTCCATGTCGTCGGGGTTCAGCCGCAGCGACTGGCGGTAGCTTTCGAGCGCCTCCTGATACTTCTGCTGCTTGAACCGCGCATTGCCCAGGTTGTACCAGGCCTCGGCCCGTTCGGCATCCGAACGCAGCGTGTCGGCCGCGGCCTGCATCATCGTCTGCTCGGCGCGGTCGTACATCTCGGCCTTGTAGAGGGCGTTGCCCAGGTCGTAGGTCGCCTCGAACTGTCCCGGGGCGAGCGTCAGGGCCGTCCCGTAGCGCTTGATCGCCTCCTCGTAGTTGCCCTTGTGGTACTCGCGCGTGCCCTTGCGCACCTGCGCGCGCTCGGGCATGCGCTGTGCCGCGGCACCGGTCGCCACGAAGAGCATCACCAGCAGGATATGTAACGCTTTGTACATGACCGTCTAATTTTTCATGATTTGTTCCCCTTCCGGCTCCTCGGCCTGCTCGCTCGCAGGCTTGGTCTCCTCGACGAAGTAGTAGGCCTTCAGGTAGTCGTTCTCGTTCTGCTCGGCATCGGGCGCCATCTTGGCGAACTTCGCCAGGTCGGCCGTGCGCAGCAGCGACGTGAGGTCCATGCGGGCCTTGTCGGGCAGCTCGATGCCGCGCATCGCGTCGATGATCTCGTCGGAGGTCATCTCCATGGCCCCGATGCCCCACCGTCCGGCGATGTAGGTGCGCAGAATGTCCGTCAGCCCCGAGTAGTACTGCTTGTGGCGGTTGTTCTGCCAGAGTTTCTGGTTGTGGAGCGCCTCCAGCGCCCGGATCGCCTCGACGTGCGGCGGCAGCGGGGGTGCCGGCCGGAAGAGGTCGCCGAGCCGCTTGCCGCGGCTGCGCAGGTAGCGCACGAGGCCCCAGAGCCCTACGACGAGGACGATGAGCACGAACGTGCCCCACCAGAGATACCCGCTGATCTCGGCCATGCGGAACGGCAGGGTCTTCTGCGGCTTGAGGTCGTAGATCGACTGCGAGGTCGAGTCGATCTGGAAGGTGTTGACCCGCAGGTAGACCGAGTCGCGGCCGCGCAGCGTATCGAGGATGTTCTTGTCGGCGTAGAGCACGGCGGCCGCGCCGAGGTTGAAGTTGCCCTCCTCGAAGGCCGCCATGCGGTAGCGCTTGCGCAGCTTCAGGTGGCGACCGTCGCGCAGGAGCGTGTCGACGGGAAACTCCTTGACAAGCTCGAAGTCGCCTTCCGGCGAGCCGGTGAAGGAGGGGAACTCCACGACCTGCACGAGGTCCTTCTCCACGTCGATGATGTAGTCGAAGCGGTCGCCGATCATCACGCTGTCGGGCTCGACGTGCGAGCGCACGACCGGCTCCTGCGCCGCACCGGGAAGTGCGGCGAGGGTGAGCGCTGCGGCGGCGATTGCGGAAGTGATGCGTGTCATCGTTGTCTGAAGAGTTTGATGAGCTCGGCCACGTAGTCGCCGTCCGTGGGGATGAGGACCGAGTCGATGCGGTTGTGCTTGAGCGTGGCGTCGATCTCGTCGCTGCGCCGCCGCCACGTCGCGGCGTAGTGCTCGCGCACGGCGCGCGAGGAGGTGTCGACCCACACCTTGCGGCCCGTCTCGGCGTCGCGCAGCTCGACGATGCCCACGTCGGGCAGCTCCGCCTCGCGCGGGTCGCAGACGCGGATGCCCACCAGGTCGTGCTTGCCCCGGGCGATCTTCAGTGCATCGTCGAGGGCCTCGCGGTCGCCGGACGAATCCATGAAGTCCGAGAGGATGAAGGTCGTGCAGCGCTTCTTGTTGACGTTCGTCAGAAAGCGGATCGGCTCCGAGAGCTTCGTGCCCCGCGATTCGGGCCGGAAGCCCACCAGTTCGCGGATGATCGTCAGGATGTGGCTGCGCCCCTTCTTCGGGGGGATGAACTTCTCGATGCGGTCCGAGAAGAAGATGCAGCCCACCTTGTCGTTGTTCTCCGATGCCGAGAAGGCCAGCACGGCGGCGATTTCGGTTTGCAGGTTTTTCTTCAGGCGGTCCGTGGTGCCGAACATCCGGGAGCCGCTGACATCCACCAGGAGCATCATCGTCAGCTCGCGCTCCTCTTCGTAGACCTTGATGTGGGGCGTGCGCGAGCGGGCCGTGACGTTCCAGTCGATGTCGCGCACGTCGTCGCCGGCCCGGTACTCCCTCACTTCGGAAAACGACATGCCCCTGCCGCGGAAGGCCGTGTGGTACTTTCCGGCGAAAATCTCGTTGGAAAGACCGCGGGTCTTGATCTCGATCTTGCGGACACGTTTCAGAATATCGTTTTCGGTCTGCTGCATCGTTAGGGTACGATTACGTTGTTGAGGATGTCGGTGATGATCTCCTCGGTGGAGATGTTCTCGGCCTCGGCCTCGTAGGTGAGCCCGATGCGGTGGCGCAGCACGTCGTGGCAGACGGCGCGCACGTCCTCCGGGATGACGTATCCGCGGCGGCGGATGAAGGCGTAAGCCCGGGCGGCCTTGGCCAGCTCCTCCTTTGTGGTGATGGGGGGCGGCGGGGCGATGGCCGGGTCTTTCTCCATTTTGCCGTCGGATTCCACCACCACGGCCTGGGTCATCTGGCCGCCGGTGAGCATCACCTGGGTGATTTCCGTCACCGTGCCGGACACGGAGGCGTGCACCGGGGCGCTAACGTAGGCATCGCTGTCGCCCACCACGGTGCCCACATACACGTGGTCCCCTTTCTTCACCGTGGGGATACAGGGCGCGCCAATGTGCTGCTGCATGGGTAAAATGACCTTTTCCGGAGGCGGCATGGTGGCCG